>Ga0070741_10002142_pt1 | contig 54881 bp, 49 predicted proteins | sample Coa_R1_4_FD_66440 | JGI IMG/M metagenome (GOLD analysis project Ga0070741, IMG submission 66440) | Surface soil microbial communities from Centralia Pennsylvania, which are recovering from an underground coalmine fire - Coalmine... | ecosystem: Environmental > Terrestrial > Soil > Unclassified ... | reverse complement strand
TGCTGGAATCGGGTGTGTCCGCGCCATCGATGGAATCGAACGCGATGTCGCGGAAGGCGGCCAGGTCTCGATCCCGGCCAACGGTAAGCGTGAAGACGACGTCGGCTGAGGTCACCGGGACGCCATCGTGCCACTGGGCTCCCGGCCGGATATGCCACGTCGTATCCATTCGGCCGTCAGGATGGACCGTCCACAGGCCATTTTCTACAGTGGGCACCGCCTCGGCGAGCTGAGGCCGGAGAGCGCCTCGCCCATCCACGAGCGAAAGGCCCGCGTTGACGAGCTGTTCAAGCGCATCGGTGCCGGGGATCGACCCGGCACCGGCCGCGTTCAGCTTCTGACTCAGCGTTGTCGGCTCACCCATGATCGCCGCGACAATCCGCTTCGGGGCAGCGGGCGCAGAGGTTGTCTGCTGCGTGGTCTGGTCGGCATTGCGCTCCGGCGATGCGCAGGCGCAGAGGAAAAGACACAGCGCAAGGGCGACCGTCAGGCCCGGAGTTCGCGGATGCAGGCCGGCCATACGACCTTTTCCTGACGAGGGTTTTCCGTAAGAGGCAGTCTATGCCCGTGGGCTCTCGCGGGTCAACGCAGCGCAGGAGGAAACGGACACATCCCGGTCGCCGCCGCACCTTCGCCCATCTCACGTTCGGCCGGTCCGTCCTGTGCCGTCACCGGGGTCAATCGCTAGACGGACTGAGCAGATGAGAATAGGATGGTTCCGATTCGAGACGTGGAGGTGTCACAGTGGCTGACCTGGCTCCGGCTCTCCTACGCTGGCTGCACTTCCTCTTCGGTATCACCTGGATCGGCCTGCTCTACTACCTGAACCTCGTCAACGTGCGCATGATGGCCTCCCTTGACGCCGGCGCGCGGCCGGCGGTCATCCAGGCCAACCTGCGACGCGTCATGGCCTGGTTCCGTCACTCGTCCTGGCTCACGGTGGTGATCGGACTGCTCCTCGCTTACGTCCTGTATTGGCAGAACGGTCATTTCGCGGACACGAACTCATCCAAGACGATCCTCATCGGTGGGCTGCTCGGGATCATCATGATGCTCAACGTCTGGGGCATCATCTGGCGGATGCAGCAGCGCATCATCGCCGCGGCGGCGGCCGGCCAGCCGGCTGACCCGTCCTGGGGACGGACAGGGCTCTACGCCTCCCGCGTGAACTTCGTCCTGTCGTTCCCGATGCTGCTCTTCATGGGCGGGGCGACGCACTACCCGATGGACTGGCCGATGATCATCGTCGCGGGGGTGATCGCGGCCGTTATCGGATTTCTGGTCGTCTTCACAGTGCAGAAGTGGGCGGCCCCCAGCTTCTAAGCTTCGCTCGGAGGTCGCTTTTCGCGTCTTCTCCCCTTTGATGTCGGTAGGTTGGAGTCGATTCGCCCTCGGTTGACACGCGGAGTACGATGGTCTCGTCAACCTTTCAGGTGGCGAAGGAGGGATCAATGCGCGGTTGGGTGGGCACGCTTGGAATCGGCCTGACGACGGTTTTGCTCCTGGGGGCCTGCGCCTCGCCGCAGGCATCATCGGTCACACAGAAGCCGCCCCAAGCGGACGGTGCGCGGGCAAACGGCCCCAAGAAGATCACAGCCGCCATTCGCGACGATCCGACCTCGTTCGCCGCCAGGCGTGAGCGATCGAGCGCCTTTCGCGGGTTGGATGCCATGGAAGAGCTGGCCAACGCCGGCTTGACGCACTTCCTCGGCGACGGAACCCGGGCGCCGCAGCTGGCGGAGGCGGTCCCAAGCCTCGACAACGGTCTGTGGAAACTGTTCCCCGACGGGCGGATGGAGACAACCTGGAAGATCAAGGCGAACGCACGCTGGCACGATGGCGCTCCGGTGACCTCGGATGATCTCGTCTTCACCGCCGCGGTGGAGCAGGACAAAACCGTGATGGTGACCCCGTCGGCGTACGCCCTGGTCGAGGACATCAGTGCTCCCGACCCCCACACGATCGTCGTGACCTGGAAGAAGCCCTACATCGAGGCAGACTGGATGTTCGGCTACGTCTCGACCGGCTCCGTCGGGCTGCCGCTGCCCAAGCACCTCCTGGAGGGCCCGTATACCGACGACCCGTCCACGCTCATGAGCCTCCCGTTCTGGACCACGGAGTACGTTGGCACGGGCCCCTTTAAGGTCCAGGATTGGGTCCCGGATAGCTATGCGATCTTCCACGCCTACGACGACTACGTGCTGGGAAGGCCAAAGATCGACGAGATCGAGGTGAAGTTCATCCCCGACAACAATACGCTTCTGGCGAACGTGCTCTCGGGCGTGGATCTGACGCTGGGGAAGACCATCTCCCTGGATATGGCAGTCGGGTCGGAAGATCAATGGAAGGAAGGAACGGTACTGGTCCAGTCCCAGAACTGGACGCCGATCAACCCCCAATGGATCAATCCGGATCCGCCGATCATCGCGAACTACCAGTTCCGGAAGGCGCTGTACATGGCCCTGGACCGGAAAGAGCTCGCCGATTTCGTCATCACCGGCCACGGCGTCGTGGCCGACAGCTACGTGAATCCCAACGAGCCGATGTACAACCTGGTCGAGCCCAGCATCGTGAAATACCCCTATGACCCACAGCAATCGGCCCAGATTTTGCAGAATCTGGGCTTCACCAAGCGGGGAGACGGATTCCTCTACGATGCGGAGGGGAAGAAGATCGAGGTCTCCATCCAGATCCCGCTGCAGAATGATATCCATGCCAAGACGGCGGCGCCGGTTGCCGACGCCTGGCAGCGACTCGGCGTCGCCGTGGACCAGGATCCGCTGCCGATCCAGCGGGCACAGGACCGCGAGTTCCGCTCCCAGTTCCCTGGCTTCAACATCACCGAGCGGGCGAACGCGCTCGACATCGCAGACATCTGGAACTTCCACAGCTCGCGAATCCCGCTGCCGGACAACAACTACGTGACCACCGGCTTCGCCGCGCGCTACAGCAATCCCGAAGTGGACGCCGCGCTCGAGAAGTACGCGACGACGATCCCCATGTCCGAGCGAATGGGCGCCCTCGCCCAGCTCGTACATCATCAGACCCAGAACTTGAGCGAGCTGCCCCTGTTCTATGGCGCCGATCCGACCATGGTTTCGAATCGGCTGATGAACGTGGGGCCCCGGGGCGCGCTGTTTACCCAGGCGTGGAACGCTGAGCAGTGGGACCTGAAATGAACCCGTCCATTCTCGCGCGTCGCCGTCCCGGCGTGGGCACGCGGCTGGGTGTCCTCGCCACGAACCGACCCACAGGAGGGGGAACGTGCTAAAGGCTGAAGGCGTCTACCATATGGGAATCCCCGTCAACGATATCGACCGGGCGCAGGCGTTCTACACGAAAGTCCTGGGCATGGAGTTCATGGACCGGGTGGGCACCGCGCAAAAGCTGGACCGGCTCAAGTGCGGCCACGATACCGTCGTCCTCTTCGAGCGGCCGAGGCCACACTCGTGGGACCCCGTCGCGCAGGATGGGGTCGCGCATCAGGCGTTCGAGATGGACCTCGGGAGCTACGAGGAGGCGCTGAAGATGGTGAAGGAGATGGGCTTGTTCCGGACTACCGAGGACCGGGAGAGCGGCAACACCATCTACCTCTTCGACACCGAGGGCAATCACCTCGAATTGCACTTCAGCAAGAGGAAAGCTGGCTCGCCGTCGTAGTGTCTGCACCCGGCTCGGCGTAAACGCGACCAAACACGGACTGGTTCCGGTCCCGGATATTCGAAGCACACAACTCCTGGACACAGGACAAGAGATCCACGACGTCGAAAGGCTTGTTGAGGTATCCGGCCGCCCGGATCTCCTAGTACTCGGGTCATCGTCGACGACCAAGACTGATCGCTGCACCACAGCGCTCCGGCCTCAGGCCAGGAGTGGCCATGCCGTTACGATTCCATCTATGTACCGACAAGTCCAGTAGACGCCACCCGCCGCCTGCAAAGTGGCACCGGTTCTGTTTCAGGCCTGAAATGCAGACGATTGATCGACAGATCGATCAGAGGATGAACGAGAGATTGTGGTGCGGCAGGTCGCGGTCTACGAGGAGGAGCTTTTTCTCGCGGATTCGCCAGTCTGGGCCACCGACGAAGACGTAGCGGCAGCGCGCAGCAAGGAGTCGCTGGCTGCCCAGGCCCGACTGGGACGCGTCACCCTCCCGCAGCTCGACGATCAGCACTGCGCAGTGCACGACGACCGCCCCGTCGGGCTCCGGCTCGCACACCTCCACGTTCGACACGCTGTGGACCGTGCGCGACGGCGGACGCTGGGCGTAGGCGCGCGTTTCGCACAGGCGAAAGACCCGCTCCGCCATGCGCGCGCGGTCGTCGAAGATGAGCGAGGGATCGAGGGGCGAGTCAGCCTCGCTCGTCGGCACCCAGTACCGGCAGTCCTCCGCGAACATCTTCAGCCATTCCGGGAAACGACGCTCGTCGAGCAGGCGCGCCTCGCGATAAAGAAGCGCTTCCGCCTCCTCGCGACTGAGGATCAAGAAGCTTCCCCTTCATCGGTGGGCGGAGGCGATGGGTGCGCCGTCAGCTCTGGGCCCGGGTGCTGACGCTCGTCGGCGCGGCTCATCAGCCGACGCCACTCGCGATAGGCCGCGCGCTGGGGCGCCTCGTCCGTCGACGCGCCGACGTGCTCGCCATCCTGATTGACCTTTTCGCGGTGCAGCCCGCGGCTCATGAGCAGCCAGTCGACGGCGCGCGCCTGAAGGCCCGACTGAACGTTGACGAACATCTCTACGTCGTCGGGCGCCCCGAAGCCGGCCGGACCGAAGAAGCGTTCGTGCGTTCGAATTCGCGCCTGGTTCAGCTCATCCGAAACGCCGTCCAGCGCGAAGGGATGCATTTCGACCACCGTCTCGCGGAGGCTCACCGGCCGGATCACCCGGACGTGGGACTCGAAGAGGAACAGGTTCGGAAACACCAGGACGTTTTGCTGGCCCAGCACCGCCTGCGTCCGCTCGGGGCCGTACGCCTGGCGGAGCTGCTCGTGGTACTCCTCCAGGAGCGGGTCATGGTAGTCAAACTGGCCCGCCATCCCCCCATAGGGCCGATCGATTAGCCCGTCCCCGTGGCTCAGCCCGCGCGTAGATCCCGTCTTTCGCAGGTTGGTGAACGCGCCGACGGTCGTCTCCCCTGCGCGCTCTACGATCTTGAGAAACGACTCGTGGACGTAGTTGCCGTGGTAACCGTCGACTCCATTGTCCAGTTGAAGCTTCCAGTTGCCGGGATACGCGTAGCGATGCATCGACCTGGTCAGCCGCAGCGTGCCCGTCGGCGACTTGTCACACCAGACGTCCACGTACTTGCGCACGTCGCGGAGCCGCTGCTCCAACGACTCCCCATGGGCAGCGAGACTCGCAAAGATCAGGCCCCGGTAGCACGCCACTCTCGGGGCGGACATGAGACCGAGCGTCGCACGGTCGAAGTCCTCGGGGTACCCATCGGCCTGCGAGATGCCCAGCAGCGCGCCGTCAATCCCGTACACCCATCCGTGGTATGGGCACTGAAACCGCTCGCCGTGGCCACGCTCGTCCCGGCACACGACCGACCCGCGGTGCCGGCAGCGATTCAGGAGCACGTGGATGGCGCCATCGCCGCTGCGCGTCACGATGACGGGCTGCGTCCCGATGGCGGAGGTGCGGAAGTCGCCCGGCGCCGGAATCTCGGACTCGTGAGCTACGTAGACCCATACGGTCCCGAAGATGCGCTCCATCTCCAGATCAAAGATCTCCGGGTCCACGTAGGCTCGCGTATGAACGCGGAAGTCGTTCTCCCGGTCGACCACCAGCGCCGCGGGATCGATCTTCATGGCCGTGTCCTCATCGAACCCTCCGGCGCCCTACTCGTTGGCCGTGACGATCGGTACGAATAGCTGGTCGACGGGCGTGGGCTTTGGGAGGAAACGCTGGTCGACCAGGAACTGCATCAGGGTCTCCAGCGTCGCCCGGTTGGGCTCCAGCCCGTAAGGCCACGGATCGGCGCCGAACAGCGCGTCCAGCTCGTCGATGTCGTCGTACAGCCACGGGAGCATGTAGCGCATCGCGCCGCTAAACCGCATCTGCTCGAGAGCCCACGCCTTCGCCTGTTCAAAGGCCTTGAAGATGCTCTCCGCGACCCACGGTTTTTCAGCGTAGAGGCGCTCCCGCAGCACCAGCGTGTGCATGATGGGAAAGATTCCCGTCTTTTGATAGTACGCTCGCTCAACCGCGCGATAGTTCGGAAAGAGTCGCGCAACCCTCGGGCTCTTCCCCAACGAGAACGGCCGGCGCGCGCCGATGAACGCGTCGATCTCGCCGGAGGCCAGCATGTCGCTCAGCGTCCGTCCCTCCGGAATGAATTCCACCAACCCAACGGCCTGATGCTCTTCGGGTCGCAGGTCCATCACCGTGCCGGGGTGTCGGGGCGCGTTCACCCCGCCCTCGAGCCAGTGGATGCTATCCAAATCCACACCGTATTCGCGATGGAGGATACCGCGAATCCATACGGCCGCCGTCTGGCGAAACTCCTGCACGCCGACTCGCTTCCCCTCCAGGTCCTTGGGTTCGCGAATCCCTGCGTCGACGTTCACGAAGATAAACCCGTGGCGAAACAGGCGCGACGGGAAGATCGGGAGCGCCACGAACGGGAATCGACCCTCGGAGCGCCGCGTCATGTACAGCGAGACGGACATCTCGGCGACGTCGAAGGAGTCCTTCTGCACCATCCGATTGAAAATCTCGGGCGGGGACTGAATGGGCAGATACGTCAGATCGATTCCCTCGACGAGCACCGCGCCGGTTCGAAGGGCCTCAGTGCGATCGTAGGGACCGCACGCGACGGTCAGGGCCAGGTTTCCCACTTCGCATCCCCATCGGTCGGCTGGCGGTCGACGACACGCCGGGGCGGACGCCGCACTCCGCGTTCGACAGCATATTATCGAGATTGATGTCCGCGCCGTATACCGCCCCCGCCAAGCGCACGACCGGTGCGCGCAGCCGCGCCCTCTGGTCGCCGCTCGCCCTCATCGCGGCGTTGCTCGCCTACGGCAACGGCAGCGCCTGGCTGGCGACCCGACGGAGCACGGAGGTGCCCCTGCGCTTCAACTGGGCCCACGTGGCGATGCTGAGCGTGGTCATCGCGTGGGCCGGGCTCGGCCGGTTCAGCGCTCGGGAACTGGGCCTGGCGCCCGCCCGTATTCGGCGCAGCCTCCTCTCCGGACTGGCGCTCGCGGCCGTGCCAGGTCTCGTGATCAGGCCCGTGTTGAGTCTGCCGGTAATCGCCCGGCGGCTCGCGGTGCCGGAGATCGACCGGCTCTCCCGCGCGCAGATCGCGCGGCTCTTGCTCGGCCAGTATCTGATCGGATCCGCGCTCTTCGAGGAGGTGGCCTTCCGCGGCCTCCTGCAGGCGATGCTGGCGCGAACGTTCGATCCAGGCCGCACCGTCCTGCTGACCAGTGGGGCCTTCGCACTATGGCACACCCTCATCGTCTGGCACAACGTCGCGCGACTGCGCGCGCCCTCGGTACTCCGTCCGTTCTTGACCGCTGCCGCCCTCTGTGCGCTCTTCACCTTCGGGGCGCTCCTCGGCTGGCTCCGGCATCGGACCGATCACCTCGCGGGCGCGGTGGTTGCCCATTGGCTGGCGATCGTCGCCATCGTTCTGTTCATCCGGCGACGCGGGCAGCCCTTCAACGCGTCTCCATGAGGGCTCGGCGGGCCAGCTCGCTCGCCTCATCGTGTGGCATTGTCTTTGGTACGGTGAATGGCTCCCCGACGATCACGCGCGCCGTTCCGGATCTGTTGGGAAGATACGGAAACTGCGGATCGCGTGGGAAGAGCTTATGGTAGTCCTCGAGGCGAAACGGAACGATCGGCACCCGCATCTCCACGGCCATAAGGCCCACGCCGCCAAGAAACGGCAGCATGACCCCGTCCTGTTCGGGGTTGCCCTCGGGACTCATGATCACCGCGTAACCGTCGTCCAGCCATCGGCCCATCTCCTCGAGGCTCGGCCGAACGGCGCCGCCGCTCTTCACGAAGGGAAACGCCTGAATGGCGAGGGCCGCCAGTACGCCCTGCCAGCGGTCGCGCCCCTCCCAGAGGCGCGAGTCCGTCGCCACGGCGACGCGGTCTCGGAGGCGCCTCGGGACCGCGCGCAGCACCGCCAGGGCCGCGTAGGGTCCCTGGTAGTTGAAGATCCAGATCGACGGGAACGGCAGGCGCGCGGCCAGCTCGGGGTGGACGATTTCGAGCCGCATCGAGCGGTCCTGGATCCGAAAGGCGCCCCAAAGGAGCACGCGGCCAATGCCGCGCGCCCACCACGACCGCTGCCACCGAGCCCCCGGGCGAAATTCCACCGTGGGCGCGCCTGCCGCGACCATCCGCCGCAGCTCCGCGACGGTGGTGGCCGGCCCGACGCCCAACTCGTCGACCACGCGCCCCATCTCCTCCTCGATCGCCGCGACGAGCTCCACGCGGCCGAGCGAGTCCAGCCCCAGGTCCAGACCCAGCGCGTCGTCGGGCCGCACATCGATCGGCGCGCGGCCCGCCAGCCGACCGACGATCGCGAGCAGCTGGTCCGCGGCCGTGCCGGTTCCCTCGATCAGTGCGGGCCCGGCTGCGCGCTCATGCCGATCCACGGCAGCGCGCACCGCCTTGCGGTCGATTTTCAAGATCGGCGTACGCGGAAAGTCGTCCCCATCCCACACGCTGTGGCTCGTAATCTGCTCGTGGTTGGAGAGAACGCGGTTCGCATCCCGGACGATCTGCCCGGCCCGCTCCGGGTGGTCTGTAAGCAGCACCGCGTGCACGCTCTCGCCGCCCGGCCGAGGAAGCCCAACCACGCAGCTCTCCCGGACCAGCGGGTGGCTGTTCAGCGCCTGCTCCACGTCCTCGGGATAGACCTTCCGCCCGTCGGGCAGCACGATCTTGAAGGCTTCGCGTCCCGAGATATGGAGGAACCCGTCGCCATCGACTTCACCGACGTCGCCGGTGCGGAACCACTCGCCGCGAAACGCTCGGGCCGTGAGCTCGGTGTTGGCGAAGTACCCGCTCGTCACCGTTGGGCCGCGAATCAGGATCTCGCCGTCATCGGCCGTGGTGATCTCGACGCCGGGGATCGCCCGGCCCACGCTCCCGACGCGGCGGTCCCGGCGGCCGTTGATGGTCGCCGCGCCGGCGACCTCCGTGAGCCCATACCCCTCGTAGATGTGAATCCCCATCCGCTCGAACGTCGACGCCAGCTTGAGGTCGAGGGGCGCGCTCCCGCTTCCGATGAAATCGAGGCTCCCGCCCAGGGCGCGGTGCACGTCGCGAAAGAGCGCGCGCCGCAGAGCCCAGGGCAGGTACGGCGCGACGCGGTGGGCCGCCTCCCACGCACGCTCCCGCCCACGCTGACGCGCCCCGCGCTCCAGCCCTGCCAGGAGCATTCGGAGCAGCTCCGGCACGAGCACGAAGCAGGTGATGCGGTCCTCCTGGAGCGTGCGGAGGATCGTCAGGCTATTGACCCGCGGCACGTATGTCATCCGAACGCCGCTGGTATAAGCCAGGAGCAGATTGATCGCCTGCTCGAAGATGTGGCTCAGGGGGAGAAGCGAGAGGGCGCGGTAGGAGCGCTCCAATGGAAAGGCCACTCGCAGCCCCTCGATCTCGGCGATGAGATTCCCGTGGGTGAGCATCACGCCTTTGGGCACGCCGGTCGTGCCGGAGGTGAAGGCGATCTCGCACAAGCTGGACGGCCCCACGTCCGGCATCTCTCGTTCGGGATCGGCGCCGGCGACCATGTCGAACAGGTCCTCCAGGACAAAGCTCTCACGCACGGATTCGCCGAAGGGCACCCCAATCGATCGCGCAACGAGGGCGAGGGACGGCTGCGCCGCCGCGACGAAGCGATCGGCCACGTCTTGCTTCGTCCGAACGTCGATGGGGACGACCACCACGCCGGCGAGCCAGGCGCCGAAGTACAGCACGGCATATTCCGGCATGTTGGGGGACCAGACGACGACTCGATCGCCCGGCCTGAGCCCGCGCGCAACGAGCCACGCCGCCGTTTGTCGGGCGCGGAGGCCGACATCGGCGAACGTGAGCCGCTCGATGCGAAATCCTCGCCGGACCTGAAATGCGACGGCGTCGCCGTAGCTCGCCGTCGCGTGGAGAACCAGCTCGCCCAGGTTTCGCGCCACGCCCTCCCTATTGGCCGACGGCGCGGCGCACCGTCGTGCCTGCCCTTCCTTTCAGAATAGCCGGGGCGTCAGCGAGCGCGCCGATCGCGGCGAATGTCCCACCCCTCTCGACGAAGCGGCACGCGGCCTCGACCTTGGGACCCATGGAGCCCGGTGCGAAGCAGCCCGCCCTGAGCTCGCGCGGCGTGGCCTCGCGGATCGGGCGCGGCTCCGGTCCGCCCCATCCCTCGTATACGGCGTCCACGTCCGTGAGCATCACGAGGCCGTCAGCGGCAACGCTCGAGGCGAGCAGCGCCGCCAGGAGGTCTTTGTCGATCACAGCTTCCACCCCATCGAGGTGGCCGCGCTCGTCGCGCACGACCGGAACGCCCCCGCCGCCCCCGCAGATGACGGTCACGCCCGCCGAGCAGAGGATACGAATCGGCCGAAGCTGCACGATCTCCACCGGATCCGGCGACGGCACGAGTCGCCGCCATTGCGTCCCATCGTGCCCGACCGTCCATCCGCGCTCGAGCGCGAGGCGCCGGGCCTCGGCCTCGGGGTAGAGGGGACCGATCGGTTTCGTGGGACGGCGGAACGCGGGGTCGTGGCGGTCGACGATTACCTGCGTCAGCAGGGTCGCCACCTCGTGCCCGGGCAGAGCATTCCGCAGGTCATTCTCGATCAGATAGCCAATCATGCCCTCGCTCTCAGCGCCGAGAATGTCGAGAGGATACGGGCGCACCGATGAGTAAGCCGCGCTCTGCAGGGCCAGCAGCCCGACCTGCGGTCCATTCCCGTGGGTGATTACCAGCTCGTGATCGCGCGCCAGCAGCGCGAGCGATTCGGCCGCGCGCCGCACGTTCCGCCGTTGAACGGACGCCTCCAGCGGCTCGCCGCGGCGCAGGAGCGCATTGCCGCCCAGGGCCACGACCAGCCGAGTCACGGATGCCCCGCTGGGACAGCGCGGGTCGCAACGACCAGCCAGTTCGTCACCGTCACATCAGCACCGAGCGGTCCGCCGGCCGCTGCCCGCGGAAGCGTTCCTCGAAGGCCTCGAGAATCGTCGGCAGCTGGCTGCCGCGCTCGCGGAACTCGTAGCCCACCTCGACGATGGGTTTTTCGATTTGGAGCAGGCGCGAGAGCCGGGCGGGTGTTGCCGCGATCACGACGTCGGACGGTATGCGCCGCAGCGTTTCCTGAAGGTCGGCAAGCTGCCTCGGCGAGTACCCCATCGCCGGGATCTCGCCGCGAAGATGGGGGAACTCGCACATGACGTCGGCGATGGAGCCGACGGCGAACGGGCGCGCGTCGATGACCTCCCCGGCGCCGAAACGCTGGGCGGCGACTGTGGCCGCGCCGATCCCCATGCCGCCATGGGTCAACGTCGGCCCGTCCTCCACCAGCGCCACGCGCCGTCTGGCGATCGCCTCCGGTTCGGCGCAGGTGATTTCAAGATCGGCAAGAATGACGGGCGCGTCCGGCCGAACTGCGCTGGCGTTGGCGACGACGAGGTCCACGTCGGCCGGCGCCGCCGTATCCACCTTCGTCACGACCACGACGTCTGCCATCCGCAGGTTCGCCTCGCCCGGATGATAGGCAAGCTCGTGTCCCGGGCGGTGGGGATCCAGCAACACCAGATGCAGGTCGGGGCGAACCAGCGGCAGGTCGTTGTTGCCGCCATCCCACACGATGACGTCGGCCTCCGTCTCGGCGGCGGCGAGCACGCGCGCGTAGTCTACGCCCGCGTACACGACGGCGCCCATCGCAACGTAGGGCTGGTATTCCTCCCGCTCCTCGACGCTGGTATGCGCCTCGTCGAGATCCGCCTCGGTCGCGAAGCGCTGCAGCGCCTGGCGTTCAAGATCCCCGTACGGCATGGGATGGCGCATCGCGACGACGCGGTGGTCGCGCTGGCGGAGCCAGCGGACGATATGCCGTGACAGGGGACTCTTTCCCACGCCCGTGCGGACCGCGCACACGGAGACGACAGGCACACGCGCGCGCAGCATCGTGGCATTGGGGCCCAGGAGACCGAAGCTAGCCCCGGCCGCGAGCACGATCGATGCTTTGTGCATCACCTCTTCGTGCGACAAATCACTGTAAGAAAGGTAGACGGTGTCGACAGACTCCTCGCGAATGAGGCGCGGCAACTCCGCCTCCGGGACGATGCGGATCCCCGCCCGGTACAGCGACCCCGCGAGCGCAGGAGGGTACCGCCTGCCGGCGATTTCTGGGATCTGAGCCGCCGTAAAGGCGACCAGGTGAAAGGCGGGATTGTCCCGAAAAACGACGTTGAAGTTATGGAAGTCGCGACCGGCCGCGCCCATGATGACGACGCGCGTCGGCTCCCGGCCCAATCGGCTCACGATCGCTCCTCCAACGCGGCGGCAGCACTCGACGGGCAGGAGTCCGTCCATGCGACGCACGCATTGGTGACTCCCGATGCCACGATCCATCGTACCGTTCTCGCCCTGTCACGGCGACCCACGTTCGGGTAGGCCACCGCGAACCGAACGACGGTATTTCTGAGCGCTCAGCCTACACCAAGAGATGGGTTATAGCTCCATTACGATAGGAGTTATTTCCTATCACGCGTAGACACCAGTATGCCTAGAATAGAAACGGCGGTAGAACCTGCGATCTGCAAAACGACAGACAGCGAAGGCCCCGGAGCGTCATCAATCGCGTTCAGTTCCGCCTCGCGGGCAGCAGGCGAGGAGGAGAGAGGTTGGCGGCAGGCGCATCCGGCAGGACTGCCCTCGTCGTCGCTTCACGAGAGTTGGGCTGGAGCGATGTTCGGGCAGCGATTCAGACGGCCCCCGAAGTCCACCGGGTTCTCGAGGCGGCAACGTGCGCCCATGCCATTGAGCTGGCCGCGGCCACTCCGCCCGACGTCATCGTGTGCGCGGGAGTCGTCGAGGGCGCATCCTCCGCGACCTTCGTGCGTGACGTCCGGCGCATCGCGCCCAATGCGCTGGTCATCGTGATCGCGGGCCGCTTCGAGGCCGAAGAGCTGGCGACTTACGCGCGCAACGGCGCGGTCGGATACTGGCTCTGGCGTGACCTGTCCCTGGACATGCTTCGGCATTGTCTCGCCCTCGTCTGCACCGGGGCCTTCATGGTGGTGAGCCGTTCGGTGGGGCAGGCGTTCATCGAGGGCGGAATGGTCCCCGGTTCCCACGCGCCCTCGTACCTCCAGCTCTCCGAGCGCGAGCACGTCATCCTAACGCGACTGAGTGACGGCATGAGCGAAGACCAAATCGCCCGGGAGGAGCACCTGAGCCGGCGCACGGTTCGACGCGTGATCGCAGACCTCAAGCCCAAGCTGGGCGCGCAAAGCCTTTTCGAGCTGGGCATGCGGGCGGCCCAGCGCCGCCTCGTCGAATAGCGGTCACGGCCAGGAGCATTGCGGCCAAAAAGTTGGCCCTTCGGTGCAGGCGTAATGGCACCGAGGGGGCCGCAAATTTGTTGACTCTTCTGTAAACCTTTGAGATGATCCATCAACTGAACATCCAGTCACCTCAGCCATTCGATTGGGACCGTCAGGCGGAAAGAAGTGCCGATGAACCGAAGAGAACCGGCTGAGCTCCAGGTGCTCCTCATCGACGACGACCCCGCGGAGGCCCGAAAGCTCCGTGAGCTGCTGGCGGCCCTCCCGGACCCCCGCATCGTGCTCGACTGGGCCGATGGTTTCTCGTCAGGTCTGGATCGACTCTCCGAGCGCCGCTTCGACGCGGTGATGCTCGGTCTGAAGCTTTTCGACGTCGAGGGCTTGGTGGAGCTTCGCACCCTTCGCGCCCGCTTTCCCAGCATTCCTGTCATCCTCCTGGCCGGCCTCGCAGAGGAAAACGCCGCGGCGGAACTGTTTCAGGAGGGCGCGCAGGATCTTCTTCCAAAAGAAGGGCTGACGGGCGACGCGCTGGTGCGCTCAATTCGATTCGCATTCGAGCGCCAGCGGGCAGAACGGGACGTCATCGAGCGGGAAGCCCAGCTCCGGAGGCTCCAGGCCGTGACGGACAGTACGCTGGTGCATCTGGTGCCGAATGAATTGCCGGCCGCGCTTCTGGGTCCCATCCGTGACGCGCTCGCCGCGGATGCATCCGCCATCGTTCTGCATGACCAACCGCGTGGCGTCCTCGTGCGGCTCGCTGCGTGGGGACTCGGGGAAACCGCGCCGGACAGCACCCCCGTGGAGAGCCAGTTCGCCGCGCACGTCGTGGCCGCCGGGCGGACGGTCGCGCACGCCGACCTCACCGGCTGCCCGGGTGGGGGGCGGCAGATGCTCGACGCGGGGATCCGTGCCGTCGTGGGAACGCCACTCCTGACGCAGGGACGCGTGCTCGGGGCGGTCGTCGTCGGGATGTCACAGCCCCACCCCTTCAAGGAGGACGAGGTTCAGTTCCTGGAGGCCGTCGCCCAGCGCATTGCGCCGGCCATCGAGCTGGCTCTGGCGCACCAGGAGCACGAGCGCGCGGTCGAGATGCGCGACCACGTGCTGGCGCTCGTCGCGCACGACCTGAAGGCGCCGCTGGCGAGCATTCGCGCCCGCGTGCAGATGCTCCACATCCAGGCTTCGCGTGCAAGGGCCGGCAAGCCAGCCAGCTCACTGATCGACCAGGTTGCGCGCATCGAACAGACCACGATGCGCATGGCAAACCTCGTGAACGACCTGGCGGACGCGTCGCAGTCGCAGCTGGGGAAGAGCCTGGAGATGAATCGCTCCGCATGCGACCTGGCCGAAATCGTGCGGTTCGTGGTAGCGGACGTGCGCGCGCAGTATGGCGGATCGACGTACCTCATCACCTGCACGGTGAGTGGCGGCCCATTCGTCGGGATGTGGGACCAGCCTCGCCTTGAACGCGTGGTGCGGAACCTCCTCGACAACGCATTGAAATATAGCCCCGGCGGAGGTCGAATCGCCGTGGGGCTCAGGCGTATCGTGACACCCCGCGGGGCATGGGCCAGTCTCACTGTTCGCGATCACGGGTTGGGGATCCCCAGGGATGAATTCGCTCGGATCTTCGAGCCGTTCCATCGCGGTACGAACGTCGCCGGAAAGATTCAGGGCACCGGCCTCGGGTTGGCGAGCGCGCGGGAGGTCGTCAAACTCCACGGCGGGTCCATCGCCGTTCGAAGCCGCCAGGGGCTCGGCAGCGTGTTTACGGTCCGCCTGCCGATCGAGCCAGTCAGGCAGCCGGAATAGCGGCGACCGGAAATTCCGTTGGCTGCGACGGCTGTCGACCGGCCTCCGCGAGCAGCGCATCCAGCTCCGGGCCCTCGACGGTCTCGCGGGCAATGAGGGCATTCGCGAGGACGTCGAGCTGAGAGCGCTGCGACTTCAGCTTCTCGAGCGCGAGGTCGTAGGCCTCGCGAATCAGGTCGCGCACTGCTCGGTCTAGCTCGTAGGCCGTCGCCTCGGCATACTCGCGCGGCATGGCGAGCTCCCGTCCAAGGAACGGGTGCATTTCGCCAAGCCCGTAGGAGACCGGCCCCACTTGCGGGCTCATTCCCCAGGTGCCAACCATCCGACGCGCGAGCGCCGTGGCCTGCTTCAGGTCGTTTTCGGCGCCAGTAGTCGGCTGGTTGAACACGAGCTCCTCGGCGGCGCGACCGCCCAGCATGACGGTGAGTCGGCCCATCAGGTACGCGCGCGGATAGTTGTGGCGCTCCTCTTCCGCAAGCTGTTCGGTGGCGCCCAGCGCGCGGCCATGCGGGATAATGGTGACCTTGCTGACCGGGTCAGCCCCGGGCGTGAGCCGCGCCACGAGCGCGTGGCCGCCCTCGTGGTACGCCACCAGGCGGCGCTCCTCTTCGCTGAGGAGCAGCGCCTGGCGAGTCCCGAAGACGATCTTATCCATCGCCTCGCTGAAATCTGCCATGCTAACGAGCTTGGCCCCGCGGCGCGCAGCGGTGAGCGCCGCTTCGTTGGCCAGGTTGGCCAGGTCCGCGCCGGAGAAGCCGGGCGTTCGACGGGCCAGAATGGCGAGGGATACGTCGGTCGCGAGCGGCAGGTGCCGCGTGTGGATCTTGAGGATGGCCTCGCGACCGTTCCGGTCGGGCAAGCCGAGCGTGACCTGGCGGTCGAATCGACCGGGCCGGAGGAGCGCTGGGTCCAGCACGTCCGGCCGATTCGTCGCCGAGAGGACGATGACATTCGTCTGGTCGGCGAATCCGTCCATCTCGACAAGGAGCTGGTTGAGGGTCTGCTCCCGCTCGTCACTTCCTCCGCCGAGGCCGGCCCCGCGCTGGCGACCCACCGCGTCGATCTCGTCCACGAACACGATCGATGGAGCGGATGCCTTGGCTTTGGTGAACAGATCGCGCACGCGGCTGGCCCCGACACCGACGAACAGCTCGACAAACTCCGACGCCGAGATGCTGAAGAACGGCACGCCCGCTTCTCCGGCCACCGCGCGCGCCAGCAGCGTCTTTCCCGTGCCCGGGGGCCCGACCAGGAGCACACCGCGCGGGAGCCGGGCGCCCAGCGCCCGAAACCGCTCGGGCTCCTTCAAGAAGCTGACGATCTCGCGCAACTCGGCCTTCGCCTCTTCCTCCCCCGCGACGTCGGCGAAGGTCACCGATGGACGCTCGCTGGTGTACAGCCGAGCGCGGCTGGAGCCGAACCCAAAGAGGGACTGCTGACCGCGCTGCGCTTGCCGGCTCAGCATGTACAGCAGGCCAACGAAGAGCAGCATGGGAAGGATGTTGATTGCGAGATTCAGGAGCCAGGAGCCGCCGCTCGTGTCTTTGGCCGTCACCGTGACCCCCTGTTGATCCAGCAGGGGGAGGAGGTTTGGATCATCGAAGGGCGGGAGCACCGTGGTGAACTGACTGTACAGCCCTTCTCCTGGCGCCGCCCCGCCTGCCGGCGGCGTACCGGTTTGGGGGGGCCACGCGATGGGCTCGGCGAAGTGGCCGTCGACATTTTGGCCGGTGATTGTGACTGATGCGACGTGGCCGGCGCGCACCTGTGCGATGAAATCACTGTAGGAGAGCGAAACCACAGGCGCCGTCTTCGGCACGGCAAGCGTATAGATGTTCCAGAGCATCGTTACGATAAGGAGAAGCCACCAAACCCAAGGCGGCATCAACGGCCGTCCGGCCGGGGGATTCTTGGTCTGATGGCTTTCCGCCGGCTGTGAGCTGGGTTGCCGCGGAGGAGGCATGATCTTCTCCTGTCTTCGGCATTCCCGGAGCGCGCGGGGCGCGTTCCGTGTCCGCGGACCTGTGATTCAGCATAGGTCGTCGCGCCAAAGAGGAGCATCGTCCTCAGGGGTGGTTCGTCCCACCCACGCGCGCGGTGCACGAGTCTGGCGCATCCGGAATCATGGCGCTCGCACGGCTCGTTACGCGACAGCCTCGCGCGGCCGTTGCCTGAGGCGTCCCACTCGCTGAGGCTCTCCGGCGACGAGGAGGACCGGGCAGGGCGTACGTTCCAGAACGGCGCGCAAGATGGCTGCGCGGCCGTGTTCAAGGTGACTGCGGCGCACGAGAACAATGCCGTCCGCGGCCCGCTCGGCCGCAAACCTGGCGATCACTTCACCAACCTCGGTCAGATTACGAGCCCGGACGACTCGCGCGCGAATCACGGTCTCCTGGGGAAGGTCCGCGCAATGCCGCCGGATCCAGTGCGCAACGCGCGTTTGCCATGCCGGCCATTCGTGGTGGGGCTGATCGACGTAATAGGGTGGCGTCATCGTTCCGCGTTCCACTGGGGCGGCCTGCTTTGGATAGACCACGAAGAGCACATCGATTTCGGTTCCCAGACGGGCTGCGAGCTCCGTCGCGGTGGCGAAGGCATCCACGGTGGTCGGTGTCCCATCGACGGGAAACAGGAGCCGCCGAAAGAACGGAAGGTGCTGCTGCGCCGGCGCGGCTTCCGGCCGGACCAACAGCACTGGGCGGCTCGTGCCAGCGGCCACGCGCCGCGGGACCGGAGCGAGAGCGCCCCCTGGGCGGATTCGGCGCCCGTGGGTCGCGAGGACAACGAGCGCGACACGCGGATCCTCGCCTGCGCGCAATATCTCCTCCGCGGGGTCTCCGTGGGCGATACGCAGCGGGATGTGGGCATAGTCCCTCGTGTTCAGCCCCAAGCGCGACCGCACATCGGTCTCGGCCGCTTCGCCGGTCGCGACGTAGAGCGCCTCCACCTGCGCATTGAGCTGACGGGCGACGGTGCATGCCACCGGCACCGCGGCCGTGGCAGCGGAGGATCCGTCGAGGGCGACGAGAACGACGTGCTCAGAGCCGCGTTCGGTCTCAGACATTCGCGGCCTCCCTTCCCTGGCGCCCTCGCGTCCCTCGAGCGCTGGTCCACACCTCACCACGCTCAAGAACGTGCGAGCGCTTTCCCACGTGCACCGTGAATGGCTCGCCGCGTTCCAGCGTGACGTTCACCGTCCGTGGCGCCTGCAGGATCTCGAAGTGGACCTGGCGTCCTTGCCACTGGACTCTGAATGCCATCGAGCGCCACGCAGATGGCAAGCGCGGGTCGAGGCGTAATCCGTCGCCGCTCAGCTTGAGCCCGGCGAAGCCCATGACCGCGGCCTGCCACAGGCCACCCTGGGTCGCCATATGGATCCCGGACGCCGCGTTCCCCAGCGCGTCGTCGAGGTCGACGCTCGCAGCCTGTTGGAAGTACCGGTAGGCCAAGTCCACGTCTCCGAGACGTGCGCTCACCAGCGCGTGAATCGCGGGGGAAAGCGAGCTTCCGTGGCCGCAGCGCGGCTCGTAATAGCGGAAGTTCGCCACCCGCTGTCGGCCGGTGAATTCGTCCTCGAGCAGCGCGAGAAGCATGACGACGTCGGCCTGTTTGATGACTTGTGATCGCTGAATTGCGTCGTGGCCCAGCAGTACGTCCATCGGCTGCGTGCGCGGCTCGAATGCGCTCAGGTCGATGGGTGCAAGCCCGAAGTAGCCGGCGAACTGTTCGATCACGTTGCTGACGGGATCGACACCGACTGCGATGCGGGAAGCAATTCGCCGCCAGGCTCGCAGCTCGCCCTTGGTGATCCCCAGCGCCCCATTCAGCTCGGCCCATCGTTCGGGCCAGCGCTCCTCCACGATGCGCGACACGTCGAGCCCCCGGCGGAGGTTCCACCGGGCGAGCAGGTTCGTGTATGCATTGTCGTCGACGTCCTCATGGTACTCGTCCGGGCCAATAACGCGGCCGATGTGGTACCGGCCGTCGTCGTGGAGCTTGGCGCGGCTGGCCCAGAACCGAGCGGTCTCCAGCATAATCTCCGAACCCGCGTCCCGCATGAACGCGTCATCACCGGTTACCCGCCAGTACTGCCATACCGCGTACGCGACGTCCGCGCTGATGTGGTGCTCCTCGGCGCCGGTTTTGATCTCGATCCGCGAGCCGTTCGGTCCGTACACGAAGTCGGGCGTGGATTCTTCCCCGTTCGCTCCGGCCTCCCACGCAAACAGCGCGCCTCGGTACCCATGTCGTCTCGCCTTTTCTCGGGCTGCGTCGAGGCCGCGATGGCGATACATCAGCATCGCGCGCGCGGCCTCGGGCCACGTGAAGGTGTAGAAGGGGAGGAGGAAAATGTCCGTATCCCAGAACACGTGGCCCCAGTAGGCGTCGCCGGTGAGACCGCGCGCGCCAACCGAGGCGACGTCACTCCCCGGGTTCGCTGCGCTGAGAAGATGGTACGCCGCGAACCGAAGGGCCCGCTGGGCCCGATCATCGCCGGCCACCTCGACGTCACTGGCGTGCCAGCGCCGCCGCCAGGCATCCACGTGCTCATCGAGGAGCCGACTCCCGCCCGCGCGGCACGCGCGCTCCAATGTCGCGTCGAGTGCTTCCTGGTCGCCGAGCGCCCAGTCGGGCGCCATCGCCACGATTCGAGTGAGAGTGACTGGACTGTTGGGATCGAGACGAACGCTCAGCAACGACCCATCGTCCGTGGGCGTGATGCGCTCACAGTGGCCGGGAGCGCGCTCGAGGATGGACGAGCGGGCCACGTACAGCCGCCGCTTTCGATTCTTGGTCTCCCAAACGGTTCGGTGCCCGCTTGAGGAGACGCAAACGAGATGCGCATCGCAGCGCGCGCACTGCTGGTGGAGCAAAAGCTCCACATGGTGATCCGCGGAGATCTCTGTGACGTGGACGGTGAGCGCCCGGTGCACTGCTGACGCGAAGCGCAGCGTCCGCACGCGGACCGATCCGCCGTTGCCATCATCGTACGACCATTCACGCCATAGGGCCGCTCGCCGAAGATCGAGGGTGCGGACCTGGCTCCGCACCCCTGACGTCTCGTATCCAATGGGGACGCCATCGACGTACATGCGCAGACCGAGGTAATCGGGCGCGGGAACGAGTCCCGGAACCGCGACGTCCCCATCCAGGGGATCGAACAGTCCCGCGGCGAGCGTCCGCGGGTGGGGCGACGACGCCTCCTCTTCGAGCGAGCCGCGCACGCCGACGAGGCCGTTCGACACCGAGAATCGGGCCTCTACGGACGGCTCCGTAGCCGGGGAGAAGCGACGCTCCCTGATGCTCCAGGCGGGATCGCGCGGCGCTTCGGGAAGCGTGTCGTGCGCCACCTCAGCCAGATCCGTGGTGGCGCGCATGCGCGGAAGCGCTCGTGGAGGAACCGCAATCTCGAGCGCTTGCATGGCTCCTCCCGTTCGCCAATCTCACAATTCCTAGGGTAAGTGGTCACGCAGTGCGCTCCCCACGCACCATCGGGCGGTTCGGCGTGGCACTTTCGGTTAGCGATGCAACGCCGGGACCACCTCATTGCGTGGCGCGAACTATCCGCATGGTGGGGGTTTGCCATGCGTTCGACGACATAGTCTTCAGCGTAAGGCGGTGAACGCTGCCCGTGGTGTTCGCCAACCGAGGAGGACCCAATGAACTGGTACTTGCACGCATGCCCGGTTTGCGGCGGCGACATGCACGACGACGTCGACGATCCGGGCTGGGTGAGCTGCTTCGCCTGCGCGCGGTCATTCCCGATGGCCGAGGTTGTTCGACCACGCGAGCCGACCGCGCTCGCCAGCGCGCGCCGGGAGCGCGCCGGCGAGGCCGCCATGACCGAACAGGAGACGGCCGAGCCTCCGGCGGCTTAGTCGATCCGATGGCCCGGGGCGCTCCCCGCCGTGTCCCCCGACGGCGATGACGGGGGACGGCGCCAGCTCGGCTGGGCGCGCCGAATCCTTTGCGTCAGGTGCCTATCCTGCGAGCGATCTTCCGCGAAGCCAATGCGGCCGTTGCCGCCAACCAGGCGGCCGGCAGACCGCATCCCCTTCGACCAATCGGAGGGTGATCGGTCATTCGGCACCGTGCTACACGCCGAGCACTTCCAGCCGCTCACGGACGTCGACGACCCCCGGGACCCGCGCGGCCACTTCCTCGGCCGCGTCCGCGTCCTCCAAATGGCGGACAGTCCCACTCAGCGTCGCGACGCCCCGCTCAACACGCACGTCGATCGAGAGGAAGGCGGTCATCGAATCTTCCGCGAGCTCGCGCCGAATGTCATCGGCGATCGCCTCATCGCCACGCGAGCCCGGTTCGTCCGGCGTGCTCGCGTTCTCATTCTCGGTGAGCGAGTCCATTGACGTTGCACTGAACCCACCGCGCAGCTCCAGACCGCGCTCCCCGGGGACCACGACCGGGTCAGTCGGCGGAAAGAAAGCGAGCCCCTGCTCCGTCGTCTGCGTGATATCCGTCACGTAGCGATCAGCCACCTCGGGCTCGTCTGGATGGATTCGCACCACGACATCCCCCGGGATAGGCTCTGGCTCCGGAGGCCGAACGGCGATCTCGCTCACGATTCGGAATCCCGGCAGCACGCGTCGAGCGATGGTTACCGCGTGCGCGCGCTGGGTGTGGCTATGGACCACGCCGCTCAATCTCACCTCGCGCCCCTGGACGGAGACGACCAGAGAGATCTCCGCGTTGCGCAGCTCATCGTCGACGAGCCGGGCCCGCTGCTCATCGGTGAGCGCCGAGCGGTCTGAATTTTCCGGCTGGTACATCGCTCGCCCTCCCTGTTGGACGCGCCTACGCGCTCCTATCCAGCCCCGCACGGCTCGCCGAGCGCCGCGCGGCAGCCTGCTCCAGAAGGCGCCGGACCTCGGAATCCGGCGTTGGCTCGAAGTACCCATAGAAGGCGCCGACCGCCGGGAACCATTCGGGCGATTCCAGGCACACCAGCTCGTCCACCTCCGGCCGCAGCGCATCGCAGGTATGCCGGGCCCCCACGGGAACAGCGAGCACGAGCTTCGCCGGCTCCCCCTTCCTGACCGACCGCAGCGCCGCCCGCGCCGTCGCGCCGGTGGCCAGGCCGTCGTCGACGACGATCACGGTGCGTCCTTTGATGCGGGCGGGCGGTACCCGACCTCGAAGCGTCGAATCGCGCCGGCGCGCCTCTGCCGTTTCAACGTCGATGACCCAATCGAGATACGACTGGGACACGCCGATCTCGAGGACCAGCTCGTCATTGAGGTACTGCCCGCCATTGGCGGTGACAGCCCCGATGGCCAATTCGGGCTGGTCCGGCGCTCCAAGCTTCCTGGCCACCACGATGTTCAGCTCCGCGTCTAACTCGTCGGCAACCTCAGCAGCGACGACGACGCCGCCCCGGGGGATCCCCAGCACGAGCGTGTCGGCGCCGCGGAATCGGGAAAGCGCTCGGCCCAGCCGCCGTCCGGCATCGGCGCGATCGCGAAACCCCATGACCCGTCTGTACTCCCCATCCACGGATACACCTCCCATTCATATGCTCAGGCCGCCCGCGCACGGTCGCGCATTTGGCCGAGATAGGTGGCGAACCAGCCCCGCGCTAGCTCCGCGACCCGCTCGAGGGCTCCCGGCTCTTCAAAGAGGTGGGTGGCGCCGGGTACGATCTCCAGGGCTTTGACGCCGGGAAGTTGTTCGAGCGCCGCGCGGTTGAGGTCCAGAACTTCGAAGTCGCGACCGCCGACGATGAGCAATGTGGGAGTCTGCACGCGGCGAAGATCGGATTCCGCGAGATCCGGCCGTCCTCCACGAGAGACGATTGCGGAGACCCAGGTCGGCTCCCGGGCCGCAGCGACGATCGCGGCGGCGGCGCCGGTGCTTGCCCCGAAGTACCCGATTCGCATAGCTCGCGTGTCGGCCTTCGTTCGAAGCCAGTCGGCCGCGCCGATGACTCGTTCGGCGAGCAGACCGATATCGAATCGCAGGTGTCCCGTCCGCGCGTCGATCATCTCCTCTTGCCTGGTAAGCAGGTCGAGGAGAAGCGTCCCGATGCCGCCCTCTTGCAGCTTCCGCGCCACGAAGCGGTTTCGCGGACTGAATCGACTACTCCCGCTGCCGTGGGCGAACAGCACGACGCCGCGCGTGCCCGGCGGCAACACGAGTGTCCCTTCGAGCCTGACTTCGCCCAGGTCCAGCTGCACAGTTTGTTCGACCGGGTCTTCGGTCGGCATTTGCTCTCGCATGGGTTCTCGCTCCGATCTGGGATCGATCGCTTCTCGCGTCGGGGGCCTTATGGCGCGCCATTCTCCTCGTTGCGAGAGATCCAGCCCCTGTTTTCACCGTACCCCGAATGGGCGTGGGCGGGCACCCCCCGAGGAGAGGGTCCTCGCGGCGACCCCTTCGGGTAGGCTGGACACGAAAAGGGCGGATCGTCCGCTACTCGTGGATTCCCGTTGCGACGTACATCGAAAGCTCACGATCGATGTTCTTGACTCGAATCGGGGGCAGGGCCCGCGCGTCGAGGCGACCCTCGAGGCGACGGTACACCTCGTCAGACACGACGACTTCGCCGCCCTTCGCCGTGTCGCACAGGCGGGAGGCCAAATTCACCGTCGCGCCGATCGCCGTGTACTCCAGGCGCTCCGGCGTGCCAATGGTCCCGACCACGGCCTCACCGCAATGGATGCCAATGCCGAACCCCAGCTCGTTCGGCTCTGCTGCCATGGCCCGCTGCATGTCCAGCGCAGTCCGCACGGCACGCTCCACGTGGTCCGTCTGATCGACCGGCGCATTGAAGAGCACCATGATGGCATCCCCGATGTACTTGTCAACGGTCCCCTCGTATCTGAACGCGCATGCGACCATCACCTTCAACACCTCATTCAGTCGGGAGAGCACCTCATCAGGAGCAAGATGCTCGGAGAGCGCGGTGAAGCCGCGAATGTCGGCGAAAAGAACGGTGATGTCGCGGGTCACCCCGCCGAGGGCGCGGGCCTGTACCTCGGGCTGCTCGACTACGCGGGCCACGACCGAACGCGGAACGTACCGGCCAAATAGGTCTGCCACGCGTCGACGCGCGCGGGCCTCGCGCGCGTATTCATAGCCGCCGACGAGCACTTGCGCCGAAATCAGGGCACCTGGCGCCACCACCACGTCGGCCAAGGTGACCGACCGATAGAGAAACGTCGCCGCCACCAGGCCCATGACAAGCAGCGCCACGCCGGCCAGACTGCCGCGCAGCGGCCGGAATAGGGCAACGAATAACGCGCCAGCCAGCCCAAAAATGGCCGCGATGATCACGCTCGGGGCCTTCGGCGGCGCCTCTGGCGGGGTCTCGATGAAGCGACCGTCCAGGATGGTTTGCACCGCCTGGGCCACAATCTCGACCCGGTACATCCGCTTGGAGACCGACACCGGCGCCGGAAACGTGTCACCCGGCACCAGCGCCTCGCCGACGAGTACGGCTTTTCCGGCGAGCGATTGCGCGCGACCCTGGAGCGCGTCGACGTACGAGACGGTCGGATAACTACCGTGCGGCCCTGTGTAGCTGATCCAGAACGCGGCTGGAGACACGAGGAAACGCGCCGGTGGGTTGGGCGGAACCACCCAGTGAACGCGGTGCCCGGCATCCAGCGGGTAAGGCTGGGGATGGCGGCCCGCTTCGACTACGGCCGGAGACAGCGATTCCTCGGTCGCGAGTCCTGAGCCCAGCGCCCAGATGGCTGCGATCCCGCTCTCCCGTCCGATCTGGTCCAGGTCGGGCGCCCGCGGCGCGCCGAGCATTGCTCGCGCGATCTTGAGCGCCATGTTCTCGTCGACCCCCTCGACGGGATCGAAGCTCAGGAGGGGATAGTAGCGGACGAACTGCGTGACGTCGCTGACTGACGGATCGAGGAGCGGGCTGTGGCCGATGTGTCGCCGCAACGTGGCCTGGTCCGCGACGAACCATTCCGCGTTGCCCGGACTCGCGTCGCGCTCGATGAGCCCCTGTGGGTCGAGCGTCGCCAGCGAGCCCATGAAGGACTCGAGCCCCGGTGTATCCGAAAACAGCAGGCGCGTGTCGCCCACCACGCGTGCGCCGCCCTCGATCAGCGCCTGGTAGAGCTGCAGGTCCTGGCTCAGGCTGGGAAATGGGACCCCGAGGGCTTCCTGGCTTTTCGCATCCCATACGACCAGCGCGATGTCGTTTCGGGCGGCGCGCGTGCCGAGCAGAGGCCCACCGTCGCGAATGAACAGGAAGTCGGAGACGTTCAGCTCGAGCACCTGGACGAACTGGCTCGGCATCAACAGCAGCGCACCGCTGAGCAGTGATACGAGCAGGCCGACGATCACCGCCACCGCGACCGAACGTTCGCCCTGCGAACCGAACCGGCTCACTCGGCGTTCTCGTTCACGCGCGAAATAGCTCGGATCGCCAGTCAGGCCGCCACGGGCCGAACGGTGACCGCGGGACGGCCCACGCGCGGGCCGGAAACCGTGACGAAGTACGAGCCGCAGGCCGCGTCCAGAAGCTCTCGGCTCAGCTCAGGCTTCACCATTCGATACTTCGCGATGGCGATGAGCTGATCGACGATGTCCCTCGGATGGCACATGCGCAGCGGCTGCCCTCTCGCCGGACGATACCACGCGTTCAGCAGGTACTCGAACGCATGCTCATCGAACTCGATCCCTCTCTGCCTGCAGACCATACGAAAGATCGTGTGGAACTGCTCCTCGTCTGGATCGACGACGTTGATCTTGAACTTGATCCGTCGCAGGAAGGCTTCGTCCACCAGATCGGCGGGATCGAGGTTCGTCGAGAAGACGATCAACTCCTCGAAGGGAATGGCGAGCTTCTTACCGGTCAGGAGGTTGAGGAAGTCGATGCGTTTCTCCAGCGGCACGATCCATCGGTTCAGCAGGTCCTGAGGTCGAATCATCTGCCGACCGAAGTCGTCGATGAGAAACATGCCCCCGTTCGCCTTCATCTGTAACGGCGCCTCATAGTACTTGCCGACGGGGTTGAAGCGCAGGTCGAGGCTGGGCATGGTCAGCTCGCCGCCGACCATCACAATCGGTCGCTCGATCCTCACCCAGCGCGCGTCCCACGTTGCCTTGACTGGCTGCCCGCTGGCGTCGACGTCCTCCGCGGGCGTGTGATTGACGGCGTCGAACACCGTGATCACGGCTCCGTCTGCCTCGACAGCGTGAGGGATGAAGATTCGGTCCCCCATGAGCTTCGTGATCCGCTCGGCGATAGCCGTCTTGCCGTTGCCCGGGAAGCCAAAGAGGAACAGTGATGCGCCGGAGTTCACGGCTGGCCCAATCATGTCGAGAATATCGTCCTTGAGGATCAGGTCCGCGAACGCTCGGCGGATATTCTCCTGCGTGACGACGACGCCTCGGACGGACTGGGCAAGAACCGACTCAACGTACTTGCTCACCGGAACTGGCGTGGGCCCGAGATAGTTCAACCGCTCCGCGGCCGCGTGAGCGTGATTGATACCCCGTTCGACGATCCCGTAAAGGTAGCCGGCATCGCCGATGCCGCGCTGGCTCTTCACTTCGATCTCGTGGTCGTGTCGGAGGGTCTCGAGAAGCGGCGCCACCACGCCATAAAACGGCAGCGCCATCCGCTCGGCGATTTCGTAGCCGGTCAGCTCGGTGGCCTGATACAGGATGCGGATCGCATGGTCGAGGAGGAAGGCGTTGGGCATCCCGGTCTCGTCGATTGTCGTGGGCGCTTCCGGGAAGAATGGGGCCCGCGGCTCCCCTTCTACGAGGGTGTCTTCCTCGGAGGTCCTGTCCCCGACCCGGTGCTCTTCGGTTGACGGCTGTCTACCGGCCGTGGTCATGGCGTCACCTCCATTGGGCGGATGCCATAAGCGTAGGGACCAATCGCCCGGGCAGGCCCACCGCCGGCAGGTAGTTGCCGCCATCCCAGCGGGCAGTCTGCAAGCGGCCTCGAACCACCCCGAGATGTCTGTCCGTCCCACGATCGGACGGAATATCGTGAAGGCATCAGACGGCGAAGCGCCGGCCTGTCGAGCCCTAATCTGGTTCTGGAGCGCAGACCATGGCCCTCGAAAGAATCGTTCGAACGAGCGGGTTCAGCCTGAGCGACGCCGAGGATCGAAAAATCCAGCACCATCTCGCGCGACTCGAGCAGCGACTCGCCCACCACCCAGCTCCGACCGCAACCCTCGCCTTTACCGCTCATCGGGCGACCAAGCGGATCGGCCTCCACCTGCGCGTGCAGCTCGGGCCGCTTGGCGGCGGGCTGGTGAGCCGCCAGAACGCCGAATCCGCCGACCGGGCCGTGAGCCTCGCGGTGGACGACATCGAACGCCAGCTCGAGCGGCGACACGCAGGCCAGCGAGGAGAGCCGACGTTTGGCGTCCCCAGCCGCCGGCTCCCCGCAAGCCTCCGCCCGTCGCAGTTCAGCCCCGCGCACGCCGCACGAGTGGCCGAAGCGGAGGACGTAGAGGAGAAGGAAGCGATTCAGGAGGACCTCGCCTGAGGGAGGCAACCGGATGAACGATCTGCATTCCGCGCCGACCATGATCCATAGCTGGCCGGAAATGTACGAGCGGCTCCAGGAGCTGATTCCATATCTGGGCCGAGAGGCCGCAGGGCCGATGTCCGGCTTCGCCGTTCTGCACAAGAAGGCGCTGGCCAGCGGCGCGCTCCCGGGCCACATAAAAGAGTTGATCGCCCTGGGGATATCCGTGTCGTCGCGCTGCGACGGCTGCATTGCGTACCACGTGCACGACGCGCTGGGAGCCGGCGCGACGCGGGCCGAGATCTTGGAAGCGATCGGCGTCGCCGTGATGATGGGCGGCGGGCCGGCGGTCATCTACGGAGCGAAAGCGCTGGAGGCGCTGGACCAGTTCCAACTGTCGGCGGCCTGAGCATGATCGCCAAGGACCCGCCCGTTGCGGCAGCAAGCTCTACGGTTCCCTGGCCGATCATCGAGAATCGACGTCCAGATGGGCGCGCTTTCGCGTACGAGGACCTGTGCGCCGGCTTCACCTGGGACGCGGTCCGCGGAGGGCTCAGCGGCCTGCCCGGTGGAATGGGGCTCAACATCGCTCACGAAGCCGTGGATCGGCACGCATCCGGGCCGCGCGCGAGCCAAGTGGCGATTCGCTGGGTGGCGCGCGATGGCCGCGTCGAGGACTTCACCTATGCCGACCTTCGCCGACTCACCAACCGTTTCGCCAACGTCCTGAGCAAGCTCGGCGTGGCCCGTGGCGACCGAGTCTACACCCTCTGCGGGCGGATCCCTGCGCTCTACGTCGCGGCACTGGGAACACTGAAACATCGGGCTGTCTTCTGCCCCCTCTTCTCGGCCTTCGGACCCGAGCCGATCCGGGCCCGCGCCGCCATTGGGGGCGCGCGCGTGCTCGTCACAACGGAGACGCTCTACAAGCGTAAGGTGGCGGCGATCCGCTCGGCCCTGCCCGACCTCGAGTACGTCATCCTCGTGTCCGAGCACGGCGGCACGGCGGAGGCGCGTGCCACGCTCGATTACTCTCGGCTGATGGAAGAGGCGAGCGACGAGTACACCATCGGGGCGACGTACCCGGAAGATATGGCGCTCCTCCACTTTACGAGCGGGACGACCGGCACGCCGAAGGGCGCGCTCCACGTTCACGGCGCCGTCGTGGTCCACCACGCGACGGGCCAGATCGCGCTCGACCTGCACGAGGGCGACGTCTTCTGGTGCACCGCGGACCCCGGCTGGGTCACGGGCACGTCCTACGGGATCATCTCACCGCTCACGAACGGCGTCACCAGCATCGTCGATGAGGGCGATTTCGACGCCGAGCGCTGGTATGGCCTGCTGCAGGACCAGCGCGTCACCGTCTGGTACACCGCGCCCACCGCGATTCGCATGCTGATGAAAGCCGGCGGCGACCTGGCCAAGCGCTTCGACCTGGCGCGACTTCGCTTTCTCGGCAGCGTGGGCGAGCCCCTGAACCCCGAGGCGGTGGTATGGGGCGAAAGGACCTTGGGCCATGCCTTTCATGACAATTGGTGGCAGACGGAGACGGGCGGGATCATGATCGCCAACTACGCAGGCATGGCGATCAAACCGGGCTCGATGGGGCGACCCTTGCCCGGGATCGAAGCCGCGATCGTCCATCGCGCGGACGACGGCGCGATCACCGAAGAGGCGCGACCCGACGTGCTGGGCGAGCTGGCGCTGCGGCCCGGATGGCCGTCCATGTTCCGCGCGTACTGGAACGATACCGCGCGCTACATGAAGTGTTTTAGCGGCGGCTTCTATCTGACCGGAGACCTGGCGCGACGCGACCAGGACGGCTACTTCTGGTTCGTCGGCCGCGCCGACGACGTGATCAAGACAGCCGGCCACCTGGTCGGCCCCTTCGAGATCGAAAGCGTTCTGATGGAGCATCCAGCGGTGGCGGAAGTCGGCGTCATCGGCAAACCGGACCCGGTCGCGCTCGAAGTGGTCAAGGCCTTCGTCGCCCTCAAGGGCACCCATGCGCCGAGCGAGGAGCTTCGGCGCGACCTGCTCGGCTTTGCCCGATCGCGGCTCGGCGCGGCCATCGCGCCGAGGGAGATCGAGATCGTGCCGTCGATCCCGAAGACGCGGAGCGGGAAGATCATGCGCCGCCTTTTGAAGGCGCGCGAGATGGGACTCCCGGAAGGGGACATCTCAACGCTGGAGGCCAGCTAAGATGACATCACCTGTCGTTTCGTCGAGCCCGCCTACCAATCGGGCCCATGCCCAGGCGCTCTTGCGCACGATGCTGTTGATCCGCCGCTTCGAGGAGAAGGCGGCGGAGGTCTACCAGATCGGAAAGATCCGCGGGTTCCTCCACCTGTATATCGGCCAGGAGGCGGTGGCCGTCGGCGCGATGCAGGCCATCACGCCGGACGACGCCGTCGTCGCGACCTATCGGGAGCACGGCCACGCGCTCGCCCGGGGAGTTTCCGCCGACGTCCTCATGGCGGAGATGTTCGGGAAGGCAACCGGATGCAGCCGGGGTCGCGGCGGGTCCATGCACTTCTTCGACGCCACCCGCCGGTTCTACGGAGGGTACGCCATCGTTGGTGGCGGCCTGCCGATCGCGGTGGGGCTCGCGCTTGCGGACAGGCTCCAGGGGAACCACCGCGTGACCGCCTGCTTCTTCGGGGAGGGGGCGGTCGTGGAGGGCGAGTTCCACGAGTCGCTGAACCTGGCGGCACTCTGGAAGCTCCCGGTACTCTTCTGCTGCGAGAACAACCGCTACGCCATGGGCACCGCCATCGAGCGGTCGCACGCCGTCACCGACGTTGCCCAACGGGCCCGCGCGTACGGGATCGAAGCCGAGGCGGTGGACGGCATGGACGTCCTGGCCGTGGAGCGAGCGACGAGTGAGCGCGCGCAGCTCGTACGCGAGCGAATGGAGCCGCAGCTTCTGGAGTTTCGCACCTATCGATTTCGCGGGCATTCGATGGCCGATCCCCAGCTCTATCGGAGCCAGGACGAGGTCGAGCGATGGAAAGCGCGCGACCCCATTCCGGCGTTCCAGCGACTCCTGCAACAGGAGCATTTGATCTCCGACCAGGATCTCGCACGGATCGAGACCTCCGTGGACGCCGAAATCGAAGCCGCGGTCGCGTTCGCCGAAGCGAGCCCGTGGGAGCCGGTCGAGGATGTGGCCAAATTCGTGACGAGCAGGTGACGCCATGACGAAGATGACCTATCGCGACGCGCTGCGCGGCGCCCTGAGAGAGATCCTGGCGAACGACCCCAGCGCGTTCATCATGGGCGAAGACGTCGGACGCTACGGGGGCTCGTTCGCCGTGACCCATGGCCTCCTCGAGGAGTTCGGGCCAGACCGCGTGCGGGACACGCCGCTTTCGGAGTCGACCTTTGTCGGCGCCGGCATTGGCGCCGCCCTCGCAGGCATGCGTCCGATCGTCGAGGTGATGACCATCAACTTCAGCCTGCTGGCTCTCGACCAGGTCGTGAACAACGCGGCGGCCATCCGCTACATGTCCGGCGGCCAGTTCGAGATCCCCCTCGTCGTGCGCATGGCCAGCGGGGGCGGCCGGCAAATGGCCGCCCAGCATGCCCACAGCCTGGAAGGCTGGTACGCGCACGTGCCCGGGATTCGGGTTCTGGCGCCGGCCACGGTCGCCGATGCGCGCGGCATGATGCTGGCAGCGATGGCAGAGCACGATCCGGTGTTCATATTCGAGCACGCGCTCCTCTACCCCTTAGCGCAAGATGTTGACGAGCGCGCCGGCCCTTGCGACATCGACCACGCGTCCATCCGGCGTGCGGGCAGCGACGTGAGTCTCATCACCTATGGGGGATCGCTGGGGAAGGTGTTGGACGCGGCGCACGAGCTGGCGCAACGCGGGATCGAGGCAGACGTCCTCGACCTGCGTACGCTTCGTCCGCTCGACATGGCGACCGTCCTCGAATCCGTCGCGAAGACCCATCGCGCCGTGATCGTCGACGAGGGGTGGAGGACCGGCAGCCTGGCCGGGGAGGTGGCGGCACAGATCATGGAGCGGGCGTTTGACTCGCTCGACTGGCCGGTTGGGCGGGTGTGCAGCGCGGAGGTCCCGATGCCGTACGCGAAACATCTGGAAGACGCGGTGCTGCCCCAGCCCGCGACCATCGTCGCCGCTGTGCAGGGGATGTTCGCCGACCATGGGTGAGTTTGTGATGCCCATCCTGGGGGCGGATATGCAGGCCGGCACCCTGGTCGCCTGGCACAAGGGACCGGGCGATACGGTGCGCCGCGGCGAGATCATCGCCGACGTGGAGACAGACAAGGCGGTCGTCGAGGTCGAGGTCTTCACCGACGGTGTCGTCGAAGAGCTGCTCGTTCAGCCCGGGGAGAAAGTGCCGGTCGGCACGCCCCTCGCCATCATTCGCGAGCCGGGTGAGACGACGGCCTCCCTGCGCCCGGCGGTCACCACAACTCAGCCGTTGGCCACGGCAGCCCCCATGCCAGCACCCCAGGCGACGGAGCCATCCAGACGGGGACCCCGGATCTCCCCCGCGGCGCGCAAACTCGCGCGGGAGCTGGGGATCGACGTCAGCGCCATCGTCGGAACGGGCCCGGGCGGGCGCGTGCAGATCGAGGATGTCCAACGCGCCGTAACACCAGCCGCCGCGCCCGCTCCCTCGGATCGCGCGACGCGAATGCGCCAGGCGATCGCCGCGGCCATGACGCGATCCAGTCAGGAGATCCCACATTTCTATCTGCAGCAGACCATCGACATGGCGGCGGCGCTGGCGTGGCTCGCCGCGGAAAACGCGCGCCGGTCCGTGGCCGAGCGTCTGCTCTCCAGCGTCTTGTTGATCAAGGCAACGGCGCTCGCGCTTCGCGACGTGCCGGAGCTGAACGCCACGTGGGCCGGCGACCACGTGGAGCGCATCGCCAATGTGCACGTCGGCGTCGCGATCTCCCTGCGCGGCGGCGGCCTCGTAGCGCCTGCGCTGCACGACGCCAACCAGCGCAGTCTCGACGAGCTGATGCGAGACCTGCGCGACTTGGTGGGGCGCGCGCGGGCCGGCACGCTCCGCGCGTCGGAAATGTCTGACCCGACCATCACCGTCACGAACCTGGGAGACCTGGGCGCGGAAGCCGCGTTCGGGATCATCTTCCCGCCCCAGGTGGCCCTCGTCGGATTCGGCCGGATCGTGGAGCGCCCCTGGGTGGTCGACGGCGCGATCGTCGCCCGGCCGGTGGTCGTCGCGACGCTCTCCGCCGACCACCGAGTCGCCGACGGGCACCGCGGTAGCGTATTCCTGGCGGCCATCGACCGCCTCCTCCAGGAGCCACAGAAGCTATGAAAGAGACGGAAATTCGCGAGAACGTGGTTCGAATCCTGGGCGAGATCGCGCCGGAAGCGGACCTCGCTGCTCTCGATCCGGATGCCAACATCCGTGACCAGCTCGACATCGACTCGATGGATCTCCTGAACTTCGTCGTCGCCATCGATCACGAGCTTCGGATTCCGATTCCTGAGACGGATTATCGGAAGCTCGCCACGCTGAACGGCTGCGTCGAGTACCTGGCGGCGCGTCTCGCGACGGCGACCACATAAAACGCACTTCGTCGGCAGCGACGTCGGGGCTCCCTCCGCGGGCGGACTATTACGCGATCCCGTGGGGAACCGAGGGACGGCCTTCGGCGACGAAGAACGGCGCGCCCTCGGAATCGAGAGGCTCCGACCATCCCGCGTGGAGTCCATCGCGGAGCAGGAGGCGCGCGTCATGGAACTCGTTCGAACGATGCCGAGCCCCTTGGCCAAATACCGGTACCTGGCGGAGATCCGCGACGAGAACGGGACGCTCTACCACCGCGTCGTTGTCGATCATCTGGAAGCGCTGCTCCCCATCGTCTACACGCCCAGGGTTTGGGACGCCTGCCTGGCTTGGAGCCGATCCTACACGCGGCCACGCGGCCTGTACATCTCGACGCAGCACCGCGGACGAACCGCGCGCGTCATGCGCATCTGGCCCAGGTCTGAAGGAGGGATCATCGTCGTCACCGATGGAGGCCGCAGCTAGCCAGCACGGTCGACAGCGTGATGGAGCGACCGGCGCGGCCCGATGGTGAGTCGCGGGCCCGTCCACCGTCGGGCCAACGGTGCACTGGGGGAAACTACCCTGCGGGGTATGGAACCATCAGCTTCGGGCAGCTATCCTGTTTTCGGATGCCACCGTATCGAGGCACGGCACGATGGTGAGCGCTGTGAAATCCGATTCCGATATCAAATCCGACGTCGTGGCCGAGTTGAAGTGGGACTCGCGGGTGGACGAGACGGATATAGGCGTCGAGGTGCAGGATGGCATTGTCACCCTCACCGGCACCGTTCCGAGCTATGCGGCTCGCATCGCGGCGCAGAACGCCGCGCATCGGGTTCGGGACGTTCTGGACGTTGTCAACCACGTGGACGTTCGACTTCCGACAAGCACCATCCGCACCGACGTGGACATCGCCGCGGACGTGCGTCGCGCTCTAGAACGCGACGTGTTCGTCGCCGCGGATCGGATTCGCACCACCGTTTCTCACGGCGAGCTGACGCTCGAGGGGGAGGTCGACCTCCTGCGGGAGCGTGACGACGCGTGGAACGCGGTCCTGCACATCAATGGCGTGACGCGCATCGTCAACAAGCTGGAAGTCCGGCGCCCCGAACTGTCCCCCTACCAGATCCGACGAGCGATCGAGGACGCGCTGCAGCGCCAGCTCGCGCGCGAGGTAGAGCGGATCGAGGTCCTGGTGGCCGACGGGACCGTTACGCTGCAGGGGAAGGTGCGCTCGTGGCCCGAAAAGCGGGCCGCCATCGAGGCCACGCGTCACGCGCCCGGCGTCAGCTCCGTCGTCGATCAGCTCGAGGTCGCGGCCGAAGGCTGATGGCCACCCAACGGGGCAGGACCGTCGCTCGCGAATAACCACCCGCCCGTGGCTTTCCATGCTTGGCCCCGTTCTTTAAGCTTGAAGCAGGACGATGATCGAAACCGGAGAGCCCAGATGATGACGATCTATCTTTCGGGAGGCCAGGAGATCGAGATCGAAGGAGCCGAGGAGATCAAGGTCGAGTACGGCGAGCGGTTTCCGGGCACCGAAGACCCCACGCTGATCTGCGTGGGCAAAGACGATATCCCCTTGGCGCAATTCAGGGCCTGCGCAGTTCTTGGCTTTCGCCAGAAGGCGGATGTGCGATGACAGACACGACGATCTATTTCTGGACCGACCGAATTGGGCGTGCGTACGTGACGCTCCGGCAGCGCGCCGGCCACTGGCAGATCGCGTGGGGCCACCGCGATCCACCCGGCGGCGACAACTACATGGAGCAGGGCAAGCACGAAACGAGCGTCCAGGACGAAGCCGTGAGGCGAACGCTGGATCACATCCGAGCCCTCAGCGAGGAGCCCGGTGAGGAATCCCGCGTGGCGGCCGCGCTGCAAGAGGCAATGCGCTCCGCCGCGTAGGGTCGCGCGTGGACGACGGCACGAGCCATCTGGATAGGAGGTATGGTGGCAGCAGAGGCGCAAGAGCGCGACTGGCGTCAGGTCCTCCGCCGACTTGATCCCGTTCGCTGGGAGTTGCCCATCGACTACATGCCCGGTATGCGGGTGCCCGGCCTGATTTTTGCGGACGAGGCGCTCATGGGCACGATGGCCGCCGACATGGCCATCCAGCAGGTGGCCAACGTGGCCACACTCCCTGGCATCGTCGGCCACGCCATCGCGATGCCCGACATCCACTGGGGCTACGGCTTTCCCATCGGCGGTGTGGCGGCGACGCGGGCTTCTGACGGCGTGGTTTCGCCGGGCGGGGTCGGGTTCGACATCAACTGCGGCGTACGACTCCTTCGGACGCCCCTGCGTCGCGAAGAAGTCCTGCCCCATTTGAAGGAGCTCGTCGACCAGATCTTTCGCGACGTGCCGGCGGGGATGGGACACGCCGCTGCGCGAACGTTGACGCCATACGATGAGGACGGGATCCTTTCCAAGGGTGCGGCGTGGGCCGTGGGCATGGGCCTCGGCACCCAGGCCGATCTCGACGTGATCGAGTCGGGCGGCGCCCTTCCCGGCGCAGAACCGGCGCGCGTGAGCGAGCGGGCTCGCAAGCGGGGCGCGGGACAGCTCGGCACCCTCGGCTCCGGAAACCACTTCCTCGAGGTACAGGCCGTGAGGTCCATTTCCGACGAGGAGGCGGCGCGCGTCTTCGGACTCACCGGGCCAGGCCAGATCGTCGTGTCGATCCACACGGGCTCGCGCGGACTTGGGCACCAGGTGTGTCAGGATGCGCTGGCGGTGATGCAGCGGGCGATGGCGCGCTACGATATCGACGTGCCCGACCGGCAACTGGCCTGCGCTCCCGTCGGGTCACCCGAGGGCCAGGAGTATCTGGCAGCGATGGCAGCGGCCGCCAATTTCGCATGGGCCAATCGCCAGGCGATCACCGCGGCAGTGCGCGACGGCTTTCGGCGGGTGCTTGGCATCGCCGATGCGGACGATTCGATCCAGATCGTGTACGACGTGGCCCACAACATCGCGAAGCTCGAACGGCATGTCGTCAATGGCGAGGAACTGGAGCTGTGCGTCCACCGAAAGGGCGCCACCCGGGCATTTCCGGCCGGCCATCCCGACGTGCCGGCCCGTTATCGCACGGTCGGGCAGCCGGTCCTGGTGCCCGGCGACATGGGACGCTATTCCTTCCTCTGTGTGGGGCTGGGCGGAGCGATGCAGGAAACCTGGGGATCGAGTTGCCATGGCGCCGGGCGAACGTTGAGCCGGCACGCCGCCACGCGCGCCCTCGTGAACATCGACGTCGCGGAGCGGCTTCGGCAGCGCGGGATCCTCGTCCGCGCCCAGAATCGGCGCGCCCTCGCAGAGGAGTCGAGCGAGGCGTACAAGGACGTCCGAGAGGTCGTCTCAATCCTGGAGCGCGCAGGCATCGCCGGAATCGTGGCGGAGCTGGAGCCGCTGGGCGTCATCAAGGGATAGCGGGCGAGCGCGGTGACGGCGACGTTCTCCGAAAACGCGGCAAAGCTGCTTCGCCTTCGATATTTGCGCCGTGATCCCAATCGGACGATTGTCGAGACCCCATCCGAACTGATTCGCCGAGTGGCCGGGGCCGTTGCAGCCGCCGACGCTCTGTACGGCGCGTCCGCGGACGCCAAACGCACCGCGGCGAATTTTGCCCGCTTGATGGCGCAGATCGACTTCCTGCCCAACTCACCCGCCCTGATGAACGCCGGTACTCCGCTCGGTCAACTCCATGGCTGCTTCGTGCTCCCCGTGGAAGATTCGCTCGAGAAAATCTTTGACAGCGTCCGAGCGGCAGCCCTCATTCAGCAGTCGGGCGGCGGGACCGGATTCTCGTTCTCGCGACTCCGGCCCCGGGGCGACGTGGTCCTCTCGACCAGGCGCAGCTCGAGCGGCGCCGTGTCCTTCATCAGCATCTTTGATCAGGCGACCGCGGTCGTCACGACTGGCGGTCTGCGGCGGGGCGCCAACATGGGGGTTCTCCGCGTCGATCATCCGGACATCGACGAGTTCATCCACGCCAAGCAGGATCCGCGAGCCCTACCCACGTTCAACCTGTCGGTCGGCGTGCCCGATTCCTTCATGCACGCCGTCGCCCACAGGCAATCGTACCCGCTCGTCAACCCCCGCACCGGAGCTGTGGTCCGATCGGTCGACGCGCGCGGGCTGTTGGACGAGATTGCGCGCTGCGCGTGGGCCAACGGCCAGCCTGGGCTCCTCTTCCTCGATCGAATCAACCGCGACAACCCAACGCCGGAGCTCGGGCCCCTCGAGGCAACGAACCCGTGCTCCGAGCAGCCGCTCCTGCCATACGAAGCGTGCTGCCTCGGATCAATCAACCTCGCGCACATGGTTCGATCTGGCGATGGTGGGCCGGCCGTCGATTGGCCGCGCCTCCGCCGCGCGGTCCGGCTCGGGGTCCACTTCCTCGACAATGCGGTGGACGTGAGCCGGTACCCGCTCGGCGAGATCGAGGAGATGTGCCTGACGAATCGAAAGATCGGCCTCGGCGTGATGGGGTTCGCGGATCTGCTCATCCGTCTGCGCATCCCCTACGCGTCAGAGGAGGCGGTTGCGACGGCGAAGCGCGTCATGCATTTCATCCGACGGGAGGCCATCGCCGCTTCGGAGGCGCTGGCAGCCGTTCGGGGACCCTTCCCCGAGTTCCGGAGAAGCGTGTTCGCCGATCACGGTGCGAAGCCGCGGCGAAACGCCACGCTCACGACCGTTGCGCCCACCGGGAGCCTCAGTATCCTCGCCGACTGCTCCTCGGGTATCGAGCCCATCTATGCGCTGTCGTACCGCCGGGTGCTCGCCGAGGGAGAGACGCTGGAATTTCTGCACCACGCCGTAGCGGAGCTTGCCCAGGAATTCGGCGTCGCGGTGGAGGAGATGCTGGAGCGCCTTACCACGCGGTCGACCGCGCTGCCCGATTCTATCCACACCGTTTTGGCCGCGAGCCACCAGATTGCGCCCGAGTGGCACCTCAAAGTGCAGGCAGCGTTTCAGGACGAAGTTGACGCGGGGATCAGCAAGACCGTCAATCTCCCTCCTGGCGCAACGGTGGAGACGGTGAAAGAGACCTTTCTGCAGGCCTTCGCGCTTGGGCTCAAGGGCATTACCGTATTCCGCGATGAAAGCCGACCCGGACAACCCCTGCACCTGGCGAGCTTCTGCCTGGCGTGTGATGCACCGCCATCGCAACCGGTCGATGCCGGCGCCCCGGCGTCTCGCTAGATGTCGAAGATGACCTGAGCCTCGACCCGGTCATCCCGCACATCGACGCGCGCCTGGTGGTAGGTCACCGCTTTGATCATGAGACCACCCGGCCACTCATTCTCGGCTAGCTGGTATCCGCTGACCCAGGCGTGAAGCTCGGTTGGTCCGCACACGTCGATACGTGGGTCGATGGGCAGGAATCCGTCCGCATCGAGCAAGACGAGCAGCTCCGAGAGCCAGCTAACCAGGAGATCGACCAGGTCGACGCCGTCGATTCGGACCTCGCGCGTTTCAACCGGGCGCGAAGCACGCAGGATGGAAGCATCGGGGCCGACGATGATGGCCAACATTCCGCGGGCGGCCTGCCCGAAGGCCTCAGCCGGCGTGGTCCCCCACACGCGCAGCCCGACATCGGCCGTATGCTCCAGGACGGCATAGCCGCAGCGGGAGCTGCCGCTATTCATGGGCGGATCGACGCCGCTGCGCTCCACGGGCGGGACTCAGAAGCGAGTCCAGGCTCCCATGCCACCCTGTTCATTCAGCTTGCTCGCCGCCTCTCCGCGTACGATCTCGATGCTGGCGCCCTGGTCGAGGGCCCGCCGGACGACCTGCTCGCGGAGGTCTGGCACCGTGATGGTGGGCGCATCGCACCAGACGCAGCGGTCGCGCGCGGGGAGCAGCCGATGGCACACTTGGCACTCGGCGCCGGCCGCGTCGAATGACTCGGCCACCAGCAGCTCGTGGACTCGCCCGTCGGCGAGCGCGGCGAGCACGTCGTCCAGGCCAATCGCCGTGTGCTTCAGGCCCGCGGAGTCGAGAAGCTCGGACACGAGGGCGATCTCGTGCTCACGCTCGACGTCCTCGGCGACACGTCTCGCGGCATCGAGCACATCGCGCTCGCTCGCAAACATCGGCAGGCTGACACTTCCAGCCAGGCGGCCGCGCAGTCGGGATGGGAGCTTCCGTCGAAGCATCGCCGCTATTTCGTCTGGTCCGCCGACGAGCAATCGGTCGAAGGGATACTCGCGATCGAGATCCAGCAGCGCGTCAATGGTCCGGCTCACATGGCGATGCACGTGGTCTTCGTGATGGCGGGCGTACCGGGTCTGGGAAAGGCCAAACCAGCCGCCCGTCGCCTGCTTACCGGGAACGTAGTCGGTTAAGGACAGCCGAGCCTCGATCTCCCCGAGAAACACCGTGTAGAGGCGCGCATCCTCCTTGTCCAGGAGCGCCACGGCGACGCGTTCGAAGTCGTCAAGCGCCGCGACCAGCGGCTCGATGCGCGCGCCCTTCATCCACACGACGCCCTCGACCGGTCGGTAGGGGAGATTGACGACGTACGCGCCCCGGCTCTCCGTGCTGAAGAGGGCAATGCCGGGGTGTGTCGGGACAAATGCATCGGTCAAGAAGCGCTCCGCGAGCTGGACGGCTGCCTCGAAACCCTCGGCCACCGGGTCTGCCAGCTTGTCTCGAAGCTCCTTGGCGTGGTCGCGCAGCGTGAGCAACCACCCCGGCCCATCGGTCCGTTGCGGGCTCGTATCCAGGTACGCGGACAGCACGTGATCTCCCTCCAGTCGTCCGCGCAGGGCGTCCACCGCCTTCGCGGCCGGGAGCGTAGTGACATCAAGGTGCGTCGTGCCGGTATCAGTTCTCACAGTAGACCTCCCGTCAATGGCCAGGCATTGACCGTCGGGTGTTCTCGGCTCCTGCGATCAATGATCCCACTTTTGGTAGGCCCGGCCGACATCCGTCGGGGTAGTTGGCCCGGCGCTGGCGGGGTGGGCGCGCGTCCTTCCCTTCCGCTCGCCCTGTGCCCCCGACCCGTTCGCCCTGAGCCCGTCGAAGGGCCTGACACGCCCGGCCTACAGCTCCTCGCGGCGCCGGACCTCAGCGACCGCTTCGGCCTGTCGGGCCGCCAGTGTCTCGCTCAGTTCGACGGGATAGCGACCAGGCTGCGCGAGGTCGAGCAAGGAAGGAGGGAGCGCGGCCATCTCGCGCCGATGGGCCGCACGAAGCTCCGCTAAGGTCGGACGCGCGAGCGCCTCTCCAGCCCGCATGACGGGAACCAGAAGCGGCTCCCACCCCGGGCCGGGCGGCGCCTCATCGCGCGTGCCAATTCGATCGCCGGTCAACCGGGCGTGAGGATCGATGTGTCGCCAGACCTGTTTGGGACCAACCAACGTCTGCTTGCCGGCGCTCAGCTTCAGGCACGGCTCGTCGCCATACTGCACGAGCTTGTAGGCCATGTCGAGGGTCGGCGCGTCCGCCGACGTGCCGAGCTTGGTTCCCACACCGTATGCGTCGATGGGCGCGTTCGCTTGCGTCAGCGCCGCGAGATCTTCCTCGTCCAGACCGCCGCTCGCGACGATTCGAACGTCTCGGCAGCCTGCCGCGTCGAGCACGCGACGGACCTCCCGGCTGAGCTGCGCCAGATCGCCACTGTCGATTCGCACCGCCTGAACCCGCCGGCCCTGCGTGGCGAGCTCGTGTGCCACCTGCGCCGCGTGGCGCGCGCCGCTCACCGTGTCGTACGTATCGATAAGGAGCGTGACGGGCCCCGGGAACGTGGCTGCGAACGCCCGGAAGGCCTCGATCTCCGAGGGGAACGTTTCGATGAACGAGTGGGCGACCGTTCCCGCGACCGGTATTCCAAAACGTTCGCCCGCGAGGACATTGCTGGTCGAGTCGAATCCCGCGAGATACGCGGCCCGCGCCACGGCAAGTCCCGCGTCGATACTGGGCGTGCGTCGCAAACCGAAATCGATGAGGGCGGCGTTGGGTGCGGCAATGACGCAGCGCGCGGCTTTCGTCGCGACGAGCGTCGGAAAGTGGAGCGCGTTGACGAGGACCGTCTCCACGAGTTGCGCCTCGATGATGGGCGCCTGCACCTCGAGAATAGGCTCGTCGGCAAAGATCACGCGCCCTTCCGGCACAGCCCAAATATCGCCGCTGAAGCGGAACTCGCTCAACGAATCGAGGAAGTCCGACCGGATCTGGCTGGTCGATCGCAGGTAGTCGATTCCTGGCCCGTCGAATCGGAGGGCCCGCACGCGGTCGAGCGCCTCCTCGACCCCCGCGACGACAAGGAACGAGCGGTTGGCCGGGAGCTTCCGCACGAACATGCTGAAGGTGGCCACATCGGTCATCCCCAGAGCATGGTAGCTCGCGCCCATGGTGAGCTGATAGAGATCTGTGGCGAGGCTCACGGAGTGCGGATCGACCATGGCGAGTCCTCCGGGCGCCGAGAGATGGGAACCTTCGCGATGACGCGAATAGGACCGGAGGGGTAGGCCCGCAATGCGAGCGCTTCCATCGCAACAACTACCCCTTCGGTCGGGGGAGTGTAACGCCAGCGCATCCTACACTCCGTCCTACACACGCACCAAATGGGGAAAGGCGGGACGGAAGATGCGGTATCTGCTCACGTTGGTCTGCAGTCCGGCCGCGGTTCTTTTGTGCGACAGACCTGCTCAGGCCGCCATCAATGGCGCCATTTGGGCGCTTGCGTTGGTTCTCATGCTCCAGGGCTTCTGGTGGCTTGCGCTGGCGCCGGTCGTGCACGCGTTCCTGGTCGTCCAACGGTTCGAATCAGACAGGCATCTCGAGGAGATGGTGCTCGCGTTGAATCGCGCGCCGAGATCGCGCAGCTAAGCAGCCGAACGCAATCCGCCATTCTGAGCCGGCGGGCGAAGGACCGAAAACCACCAATGACCGGTTTCTTCGGTGCAGGATTGGACTCCGACGTGCTGAGCGTGCCATCCGGCGGCCCCTCACCCCTGCCGTTCCACAAGCTCAGGCCTGTTTCGCCGGCTCACCGAACGGATAGGGCGCGGCGACGATAACCAGCGAGAGGGGGCTCTCCTCGAAGATTCGCCACAGGATCTTCCCCCGCCCCGGCTCCAGCTCGCTTCGGCGCACCAGCACGACTGCGTCCTCGTGATGCTCGGCAGCGAACCGGACGATCTCGCTCCCCGGGTCGCCCACGGCCAGGAACAGCTCGATCGGTACGTCTTCCGGGCATCGAGCAAGGCACCGCATGAGTCGATCGACAACCTCCGTGCTCCACTGTGCCCACTCGTGGTGGACCTGGTCCACGTACCGCGGCGCGGTAATGCTTCCCTGCTCCGCAGAAAGGCGTTCAGCCCCCGCGACGTACAGGAGGTTGATGGATGCGCCGAGCCGATGTGCTAGCTCCGTGACCGATCTCAGCGCGCGCGCCGTCGTTGGGCTCCCATCGACGGGAACAAGAAGCCGGCGGACCGGTCGAACGTCATGGCCAATGACCAGGTCCGGTCGGACGAGCACGACGGGCCGATACGCGTGCCTGATGACCGATAAAGTGACCGATGCCAGCGGCGCCGCCGAATCTGTGGCCCGGCTTGCCATCGTCAATAGGGTCACTCCATCATCGTCGCTGGACGCGCGAAGGATCTCGCTGGCGGGGTCCCCGACCCGGAGCGCCAGTTCGAGATCCCTCGTCTCTGGTGCATCAAGGCCCAGACGCTGGCGCGCCTCACGCTCGTCGGTTGGTGTTGCTGTAACGTGCAACGCAGCGACGCGCGCACCAAGCTGAGCCGCGAGCACGCGGCCCACCGCCAGCGCAGCGGCGGCGGCCGGAGTGCCGTCCACAGCCACGAGGACGCGGAGTCGAGCGGGTTGAGCGGGCGGCGCCTGTTCCACTTGTGGGCTCGGCTGTACCGACATCATTGCCTCCTCGGGTGCGCCTCAGCGGCTTCGCTCCGGGCCATCCCCGCCGCGGCGCTCATCGCATGCGACCCGATCCAGGGCCATGTCATGCGCTACGCCGCCAGAGCGCCGGCGGATGCCGCTTCCGCTCGAGCGCGTACGAGTAGCACCGGCGCCGGCGACTCCGCGACCATCGCAGTCGCCACACTCCCATGCCGAAGTCGGTCGAATCCGCCGCGGCCGTGTGTCGCCATCATTACGAGATCCATCCTCCGAGCACGCTCAGCAATCCGCTCGACCACGCGACCCACCTGAACGTCAAAGTCCAGATGCAACGGCGTGTTTGCCAGCCTGAGGACGATCTGGATGAGATAGCTCCACGCGTCCGCCCGCTCCTGCGGGGTATCGACCACACTGAGCAAGAACACCCGCTGGAGCGGTTTCCCCGCCAACGTCTCGACTAACGGCAGGGACTGCTCAGCCAGCGCCGAACCGTCGAGCGGTACCAGGGCGCTCTCGAGAGAAACGACCTCCTTGCCAAACGAGCGCACTAATAGGACTGGCGCTGTTCCTTCCCGGACCATCACGTCGGCAACGCTCCCCAGGGCGAAGCGGGCCAGCCCCGTGTGACCGTGGGTTGCCATGATGACCAATTCGGGCTCGACTTGGGCTTCATAGTCGAGCAGCGCCGCGTATGTGCTTCCCTCCAAGAGCCGCACAGATGCCTTGATGTCCTGCGCCCGCAAGATTCCGGCGAGGCGATCGAGGTTTCGATGAGCCTCTTCGTGGAGCTCGTCCGTCACCTGCTGATATAGCTCCGGGCTGATGCCATCTCCGGCGACGCCGTCCATTGTGAGCCACGCCGGCGGCGCCGTCACCCGGACGAGAAAGATCTCCGCGCCCTGGGCAGCCGCTATCGCCGCTGCCGTCGGGAGCGCCCGCTCAGCAAATGCGGAGCCATCGGTCGGGAAGAGGATTCGGTGGATCACAGCCACCTCCTTGCGACGGCACCTGTCGGCGATTCTGCTCCGTCAGCACCACAACACGTGCACTCCGTGCCGCCTCGTTGCACCTAGAGCGTACCGCGCCCAGCGTAGCGAGCACGCCCCCCGAGCGGGTGGTTGTCGATGCCGGCACGGGTAGTCGTGTTGCCTGCGAACCCGCTCAATCGAGCACAAGCTCGGGTCGGCGAAATCGGCGGCTCGCGACGATGAGAAGGACGCCATCGAGCGCGGACAGAACCGCGCCCCCGAAGAGGAGCCACCCCCCTGAGCCGACGCTCGCAGCCCGTCGCGCGACTTCAATCCGCGTCACAGTCGGCAGCAGCTCCGCCCCAAAAAGCGGCGCGAGGCCGCCCGCCATAAGGACAACGTTCAGCATCTGCTACGCTTGCCGCACCGTCACGGCTTAGAGGCAGGCGAGCTCGCCAGCTATCGCGGTGGCGATCGCGACCAGGACGGTGAGGTCCAGCGCGGCCACGCCAATCTCGGGGCTGTAGACCCCAGCAGCCCGACCACGCGTCCCCGTGGCACCTCCAGGCTCAGCGCTCGGAGGGCCTGGACGGCGCCATACCGCTAGCTCAGGCCCCGCGTGCGAATGACGGAATCCACCCGGCAACACGCCCGTCAATGGGACGCGCTTGCCAACGATCCCCGCTAGGCCGCAGGGTGCGAGAGATGCGCGTGGGCCTCGTGCGCCGCGTGCTCCATGCGCTGGAACAGGGCCTGGGCGCCGCTTTCGTCGAGATGTGCCTCCAGGATCGGGAGATACACCTCCTCTTCCTTCGCAAAGTGCACGCGCAAGAGGGCGTAGAGCCCGTAGAGCACGCGACGGGCCTCGTTCTTCACGTCTCCGGTTAACCCTGCCGCCGGAAGCGACGCGTGCAGCGACTCCAGATCTCCGAGCAGCGTGCGTACCTCCTCATGGTCCCGCCGCATCGTGCGGGTCGCATCGGGCGAGCCGAGGTACCGCTCCACCTCGCGATACAGAACGTCCTCCTCCGCCGCGGCGTGCGGCATGAGGGTTTCCCTGAGGAACTCCCGTGCCCCGGCGAGCGCCTCGCGGAGCTGTCTCGCGTCCCAAGCATCCAGCGATTCGGCCGCCGTTCTGAGGGCTTCGATGTGGGGAAGAAGCGTTTGATGCTCTTCGTGGAGCGGCTGCATCGTGGTCATCGGCAATCTACCTCCCTGTGTTCGATTCGAGAATCTGGACGTGCTTCCGATCATGCCACGCGGGGCCGCGCGCGGTGTTTCGGGCTCCGACCCACGCAGCTCCTCGCGGACCGTAGCCGTCCGAGCGTCGTTGCGAGGGCCTGGCTCTCCACCGCCGCGCGGCATCGCGCTCGCCTGACGTCTTCGACGGAAAATCCGGACGGGCGAACGGTGCCGAGCCGAACCACGCCGAGGTCGGCATCGGCGACCTTCAGCACGATCGTCATGCGATAGGCGGCCGGTCGCCCCTCGTTCATCGCTGTGAGATGCGCGCGAGGCACCAACTCCTCGAAATCGGGAGGCCCGAGGCCGGGCAGGCCGGCGACGGCAATGGCGTATTGGTCCGCGTCCGCTGCGTCCGCGATGGCGCGCGCCGAATCGAGCGCTGCTACCCGGGCAAGGTTATCGCGCGTCGGTCTGGCGACGTGGGGGAACTTGTGCCTGAATCCGTCTGACATGCGCCTCGCACTCCAACGGTCCAATCTGCAACCCAGCATATGGATGAGCGCGAGGCCGTCGCCACAGACCACGAGGTAGTCGCCACGGCTGCCCGCCCAGGTGTGAGCTACCTACCCGTGGGGGCAGTGCGCGCTAGAAAGCCACACTCGCGAATGTCACCGTGCCGCCTGGGTCCGGAGCCTGTCCATACTTGAGAAGATTGCCCCCGCGACCGAGCACGCTCAGCGCGGTGTAGATGGGAGTCAGGCCGCAAATTCGTCGGCGATCGCGATCCTTCGCCACAGATTCGTAGAACGCATCAGCGTCGCCCGCTTCCACTGCGGCGAGCATGGCCGTGTCTTCGCTGGCGAGCCAATCCAGCGTTTGCATCGTCACAGGCGCGGGATCACCGAACTGGGGGCCGACGTGCGCCAGGTCAACACCCCCGATCAGGCAGACACGGCCCGGGTAGGCCGCGATCGTCTCGCCCAGCGCCTCGATGAAGCGCTGCGATTCGGGGTCGTCGCGGGGGTTTATTCCCTCGGCCATCAACTGATGCACGAAGCTTGTGAGGATCGGGACGATGCGGATCTCCCGATGCGGAAAGAGGTACCGCAGGAAGACCGTCTCGAACTCGATCGAGTGCTCCGTGCGATGCCCGATCTCCCCGCGAAAGAGGTCCGACCGGGCGCGCCGAGCCAGCGCGTCGACAAAGGGGCGGTCAACTTCGAGTGCGCCGAGCGGCGTCTCAAAGGGCTTGAGGGTCACGGCAGCCGGCCCTTCGATACCCTGATGCGGAACGCCCAGGACGACGTACACGTCGGCGGGTTCGGCCTCCGCAAGCGCCCGATACGCCCAGGCGTACACGGGTCCGCCGCGCGCGAAGTCGATGTGGGGAGAAAGGATTCCGGCGACCGGGGCGGGCGGGGCGTCCGGCGCGATGGCGCCAGGGCCGTCGGGATGCCGGAAGAAACCGTCAAGCCATTCGCGCAGCGCATCCGGATCGGCGGGATACGCGCGGCCCGCGTGATACGCCGGTCGCGAGGTTGAGGCGCGGAACGCTTGGGTCTGGGCCTCGTACGCCGCCGCGAAACGCGGGCTGTCCAAGAAGAGACCCGCGTCGAGCGCGCGGACGACCTCCTCAATTTCCGACCGCAGGACGATTCGGCCGCGCCTTCGTGTCTCCGCCGTCTGGATGTCCAGGATCGTGTGCGTCCCGTCCAGGGAGCTGAGAATCGGCGCCGCCTCGGGTGATAGCCCGAGCACCGATTCGCTGATATGCGCTGGATCGCGGAGACAGATCATCGGCTGGCCCTTCACGTGCGCAGGGAACGCCTCGACGGGACGCAGGCGAGGACGCTCCGGTAAGTCGCCCACGTGACGCGTCGTGTTCGATTCTGATCCGCCGGCGCGGTTCTCACCGTCCGCGGCCTCGCCCGTGGGCGCGGCGGCATCCGTCCTGGAATCTGATCGGTCGATTCGCACAGGTCATCCCAAGTGGAGTGTCGACAGAGCGACGCGCGGCACAAAACGTAGGCGCTCCACCCTCTCGCGCCTTCATTTTCCACGAGCCGCCTCTCAAGCGCACGGGAGCCGATCGTTCTCCTAGCGCGCCTCGCCTTCGCCCGGTCCGTTCTCGATCTGGTGAAATTCCGTTGACGAGACGGCCACCCCGCACCACTCCCGCAGCAACCAGCGTCCGCGATGCTTGGAGGTATGCATATACGGACAGGGAGGAGCACACGATGCCCAATGAGCCGACCGAAATCCCGAAAACGATCATGCGCTCGGAGCCCCACGCCCGTCACATCTGGAAGAACGCCCACGACAGTGCCGTGAAAACGTATGGCGACGGCGGGCGCGCTCATCGCGTTGCCTTCGCCGCCCTCAAGCATGAGTACATGAAGAAGGGCGACCGATGGGTCAAGAAATCGGAGCGCGGTCCCTCTGATCCGCAGGCCGCGCGCGGGCCAACGACCAAACCGTCCTCGACGGACGAGCCGAAAGCCCCGACCGCGCGGGGCAAGGTTGCCCACTCCACAGAGCAAGCGCGGGCCAAGGCGCGCGAGGCGAGCCGAGAGAGCGCCCGGGCACGCCGAAAGCGAGCGGCTTAGATTTTCCGACACGCGTGAGCGTGGGCGCGCTGCTCCTCGCGGATCCCCTGGGCCGGCGGCGCCGGACGCATCACGGAGGCCGCCAGCTCGGCAAGGCGGGCCGACATCGGATTGATAGGACGCAGCGCGCGTCCAGCTCCGGCGAGTGAAGGTGGCAGCCCACGAACTCCTCTTCCGAGATGCTCCCGATGCACCCAACGACGAAGTCCAGGAACACGTTGTCGCCCGGGCTGCCGTGGGGAGCCTGGCTCTCTAAGTGGTCTGGCGAGATCGATACGAGGGCCGAATCGTAGGCCAGGAAGTCCACGCGGAATGGGCGCTTTTCGCTCGGCGACGAGAAGCGCACAGCCAGGCGGATCGTCGCCTTGCCGCCGCATCGAAGGTCCACTTCGCCAGGTACACATTCCATCTCGATCATCGTCCGCTCCCACGTGCGCTATGTGGACCGGCTCGCCGGCCGCAAGGCTTTCCACGGCTCGCGCCAGAGCGTCGTCCCCAGGGCGACCAACATCGCGAGGAGCCAGTCTGCGGCCGAGAGCGTCGCCAGCTCCAGCGTGTCAGCGACCAACGGTACCACGACAGCCGCGACGAGGGTTGCGACGACGATGGCGCCGATGATCGGAAGGCTTCGGTTGCTCCGCAACCCGGACCGCCAGACCGGTTCGATGGGTGAGCGCGCGAGGACCAACAGGACGAGCTGGCCCAGTACCAGGGTGACGAATGCCAGGGCTCGCGCGCTTGGGACCGGAGCTCCGGCAGACAGCTGGCCGACAAAGACCACCAGGACGCCCGCGAAGAGGACCGCGCCGTGCCCAAGCCAGGTCAACCAATCCGCCCCCGCCAGGAATCCGGCGCTGCGCGGCCGCGGTGGGCGGGCCATGAGGTCTCGGGAGGGCGGATCGTTCTCGAAGACCAGCGCCACGATAGGATGCAGGACGAGCTCGAGCAATACCAGGTGAATGGGCAACAGGAAGAGCGGCAGCCCGGCGAACGGGAGGATGAAGGCGGCCAGAAGAATCGGCACGTGAAATGCCAGCAGATAATTGAAGGCGCGCTGCAGATTCTCGAAGATTCGACGACCATCGCGTACGGCCGCGACGATCGTCGCGAAGTTGTCGTCGAGAAGCACCAACGTCGCCGCTGCGCGGGCGACCTCAGTGCCGCGCTGCCCCATCGCCACGCCGATGTCCGCCTCCCGAAGCGCGGGCGCATCGTTTATGCCATCGCCAGTCATGGCTACGACCTCTCCCTGGGCACGCAGGACGCGAACGAGTCGATACTTCTGCTCCGGCCGCACCCGAGCGAAAATACTCCCCACACGCGCCAGCCTCCTCCAGGCGTCGTCGTCCGCCCGATCGAGCATCTCGCCTGTCACGATGGGCTGCCGATCGTCGTGGACGAGTCCGAGGCTTTCGGCTACAGCGTGGGCCGTGACCGGGTGGTCCCCGGTGATCATCAAGACGCGGATGCCGGCGGACTGGCATTCGCGGAGCGCTTGGGCGACGCCGGGCCGCAGCGGGTCTGAAAAGGCGACGAGGCCCAGGAATCGGAGCGCGACCTCATCTCGAGCTCGGTCTCCGCTCGGCGCGTCGAGCGGGCCGCCCGCCACGCCGATCACTCGCATCCCCCGGTCGGCGAGCGAACCCATCGCCGTCAGGGCCGCCCGTCGCGCTGCCGTGGACGCCTGCGAGCGCGCCAGGATGCCCTCAACAGCGCCCTTGGCGCAGACGTACGTGGCGCCGTCGTCGTCACCCCACACGTGGGTGACGTACTTCCCGTCCGGGTCAAACGGGTAGTCGTGGAGGAGGTGCCGTCCGTGCAGTCCCGCGACCTCGATCCCGTGCAGCCGAGCGCACCGGAGGATCGCCTGCTCCAATGGATCGAAGGGGCGCGGCTCCGACGCGAGCACGGCCGATTCGAGCAGCGCGCGCGCCCCGGTTCCAACCTCGCCGGCGGCCATCGTCTCGCCCTCCTCGGTCGCCAAGGCGACGACTTCCAGATGGCCAAGGGTCAGGGTGCCCGTCTTGTCCGCGCAGATCACGGTCGTCGAGCCAAGGGTCTCGACGCCAACCATGCGCCGGATGAGAGCATTGTCCTTCGCGAGGCGCCAGGCGCCCAGTGTGAGGTACAGGGTAAAAACCATGGGAAACTCTTCTGGGACGGCCGCGATCGCGAGGCTCACGGCTGCGATGATGGCCGCCGACCAGCCGTTGCCACGTACCAGCTCGATGACAAAGACCCCAACGCAGAAGATCACCGCCACGCCCGCGAGTTGCCAGACCAGGCGTCGTATGACGCGCTGGAGGGGCGTCTCCGGCTGGTGAATCTCCGCGACCAGCGTTCCGATCCGACCGAGACGCGTGTGATGACCGGTCGCCACAATCCGTGCGATCCCGCGCCCGGATAGCACGGTGGTACCGGCCCACACGTCGCGGTCGCCTGGCTCAGCCTTCGCATCCTTCGGGACAGGCTCCGACTCGCCCGTCAGCGACGACTCGTCGAGCATCAGCTGGCGACCCTCGAAGAGGACGCCATCAGCCGGGACAACATCCCCCTCGCGGATAAACACGACGTCCCCGGGGACCAGCTCCTCCACCCGTACCTTCTGACGGCGGCCATCGCGCCAGACCGTCGCCGTTGGAGCAGTCAGCCGGCCGAGCTGCTCCAGCGTTCGCTCGGCGCGCGCCTCCAGGACGAAGGTGACGAGCATGATAGGGACGAGCGCGACCAGTGTGACGACCGCGTCGACCAGCTCACCCAGGGACAGGTACGTGGAGCCAGCGACCAGAAGAAGCAGAACCATGGGATCGGCGAGCGGGCGGAGGAGCCAGGCGACCAGAGGCGGCCGCCGCGCCACCGGCACCAGTCGATTCGGCCCGAACTCCTCGACGCGCCTGCGGACCTCGGTACTCGAGAGGCCAGGCTCACGCGGGGAAGGCTCTTCGAGATCGACTGCGGCGGGCACGGAAGCGCGCTCCGCCATCAACCGTTCTCGCGCCCGGCCGCGACGCGAGCGGGCTTCCCATCGGCGGCGACCTCCTCGCTCGCGCCGGGGCTCACGGGAAGGCCAGGCGGAGCAGTCAAAACCTGGACTATCGCTCCGACGCTGCCCGCCACTGGAGCCGCGAGGAGCGCGCCCCAGACGCCCCCAAACTCCGCACCGACGAGCACCGCGAAAATCACGACGAGCGGCGATGTGTGAACCGCGTCACTCATGAGCTTAGGGGCAAGGATATTGCCCTCGACCTGCTGGATGACGACGAACGCGATGAGCACGGCCAAGGCGCGAAGCGGCGGCCCCTCCGCAAGGGCAACGGCGATCGCGGGCAGCGCCCCAATCACGGGACCGACAAACGGGACCAGGTCGAAGATCGCGGCGACGAGGCCCAGGATGATGGGGAAGGGTAAAGCGAAGACGAGCGCCGCGAGAAATACCAGCACACCGACGATCGTCGACAACAAGAGCCGAGCACGGAGGTAGCGTCCAAGAATGTCCCCCACCCGCGATTCAATGCGCGCGATGGTAGGCTCATGCTCGGAACTCACGAAGGGCCGAACGAGGTTACGGAGCGTGTGACGTCCGGTGAGCATGTGAAAGGCGATCACGAAAACGAGTAGCGTGTCGACCGCGGCGCCTCCAACTCCTTGCGCAACCGCGAACCCCTGGCGCGCGATATCGTCCCACGAGCTCTGGATTTGGGCGGATAGGGCGGTGAGCACCGTCGAGAGGTCCGCGGTTACGCCGGCGTTGCGGGCGAGCTCGATCCAGGGCGCGGTGGGGCTGCTCAGGTCTCGAAGAAGGGTCGGGGCGATCTCGACGAGCTGGCGAAGCTGGGCGATGAGCGGTTGAGCCAGCAGGGCGCCAACGCCTCCGCATACCAGAGCGAGGACCAGATACGATGCAATGGCCGCGAGGCCGCGCGGAATCCCGAGCCGTGCGTCGATGAGGTCGACCAACGGAGAGAGAACGAACGCAACAATTGCGGCCAACGCAAAGATCACCAGGATCCCGTACAACAGACCGATCACCCACCACCCCACCACCACGAGGAGCGCTGCCAGAGCAAGGGCCCGCAGGTAATCGAGCGAGATTCGGATGTCGGAGGGCATCGTCAACCTGGGGTGGCGACGAGGAGCCCCGCCGGCGGACCCCCCGCGCTCGCCGACGTCGAGGAGTGGATGCGCACGAGGCTCCCCCCGAACGGGTGATACCAACAGTGTAGGCAGCGGAGGTCGGCCATTCCCACCGCCGATTGGGTGGGGAGCGCGCCCACCTGGGTGGGGAGGCCGAGGATACACTGGAGCAACCCCCAAGCCTTGTCCGCCGGCACCGCGCGGCGAGCGAAACTGAACCAGGAGCAGCCGAATGAAGCGCAGCACCGATCGGATCCTGACAACCCACGTCGGCAGCCTCGCGCGACCTCCCGATCTCCTGAAGATGATGGAGGCGCGCGCCACCGGAGGACCGGTCGACCCCACGGCGTATGCGAGCCGTGTCCGCGGCGCCGTCGCGGACGTTGTACGGATGCAGTGTGAGTCCGGTGTAGACGTTCCCAGCGATGGCGAGCAAAGCAAGGTCGGATTCTTTCAATACGTGCGAGAGCGATTGTCGGGCTTCGAGCCGGCGCCGCCAGGGACTGCCGGGCGCCCCTCGCCCTGGATCAGCGAGTTCAATGCCTTTCCCGACTACTACCAGTCAGTCGCGGCGAGCCGCGGCGTCGGGCCAAACAGCGCGCTCATCTGCACGGGACCGGTCACGTACCGTGGGCACGCGGCCGTCCAAACAGACATTGCGAACTTCAAGGCTGGGCTCGCCGGCCGCGAGACCGAGGATGCATTCATGCCGGCGAGCGCTCCACGGGGTCGCGACATCGGCCAAGATGTCTACTACTCGTCCTACGAGGACTACCTCGGAGCCGTGGCCGATGCTCTCCACGAGGAGTATCAGGCGATAGTGGATGCTGGTTTCATCCTCCAGGTCGATGACCCAGCTCTGACGTATGCCTTGGGTCACAGTCCACAACTGAGCCCATCAGAGCGCCGACGAGAGGCCGACCTCCACGTAGAAGCGATCAATCGAGCGCTCAAAGGAATCCCGTCCGAAAACGTACGCTTCCACACGTGCTACGGAATCGACGAGGGACCGCGCACAACGGACGTACCCCTCAAAGAGATGATCGAATTCATCCTCAAGATCAACGCCGGTGCGTACTCATTCGAGGCGGCGAACCCTCGCCACGAGCACGAGTACCACGTTTGGGAATCGGTGAAGCTTCCGGACGACAAAGTGATCATTCCGGGGGTAATTGGCCACGTCAGCAACATCGTCGAACATCCCGAATGGATCGCCGAGCGAATCGTTCGATTCGCTCGGATCGTCGGACGCGAGCGGGTCATCGCGGGGAGTGATTGCGGCTTCTCGTCCCAGGCTACGCCCAGTCCGAATGTGCATCCGACGGTCGTGTGGGCGAAGTTTCGCGCCATGCGGGAGGGGGCGGATCTGGCCACCAAGCTGCTCTGGGGCTGACTTCCTCAGATTGGTCCATCAGCTGGCCCATTCCCACTGCTCGACGTGCACCAGCTCCATTGCGTCGCGCGATGTGCGCGCAGTCGGCCCGCGAAGGTTCGCGACGTGGGCAATCATCCGCGGGGTGTACAGCAGCGGAATGGCAGCGACATCGGCACTCACGAGCCGCTCCATCTCCGCGATCTGCTCCACCCGGGCAGATCGGTCGAGCAGGGTATTGTACGCGTCCCAGGCGCGATCATACGCTGAATTCGACCAGCCGCCGCGGTTGCCTCCCAGCCAGCGATTCTCGTCGCGGGGAATATTCTTCGTGGCGAAGTCGGCCAGGCCGGCCTCGCTGCCGACTCGGCCCGTGGCGAAAAGCGCGGAAAATGTGGCGACCGCTCTGTTGTCGCGCATCTGGGCGACGGTGAGCACCATCGTCGTGCTATTGAGCCCGATCGCCTTCAGATCGTCACGGTGGATCTCGTTTTCGGTCTGGTTCACTGGACTCGCGGTCGTTCCGACTTCGATGGACAGGGGCGCACCGTCGAATCCGGTGTAGAAGCCATCGGGTCCTTTCCGCATCCCGGCCTCCTCCAGAAGCTGTTGTGCCAGGCGCGGGTCCTGCGCGTATGTGGTCACACCGGATTCGATAGCGGGATAGTAGTCCGACAGTGGAGAGACTAGCGTATCGGTCACGACGGCCTGAGAGCCATACAGCGCGTCGTTGATGCCCTGCTTGTTCGCGACGTGCGCGATTGCCTGACGGACGCGAAGATCACCCAGCTCGCGCAGGGCGCCCATCTCTGGTCGCCGCTGGATGTGGATGATGCGAAAGCTGAGCGGGCTTTTCAGCACGACTCCGCCAGCGCCCAGAATCGTCGCAAGATCTTCGACGCGAACAAGATTGTCGATGACGATGTGGGCATCCCCACTGAGAAACGCTGCGATTGCCGCGTTGGCGTCGGTTGCCAGCACGACCTTGACGCGGTCAATCTTTGGTCTACCAAGCGCATGACCGTCAAATGCTTGCGCCTCGATATACGCGCCCGGCTCCCAATGGTCGAGCATGTACGGGCCAAGCCCAACGTATTGCTGGGTCCAATATGGATGGTTGGCGAGCACGTCAACGTCGCCGACGTTGAACACGGGCTCGAGGATGTGTCGGGGTAGTGCCTGAAAGCTCTCCTTGAGGCTACCAGCGTCCGGATACGGCTGGTTCCAGCGGATGGCGACGGTTCGGGTGTCGAGCGCAAGCACCTCTCCCATGAGGTTTAGGGGCGGGGACGCGGCAACTCCCATGGACGGCGTTCTGTAGACGTCCCACGCGAACACGAAGTCATCGGCGACG
>Ga0070741_10002141_pt1 | contig 54901 bp, 49 predicted proteins | sample Coa_R1_4_FD_66440 | JGI IMG/M metagenome (GOLD analysis project Ga0070741, IMG submission 66440) | Surface soil microbial communities from Centralia Pennsylvania, which are recovering from an underground coalmine fire - Coalmine... | ecosystem: Environmental > Terrestrial > Soil > Unclassified ... | reverse complement strand
ACCGGGCCGCAGCGTCCCGTTCGCGCTGGCGAGCGAAAGCGAGCAGCCAGCGCGAACCCTTTAAAAGCCGCGCCGGGCCTTCGCTTCGCTCAGCGGCGCGGCGGCAGAGCGAGCGGACGACGCTGCGAGACAATCAAGTCGGCTGTTGCCGACTTGAGCTTTAAAATACGCAACTTGGGCAGGCCCGAGTTGCGGTGATCCATGATGGAACTCGGCATACACGAACAGTCTTCATGGATTACCGGGTCTCGTCCGCGCCACGGCTCGCGTTCCGCTCGCCTGGCGCGACGGCCCGGTAATGACAAAAAAGTCAAACTGAGACACTGACGGGAATCCGGCTATGCAATAATCCGAAAAAAAAACTGAAGGTTCACCAATGAGGATCGCCGTCGTCAGCAGCCCCAGAAGCGGCAACAGCTTCGTGCGAAACATCCTGTCCGATGCGCTGAAGCTGGAAAATATCCACTCGCATAATTACAAGGGCATGCATATTCCCGAAAAATGCATATACCAAATTCATTGGTATCGGGAGCCGAACTTCCAGTCGTTTTTGGCCGAACACAATTTCAGCGTGCTCACCGTCGCGCGCCATCCGCTCGATATCCTGGTCTCTGTTTTCAATTTTATTCGAAACGATCCGAGCCCTGCGAAATGGCTCGAGGGAAATGTTGAAATCGACGACCGGCTCGTTGGGCATTCGCCGGCATCGGAAGTTTTTCTGGATTATGCCTTGAGCTGGGGCGCCGAGAATTTGTTCTCGGTGACCTACCAATGGTGGCACGATCGCGACGCGATCAAGATCCGTTACGAAGATTTTGCAACTTCCGACTATAATAAATTCGCCGCGCTCCTGAACGAACTCGGTGCGCCGAAGGACAATCTAGAATATGCAATCGCCTGCAACCCGTTCGAACGGTTGAAACATACCCCCAACAAGCACGGCTGGCAGGGAATCCCCGGGCTTTGGAAAAAATTGGTTCCTTATCTGCACGCCAGAAAAATTTATAAGAGACACAAAAGAATTTTTAAGGTACTCGGGTATTCGGTCGAGCCGACTCTGCTTACCAAGAAAGCGGCCAGCCGAAATTGGGAAATCTTGAGCGCAAGCTAGCTCAAGATCGGGGTAGGGAATGAATGCCTAAAGCGCTAATTACAGGCGGCGCGGGATTTGTTGGCCGGCATCTTACGATTCGACTTCTGTCGCTCGGCTGGGAAGTGGACGTCGTCGATCCGATCTATCCCGGCACGGGAGCGATCCATCCCGACAGGGGCTGGCCGTTCGAGGATCCGAGGCGCTATTCCACATTTTCGTTTTACGGGCAGGATTGCCGCGAGTTCTTCAAGTCCAGCGAAAAGAAATACGACTACGCGTTCCACCTTGCGGCGATCGTGGGCGGAAGGCTCGTCATCGAAAACCAGCCCCTTGCCGTAGCGGACGACCTGTCGATCGACGCGCATTTCTGGCAATGGGCGAAAGAGCGCCGGCCCGGGAAGTCCGTCGTTTTTTCCTCAAGCGCGGCTTATCCCATCCGTTTTCAGACCTGGGAAAATTACACGCTGCTCAGCGAGGACATGATCGATTTCACGCGGGATATCGGCGTGCCCGATCTGACCTATGGCTGGGCCAAATTGACGTGCGAATTTCTCGCCCGCGTGGCGTATCAGAGACATGGTTTGCGCTCGGTGATCTATCGCCCGTTTTCGGGCTACGGGGAAGATCAGGATCTGAGCTATCCGTTTCCTTCGATCTGCAAGCGCATTCTGGATGCACCGAATGGCTCCGAAATCGATGTGTGGGGCAGCGGCCTGCAGATGCGCGATTTCATTCATATCGAGGATTGCGTCGACATCGTCCTCGCGACCATGGACAAAATAGACGATGCGTCGCCGCTGAATCTCTCGACGGGAATATTCACGAGCTTCATCGATTTGATGCAGGCGGCGAGCGGGCTCTGCGGCAAGTCTCTTCGGTTCAAGACGCAGCCGGACAAGCCGGAAGGGGTTTTTGCCCGCGGCGGCGATACGGCAAGGCAGCTCGCCTTCGGTTGCCGCCCGAAGATCGCATTGCAAGACGGGATTCGGAAAGCGCTCGATTTTCGGAAAGAACTCGACTCTCGTCAGAAGGCGGCTGTCTGATGCCAGTCCTCGGCCGCGCGCGAAAGCTGCTCGATCGGTATCTTTTGGACGGCGAGGTCGACGTCCGGCTGATCGGACGCAACGAGCGTTCGGTCGGCATCGGCGCGCACAGCGCGATGTTCGAGGAGGCCGTGCGCGGCGATCTCCGTGTGCAGAAAATTTCCGTCCGTAGCGGAAAGCTCCGGGAACACCTGCAGGGCCCGAAGCGCAAGGCGCGCATCGCGATCTACACCGACGTGCTCGAAAACTGGGCGGGCGATCCCGCCCACAGGAAAGTGCGGGGCGCGGATCTCAAGATCGCTTACGTCGTCTTCGACTCCGACCGCCTGCCGCCGTCATGGGTGGAAATCCTCAATCGCGAGTTCGATCTGGTTTTGACCCCGTCCGAATTCGTGAAATCGGTGACGCTGCAAAGCGGCTGCCGGCTGCCGGTGTTCGTGCTGCCGCTCGAAATTCCGGACGTGCGTTCGATCGCGGAGCCGGAGAACGTCCGCGCTTCCGCGTTGCCCGTTCGCTTCCTGTCGATCGGATCGTACCATCCGCGGAAAAATTACCGGAAACTCGTGCAGGCTTTCGTCGAGGAATTCGGGCCTCATTCGAACGACGTGCAGCTCGCCATTCATTCCAATCTCGCCTTCGGCGGCGAATACGACGTCCTCCGGCGGCAGATCGAGATTGCGAACGCCAGGAATATTTTTGTTACGAAAGCGCAATTTCATCCCTTGCACATCGCCGAGCTGTTCGGCCACAGCGAAATTTATGTCGCGGTGTCGAAAGGAGAGGGGTTCTGCATCCCGGCGCGCGAGGCGGCGCTGCGCGGCAAGATCATCGTCGCGACGGACGGCTCGGCGCTCAGGGAAGTAAAGGCGGACCGCATCATCCGCGTGCCCGTGAGCACGCTCGAGCCCGCGCGCTATCCCGAAATCGACAACGCGATTTTCGGCAGACAGTTTGCGACCGACGTGCCGGCGATCCGCAAGGCGCTGCGGCAGGCTTACAAGCTTGCGCTCTCGCATCGCGGAAAGAAGCTGTCCTATCCGGTCGCGGCGAGCGAACGCAGGAGCCAATACGAAATCTTGTACCGGCTGCGATCCCTGCTGCGGCCGATCGAAATCGCGGCGGGCGGCGGAAACGAGATCGGCATCGGCAAGATCACCGTCGATTCCAAAAAAACCGCTTCTTCCCTGAAGCGGGTCTTCGGCAAGAGAGGGCGCGTCTACAAGCGCGTGATTGTCGGGCACGACGGCGGGTTTTTTTCGCTTTTCAATATCTACCTCAGCCATCTGGTGTGGGGGCAGGGCGCGCGGGGCGTTCAATATGTATTGCCCGACTGGAACGTCGAAAGCATTCGCCGCTTTCACAAGCTGAAAAAATTCCAGTCCTTCTGCTACGGCGGCTACAAGGACAAGAATGTATGGGCGCGGCTGTTCGAGTCGCCTTATGCCGACGTGAGCACCGCCGATCTCGACGATCCGGAAGCCTTGTATGCGGGCTCGCGCGGTCCGGAGCATTCCTGGAATGCGCAGAACGAGCCGAATCTGACCTATATCCACGCCGGAAAGCTCTATCGCTCGCCGGATTTTCCGGAATGGCGGAAGTGGTATCATGCCTATTATTCGCATTATATTCGCGTGAAGCCGCATATCGCGCGCCGCGTCGATGAGCTGGAGCGCGAGTTGTTCGGCAACGCTTACGTCATTTCCGCGCACATCCGTCATCCCAGCCACGCCATCGAGCAGCCGAACGGCCGGATCGCCGAGATCGACCAGTATCTGTTCGCGATGGAAAAAGAAGTCGAGCGGCAGCGGCGCCGGCAGCGCGTCAGAATCTTTGTTGCGACGGATCAGGAAAAGGTCATCAAGCAGACGAGGCGGCATTTCGGCTCGCTGGTGGCGTTCGTCTCGGACGTCGCGCGGGTGAACGAGGCGGACGATACGAAATACGAGCGGGCATCGGAGGCGGAAAAGCACAAGGAAGGCTTCCAGGTGCAGCATCTCGCCGCCGCCGACGAAAAGAAATGGTCGGTGAAGATGGCGGAGGAAGTGATCGTCGACGCGCTGCTTCTTTCGCGCAGCCACGTCATGTTTCACACGGTAAGCAACGTGGCGACCGCGGTTTCCTTCATGAATCCAAAGTTGCGGATGAATTATCTGGCCGTCCAGTGAGGCGGCCTTTTACTCCGTATTGGATTACCGGCAACACTGCTATTTGGCCCGGCTTAGCTGCCGTCCCACAGGTGCGACAGCGGCAGACACTGGACTCCGATCACACCGATATTATTCTTCGGCAACCGTCGCACGATCTGGCCCTTTAGAGTGATAGTGAGCGCATGACGTTGCCGCGAACGATCCAGCTGTCGCCGCAAGATCAAGATAATGTCATTGTTGCTGTTGATCAGATCATACCGGGCACCAGGGTCGCTGGTGTTACCGCGCGCGAGCGTGTGATCTGGAATTCGTGCCCCGGCAAATCGAAGCAGTGACGTGATCGCATAAGGAGAAGGAATCTAAGACAGCCGCAGGAGGAAACCATGAATTCGAGGATAACTCGACGGAAACTGCTTAAGAACTCCGCGCTCGCCACCACAGCTGTGTTGACGATGCCCTACGTACACGGAGCCTATGCCGCCGGCTCGTTGGCGCTCGGCGTCTGGGACCACTGGGTGCCCGGCGCCAACAACGCGCTCACCAAGCTCGTCACCGAGTGGGGCGAGAAAAACAAGGTAGAGATCAAAATCGACTACATCACCTCGCAAGGCGAGAAGGACAAGCTCACCGCGGCCGCGGAGGCGCAAGCCGGCACTGGTCACGACATCATGTCGCATCGCGACTGGAATATTCAGATTCACCAGCGCGTGCTCGAACCGCTTGACGATGTGGCGAACAGCCTCATCAAGCAATATGGCCCGATCTCGCCGGTCGCCGAATATCTCGGCAAGATCAAAGGCACGTGGCGCGGGATCCCGACCGCGGTCGGCAGTCAGGTGAAGCCGACCTGCTCGCGCATCGACCTCTACAAGGAACATGCGGGCATCGACGTCGTCGATATGTTCCCGGCCGATGAATCGAAGTGGGACAAGGCCAAGACCGACACATGGACGTGGGATACCTATCTTGAGAGCGCGCAGAAACTGCACAAGGCCGGTTTCCCAGTCGGTCTGCCAATGGGGCAAACGTCCGACGCAGTCGACTGGGTCGGCGCGTTTTTCAAGTCCTACGGCGTCGTGATGATCGACGAGAAGGACAACATCAAGATCAACTCGGACGAAACACGCCAGGCCCTTGAATATCTCAAGAAACTGATGGCGGTGAACCCGCCGGAAGTATTCGCTTGGGACGACGCCGGCAACAATCGCTGGCTGATATCCGGCAAGGGCTCGAGCATCATGAATCCGCCGAGCGCCTGGGCGGTTGCCAAACGCGACAACCCGAAAGTTGCGGAGCAGTGCTGGACACATCCGATGCCGAAGGGGCCAAAAGGCCGCTTCGTCGGACAGCTCCCGCAGTTCTATGGAGTGTGGAGCTTCTCGAAAAACAAGTCGGCCGCGAAAGAACTGCTGCTGCACATCTCGCAGAAGGAATCGATCGCGCAGCTCGTCGAGGCGTCGGTCGGCTACGACCTGCCGTCGTTCAAGAGCATGTACGATTTGCCGACATGGAAGACCGTCGCCCCTCCGGTGGGCACCGTCTACGGCTATCCGCCGCGCGGTGACGAGCAGACGTCGATGTTTGGTGCGCCGGCGCGCGCCGAAATTGGCGCGCAGATGTATAATCAGGCGATCAATACCGTGATGGTGTCGAAATTCTGCCAGGGCAACGAGAAGCTTGACGAGGTCATCAAGTGGGCCGAAAAGGAGCTCGAAGGCACCTTGCGCACCTGACTTAGGTTCATTTTTTGAAGAACCGGGGCATGTCGGCTGCGTTGGCCGGCATGCACCACCTTCACATCGCGAAGAGGGGATCGGCCGGAAGCGGCCGATATCGCGTGAATGGCTGATACGCTTCACTCTTGGAATCCGACGGTTGCAACGACGGCCGCAAGGCCCGCCAGCAAGTTGCTGAAGTTCCTGCGCCGGCGCTCGGCGATCGCATTCGTGATGTGTCTGCCGTTGATGACGGTGATCGGCGGCCTCGTCATCTATCCGGCATTCTATTCGATCTATCTGTCGATGCTGAACAAGTCGCAGACGCGCTTCATCGGCCTCAGCAACTTCACCTACCTTTTGTCGCGTGACGTGTTTTGGATGGTCGTCGAGCAGTCGGCGATTTTTGCGCTTACCGCCGTGTTCTTTAAGGCGCTGATCGGTCTTGTCACGGCGCATCTCATCAATAACCTGCCGGTCAAGGGCCAACGGAAATGGCGCGGTATGCTGCTGGTGCCGTGGGTGATTCCGCTCGCGCTGTCGACGCTCGGCTGGTGGTGGATGTTCGATCCGACCCACTCCGCACTTAACTGGATCATCAATTTATTTGGTGGCAACGAGATCGCGTGGCTCAGCAATCCTTATTGGGCACGCTTCTCGGTGATCCTGGTCAATGTTTGGTACGGCGCGCCGTTCTTCCTGATCATGTATCTTGCCGCGCTCAAGTCGGTTCCCGAGCAGCTCTACGAAGCGGCGGCGATCGACGGGGCAAGCGCCTGGCAGAAATTCGTTCACATCACGCTGCCGATGATGCGCAATATTATCGCGATCACCATTCTGTTCTCGCTGATCGTCACCTTCGCCAATTTCGACATCGTGCAGATCATGACCGCGGGTGGCCCGCGCAATATGACGCACGTGTTCGCGACTTACTCGTTCCTGACCGGCATTCGCTCCGGCGACTTACCGCTCGGCTCGGCGGTGTCGCTATTCATGCTGCCGATCCTCGCGGTGTCTGCGATCTTCATTTTGCGGGGCGTGCGCAAGCGCGGAAGGGAGATCGGATGACGGCCGCAACGGCCACTACGCCGCTCACGCGAGGCGTGTTCGGCCGCGCCAGCCTCAAGCGCAATCGGCGCTGGGCGTTGATCGCATCCTACGTATTCCTGATCGTGTTCGCGATATTCTTCCTCTTGCCGCCGTATTACATGATCATTACGGCGCTCAAGAGCGATGCGGAAGTCGCGCATATGGCGCACAATCCGTGGATCATCGCCGAAGGCATCACCTTCGAGCAGTTCAAGCTGCTCTTCACACAGAGCGACTTCCTGATCTTTTTCAAGAACACGGCGATAGTCACAGTATGCACCGTGGTCATCACGATGTGCATCAGCGTGCTCGCCGCGTTTTCGCTCGGACGCATGAAATTCTGGGGGTCGGGAATTCTCGCGACCGGCATCTTCCTCACGTATCTCGTGCCGGACACACTGCTGTTCATTCCGCTGTTCCAAATCGTGAAATCGCTTGGCTTGCTCAATTCCTATTGGGGCATGGTGCTGGTCTATCCGACGCTGACGGTGCCGTTTTGTACCTGGATCATGATCGGTTACTTCCAGTCGATCCCCAAGGAGCTCGACGAAGCGGCGCTGATTGACGGCGCGGGTCAGATGCAAATGCTGTTCAAGATTTTCATTCCGGTCGCGCTGCCCGGCATCATCGCCGCGACGATCTTCTCCTTCACAGTATCGTGGGCGGCCTTTGTCTATCCGATGACGTTCCTCTATTCGGCCGACCAGCAGGTGCTGACCGTCGGCACCGTGACAAGTCTCATCAAGGCCGATGTCTACAAGTGGGGCATGCTGATGGCCGGCGCACTTGTCGCCGCCGCGCCCCCGCTAATCATCTACGCGTTTCTGATGGACTACTACATCGCGGGCCTAACGGCCGGCGCGACCAAAGGATAAAGGGGGACGGTCTTCCGCGCGCGGAAGCAACGAGAACGGTTCTGGGAGGAACGATGGCCGAAGTCGCTTTGCGTAACGTGGTGAAGAAATACGACGACGTTGTCGCCGTCAGTAGCATCAACCTCGACATTCCCAATAACGAATTTCTCGTGCTGGTGGGGCCGTCGGGCTGCGGCAAGTCGACGACTTTGCGCATGATTGCGGGATTAGAGGAAATCACCGCAGGCGAGATCGTCATCGGCGGCGAAGTGGTCAACGACTTGCCGCCCAAGGACCGCGACATTGCGATGGTTTTCCAGAATTACGCGCTTTATCCGCACATGACCGTCGCAGAAAACATGTCGTTCGGTCTCAAATTGCGGAAGTTCGCCAAGGATGAGATCAAGGCGCGCGTCGACAACGCCGCGAAGATTCTCGACATCACGGAGCTTCTCACGCGACGGCCGAAGCAGTTGTCGGGCGGTCAACGCCAGCGCGTCGCGATGGGCCGCGCCATCGTGCGCAACCCGAAGGTCTTCCTGTTCGACGAGCCGCTTTCGAACCTCGACGCCAAATTGCGCGTGCAGATGCGCACCGAGATCAAGCGCGTGCACCAGAAGGTGAAGACCACCACCATCTATGTCACGCACGACCAGGTCGAGGCGATGACCCTAGCCGATCGCATTGTCGTCATGAACGGCGGCAAGATCGAGCAGATCGGCAGCCCGAACGATCTTTATCATCACCCGAAGACGCGGTTCGTCGCGGGCTTCATCGGCTCGCCGGCGATGAACCTCATTCCCGCCAAGCTCGAGACGAACGGCTCCAGCCTCAAGGTGCGTCTATCGGATAATCTCTCATTTCCTGTGCCGGAGAACCGCGCGGCGCGTTATCGCGGCGCGATCGGCAAGGACGTGCTGTTGGGCCTGCGGCCGGAGCACATCACAGAGACGCGCGGAGCGAATGGGGCGAGCGGCAACAGCCACGAATTCCCTGCCACGCTCGACGTCGTCGAGCCGATGGGCATGGAGACGATGGTGTTCTTCAAGGTCGACGGCGTCGAAGTCTGCGGCCGCGTTGAACCGACCGCGGCCAAGGGCTCAGGTGAAACGATGCTATTGCGAGCCAATCTCGACCACATGCACCTTATCGATCCGAATACGAATAGAGTCTTGTAGCGGCGAACCGGCTCGCCTCGCGCGGCTAGAAAGCGCAATCCAGGGCCTGCCGTGGCGGACAGGGTGGGATTCGAACCCACGGAAGGCTTGCACCTTCGGCGGTTTTCAAGACCGCTGCCTTAAACCACTCGGCCACCTGTCCATCCGCAGAAATGCGAGATTGCCGCACGGAAAGCAAGCAATCCAAGGCAGGAGAAGGTTAACCACATTCGAAAATGAGCCGTATTTACGCCTTACTGGAAAGGACTCTGTGGTCGAATCTGATGGGTAAGGGGCGTTTCGCCCGAAAATCTGCAATATTGGAACTCTCGGCCGCCTAGCGGTTCGAGCGGGGAAGACGGGTGGTGGGCGTGACGGGGTGTAACGGGGAGCGGACTCGGCGTGCATTGGCGTCCGCGAAGGCGGCGCGCATTCTCACGATCTTTTCCGTCGCGCTTGTTCTCGCCGGCTGCGCCGGCTCCAACAAATTCGCCCGACAGGTCGATCCGCAATATGGCGTCGCGTCGAGCCCGCGCGTGATCGCCGAGGGCCAGCCGGTGCCGAAGGGCGGCGGCGTCTATCGCGTCGGCAAGCCCTATGTGGTGGCGGGCCGCATCTATACGCCCGAGCACGATCCGCATTATCGCGCCGAAGGCATGGCGTCGTGGTACGGCTCCGATTTCCACGGCCGGCTCACCGCGAACGGGGAAATCTACGACAAGGAAGCGATCTCCGCCGCGCATCCCACGCTGCCGCTGCCGAGCTATGCGCGCGTGACCAATCTTTCGAACGGCCGGTCGATCGTTGTGCGCGTGAACGATCGCGGGCCTTATGCGAAGGGCCGCATCATCGATCTTTCGTCGAAAGCCGCCGAGCTCCTGCGTTACAAAGGGGACGGTGTCGCGCGCGTGCGCGTCGAGTATGTCGGCCCCGCGCCAATGGAGGGATCGGACGACCGCAAGCTCGTCGCGACGCTGCGCGAAGGCCAGCCGGCGCCGGCGCCTTCCGGCATCCTGCTCGCGTCCAATTCGCCGTTCGAGCCCGCGGCGCGGCGCGGCGCAATCGACTATCGTCGCGACGTGGCCCCCATTCCGGCCGAGCGGCCTTACGATATCGGCCGCTATTCGCCGCCGCCCGCGGAGGAAACCGCGCCCGCAGTCCAGCCCGTGCGCACCGCGCGCTATGTGCCTGCCCAGCAGGCGATCAGCGCGTCAGCCTATGCGCCGGTCGCCTCCACGCAGCCGCTCGGATACGCCTCCGGCCGCGGGCTTTATTAGCCGTTGATCGCGCGAAGGCGCGCCTGTAAATCATCCCGCCGGGGGCTTTTTTGGCGTTTTTTGCCTGGCAGGGAGAGCCGATCGTGTTGCATTCGGGCCGGAAGGAGTGTCCGGCAAGCCTCCGCATATTTGCGCTCTTCTCTCTCATCGCTTTGGCGCTCGCGCCGGGCCACGCATCCGCACAGACGCAGCAGTCCGCGACCGTCGCCGCGCCCAATATTTCCGCACGCCACGCGGTGCTGATGGATTACGAAAACGGTAGTTACCTCTATGAGCGCGCGGCCGACACACCGTTTCCGCCCGCGAGCCTCACCAAGCTCATGACCATGGAGCTGGTTTTTCAGGCGCTACATGAAAAGAAACTCACGCTCGATCAGGAACTGCTCATCAGCCCGAATGCCTGGCGCAGAGGGGGGGCGCCTTCGGGCGGCTCCACCATGTTCGCCTCGGTGAACAGCCGGGTGAAGGTCGAGGATCTCATCCAGGGCGTGATCGTGGACTCTGGCAACGACGCCGCGATTGCCTTTGCCGAAGGCATGGACGGAAACGAAACCTCTTTTGCGCAGCACATGACAAAGCGGGCGCATGAGCTCGGTCTCGAAACCGCGAACTTTATGAACTCGACCGGCCTTTACGATCCGAACCACAATATCTCGGTGCGCGATCTCGCGAAGCTCGCCGCGCATATCATCCGCACCTATCCGGAGTTCTACAAATATTACAGCCAGGCAGAATTTACCTGGAACAAGATCAGGCAAAAGAATCGCAACCCGCTGCTCGATATGAATATCGGCGCAGACGGCATGAAGACCGGCTACACGAAAGAGTCTGGGTATGGTCTCGTCGGCTCGGCGGTGCAGAACGGCACCCGCTTGATCGTCGTCGTGAACGGTTCGCCCTCGCTGAAGGAGCGCGGCGAGGATGCAAAGAAGCTTTTAGAATGGGGTTTCAAGAATTTCGATCCGCAGCCACTGGTGAAGGAAGGCGAGGTCGTTGCACAAGCGCAGGTCTTCGGCGGCGACAGCCGGCACGTTCCGCTGGTCACGGAGAAAGCGTTGCGGATCTTCACGGCGCATGGCGCGACCGGAAGGCTTTTGATCCGCGTCGTCTACACCGGCCCGCTCAAAGCGCCGATCGAAAAGGGCGCGCAGGTCGCACGCCTGAAAGTGTGGCGCGCGCAGCGGCTTGTGCTTGACGCGCCGCTTTTCGCCGCTGCGGATGTAAAAGAAGGCGGAATTGTCCGCCGCGCCATGGACGGGGCCTATGAGCTCACCGTGGATCTTCTCCGCAGCGCGCTATCGAAATTGAAGCGGAGCTGATCTATATGCGCTCCATGACGACGACCGGCCGTTTCATCACCTTCGAAGGCGGCGAGGGCACCGGGAAATCCACCCAGGTGCGGCGCCTTGCGGAACGCCTGCGTTTGCACGGATTTGAAGTCGTCGAGACGCGCGAGCCCGGCGGCTCCCCCGGCGCGGAAGCGATCCGGCATCTTCTGCTTACGGGGGTTGCAAAGCCCCTGGGCACGGAAGCGGAAGCGATGCTGTTCGCCGCCGCGCGCGACGATCACATGACGGCGACCGTTCGTCCGGCGCTCTCGCGCGGCGCGTGGGTGATCTGCGATCGCTTCATCGATTCAACCCGCGTCTATCAGGGTGCGCTCGGAAATGTCGACCCGCGCCTGATCCGCTCGCTCGAGCGGCTGGTGGTCGGCCCCGACATGCCGGATCTCACGCTCGTGCTCGATCTCGATCCGAATATCGGGCTCACGCGCGTGAGCAAGCGCGGCGAAGGGACCAATCGTTTCGAGGACGAGAATTTAGAATACCACAAAGAGCTTCGCGCCGCCTATCGCGACATCGCCGAACGAGAGCCCGGCCGCTGCGTGCTGATCGACGCCGACGCGAACGAGGATGTCGTCGCCGTGCGCATCTGGATGGCCGTGTCCGAGCGTCTGCTTCGCCCGCTGCGCGAAAAAGGCGAGCGAGCAGCAGAGTGAAAGCGGACACCGAACGCGAAGAGGGCGATCGGCTCGCGGGCGCGCCGCATCCGCGCACCCGCCACATGCTGATCGGCCACGAGGCCGCGCAAGGGGAAATTCTCTCGGCATGGAACGCGGGGCGTTTTCCGCATGCTTTTCTCATTGGCGGGCCCGAAGGCGTCGGCAAAGCGACGCTCGCCTACAAGGTCGCGCGCTTCGTGCTCGCAAATCCGAAACCCGGCGCAAAGAGCCTCGACATTCCGGCGGATCACCCGGTCGCGCGCCAGGTTGCGGCGCTGTCGCACCCGGATTTTCTCCTGCTGCGCCGGATCGCGCCCGAGGAAGGAAAGCCGCCGCCGGCCGAGATCAAGGTTGATGAAATCCGCAAGCTGGTGAAGTTTTTTGGCACTACGGCGGCCGGAGGCGGCTATCGCGTTTGTGTCATCGATGCGCTCGACGATCTGAACAAGTCCGGTGCGAACGCGCTCTTGAAAATTCTCGAGGAACCGCCCGCTCGCTCGCTCTTCCTTTTGATTTCGCATTCGCCGGGGCGGCTGCTCGCGACCATCCGCTCGCGCTGCCAGAAAATTTCGCTCAGACCCCTGTCCGCCGGGGAAGTAGCGCGCGCGGTACAGGAAATTGCGCGCGAGATGGAGGATTTTCCCTCCGATAAAATCGCCGAAGCGGCGGAAGCAAGCGGCGGCAGCGTGCGGCACGCGCTTTCGCTCGCAATGGGTCAGGGTCTCGAAGTGCGCGGCATGACCGAAAAGCTGCTCGCGCGATTGCCGGAGACCGACGGCGAGAGTCTGCACAAGCTCGGCGATTCGCTACGCGACCGCGAGGGCTTCTACATTTTCACGGAGACGGTCGAGGACTGGCTCGCCGCCGCCGCGACCGAGAAAGGCGCGCCGTCCGCGCGCCTTGCGCGCTTTGCCGAGACATGGGAAAAGGTGCGCCGCGCCGGCATTGAGACCGACGCTTTCGGCTTGGATCGCAAGCCGTTCGTGTTCAAAGTCTTTTCCATGCTTGCGGACGCGACACGCTAAGGCCGCGCGGCGCCCGGTTGGTAGAGGTTTTCATGGCGAAGAAAAAGAAAAGGCGCGTTTTGAGAGCGTCTGCGAAGAAGAAATCGAAGGGCAAGAAAAGGTCCGCCAAAAAACCGATCAAGAAACGCGCCGGAAAATCGGTCAAGAAATCGGCAAGGAAAAAAACGCCCGCAAAACGCTCGGCAAGGCACAAGAAAGCTGCGGCCGCGAAGAAGGCGCCGGCCGAAAAGCCAGGCGCCCGCAAGGAATATTACGTCACGACCGCAATTTCCTATCCGAACGGCGCGCCGCATATTGGCCACGCTTACGAGGCGATCGCGACCGATGCGATCGCGCGCTTCCAGCGTCTCGACGGCTACGACGTGTTCTTTCAGACCGGCGTCGACGAGCACGGGCTGAAGATGACCCAGACCGCCGCGAAAGAAGGGATCACCGCGCGCGAGCTCTCGGATCGAAACACGCCGCTCTTCAAGGCGATGTGCGACAAGCTGAACATTTCCTACGACCGCTTCATCCGTACGACCGAGGTAGCGCATTACAAGGCCTCGCAAGCGATCTGGCAGAAGATGGCCGACGCCGGCGACATTTATCTCGGCAATTACGAGGGCTGGTATTCGGTCCGCGACGAGGCGTTCTACGCCGAGTCCGAAACTCAAGTCGGCGAAGACGGCGTGCGCCGCGGCCCGCAGGGCACGCCGGTCGAATGGACGAAGGAAGAGACGTATTTCTTCCGGCTCTCCGCCTATCAGGACAAGCTGCTCGCCTATTACAAGGCGCACCCCGACTTCATCCTGCCGGAAACGCGCCGGAACGAAGTCATTAGCTTCGTGAAGGGCGGCTTGCAGGATTTGTCGGTATCACGCACCTCGCTCGACTGGGGCGTGCCGGTACCGGGCGCGCTGAAGCACGTGATGTATGTGTGGGTCGATGCCCTCACGAACTACATCACCGGCGTCGGCTATCCGGACGTGAATTCGGCCGCGTTCAAGAAATTCTGGCCGGCGGATTTGCACGTCATCGGAAAAGATATCGTGCGTTTTCATGCGGTCTACTGGCCTGCGTTCCTGATGTCGGCGGGGATTGCGCCGCCGAAGCGCGTGCACGGCCACGGCTTTCTGTTCAATCGCGGGGAGAAAATGTCGAAGTCGGTCGGCAATGTCGTCGATCCGTTCGAGCTTGCCGACGCCTACGGAGTTGATCAGCTTCGCTACTTCTTCCTGCGCGAGGTGCCGTTCGGGCAGGACGGCAACTACAGTCATGATGCGATCGTGAACCGGACGAATGCGGATCTCGCCAACGATCTCGGCAATCTCGCGCAGCGTTCGCTCTCGATGATCGCGAAGAACCTGGAAGGCAAGCTGCCGGTGCCGGAAGCGATGTCCGAGGCGGATAATGCAATCTTGTCCGCGGCCGACGCGATGTATCGGAAAGCGCACGAGGCGATGCAAACGCAGCAATTGCATCAGGCGCTGAACGCGATCTGGGCCGTGGTCGCGGACGCCAACCGTTATTTCGCGGGTGAAGCGCCATGGGAGTTGCGCAAGACCAATCCCGCGCGCTTTTCGACCGTGCTCTGGACAACCGCCGAAGTCGTGCGCCAGGTCGCGATTCTCGCGCAGCCTTTCGTTCCCGCGGGTGCCGCGAAGCTTCTCGACCTGCTCGCCGTTCCGGCGAATGCGCGCGATTTCAAGTCGCTTGGCGAAGCCGGACGCCTCAAGGCGGGCACGCCCTTGCCGCCGCCAAGCGGCGTCTTCCCGCGTTTTGTCGAGACGGGGGAGAAGGCCGGCTGATGCTCGTCGACAGCCACTGTCACCTCGATCTTCCGGATTTTCGCGAGGAGCTCGATGCGATCGTAGGCCGCGCCCGCGCCGCCGGACTTTCGCGCATGGTGACGATTTCGACACGCGTGGAAAAATTCCCGGATATCCGGGCCATCGCCGAGCGCTTCGACGATGTCTATTGCTCCGTCGGCACGCATCCGCATCACGCAGCCAAGGAGCCGAACGTGAGCGTCGCCGATCTCGTCGCGGCGACGAAGCATCCGAAGGTTGTCGCGATCGGCGAGGCGGGGCTCGATTATCACTACAACAACAGCCCGCGCGACGAGCAGGAGAGGGGCTTCCGCCGCCACATCGCGGCGGCGCGCGAGACCGGGCTTCCCCTCGTCATCCACGCGCGCGAAGCCGACGAGGACATCGCGCGGATTCTGGAAGAGGAAAGCGCGAGGGGGAAATTCCCGTTCGTGCTGCACTGTTTCACCGGTGGCGAGGATCTCGCAAAGCGCGGTATCGCGCTCGGCGGCTATGTTTCGTTCTCGGGGATTTTGACCTTCAAGACGAGCGACAATCTCCGCAAGATCGCGGCTTCGCTTCCCGAGGATCGCATTCTGGTCGAAACCGACGCGCCTTATCTCGCGCCGCAGCCTTTTCGCGGCAAGCGGAATGAGCCTTCCTACGTTGTCGAGACTGCGCGGGTGCTCGCGGAAACGCGCGGCCTCTCGCCCGAGCGCGTGCAGGAAATCACAACCGCAAACTTCCATCGCCTGTTCGCGAAGGTACCGGCGGCGCGCGCGTGACGATGCAATTCACCATTCTCGGCTGCGGATCGTCCGGCGGCGTGCCGCGGGTGGGCCAGGGCTGGGGCGAATGCGACCCCAAGAACCCGAAAAATCGCCGCCGCCGCTGTTCGCTCCTGGTCGAGCGCATCGGCCCGCATGGCCGCACGACGGTGCTCGTCGATACGTCACCGGACCTGCGCGAGCAATTGCTGGACGCTAAAATCGCGAGGCTCGACGGCATTCTGTTCACCCACGATCACGCCGATCATACCCACGGCCTCGACGACGTGCGGCCGCTCACGCTTGTGCAGCGAAAGCGGATCGACGTTTACCTTGATGAGCAAACGTCACGCATTCTGAACACGCGCTTTTCCTATTGCTTCCACACGCCGCCGGGCAGCGAATATCCTCCGATCGTGACCGAGCACCGCATCGTTGCCGGAAAGAAGGTGACGATCGAGGGAAAGGGAGGTGCGATCGAAGCGCTCCCGCTCCTGCACGAGCATGGGAACATCACGGCGCTCGGCTTCCGCTTCGGCGGCCTCGTTTATTCGCCCGATGTTAACGGGTTTCCGGCCGAAACGTTGCCTTCGCTCGAAGGCCTCGATGTCTGGATTCTGGACGCGCTGCGCTATCGGCCGCATCCAAGCCATTTCAGCGTCGAGGAATCCTTGCGCTGGCTCGCGCGCATGAATCCGAAGCGCGGCGTGTTAACCAACCTGCATTCGGACGTGGATTTCGAAACGCTGCGGCAAAAGCTGCCCGCGAATGTCGAGCCGGCCTATGACGGCCTGAAAATCGAGCTCCCGCAGTAATTATTCGGTGTGCGCCGCGAGCCAGCGCGAGTGATCTTCGTCGAGATCCGAGAATGCTTCCGAGGCGAGTAGCGGCGCGTTTTCGATCACGCGATTGCGGCCGGCGCGTTTGGCTTCATAAAGCGCCGAGTCGGCGACGACGACCGCACCCGCAAGGCTCGTCGCATCGTCCGGCACGACCGCAAGTCCCACGCTGCAACCGATATCGATCGGCGTCCCTTCGACGTCGAGCGTCTTTTCCATAGCGTCACGGATATCCTCGGCTATCTTGCGCGCGTACTCGCGATAGCCCTCATTCGGCAGCGGAATGATCGCGACGAACTCATCGCCGCCGAGCCGGGTCAGCATGCCGCGCTCGTCGACCACAGTCGCGATCCGGCGCGCGGAGGCGGTGAGCACCCGGTCGCCCATGGCGTGGCCGTAGGTGTCGTTCACGGGCTTGAAGCCGTCGAGATCGATCGCGAGCACGGCCTGGCGCAGATTTGGATCCTGACCCCGGTGGCCGTTGATCTGCCGCTCCAGATAGCGCCGGTTCGGCAATCCCGTGAGCCGGTCGAGATAGGCGAGCCGTTCGAATTCGGCGGTCATTGCGTTGTAGGTCACGGCTAAATCGTCGAGCTCGGCCGCGACGAGCTTCGGCTGCTTCACACGCACGCCCATCTTGCCGGCTTTGAGCCGCAGGGCCGCGCCCTTGAGGACCCGGACGCCTCGCAAGACGGCGAACTCGGCGACAATCAGGGAAGCCGTCGCCGATGCCGCGGCGACAAGGAGAAGGAAGAGGAGGTCGGAACGGAACGTGCGCTCGATCGGCGCGAGAATCGCGTCGCGGGAGAGGGCGATCGCCACTCGCTGGCCGTGCGGAAGGTGCTTTATGCCATAGATGCTGCGAGCGCCGTCCTGGTCCGCCACCTCCAGCGTCGGAGCATCCGACTTTAGAAGCTCCTGAATGACCGACGGCTTGTCGAATTTGTACGTATCTTTCCCGCCTTGCGGAAGATTGGCGAGGATATCGCCGTGTTCGTTGAACACGAGCAGGCGCCCGCCAAACCGCTCGTTCGCCTCACTCGCGATCACATTCAATTGGTAAAGATCGGCGCCGAGCACGATTGCTTTTTCCGGCCTGCCGTGCTCGTCATAGATCGGAAGGGCCGCGCCGATAATCATGCGATGGCTGTAACGTCCGGTCAAAATCCCGCTGGTCGCGAACGCACGGCTTTCGATCATTCGCTTAAAATATTCTCGGTCGCCGACATTCGCGGTTTTTCCGTTCATGAAGGTGCCGCAAATGTATTGGCCCTTGGCGTCCGTCAGAAACAGCCCGGTGATCCAGGGCGCCGTACCCTGACCGACGACGAGATGCTGTACCCATTCGAAGAAGCCGTCGCAGTCCCTGTTCTTGCTGCGCACCGAAGCGCTCGCGGCCACGGTCTCAAGCACATGCCGCGATTTGATGGTGATGTCGGCATAAACATCCGCCGCGCGCGTCGCGAACTGGTAAACTTGGCTGCGGGCTTCCGCCAGCGCTTCCGCGCGGCTTGCCTGCAGGCGGCTGAAATAGAGGACGAACACCGGCATCACCGCGATCAACACGATGAGTCCAAAAAGCCAGTGCAGTCGTACCCGGCCAAAATGAAGGTCAGACAAGTTTTTCACCGCGTCCCCCCAGACGGTGAATTCCTGACAGAAGGCTTTTAAGAACCATGGCGAAAAACCGGTCAAATTTGATCGATTTAAGCGCTTGAGAGACAAGACTTATTTCAAGCCTCGCGCAGCCTTCTATAAAATAGGCGATGTTTCACTTAACGGACCCAATGCTAGATGCGGGTAGCCTTGAAAATCGGGACTTCCGCGCAAAAATATGATCCGGCGCGGAAGGCACGGAGCGTAATTTTGTTTCGGGTCACTGAAACATCGCCCCGCTATTGGCTCGCAGCACGGCTGCATGAGTACGCGTCGGCCTCAAAACAACCCTGGTCGCATCCACTTTCCGCGCTACTATTTTTTCTGAGATCGCTTTGCGCCGCGCTTAATTGCAACCTTCTTAAACGCCCGGTCAGCGCCTTCCTCGCTTTCGTCAGCCTCTGCCTCGCGGGCAGCCTCTAGAAAGCGCTTGGACTGCGTGGGATTATCCTCGCCCCTATTTGGCTTTCGTTTGATCGCTCGTTCCTTGTTCGACATGCTCTAGCCAATCCATTTGAGCATCCTGAGGCGGCAGAGGTAGATCAGCAACGCTCAAAACCTTGATCTTCGCCCTTTCACCCAGCGCGCGAACGTCGCTATCATCCGAGTAAATTGTCGTAACGCGATTCACTTTCATGATTGCAACAATTTGACGATCATACTTTACTTTGGCCCAAGTGGCATCCGATTTTCCCCGCTTATTGCCGTCTGTCACGGCGTCGCGAGACATAACAGCCACTTCAATCGCAGCCCGTAAGTCGAACGGCTCAATACGAAAAACTGCGAATTTTTGCAGCTTTTCAATTATCTCTTGCGAACCCGCTACGCCCGCCCGGACTAGCGCTTCACTTAACGCCGGTGTTGGTATGACAATTTTTGTACCGGCCTTTTGGAGCTCCTGCACCAAATATTCGATACGTTCTTTGGGGCGATCTATTGGGAGTCCATTCGGACCGTTCGGGATGGGAATGCCCGGACGCAACAGCAACATCAATGTTGTTGCGTCAATGACCACCATTCCGTTTGCCCCCAAGGGAATGCCGTTCTGTCATCAGACGATCGAACTCATCGTCTCCCCACTCAACCGGAATCGCGCGCAATTCCTCAATCGCCTTGCTGAGAGAAGCGTCGTCCAGTGCTTGAAAACTTTCGACTTTAAAATCCTCAAGTTGCCAAACGCCATCAGCGTCACGGGTCCACTTTCCGCGCCCGAATAAACGAACGGGCTCAAGGTATTTAGCGGCTAATTGTTTGGCGAGCGCGCGGTCTCTGATTTCGCACCCGGATAACTGCTGGCCCTCAGATTGAAGAATTACATGGGCCGTAGCGTCTCGTCCTCTAATCCCGGTAATGATCCCGTCGATAGAACCGTGTTGCTTAACAGACGGAAATTTCTCCTGTGTCAGCTTACGTCCCGGAAAGGATATTACAACGCCGTGCCGAGACGTGTCCCGCAAATCACCAACCGCGTCATCATCTCGCAAATATCGGTTGAGTGTTGCGAATGCTTTCATTGGTTCGGGCGGGGCATCTCCGGCTCGCACGCGAACGGCGCGCTCCCGCACTTTGGGTGCGGCTTCACGATCAACTTTGGCGTTTATTACAGTGCTGCCCTTCGTGAGCTTACGAAAATGGACAGAGGATGGCTCGCCCAGCAACAGAGCTAGTTGCTCCATGTACTGGGCCAGACGAGCCATAGGGATAGTTTCCGGCGTATATGCGTCGATCTTGAACCGGTACTCCGTCGCTCCGCGACCTGTATTTTTAGATTTGCGAGGCATGGGTAACTCTAATTGTCTCGGTCCTAAATCGACGCCACGAACGAGTCCTTGTACATCAGCCGCTTACCGATCATACCACGCACGGCACGGCTTGTCCGCTCAGCATCGTCAATGCCGAGCTTCGCTCGATTGTTCTGGCGAAAATCGAACTCGGCCAGATACCGATTAAGGTGCCGCTTATCGACGTGTTGATAGGTGCCAACAAGGCCGCGCTTCAAAACAGAGAAGAACCCCTCAAGCGTATTTGTATGCGCCTCGCCGCGAACCCATTCAAACTTGGAATGGTCAACCGCTTGATGATCGGCGACCGGGGGAAGCTTGTAGTGCTGCGCTTGATCGGTAACGAGCGTGCTATCGGGATGCACATTGCGACGAACGTAAGACATGACGCCGCGATGGTCCAAAGTTTCAGAGCGAATGTTTCCGCCTCGTTCAACGAGGCTCATGACAATCGGATTGTGTGTTTTGCGTCGAAAGTCAGCGGGGCGCTTTGTCTTTCGGGACCGCGCCAATTCCGTTTCATCCGCTTCCACAATCTTGCCGTGACCGCCTAGCGGTTCATCGCTATCGGGGTCCATGGCCAATCGGATGCGGTGCCCAAGATGCCACGCGGTTTTCATTCCGCAACCGAGCATCCGCTGTAGCTGGCGCGTACTGATGCCTTTCTTGCTGGCACAGAGAAGGTGAATCGCTTGCAGCCAGAGATGAAGCGCGAGGTGACTGTCCTCGAAAATCGTGCCGACACGAACGGTAAATTTCTGGCGGCAGGCATAGCACTTCCAAAGGCCGTGCTGTACGACGCCTTCGGGATGTTTCTTGCTCGGCTTGGAGCGGACGCCTTCAAGGCGGCCAAGGCGTTCCTTAGAGCCGCAATGAGGGCATACGGGGCCGTTCGGCCAAAGCTGGCCCTCGACATAGGCGAAAGCCGCTGGCTCATCGTGGAAGCGCGGATCGAGAAGAATAGAACGGGCCATGGCTGCTATCTCCAATGGCCCGAATACTAGCTTTTAGGTATGGGTCTGTCAAGTGAAACATCGCCATAAAATATTCCATAATATGTCTTCTGCGAATCAAGTCGGGCAAGATAACCCCGCGCACGCGACGGTTAATGGGCCTGCTCTCTCGCAATCGCGTTTGGTCTGCTATGGCAATTCGCGACAAACCAATCGGAGCCATCTTGCAGCCTTCCCGTGATATCCGCCGCCTGATCGAACTGATGGCGGCGTTGCGCACGCCCGGCACCGGATGCCCATGGGACTTGCAGCAGAGTTTCGAAACGATCGCACCCTACACGATCGAGGAAGCCTACGAGGTGGCGGATGCGATTACGCGCCACGACCTTCCGGGCCTCGCCGATGAACTCGGCGATCTTCTCCTGCAGGTCGTTTTCCATGCGCGGATGGCCGAGGAGCGAGGCGCATTCGATTTCGGCGACGTGGTCTACGCCATCACATCGAAACTGATACGGCGGCATCCGCATGTCTTTGGCGATGCCGGCAAACTCAGCCCGGAAGAAGTGAAGGGGCTCTGGCAGAAGATCAAGGACGAGGAGAGGTCGAAGAAATCCGGCGAGGGCAGAGAGAGCGTTCTGGACGGTGTCGCCCTCGCCCTTCCCGCGCTCGACCGCGCCGAGAAATTAACCCGCCGCGCGGCAACCGTGGGCTTTGACTGGCCGAGCGTGAAGGAGACGCGCGCCAAGGTCGAAGAAGAGCTCCGCGAAACGGTTAATGCGGAAAACGATCCGAAAGCCGCGGCGGAAGAAATCGGAGATTTGCTGTTCGCCGTCGTGAACTATGCCCGCAAGCTCGGCATCGATCCCGAAAGCGCACTTCGTGCCACCAACGAAAAATTCCAGCGCCGCTTTCGCATGATCGAAGCTGCCTTGCGCGCCCGCGGCAAGACCCCGGAGCAATCGAACCTCGCCGAAATGGATGCGCTCTGGAACGAAGCGAAGGCCGCCGAGCGAAAAGGTTAAGCGGCGAGCGCGACCGCGTTGGGAAATTTCTGGCGGATCAAGTCCGCCTTGCCGGGCGCGACCCGCACCCGTACCCGCAGCCGGCCGGCCTTGGTTAATTCGCGTTCGAGCACCTCGAACTGCCGGTGCAGCCAGCTCAGGCTCGCGCCGTCTGCGGCGTCCAGTTCCAGCGAAAAGACCTTGCGGTCCGCGTTCAATCGCGCCTCGATCGCCGCGACAAGATCGGGGATGCCTTCGCCTGTGACGGCCGAGAGCAGCACGGGGCGTTCCTCTTGCGGCCGGCGGGCGGCGATATTTTCGATCCCTACCCGCGCCTCCGTGTCCAGCCGGTCGATCTTGTTCCAGACCTCGACGATGCGGTTGCGGTCGTTCGGATCGATCCCGAGTTCAAGCAGGATTTTCGTGACATCCACGGCCTGCGCTTCGGTGTCGCCATGCGAGACGTCGCGCACATGCACGATGATGTCGGCCTCAACCACCTCTTCCAGCGTCGCCCGGAAAGCCGCGATCAGCATGGTGGGAAGATCCGAGATAAATCCGACCGTATCCGACACGATCACACGCTGACCATGCGGAAGATCGACCGCACGCAACGTCGGATCGAGCGTCGCGAACAACAGATCCTGCACCCTCACCGCCGCCTTCGTGAGCGTATTGAAGAGTGTGGATTTTCCCGCGTTGGTGTATCCGACGAGCGCAACGATCGGATATGGCACGCGTTTCCGGTTTTCGCGGTGCAAGGCGCGCGTGCGCTTGACCTTCGCGATCTCGCGCTCGAGTTTCGAAATGCGCTCGCCGATCATGCGGCGGTCCGCCTCGATCTGCGTTTCGCCTGGCCCGCCGAGAAACCCGAAACCGCCGCGCTGGCGCTCCAGGTGCGTCCAGGAGCGCACGAGCCGGCTCTTCTGGTAGGTGAGATGCGCAAGCTCCACCTGCAGCGTGCCCTCGCGCGTATGCGCCCTCTCCCCGAAGATTTCCAAAATCAGTCCGGTGCGGTCGACGACCTTCGCGTTCCATTCCTTTTCCAGATTGCGCTGCTGCACCGGCGTGAGCGCGGCGTCGACGAATACGAGCCCGGCGCCATGCGTGCGCACGATGCCGGCGAACTCGTCGACCTTTCCCTTGCCGAGATAGGTTGCCGGACGAATGGCCGAAAGCGATACGATGCCCGCGTTTGCGATCTCAAGATCGATTGCGCGCGCGAGTCCCACGGCCTCATCGAGTTTCGCCTCGATACGGCGCGGGATTTCGCTCCCGGCCGTTTTCGCCGCCTTGCGATTGAGATAAGGCACCACCACGATCGCCCGCGACGGCGATCCGGAAGACATTGTCGTTTGCGCCTCGCCTCGTTTGCGGGCGCGCCTATCCAGCGGTTTCAATCAGACCTTATCCATCGCCGCCGGGGCATCCTCGGATTCGAACAGCTGAACGGGATGACCCGGCATGATCGTTGAGATCGCGTGCTTGTAGACGAGCTGGGAATGCCCGTCGCGGCGGAGCAGCACGCAGAAATTATCGAACCAGGTCACGACGCCTTGCAGCTTCACCCCGTTCACGAGGAAAATCGTGAGCGGGATTTTTGCCTTGCGCACATGGTTGAGAAAGGTGTCTTGCAGATTTTGGGCACGTTCCGCCGCCATAGCCGTTGTCCTTCTTGTTGGTTGGGCGAGCGATGCTTCTCTATATTTGTGACTACGGACGGCTCGCGCCGCCCGCAGGTGCCTTATTAAAAGGCCGCTCGCGCAAGCGCGCAAGGGCCAAAACAAAACCCCCACGATTTGCCCAAGATTTGCGCTATTCGGCGATTTCAGCCGCTTCGTAAAAATGGACGCGCAGCGAGGTCACGACAAGGCCGGGATGCCCGTTTCCGACCGGCTTTCCATCGATTTGCACGACCGGCATCACAATTTGGGTCGCGGCGGTGACGAAAGCTTCCGACGCGGCAAGCGCTTCTTCTACCGTAAAAGGCCGCTCTTCGATCGTGTGGCCGAGCTTTTTCGCGACATCCAGCACGACTGTGCGCGTAATCCCGCGCAAAATTCCGTGATCGGCGGGACGCGTAATGATCTTTTTGTCGCGGGTCACGATCCAGGCATTCGAGGAAGAGCCTTCGGTCACGAACCCGTCGCGATCCACGAACCAGGCTTCCCCCGCTCCCTTCTCGCGCGCTTCCTGCCGCACCAGCACATTGGGCAAGAGCCCGATCGATTTGATATCGACCCGATCCCAGCGATTTTCCGGCACAGTAATCACGGGAATGCCGGCGGCAGCCGTCGCTTCGCCTTTGGCGCGATCTTTCGATCGGGCGATCGCCACGACACTCGGCTTCGTTTCCGGTACCGGAAAAGCATGGTCTCGTTTCGCAACGCCGCGCGTAACCTGCAAATACACGATCCCGTCGCGCACCCTATTGCGCTCGATGGTCTCCCGCAGAATGATGCCGAGCACCGGGAGCGGCATCGGGAGAGAGATTCTGAGCTCCCGCAGCGAGCGCGCGAGCCGCTCCATATGTCGGCGCTCGTCGATGAGTTGCCCTCCCCGCACCTCACATACTTCGTAGACACCGTCAGCGAATTGATAGCCGCGGTCCTCGATGTGCACAGCAGCCTGTGCGTAGGGCAAATAGCGGCCGTTGACGAAAGCGATGCGGGACAATTTCGCCTCCGTCTAATCGACGCCGAGGGCTTTGAGCTTGCGGTGAAGCGCCGAGCGTTCCATGCCGACAAACTCCGCCGTGCGCGAAATATTGCCGCCGAAGCGGCTGATCTGCGCCACGAGATATTCGCGCTCGAAGGCTTCGCGCGCCTCGCGGAGCGGCAGGCTCATCAGATGCTCGCCGCCGCCGAATCCGTTCGGCATGCTCGGTACGAGCGCGGCGACTTCCTGCGGCAACATGCTTGCGGTCACCGTCGCTTCCGGCACGCCGCCCGCTAGAATGAGGAGACGCTCGACATTGTTGCGAAGCTGCCGGACGTTTCCCGGCCAGTCATGCGACTCCAGCACGGCAAGCGCATCGGCGCCGATCTGGCGCCGCGGCAAACCGGTCGTAGCCGAAATCTGATCGAGGAAATGATCGACGAGCTGCGCGATATCCTCGCGCCGCTCCGAGAGCGGCGGAATGCGGATCGGCACGACGCTTAGGCGGTGATAAAGGTCTTCGCGGAAATTTCCGTCCGCAACTTCCGATTCCAGGTTGCGCCCCGTGCAGGAAATAATCCGGACGTCGACATTGATCTTCGTGGTGCCCCCTACCCGCTGAAAGCTTTGCTCTACCAGAACGCGCAAAATCTTGTTCTGCGTTTCGCGCGGCATGTCGGCGATCTCGTCGATGAACAGCGTGCCGCCGTCCGCTTCTTCCAGCGATCCGATCTTGCGCGAGGCGCCGTTCGTCGCTTCGGTTCCGAACAGCTCGGTTTCCATACGATCGGGCGTGATCGTCGCGGCGTTAATCACTACGAACGGCCCGTTCGCGCGCGCGGATTGCGCGTGGATCATACGCGCGACGATTTCCTTGCCTGAGCCGGAAGGGCCGATGATCAGCACCCGGCTGTTCGTGGGCGCCACGCGAGCGATCGTCGTGCGAAGCTGGTTCATGACCGGCGACGAACCGATCAGCTTATCGGAGTGCGGCGCGAGCTGCTTCAGCGATTTAACCTCGCGGCGGAGTCGCAGCGTTTCGATCGCGCGCCCCGCGACAAGCACGAGGCGATCGGCGTTGAACGGCTTTTCGATGAAGTCGTAGGCGCCGCGGCGAATCGCAGCGACCGCCGTTTCGATCGTGCCGTGGCCGGAAATCATTACGACCGGCATCTCGGGATATTCGCCTTTTATAACGTCGAGAAGCGCGAGTCCGTCGAGGCGGCTTCCCTCGAGCCAGATATCGAGCAGCACGAGATGCGGCCGGCGCGACTGGATCGCGGAAATCGCGTCGTCCGCGTTCTTGGCGGTGCGAACCGCATAGCCTTCGTCCTGCAAGATTCCCGCTACGAGATCGCGAATGTCGGCTTCGTCGTCGACGACTAGGATATCGGTTGCCATGCGTTAGACCCCGGATGTTGCCTTGCCTACCGGCATTTGTTCGGTTTGCGACGAGGGCGCGCTGGCCACGCCCGCCGCCGCAAAAGTGAGACGTATCCATGCGCCGCGGCGGCCGTCAGGCGTTGGCGGCGCGTCGCGTAATTCGATTCTTCCGCCATGCTCTTCGAGAATTTTTCCGACAATTGCGAGGCCGAGGCCCGTCCCCTTCTCGCGTGTCGTGACATAGGGCTCGAGCAGGCGTTCGCGGTTTTCTTGCGGGAGACCGATGCCGTTGTCTGTGACGTCGATCACGGCGAACGCGCCCTCGCGGCCTGCGCGTACGGTCACATGCCCCTTGCCGCGCCGATCGGCCGGCACTGCCTCGACCGCTTCGACGGCGTTCTTCACGATATTGGTCAGGGCTTGTGAAATCAGGCGGCGGTCGAAGCGCGACATCAACGGCTCGGACGGCACTTCGACGTCGAAAGTAATGTCGGGATAACCCACGCGCATGAGAAACACGACCTGCCGCGCAATATCGGAAAGGTTATGCGTTTCAACGACAGGCTTGGGCGTCTTCGCAAAGGCCGAGAACTCGTCGACCATGCGACCGATATCGCCAACCTGACGGATGATCGTGTCGGTGCATTGTTCGAACACTTCGCGATCGCCCGTGAGCTGTTTTCCATATTTTCGGCGGAGCCGCTCCGCAGAAAGCTGAATTGGCGTCAGCGGGTTCTTGATCTCGTGTGCGATCCGGCGCGCGACGTCCGCCCAGGCGGACGTCCGCTGCGCGGCGACGAGTTCCGTAATATCGTCGAGCGTGATGACGTAGCCGTGCTGGGATTCCGACGAAGATTCCGTCGTCACGCGCACGTCGATCGTCCGGTCGCGCCCGCCGCTGCGTAAAATCACCGTTCTGCGCACTCGCTCGTTGCCCGCTTGCGCCTCGGCGGCGAGCGGCGCGATTTCCGGTATTGCTTCGGCAATGTCCGAGCCGATCAGATTGGCTTCCGTCTTTCCGATCAACTGCTCGGCGGAACGATTGAGGATGGTGATCCGCCCTTTCGTGTCGAGGCCGATTACCCCCGAGCCGACGCCTGCAAGCACCGCCTCCGTGAAGGCGCGGCGCTGATCGATCTGGTCGCGCGCGCCGACAAGGTCGTCGTGCTGCGCGCGCAGCTCTTGCGTCATGGTGTTGAAGCTCTCGCTTAAATTCGCGAGATCGCCTTCGCGCCGCCGCACCGGCACGCGGGCGTTGAGATCCCCCGAGGCAACCTGATCGGCGGCCGTGATCAGCCGCCGGATGGGCGCGACCAGTGAATTTGCAAAATTGAGGCCGACCCAGACCGCGGACAGAAGCACAATCAGCGCGATCACGGTGTACATCAGCGCAAATGCGACCTGCACGCCGAAGCGGCGCTCGTCGAGCCCTGCATATTCGGCGACGCCCGCCTCGGTCTGCCGGAGATATTGCAGAACCGAAGGGTCGATCGGCCGCGACACGTAGAGATAGATATCGTCGAAATTGGCGAGCGGAACGATCGCGGCGACGAAATCCGCTTCGTTCGAGAAGTAGATCAGCGGGCGCTCCATCGTCGCCTGCCGGACCGCGATATTGGTCGGCACCGTCGCGTTCGCACTGTAGGGAATGTTCGCGCGCTCGATCACGGAAAGATCCCCGTGAATGAGCAGCGAAACCGGCAAGCCGCGAATAGCCGCTTGCGAGGTCAGAATCTGGCGAAAGCGATCGCGGTCCGTATCGAACAGATTCTTCAGACGGCCCATGTCGTCCGCCATCGCGACCGTGTCCGCCCGGATATTGAGCGCGTGCTCGCGCACATAGGTTTGCGCGATGGTGATGGCGTTCCCGACAATCGCGCGCGTCCGTGTCGAGAACCAGCGGTCAAGGCCGCGCTCAAGCGTGATCGACGCGATGACGGCAACCAGGACCGCCGGCACCGCCGCGACGAGTCCGAACATCAGCGCGATACGAATATGAAGCCGCGCGCCCGCCCGCCCTTTTCGCCGAGCGCGCAAAAGGTCGATGAAGCTCCAGACCACGATCCCGAACAGGATCGCGGCCATCGCCGCGTTTGCGAGCAGCACCGAAACGACGACGTAATGCGCCGGCACGATTGGCGTGAGGCCGGTCAGAATGAGGAACGTGGCGAGCGCCGAACAAAGCGCGAGCACAATGGCGGCAGGCGCAAGCAGCTTCCCCCATGTTCTCGGCGGCCGCGGAAACGGCGGCGAAGCGGTCAGCTTGGAGGAAGGCTCGGACATGCGGCGGGAAACCACGGGTGGAAGCGACTGGTGCTTTCCTACAACAGTGGTGCAAAAATGTGACAGATACAAATGGCTTTTTTCAGCGGAAAACGCCGATTATCGGCCGCCGCGGATTACCTGCACGTCTAAATCCCGGATTTTCTTCCGGAGTGTGTTGCGATTTACCCCCAGCAATTCGGCGGCCTTGATCTGATTTCCGCGGGTCGCCGCAAGCGCCGCCGAAATCAATGGCCCCTCCACCTCCTTCAGAACCCGGTGATAGAGGCCGGGGGGCGGCAAACTGTCGCCCGTGTAATTGCCGAAATAGCGCGCGAGGTGCCGCTCCATCGCCGCCGAAAGTGTCTCGTCCGTCTTTTCACTCTCGATAGGACTGGTGACTGGCTGGGCGAGCTCTGTTTCTAGGATGGGCGCGCCGATGATCTCCTGCGGGTAAAGCGCGGCAAGACGCCGGATGAGATTCTCGAGCTCGCGGATATTGCCCGGCCAGCGATAGCGTTTCAGCCGGTCAAGCGCGGCCTGGTCGAGCTGCTTGCGCGGAAGTCCTTCCTTCTCGGCGAGCGCGAAAAAATGCCGGACGAGGTCGGGAATATCCTCGGTGCGCTCCCGGAGCGGCGGCAGCCTCAGCGGCACGACATTCAGCCGGAAGAACAAGTCCTCGCGGAACAGGCCTTGCTGAATCAGGATTCGCAAATCCTTGTTGGTGGCCGCGATGATACGCACGTCCGTCTTGATCGGCGTGCGCCCGCCGACGGTCGTATATTCGCCCTGCTGCAGGACGCGCAGAAGCCGGGTCTGCGCTTCCATTGGCATGTCGCCGATCTCGTCGAGGAAGAGCGTGCCGCCTTCCGCTTGCTCGAAGCGGCCGGAGCTTCGTGCGGCCGCGCCGGTAAACGCGCCCTTCTCATGCCCGAAGAGTTCGGACTCGATCAGGTCGCGCGGGATCGCCGCCATGTTGATCGGTACGAATGGCCCGCTGCGGCGCTTGCCATAGTCGTGCAGCGCGCGCGCAACGAGCTCCTTGCCCGTTCCGGACTCGCCGGAAATCATCACGGTTAGATCTGTCTGCATCAGCCGCGCCAAGAGCCGATAGATTTCCTGCATCGCGGGCGACCGGCCAACGAGCGGGATGCCGTCGATCTCTTCCGCTTTCGCAGCACCCGCGTCCTTCTTCTTCGGCTCGGACATGGCGCGGCCGACGATCGTGATCAGCTCCTTAAGATCGAAAGGTTTCGGCAGATATTCGTAGGCGCCGCGTTCCGAGGCGCGGATCGCGGTCATGAAATTGTTCTGCGCGCTCATCACGATAATCGGCAGCTCCGGCCGCGCCTTCTTGATACGCGGCAGAAGATCGAATGCGTTTTCGTCGGGCATCACGACGTCGGTGATGACGAGATCGCCGTCGCCTTGCGAAACCCAGCGCCAGAGCGTCGCGGCGTTTCCGCAGGAACGCACCTGGTAACCCGCCCGCGACAATGCCTGATTGAGCACCGTGCGGATCGCGGCGTCGTCGTCGGCGACTAGGATGCTTGCAGCCATGTTGCCCTCAACCTGTAATTTCCGCCTCTTCCACGAACTCGCCGCTGTACATCGGCATCAGGACGCGAAAGACGGTGCGGGATGATTGGCTGTCGCATTCGACGATGCCGCCGTGATCGCCGATGATCTTGGCGACCAGCGCGAGTCCAAGCCCGCTTCCGGACGGCTTCGTCGTAACGAACGGATCGAACAAATGCGGCATGAGGTCTTCCGGAACGCCGGGCCCGTTGTCGATCACGCAAAATTCCATGGGAAGCCCGACGCGCATATTCGATCCCGGCACCGTGAGCCGCACGCCGGGACGAAAGGCAGTCGTGAGCTTGATTTCCCCGTCAGGGACGTCGCCGATCGCCTCGGCCGCGTTTTTCACGAGATTGAGGAAGACCTGCACGAGCTGGTCGCGGCTCGCGAGCACCGGCGGCAGCGACGGATCGTATTCCTCGACGAATTTGATGTTGCGGGCGAAACCCGACTGCGCGAGCCGCTTCACGTGGCCGAGCACAACGTGGATGTTTACGGGCTCCCGCTCGACCGGCCGCTCGTCGGCGAAAACATCCATGCGGTCGACGAGTTTCACGATCCGGTCGGTTTCGTCGCAGATCAGCCGGGTCAGCATCCGGTCCTGATCGGTGGCGGAATGTTCGAGAAGCTGCGCCGCACCCCGAATGCCGGAGAGCGGATTCTTGATTTCATGCGCGAGCATGGCGGCAAGCGCCGTCACCGAACGCGCGGCGCCGCGATGCGTGAGCTGCCGGTCGATTTTGTCGGCCATGCTGCGCTCCTGCATGACCAAAACGACGTGGCCCGGCCGCTCCGGCAGCGGCGCGACATGCAGATCGGCGAGCCGCTCGCTGCCGTTCCGCGGCGTGCCGAGATCGACGCGATATTCGTTGACCGGGGATGAGGTGTTTCTCACCTGTTCGATCAATGCGATCAGCGGGCTTCCGAAGGGGACGAACTCCTTCAGCGGGTGGCGGCGCAGGACTTGCAGCCCGGACTCGAAAAAGGCTTCGGCGGCGACATTGGCTTCGACCACGTAGCCGTTCGGGGCGATGGTCAGAACGGGATGCGGCAAGGCGTTCAAGATCGTCTCGTGTAACGGTGCGGCATTCGGGTCGGGCTTTGCCTGCGCGATACTCATGCCGCCTGCTTCCATGCAAAGTCGTCAAACGCGTCGCAAATTCCGTGCCTAACGCGGTTGGGGTCGCTCTCGGCGAGCAGCTTCGCGCGCCAGGCCTTGACCTCATCGGACGTACGGCCCGCTGTGTGGGCCGCGGCTTCCAGCGTCCAGCCGATATGCTTGCGCGCCTCGCGCACGCCGCGCGCGATCCCGTATTGCGAGAGCCAGCCCTCATAAAGCTCGAGCAGCACGTCGCGCTGCATGTCGAGCGAAGGATCTTGGGGGATCGTCCCTGTTTCGAGATAACGCCCGACGTAACCCGGAAACCATGCGCGTCCGCGCGCGCCGCGGCCGATCATCACGGCATCGGCTTTCGCCATCGCACGCATGGCGCTTGCATCTTCGTAGCTTAAGAGATCGCCGTTTGCGACAAGCGGAATCGAGATTTCGGATTTCACCCGCGCGATGGCGGCCCAATCCGCTTCGCCGTTATAGAATTGTGCGCGGGTGCGGCCATGCACCGTAACCATCGCGATGCCCGCCGCTTCCGCGCGGCGCGCAAGCTCTGGCGCCACGATGGAATTTTCGTCCCATCCGAGCCGCATCTTGAGCGTCACCGGCACCTTCACGGCAGTGACGACGGCTTGGATCAATTGTTCGGCCTGATCGATATCGCGCAGGAGCGCTGCGCCGGCGAGCTGCCCGTTGGTCACGCTTTTTGCCGGACAACCCATGTTGATGTCGATGATGTCGGCGCCCGCCGTTTCTGCAATGCGCGCACCTTCCGCGAGCCAGCGCGCTTCGCAGCCCGCGAGCTGCACGACATGCAGGCCGACACCCTCGCCCTCGGCACGAAGGAGCGCCGATGGATCACCGCTGGCCAGCCAATCGCTCGCGATCATCTCGGAGACCGCAAGCCCCGCGCCGAAGCGCATCGCCATGCGGCGTACAGGCAGGTCGGTGATACCGGCCATCGGCGCCAAAAACGCGCGGCTTTGCAGCCGATGGCGGCCAATGCTGATGCCTATGGAATGATTGGTATCTGCTTCGGTTTTCATCACGCCTGCCCAAAAAATAGGCGTATCAAGCACATGCACACATCTTAATCAGAATGAAAAACAATGCAAGCTCTTGTTGCGCTGCAAAGACGAAAACTTGCAACGGGATAGGCTACAAGATGCCATCGCTTTGCGAACTTTGGGATTTTCATGCGAGTTGCGGCTGTCATCGTTGCTGGAGGGCGCGGCCATCGGGCCGGCACGGGGAAGCCCAAGCAGTATCGGCAGATCGGCGGCGAGCCCCTGCTCCGCCGCACGCTGCGCGCATTTCATGAGCACGAAGCGGTCGGCCGGATCGTCACTGTGATCCATAGCGATGACGTTGCCGACTATGACGACGCGTCGGGCGGTCTCGACAAAAAAAGTTTGCCGCCGGTCATCGGCGGCGCGACGCGGCAGCTTTCCGTTTTTGCCGGTCTGAAGGCAATCGAAACGGCAGCGCCCGATTTCGTACTCGTGCACGACGCGGTACGGCCTCTTCTCTCGCAAGCCCTGCTCAGCCGCGCGATCGAGACGGCAAAGACGGCTAGCGCAGCTGTGCCGGTGGTGCCGGTGACGGACACGGTGAAGCGCGTCGACGCCTACGGCAATGTTGCGGCGACGCTCGACCGCAACGAATTGCGGCTCACGCAGACCCCGCAGATTTTTTCCTTTGCAAAACTGATCGATGCGCATCGCCGCGCCGCCGCGCAAGGATTGCAGGATTTTTCCGACGATGCTTCCCTTGCCGAATGGGCGGGCATTCGCGTCGCGACATTCGCGGGCGAGCCGGAAAACGTGAAGTTCACTACAGCTGATGATTTCCTGCGTGCCGAAGCCTTATCCGGCACGCTGTACGAATTCCGGAGCGGTAACGGTTTCGACGTGCATGCCTTTGGGCCGGGCGATCATGTGACGCTCGGCGGTATCAAAATCCCGCACACGAAGGGACTGACGGGCCATTCGGATGCGGACGTTGTCCTGCACGCGCTCACCGACGCGGTGCTGGGCGCGATCGGCGAAGCCGATATCGGAACGCACTTTCCCCCATCCGACGAGAAGTGGCGCGGCGCATCTTCCGATCGTTTCCTGCGCCATGCGATCGAACTTCTGCAAAAAATGGGCGGCCGGCTCGTCAATCTCGACGCAACACTTTTGTGCGAGGCGCCCAAGATCGGCCCGCACCGCGGCGCCATGCGCGCTTCCATCGCGGCGATCGCCGGCATTGATATGGGCCGTGTTGCCGTCAAAGCCACGACCACCGAAAAACTTGGCTTCATTGGCCGCGGCGAAGGCATCGCCGCCATCGCGAACGCAACGGTTCGGATTCCCGTGAGGAATTCATGAGCAACGGGGAACTGTTCGAAGCCGCCGGAGAGGTCTTGGGCCTCTGCGGACGGCATCGCTTCAAGCTCGTGACCGCCGAATCCTGCACTGGCGGCATGATCGCGGCGGCCATTACGGCGACTTCAGGTTCGTCCGCCGTCTTTGACCGCGGTTACGTCACCTATTCGAACCGGGCGAAGATTGACGATATTGGCGTGCCTGCTGAACTCATCGAAAAGCATGGCGCGGTAAGCGAAGAAGTCGCCCGCGCCATGGCCGCGGGCGCGATCAAGACGGCGGAAGTTGATATTGGCCTTGCCGTCACCGGCATCGCAGGCCCGGCCGGCGGCACGCCGCAAAAGCCCGTGGGGCTCGTGCATATCGCGGTTGCGCATCGCGGCGGGAAATGCCTGCATCGCGAGTGCCGCTACGGTCCGATCGGCCGCGGTGAAATACGGCACTTGTCTTCGCTTGCGACGCTCGCGCTCGCGAAGGAATTGCTCTTGCAGTTCTAGGCTTGGCTCGGCACGCCGTAGACGATGTCGGCGCGCTGTTCGAACGCCCGCTCCAATTTCCGGAATGCCATGTCGAAAACGCCGCCCATCAAAAGGCCGAGCCTTTTCGAACGGAATTCGTAGCTGATGAAAAAATCGACGTTGCAATAATTTTCTCCATCCGGACGGAACCGCCAGCGGTTCTCGAGCTGCCGGAAGGGCCCGTTGATATATTCGACCAGGATTGCGAGGTTGGGCTTATCGAGCGTGACCTGACTCGTGAAGGTTTCCTTCACCGGGCCGAACGCGACGGTCATGTCCGCGACGATCACCCGCGTTCCCTCGCCCGCATTCTTGTTGCTCCGGATCTTCAACGCCTGACAGAGCGGCACGAATTCCGGATAGCGTTCGACGTCGGCGACAAGGTCGAACATATGTTCGGCGGTGTGGTTGACGCGCCGTGTGGTGCGAAAGCTTGGCATCAGGAAAAACGCGTTTACATGCGCTCGAGTTGCGCCGTGCGCGCGGCCCGCAGGCGCTCGAAATCCTCGCCCGCGTGATGCGAAGAGCGGGTGAGCGGCGACGACGAAACCATCAAAAAGCCCTTGGCATAGGCTACGGATTTCAGCGACTCGAATTCCGAAGGCTCGACGTAGCGGATCACCGGATGATGCTTCAGTGTCGGCTGCAGATACTGGCCGATGGTGATGAAATCGACGCCCGCGCTGCGCAAATCGTCCATCACCTGGAAAATTTCGTTTCGCGTCTCGCCCAAGCCCACCATGATCCCGGATTTGGTGAAGATCGACGGATCGATCTCCTTCACGCGCTGCAAGAGCCGCACGGAATGGAAATAGCGCGCGCCTGGCCTCACTGGAAGATAAAGCGATGGCACGGTTTCGAGATTGTGGTTGAAGACGTCAGGCTTCGCCGCAACGACTTGCTCCAGCGCGCCGTCCTTGCGCAGGAAATCGGGGGTAAGCACTTCGACGGTCGTGCCGGGGCTTTTCTCGCGGATCGCGCGGATGGTCTGCACGAAATGATCGGCACCGCCGTCGTCGAGATCGTCGCGGTCGACGGAGGTCACGACCACGTGCTTCAGGCCAAGCCGCGCCGTCGCCTCAGCGACGTGCACCGGCTCGTGCGGATCGAGCGCTTCCGGCAGGCCCGTCTTTACGTTGCAGAAAGCGCAGGCGCGCGTGCAGGTATCGCCAAGGATCATGAAGGTGGCGTGCCGCACCGCCCAGCATTCGCCGATATTCGGGCACGACGCCTCCACGCAAACCGTGTTCAGTCCGTGCTCACGCACGATCTTCGTGGTTTCAGCGAATGCCCCCGGCCCCGGCGCTCGTACGCGAATCCAGTCCGGTTTCCGCCCCGACGGCATGTCGGGGCGATGCGCCTTTTCCGGATGGCGCGGCTTCTTCGCGAGCGTATCGAGGACAACAACCATGTAGTCTATATAAGCTTAAGCCGGGCGGCGGTGAATGGCACGCCAGACCCACAAAAGGATGATGGCTCCGGCCGCAGCCGAAAACAGTGTGCGCCAGAAGCCGAATACGGGGATTTGCAGCACTTCCGCAAGCTTCCCGCCTACAAATGCGCCCGCGACGCCGACGAGCATATTGGTGAAAATGCCGTGGCTGGATGCCGTGATCTTCTCCGCGATCCAGCCCGCGATCAGGCCGATCAACAGCAATTCGAAAAATCCGACGGTAGGGTCCGACATAAACGTCTGCATGTTATTCATCGGAATCTCCTGTTGAAGAAGGACTCAATTCTAACACACACGCCGTTCTACATATTGAGCGCGCGCCCATAGGCGTCGAGCACACTCTCGTGCATCATTTCCGAGAGCGTCGGATGCGGGAAGACCGTGTGCATCAACTCTTCCTCGGTCGTCTCGCAGTTCATAGCAACGACAAAGCCCTGAATGAGCTCCGTCACTTCCGCGCCGATCATGTGCGCGCCTAAAAGCTCGCCGGTTTTCTTATCGAAGATCGTCTTCACGAGCCCCTGATCCTCTCCGAGCGCGATCGCCTTGCCGTTTCCGACGAACGGAAAGCGCCCCACCCGGATGTCACGGCCTTCCGCTTTGGTGCGCTTTTCAGTGAGGCCCACCGACGCAATCTGCGGGTCGCAATAGGTGCAGCCGGGGATCTTGTTCTTGTCGATCGCGTGCGGCTTCAGGCCATTAATCGCTTCGACACAGATCACGCCTTCATGCTCGGCCTTGTGCGCGAGCATCGGCGGCCCTGCGACGTCGCCGATCGCATAGATGCCGTTCACGCTGGTGCGGCCATAGCCGTCGGCGACGATGGTGCCGCGATCGATCTTCACGCCGAGCTTCTCGAGCCCGAAGCCCTCGACATTCCCAACGACACCCGCGGCGGAAATCAGCTTTTCGGCAGTGACCGTCTGCTTTGATTTTCCATCGTCGATTGTCGCAGTGATCTGGCCGGCCTTCTTCTCGACGCCTGTCACCTTCGCGTTTGTGATGATCTTGATGCCCTGCTTTTCGAAACGCTTCCGGGCGTTTAGCGCAATCTCCTCGTCTTCTACCGGCAGGATCTGCGGCAGCATCTCAACAACCGTAACGTCAGCGCCGAGCGTCTTGTAAAAGCTCGCGAATTCGATCCCGATGGCACCCGAGCCGATCACCACAAGCGATTTCGGCATGGTTTTTGGCACCATAGCGTCGAAATAGGTCCAGATCAGATCATTGTCCGGCTCGATCCCGGGAAGCACGCGCGGCCGCGCGCCGGTCGCAAGGATAATATGCTTCGCCTGATAGCTCCCCGTCCCGAGTGCGCCTTTGGGCGCAGCCTGCGTGAGCTGACCTTTGTATTCTTTCACCGTGACCTTGCCAGGCGCGTCGATCGTCGCTTCGCCCCAGATGATCTGCACCTTGTTCTTCTTCATGAGGAACGCGACGCCGTCGGAAAGCCGCTTCGACACCCCGCGCGAGCGCGTCACCACGGCCGACGCATCAAAACCGATCTTCTCCGCCGAAAGCCCGTATTCCTTCGCGTGCTGTAGGTAGCGATAGATTTCCGCCGAGCGCAGGAGCGCTTTCGTCGGGATACAGCCCCAGTTGAGGCAGATGCCGCCGAGAAATTGCCGCTCGACGATCGCTGTTTTGAACCCGAGCTGCGCCGCGCGAATGGCGGTGACGTAACCGCCCGGGCCCGAGCCGATGATGAGAACGTCGAAACTGGTGTCTGCCACGAGAATTCCTGTCTTTTACAATTCCGAATTTGCCACCCGGACGCAATCCTTGTTCATACCGGCGAACAGATCGTCCGCGGGGCCGAACAGCTTCTCGACATCGGCGGGCGGCGTGTTCCGCGCGTTGGCGACAACCTTCTCGAGCGCCCATGAAAGATGCGTGTAGCGAACGCGCGCTTCTTCGCTTTGCAGATTGGCGAGATAGGTGCCGAGCGCAGCGAAATGGCTGACCGCGTTCTTCGCGTCGATTTCCCGCTTATCGGCTTCTGCGCCTCCGGCGGCAAGGAGCGCGACGCGCATCTTGATCTGGAAATAGGCGTCGATGATGTCCTTACAAGTGCGCATGGATTCGCCGCGGGCCACGTTCTTCTGCACGATCTCGACAAATCTTGTATTGAGGTAGCCCTGATAGAATGAAGTGAGCAGCGAAAGCCCCGCGACAAACAGCGAAATGTAGCCTGCAAACGATGCGAATTTTCCGTCTTTCTTGCCTTCCCCCGCGTCGCCCTCGGCCATGACGGCCTCCTAAGCGAGAAGCCCGAGCGGCTTCTCGACATATTCCTTGAACGCACGCAGCAATTCGGCGCCGAGCGCGCCGTCGATCGCGCGGTGATCGCAGGAAAGCGTCGCCGACATGATGGTGGCGACCGCAGGCTTGTTGTTCTTCACGACGACACGCTGCTCGCCCATGCCGACCGCGAGGATCGAGGCGTGCGGCGGGTTGATGATGGCGGTGAAGTTCTTCACGCCATACATGCCGAGATTGGAAATCGCCGACGAGCCGCCCTCGTATTCGTGCGGCTTGAGCTTGCGGGCCCGCGCGCGCAAGCCGAGGTCGCGCATCTCGTTGGAGATGACGCCGAGCGTCTTTTCTTCGGCGCGCCGGATGATCGGCGTGATCAGCCCGCCGTCGAGCGCGACCGCAACGCCGATATCGGCGTGCTTGTGCCGGAGCATGCCGCTCTCCAGCCAGCTCACATTCGCGGCAGGAATTTTGATCAGCGCCATCGCGAACGCCTTGATGATGAAGTCGTTCACCGAGAGCTTGTAGCGCGCCTTGCCGTCGGAGCCTTTCGGCGCCGAAGCGTTGATTTCCTCACGCGCCTTCAGGAGCTCGTCGATCTCGCAGTCCATCGTCACGTAGAACTGCGGAATCTGAATGCGTGCGGCGGTAAGCCGCGTCGCAATCGTCTTCCGCATCATATCGTGCGGGAGGAAATCGTAGCTGCCTTCCTCGAACAGCGCCCTGATCTTGTCGTCGGACGGCAAGCCGGGCACTTGCAACGGCGCTGGTGCGCCGCGGGGCGCTTGCGGCGTACGCGCTTCCTTGCCGGCACCCTCGATATCGCGCGCGATAATGCGGCCATGCGGGCCCGAGCCCTGGATGCGCGAAAGATCGATGCCGCTTTGCTTTGCAAGCCTGCGTGCGAGCGGCGAGGCGAATACGCCGCCGGGGCCTTTACCGTTCGTGGGTGCCGCGGCTTCGGGTTTCGGAGCGGGCGCCGCGGCTTTCGGGGCAGGCGCTGGCGCAGTTTTCGGCGCGGATTTTTCCTCGGCTTTCTTTTCCGGCGCGGCCGGCGTTTTCGGCGGAGCTTTCACGCTGCCGATCGCGGATTTGTCCTCGCCCTCCTCGAGCAGCACCGCAATCACTTGATTAACCGGAACGTCGGGCGTACCTTCTTGCACCACGATCTTGCCGAGCGTGCCCTCGTCGACGGCTTCGACCTCCATCGTCGCCTTGTCGGTTTCAATTTCGGCGATCACGTCGCCGGCCTTGACCTTGTCGCCCTCTTTCTTGAGCCACTTCGCGAGATTGCCCTTCTCCATCGTGGGCGAAAGCGCGGGCATGAGGATATTGACGGGCATTGTTCCCTCAGCGTTTCTTGCGCCGGCGCGCGGCTTTCTTGGCAGGAGCTTTCTTCTTCGACTGCGGCTTGGCTTTTTTCGCAGGGGCCGCGGTCATCTCCTTGCCCGCAAAGGACGAGCGAATGCGCGCGGCCACATCCTCTTCACTGAACTTCTTGTCGGCGTTGGCGTAAACACGTCCGATCCTGCTTACGATTTCCGAAAGGATGCCGCCCCACTCTTCCGGCTTCTCGAAAGAGCGGCGCAGGGTGAGATGCAGCTCGCCCTCGACAATTGAGGCGCGCAGGATTTCCACGCCGCCCTTCTCGAGCGCGTCGCTCGGAATCGCAAGCGCGTCGAATTCGACGATTTCGGAGCGGCTCATCCATGCCTCCTGGCGGCGGCTGTAACGATTTTTACCGGTGTCCATCCCCGGCGCCGCCGTTCGCGCCGCGCCTCGACGGTTTCCCCTTCGAGATGGACCGGTTTCGCTTCGCGCTCCCACAGCCCTTCGAGCATCGTTCCGGCGGCGTTGAGGGTTGCAATCTCCCGCGTGCCGTCGTTCATGACCGCAGCGATATAGGTACCGCACATCCTGCAAAGCAGATAATCGGTGATCTTAAGCCCGAACCGATAACACATGAGTTCGCCTAACGGCGCCGAAATCGTCAGGCTCCCGTTCGGATCGGTGACCGTCTTTGCGCCGCGGCTCCGGCAAAAAGAGCACTGGCAGGCGCGCAGCTCGATCTCGTCGAGCGGCAAGCCGCTTTCGAAGGAAATCCGGACTTGTCCGCAATGGCACGCGCCGTTGAGAAGCATGGCATCACCGATAGCTCACGGCCCGCGCCGCAGCGATCACTTCCTCAACCGAAGGCAGCGCGAGTTTTTCCAGATTTGCGGCATACGGCATCGGCACGTCCTTGCCGGTCACGCGCTTCACCGGCGCGTCGAGATAATCGAAGGCATGCTCCATGATCTGCGCGGCGATTTCGGAGCCGACGCCCGATTGCGGCCAGCCTTCCTCCACCGTGACGCAGCGGCCGGTCTTCTTCACCGACTCGACAATCGTCGCGACATCCATCGGCCGGATGGTGCGAAGATCGATCACTTCCGCGAAGATATGTTTCTTCGCGAGCTCCTCCGCCGCTTCCAGTGCGTAGCGCATGCCCATGGACCACGAAACGATCGTCACGTCCTTGCCGGGACGCGCAATCTTCGCTTTGCCGAGGGGAACGATGAAATCGTCGAGCTTGGGGACGGGAGAGGCTTTGCCGTAGAGCAATTCGTTTTCGAGGAAAATAACCGGGTTGGGATCGCGGATCGCCGATTTAAGAAGGCCTTTGGCGTCGGCGGAAGAATATGGAGCTACGACCTTGAGGCCGGGAATGTGCGAGTACCAGGCGGTGAAATCCTGGCTGTGCTGGGCGGCGACTCGGGACGCCGGACCGTTGGGCCCGCGGAAAACAATCGAGCATTTAATTTGTCCGCCCGACATGTAGAGCGTTTTCGCGGCGGAATTGATGAGCTGATCCATCGCCTGCATGGCGAAATTGAAGGTCATGAACTCGACGATCGGCTTCAGCCCCGCGAAGGCGGCGCCGACGCCGAGCCCCGCGAAGCCATGCTCGGTGATTGGCGTGTCGATCACGCGCTTGGCGGAAAACTCCTGCAGCAAGCCCTGCGTGACCTTGTAGGCGCCCTGATACTCGGCGACTTCCTCGCCGATCACGAACACGTCCGGATCGCGGCGCATTTCCTCGGCCATCGCGTCGCGTAGCGCCTCGCGCACCGTGAGCTCGACCATTTCGGTGCCTTCCGGCACCTCCGGCTCGGCAGCCTCGACGGGAGTCGGCGCCTCGTTCGGCGCGGCCGGTATCGGCATTTGATAGCCGCCGCGCGCGGTTTTCTCGCCGACAGGCGGCTCCGACTCCGCTTCTTCCTTGCTCTCCGGCGCGGGCCGGGCTTTGCTCGGCACGGCACCGTTCAATTCGCTCTTGTCCTCGCCGTCGCCGAGGATCAGCGCGATCGGCGTATTGACCGCGACGTCCGCGGTGCCGGCGGGGACGAGAATTTTGCCGAGCGTCCCCTCGTCGACCGCCTCGACTTCCATCGTGGCTTTATCGGTTTCGATCTCGGCGATCACGTCGCCGGCTTTCACCGTGTCGCCCTCGTTCTTCACCCATTTCGCAAGATTACCCTTTTCCATCGTGGGCGAGAGCGCGGGCATAAGAACTTCGATGGGCACGGCAACTCTCCGCTCAGCGCAATACGTCGGTCACAAGCTCGGATACGTCCGGCTCGGCGTCGTGGGTGGCGAAATCGGCGGCTTCGTTCACGAGGTTTCGCACTTCGCCGTCGATTTTCTTGATCTCGTCCTCGCTCAGGATTTTTTGTTCGAGAATGCGCGCACGCACTTGCTCGATGGGGTCGTGCTCGGTGCGCACTTTCTGAACTTCGTCCTTGGAGCGGTACTTCGCGGGATCGGACATCGAATGCCCGCGATAGCGATAGGTTTCCATGTCGAGAATATACGGGCCCTTGCCGGAGCGCGCGTATTCGACCGCGCGTTTTCCGGCGGCGCGCACCGCGCGCACATCCATGCCGTCCACTTTCTCGCCGGGAATTTCGAATGAAGCGCCGCGCTTGGAAAAATCCGTTTGCGCCGACGAGCGGTGCACCGCCGTGCCCATCGCATATTTGTTGTTCTCGATTACGTACACGACAGGCAGCTTCCAAAGCTGCGCCATGTTGAAACTCTCGTACACCTGACCCTGGTTGGCGGCGCCGTCGCCGAAATAGGTCAGGCACACACGGCCGTTCTCGCGGTAGCGGTTGGCGAAGCCGATGCCGGTGCCGAGCGAGCACTGCGCGCCGACGATGCCGTGGCCGCCGTAGAAATTCTTCTCGGTGGAGAACATGTGCATCGAGCCGCCCTTGCCCTTGGAGTAGCCGCCCTTGCGGCCCGTGAGCTCGGCCATGACCCCTTTCGGATCCATGCCGCAGGCGAGCATGTGGCCATGGTCGCGATAGCCGGTGATGACCTGGTCGCCTTCCTCGATCGCCATCTGCATGCCGATCACGACCGCTTCCTGGCCGATATAGAGATGGCAGAAGCCGCCGATCAGGCCCATGCCGTAGAGCTGGCCGGCTTTTTCCTCGAACCGGCGGATGGTGAGCATAGAGCGATAGGCGGAAATTTCGTCGTCGCGGGTCCAGTCGGACGCGCCGTGGGATTTACCGTTCGCTTTCGGCTTTTCAGCCGCTTTTGCCTGAGCCGCCATACTTTTGGCTTAGCGCAAAATTTTCTTGCGCGCCACTGCGGCCCATTGCTGTGTATGAAGCAAGAGAGTTTCGTAAAAACCCGAAACGGCGCAATGCCGTTTCAACGGCCGGGAGAAAGCTTTACCAGATCGTTCGGGAGGGCGAAGCCGAGGTCGCGGCGGGCGAGCTCTTCCACCGTGTCCGGGTCGATGCTCTGCGGGCGCAGGAGCGCGACATGGCGGTTGAGGTCTTCGCGCTCGGTGCGGAGATCGTCGCGGATGCGGGTGAGCCGCTCGATATCGGCCTCGTATCCCTTGCGGGCGTTGAGGCCGTAATTGCCGGTATAGGCGTGGAAGGCGAAATAGCCGATCAGCGCCACGGCCGCGAGGTGCAGCAGAAGGCCTTGGAAGATGCGGCTGAATCGGGTGCGCGTGATCATAGAGGGCTTATGGAGCGCGATAGGTTGCTCCGCCGTTAACGCGGAGTCAGTTCAATGCTTCAAGAGCGAGCTTGCAGTACCGGTCGCGACGCTCGCAGCACCAACACCCGGTAAATTGCCTGCGGCACCTAACCCTGTCCCCTCTAGGCCACCTGCTTTTGAACCGAAAATTGGACGGAATGAGATAGCTGGCGCAGGATCGGAGCCAGGTAAAGCCGGCGGCAACACTTGCGGTAAAGCCGCATTTGGGCCGAGTGCGCGGCTGAAATCCACCGCTTCCATTGAACTGCTTCGGCTCATAGCAGGAAGGTCGAATTTAAGTTCGAACAATGGCAGATTCCATTGCGGCTGCGCGGGGGCAGAAGCTTGTTGTTCGGGCAGCGAAAAACTTTGCGGCAAGCTCTGTTGTTGGGCTGGTGAAATTAGCAGGACTGCTTCCTCCGGCGGCATAGCCGTTTTTTTCAGATCGATTTGCGGCACCCAAAAGTCGGCCACGACATTAACGGTCACCGCCAAAAGCAGCGCCACACAGATTCCTATGGCGGCGAGTTTAAGCTTCATGGTTGAAAACCGCCCCATGCCGGTCCTCGCTTCGTTCCGAATACGATCCTGAATCAATTGGCAAAGTAAAGCAAATCAGCAAAGCGCCTTCAATGCGGAACGACCTGCATAACGAGCCTCTTTTCCGAGTTCCTGCTCGATGCGAAGGAGCTGATTGTATTTCGCCGTCCGGTCCGAGCGCGCGAGCGAGCCGGTCTTGATCTGCCCGCATTGGGTGGCCACCGCAAGATCCGAAATCGTCGAGTCTTCGGTTTCGCCCGAGCGGTGCGACATCACCGCGCGATAGCCCGCGCGCTGCGCGGTTTCGACCGCGGCGAGCGTCTCCGTGAGCGTGCCGATCTGGTTGACCTTCACGAGGATCGCGTTCGCCGTGTGCTTCGCGATGCCTTCGCGCAGACGCTTTTCGTTCGTGACGAACAAGTCGTCGCCGACAAGCTGCACCTTCGCGCCGATCTTGTCGGTCAAAAGCTTCCAGCCCTCCCAGTCGTCTTCCGCCATACCGTCCTCGATCGAGATAATCGGATAGCGCGCGCAGAGATCGGCGAGGTAATCGGCCTGCGCCTTCGCGTCGCGCGTCTTGCCCTCGCCGGTGTAGGCGTATTTCTTGTCCTTGAAGAATTCGGTCGCCGCGCAATCGAGCGCGATGAAAATGTCGTGGCCCGGCTTGTAGCCCGCCTGCTCGATCGACTTCATGATGAAGCCGAGCGCCGCGTCGGCGTCCTTCAGGTTGGGCGCAAAGCCGCCCTCGTCGCCGACATTGGTGTTGTGACCGGCGTCCTTCAGCCCTTTCTTCAGCGTCTGAAAAACCTCGACGCCCATGCGCAGCGCTTCCGAAAATGTCGGGGCGCCGACGGGCATGATCATAAATTCCTGGAAGTCGATCGGATTGTCGGCATGCACGCCGCCGTTCACGATATTCATCATCGGCACCGGCAAAAGCCGCGCGTTCGATCCGCCGACATAGCGGTAGAGCGGCAGGCCGTGCGCCGCCGCCGCCGCTTTCGCGGCCGCGAGCGAAACGCCCAAAATCGCATTCGCGCCGAGGCGCGACTTGTTCGGCGTGCCGTCGAGCTTGATCATGATTTCGTCAAGCTTGGCCTGCTGCTCCGCGTCCATACCGCCGAGCGCCTCGAAGATTTCGCCTTCGACGGCGGAAACCGCCTTCTGCACACCCTTGCCGAGATAGCGCTTCTTGTCGCCGTCCCGCAGCTCAACCGCCTCGTGCGCGCCGGTCGAGGCGCCCGACGGCACTGCCGCGCGGCCGCGCGAGCCGTCTTCCAGAACTACGTCCACTTCGACGGTCGGATTGCTCCGGCTGTCGAGAATTTCGCGTGCGATGATGTCGATGATGGCTGTCATGATGCGGGCCTTCTACATGAGGGAAACCGTCCCGCAAAGGCGGAATGTGCATTAGTTCATAGAATGGTTTAATGAACCGGCCGGAGAACTAGAATGCGCAAGAACAAACTCCAGCTCGGCAAGCCCGTCCGCCTCCCGGCCTCGCCCGAGGAAGCAGTGCTCGACCGCGTGGCGAATCCGCATTCCGATACCGATTATCTTGCGCGTTTCACCTGTCCGGAATTCACCTGCCTCTGCCCGATCACCGGCCAGCCGGATTTCGCGCATTTCGTGATCGACTACGCGCCGGGAAAATGGCTTCTGGAGTCGAAGTCGCTGAAGCTCTATCTCGCGAGCTTCAGGAACACCGGCGCCTTCCACGAGGATTGCACCATCAGGATCGGCAAGCGGATCGTGAAAACGATCGAGCCGAAATGGTTTCGGATCGGCGGCTATTGGTATCCGCGCGGCGGCATTCCGATCGACGTGTTCTGGCAGAAGGGCAAGCTGCCCGCCGGGCTCTGGGCGCCGGATCAGGGTGTGTCGCCTTATCGGGGGCGCGGCTCATGAAACGAGCGGAATTGCAGCAGCTTCTGATCGAAGTCGATGAAGCTCGCCAACGCTACGGACATTTGCCGCTCTATTTGGTCGCGCCTGATTGGTGTTCCTCAGGCATCTGGCTGCCTGAAAAAATATCGAGTATCGCAACCGGGCCCAATCTCATTATCGATAATTTTCCAATCTCCGAGCAAACCAGAAAACGTCTTGCTGGCTGGCAGGCGCTGTTCGATTCCGAGGTTCCCGAGCGGATTTGGGTCAAGCCTGGCAGTCGAGCAATATTTCTTGCGGAGGGATTGAACGTCGCGATAGCCGTTTCAACGGATATTGGCGAGGATAGCTTGATCGAATATCACCTTGGTGACCAATGCCTGTTGTTCCGCGGCGGCAAATGTGTCGCCATTTGTCCGATCGACCCGACAACGAGCGGGTTGTGGGAAGGAACTGACGACTAGCGTTTTGCGATAGCGTCGAACTCCTGCAATTTCCGCAACAGTGGTTCCATCTGCTTCAGCGGCACCATGTTCGGCCCGTCCGAGGGCGCGTTGTCCGGATCTGGGTGCGTCTCGATGAAGACGCCCGCGACGCCGACCGCGACCGCGGCCCGCGCCAGCACCGGCACGAATTCGCGCTCGCCGCCCGACGACGTGCCCTTCCCGCCCGGCTGCTGCACGGAGTGTGTTGCGTCGAAGACCACCGGCGCGCCGGTCGTGCGCGCGAGGATCGGCAGCGCGCGCATGTCGGAGACGAGCGTGTTGTAGCCGAAGGAGGCGCCGCGCTCGGTCACGAGCACGTTGCGGTTGCCTGCGCCCGTCAGCTTCTCGACTACGTTCTTCATGTCCCACGGCGCGAGGAACTGGCCCTTCTTCACGTTCACGACGCAGCCGGTCTTTGCGGCGGCCAGCAACAGGTCCGTCTGGCGGCAGAGGAAGGCGGGAATTTGCAATACGTCGACGACGTCCTTCAGCCGCGCGCACTGCTCGGCTTCGTGTACGTCCGTGAGCGTCGGAAGCCCAGTCTGCGCCGTAATCTCCCTGAAAATCGGAATCGCCTTCTCCAGCCCGATGCCGCGAGCGGCTTTCGCGCTCGTGCGGTTCGCCTTGTCGAAGGAGGTCTTGTAGATCAGCCCGATCTTCAGCTTCTTCGCGAGCTTCGCGAGCGCTGTTGAGACTTCCAGCGCATGCTCGCGGCTTTCCATCTGGCAGGGGCCGGCGATGATCGAAAGCGGCAGGTCATTGCCGAATTTGACCTTGCCGACCGTGACATGCGGTCGCGCAGAAGGGGCGCTGTCCTGTGGCATGAAATGCGAAGCATCGATTGCGCCGTTCGTGATCGATTTCAGTTTCGCGATCAATTTCAGCGAAGGATTGGTTTTCCCGCTTTCGATCTGCGAAAGATGCGAGGCCGCGCAACCTGCGGCTTCGGCAAGCTCGTTCAGCGTTTTCTTGTTGGTTTTGCGCCAGCGCGCGAGCGGGTGGGTTTCCATGCGCCTGTCTACCGTATCCGGAAAATTCGTTCAAAGTGAAATTTCACTTTTAATGAATATCTGTTGAAAACGCAGGTATCAGGCGGATTCGAAGGCGATCACCGCTCCGGCCGTCTCCCTCGGGCCCACAACGAGCCGCCCGTGAATATCGCGCGGACGCATGCCCTTGGCCTTCAGGCGCTTCCGCACGGCTACGAGATCCGGCACATGAACGATCATCGCGCCCAATCGCGCTCCGCGGTCGGCCGGCCCTTCCACGCCGAAAACGTCGTAAAAGCCGCGTCTGTCATAAATCAGGATATCGCCCTGAGGCGTTTCGACCATAAGCCCCAGCGATGTCGCGCGAATATCGCGCGCGCCGGTGAACGCCTCGAAGAAAATGTGATGATCGGTCGGATTGTCCGCGACGAACACGGCGGCCACGATGCCGTCGGCATTGTTGGCGTGTCGCTGCAATTCCGGAAACCAGATGCGCTCAGGTGTCCCGTGCTGGCAGGTGAAAAAGCCCGCATGCGGCGAAGCCGGATCGCGCGCGAAGGCAAGCGAAAACGAAACCTCGGTCTCCGTGAGATCCGGAAGAACCGCCTTGCGCGAAAAATTCATCAGCCCGAAGCCGCCAAATCCCGCCTCATCGAATGCTTTCTTGTCCGCGCCGGCATCGCGCGACTGCAGAACGAGGAACGAAAGCCCTTCTCCGCAGCTTTCCAGGAATTCGCGGTTGAAGTTGCCGAACGAATACGTCCCAGGCGGCACGCGCGGCATCAGATCGGGATCGGAAATCGCGAGGAGCTCGATATAGCATCCCTCGAATTGCACCAGGCGATTGCGCGTACCCCAGGGATGCGCGTTCTCGGCGCCGGCGCGGAAGCCAAGCCGTTCATAAAGAACGCGCGCGGCATCGAGGTCGCGCACGACATGAACGATGTGGTCGATCCCCCGGCTCATGGTTTGTTTTAGCGCATTTCGCCCGGCCTGCGCATGGCTTTGTCGGCGCACAGCCATTGGCTACAATCGGGCAACCTTGGGGGAAGCGATGAATGTGCGGATTTTGGGCAGCGTGCTGGTCATCCTCGCGGCCGCGATCTTTTTCTTCTTTTATACCGAGACCGGCCGGCTTCTGGTGACAGCCGCAGGCTTTGGGGGATTGTTGCGTTAAACCAGCCGGCTCCGCTCCACCGCGGCACCCACGAACGACGCGAACAAGGGGTGCGGCTCGAACGGCCGCGATTTCAGCTCGGGATGGAATTGCACCCCGATGAACCAGGGGTGATCCGGATACTCGATGATTTCGGGCAACAGTCCGTCGGGCGACATGCCGGAAAAGCGCATGCCCTTGTCTTCCAGCCGGTCCTTGTAATGCGTGTTCACCTCGTAGCGGTGGCGGTGGCGCTCGGAAATATCCGTCGTGCCGTAGATTTCCGACACGCGGCTTCCTTTTGAAAGTATCGCCGGATATGCGCCGAGCCGCATCGTACCGCCGAGATTTCCGCCCACCTGCCGGCGCTGCAATTCGTTGCCCTGCATCCACTCGGTAAGCAGCCCCACAAGCGGCTCCTTCGTCGGGCCGAATTCGGTGGAGTTCGCGTCCTTGACGCCCGCGAGGTTGCGCGCGGCCTCGATCACCGCCATCTGCATGCCGAAGCAGATGCCGAAATACGGCACCTCGCGCTCGCGCGCGAAACGTGCGGCCTTGATCTTCCCTTCCGCGCCGCGCTGGCCGAAGCCGCCGGGCACCAGAATGCCGTTCACGTGCTCCAGAAACGGCGCCGGATCCTCGCGTTCGAAGATTTCCGATTCGATCCAGTCGAGCTTGACCTTTACCTTGTTCGCGATGCCGCCGTGGGCGAGCGCTTCGATCAGCGATTTGTAGGCGTCCTTGAGGCCTGTGTATTTCCCGACGATCGCGATCGTGACGTCGCCTTCCGGGTTGCGCACGCGCTCTTCGATCCGTTTCCAGCTCGAAAGATCCGGCTCGCGGGCGTCGTTGATGCCGAAGGCCGCGAGCACTTCGCGGTCGAGTCCGGCCGCATGATAGTTCGACGGCACGGAATAGATATTGTCCACGTCGCGCGCTTCGATCACGGCGCTTTCGCGCACGTTGCAGAACAAGCCGAGCTTCCGGCGCTCCTCTTTCGGAATCTCGCGGTCGGTCCGGCACAGAAGAATGTCGGGCTGAATGCCGATCGAGCGCAGCTCCTTCACCGAGTGCTGCGTGGGCTTCGTTTTCAATTCGCCCGCGCTCGGGATGTAAGGCAAGAGCGTCAGGTGAATATAAATCGCGTGGGAGCGCGGCAACTCGATGCCGAGCTGGCGGATCGCCTCGAAGAACGGCAAGCCCTCGATGTCGCCGACGGTGCCGCCGATCTCGACCAGCACGAAATCGACGCCGTCGTTCCCTTCCAGGATGAAATCCTTGATCGCGTTGGTGACATGCGGAATGACCTGGATGGTCGCGCCGAGATAATCGCCGCGCCGCTCCTTCGCGAGAATTTCCTGATAGATGCGGCCGGTGGTGATGTTGTCCTGCTTGGTCGCAGGCCGCCCCGTGAAACGCTCGTAGTGACCGAGATCGAGATCGGTCTCCGCGCCGTCGTCGGTAACGAACACCTCGCCGTGCTGATACGGCGACATCGTCCCCGGATCGACATTGAGATACGGGTCGAGCTTCCGGAGCCGCACCTTGTAACCGCGCGCCTGCAAAAGCGCGCCAAGAGCGGCCGAAGCGAGACCTTTACCGAGGGAGGAGACCACGCCGCCGGTGATGAAGATATACCGCGCCATGGGACTTATCCCTTAGCGGCTTGCGCGGGCTTTGGCGAGCGAATTTCTGCGCTATCCTGGATTGCGTTTTCCGCAGGCGGCTCAACGCCGGGCGTATCGCCCTGCTCCAGCCGGAAACGAATGTAATCCGCGGCCCCCCGGAATTCGCGCTCGATCCGCTGCAATACGGTGCGAGACGGCGGCTTCCCTTGCGTGTAGGTGGTGGCAAGCCAAAGCTTCCAGGCTTCGGTACGGCCGTCGATGATCATGCTGCCGTAATAGGCGCCGCGTCCGATCACGTAACCGATGACGGTGTCCTCCGCTTCCTTACTCCCCGCCTTGCGGCCGTGATGATGATAAACTTTGACGAGGGGCGTGAACACGCCGGTGAAGCCCGCAAGCGAGCAACGTGTGGCAAATTCGATGTCCTCGCACGGAAACGGCGTCCCCGACCCGAGGTCGTCGCGGAACAACCCCGCCTTCTCGAACACTTCGCGCAGGAAAAAAATATTCGCGCCCTGGAAAGTACCGGTGGGAAGCGCCGTGCCCGGCTTGATGATCGCCATGCGATCGATCCTCGCATTCGCGATCCGGGAGTCGTCCTCTTGATCGAAAAGAAGAATCTGCCCCATGCCGTACTGAAACTGTTGCGGCTCGGAGAATTGCAAGCGCAGCGCCTGATGGTAATTATCGTCGAGGTAGCAGTCGTCGTCGGTGAAGGCGATGAGATCGCCCTTGGCGGCATTGATGCCGGCGTTGCGCGCTCGCCCTAGACCTTTTCCGGCCTTCACGATCCTGGTCTTCGGATAGGCGTAGGCGAACTCCTCCATGACCTTCACGGTGTCGTCGGTGGAATCGCTATCGACGAGGACCAGTTCGATCTGATGCGATTTCATCTGCGGAATGTTGAACGTCCTGAACGTTGTCCGCAGTTGCTCGGCGCGGTTTCGGGTGCAGATGATGTGGGAGATTTTCATGCGACCACGCCGCCCCGGCTGAAAATCGATTGCGCCATGGGATTCAACCTCTAGCCCCCGAAAACTGATTCGACGAGGGGGAAATCCTTCCTCCACAAGCCCAAAAAGCGGAAGGGCCGGTTTCCCGGCCCTTTGGCTGATTTCATTGCGGCAATTACTTCGACTGCGGCACTTGCGGACCCGTTGGCGCCGGCGTGTCCGAAGGCACGCTCTGCTGTTTCAGCTGATCGAGGATGCTCTTGCCGGAATCGCCTGTCCCCGGGGCCGGCGCAGTCTGGTTCGCCGGCGTGCTGCCACCCTGAAAGATCGAACCCTGCCGCCCAAGACCTGCCACCACCGACAGGAGAAGGCTGGTCAGGAAAAACGCGCCAGCCAAAATCGCCGTTGCTTTGGTGAGCACGTTGCCGCTGCCGCGCGTGGTCATGAAACCGCTGCCGCCGCCGATACCCAGCGCACCTCCTTCCGATTTTTGTAGAAGGACGACGCCAATCAGGGCGAGCACGACGAAGATGTGGATGACGATCAGAACGGTTTGCATGGCTTTCTCGCGAATTCGTGCGTCCAATACACGATGATGGCGCTGCTGGCCACCTCCGGCGATCAATGGGAAGCGAAAGCGGTCTTTTCAAGCCTTCCGTGAAAAACGAGCATTGCTGAAGCTTTGATGTAAGGCCTTCATGTACTTTCGAAAGAATCTCTAACGGGCATTAACGATTGGCCAATTTGCTTTGAAAATTAAAGATAAGCCTCGGCAATTGCGAGGAAATCCCTGGCCTTCAGGCTTGCGCCGCCAACCAGCGCCCCGTCTACATCCTGGGCCTGAAGCAGCGTCCGGGCGTTTTCTGGCTTCACCGAGCCCCCGTAGAGGACGCGGATCGATTGTCCGGCAGCTTCGCCAAACCGGGCCGACAGTTCCCGCCGGATCAAACCGTGCACCTCAGCGATATCCGCGACCGTGGGGGTTTTCCCGGTACCGATTGCCCAGACCGGCTCATAGGCGATCACAACCTCTTCGCCCGTCGCCCCGTCAGGCACCGAGCCCGAGAGCTGACGGCCTACGACTTCAAGGGTTCGCCCCGCTTCCCGCTCGGCGAGCGTCTCACCTACGCAGATTATGGCGATCAACCCGGCGCGCCGCGCCGCTTCGGCTTTGGCGCGAACGAGCGCGTCTTGTTCGCCGTGGTCGGCTCGACGTTCCGAGTGGCCTACAATAACGGCGCGCGCGCCGCTGTCCTTGAGCATCTCGGCGGAGATGTCGCCCGTATGGGCACCTGACGGCTTCGGATGACAATCCTGCGCGCCGATCATCACGCTCGAGCCTGCGGCGGCGGCCGCGAATTCTTCGATTAAGGTGAACGGCGGGCAGACCAAAAGATCAATCCTGGCGGCGAGCGTGGCCGGGCAGTCTTTGATCATCAGGTCGAGTTCGACGATCGACGCCGCAAGGCCGTTCATCTTCCAGTTTCCGGCCACGAGAGGACGCCGCATGGTGGTTTTCGCCTGATTTTCTGCCCATTAGCGGGTAGCAAACCCGCTCGAACCGCGCAAATTCGAGGCGCCCGGCGTTTGCTTGGCCAAGCCCCTATCCCTATTATCCGCGCCATTCTTCCCTCGCATGACCGAGACTTGACGAATGCTGCATGTATTTCGTGGAAAAATGGGCGGATGGCTTGTGAAGTTCTTCATGAGCCTGCTGATCATCGCCTTCGTGATCTGGGGCATCGCCGACGTTTTCCGCAATTTCGGCGCGGGGACTGCGGTCCAGGTCGGCAACCTGAAGATCACGCCCGAGCAGTTCCGCAACGCCTATTCCGAGCGGATGCAGCAATTCAACCGCCAGCTCGGCCGCGGGATCACGCCCGAGCAGGCGCGCGCGCTCGGTATTGATCGGCAAATTCTCGCGGAAATGATCGGCGAGGCGGCGCTCGACCAGAAGGCGCAAAAGCTCGGGCTGAATGTGAGCGACAAGATGCTCGCGGAAAAGATCGAGAAGTCGCCGGAATTCGCGGGACCCGGCGGGTTCAGCCACGACTATTTTCTGTTGGTGCTGCGTTCGAACGGCATGAACGAAGCGCAATATATCGCCAACCAGCGCCGCACCATGTTGCGCCAGCAGATCGGACAAGCGATCGCGGGCGACGTCACGGTCCCGAAAGTAATGAGCGATGCCTATCGCCGTTACCGCAGCGAGGAGCGAAGCATCGATTTCGTGACCCTCGGCAAGGATCAGGCCGGCGCCGTGCCGCAGCCCACGCCCGAAGAACTCAAGGCGTTCTATGACGAGCGCAAGGCGCTCTTCCGCGCGCCCGAATACCGAAAGCTGCAGATGATCGTGCTGACGCCGGACGTGGTCGCGGCTTCGATCGAGATGCCCGACGCCGAGCTCAAGAAAATCTATGAGAACCATAAAGACCGTTTTGCCACACCGGAGAAGCGTGAAGTCGACCAGATCGTGTTCCAGAAACCCGAGGACGCCGCGGCTGCTTCAAGCCGCCTCACTTCCGGCCTCTCCTTCGATGCGCTTGCGCAGGAGATGAAGCTTTCGCCGAAGGATATTTCGCTCGGGCTTGTCACGAAGCGCGATATTCTCGATCCGGCGGTCGCGGACGCCGCCTTTTCGCTCAAGGCAAATCAGGCCAGCGCGCCCGTTACAGGACGCTTCGGCACGGTCATTCTTCGCGTAAAAAAAATCGAGCCCTCGGTCGAGCAACCGTTTGAGGCCGTCAAGAACGATTTGCGCAAGGAGGCCGTTTCCGAGCAGGCGCGCCGGGAAATCCTCGACTTGCACGATAAAATCGAAGACGAGCGCGCCGCCGGCTCTCCCGTTCCCGAAATTGCGAGCAAGCTGAAACTGAAATTCGTCACGATCGATGCCGTAGACCGGAGCGGACGAAAACCCGACGGCACGAAGCTCGACGGCGTTCTTGGGAATGCCGACGTTCTGACGGCCGCTTTCCGCGCGCCGGTCGGCACCGACAACGATACGATCGATCTGCGTTCCCAGAACGGATATGTCTGGTTCGACGTTGTTTCCATCACCCCTTCGCATGAGCGGCCTTTTGACGAGGTGCGCACACTGGTCGGAGAGCGCTGGAAGGATGAAGCGGTCGGGAAAAAGCTTGCGGCGCGTGCCGACGAAATCCGGGCCAAGCTCGACTCCGGTCAGACCTTTGCGCAGGCCGCGCCCGGTATCTCGGTCGCGCATCGCGACAAGCTCGTGCGCGGAAAGGCGGTCGAGGGGCTCGACGTCGCGAGCATCACGCGTATCTTCGATACGCCCGAAGGCAAGAACGGCGTTCTGGAAACCCCGGACAGCGTCGGACGTATCGTCTATCGCGTAACGGAAGTGAAAACGCCGGTCGCGACGTTCGAAACGGCGAACGCGGATACGGCTCTGGCGAGCGGCATTCAGGAAGATCTTGTCACGGAATATATCCGCCGGGTTCAGAACGACCTCGGCTTTTCCGTGAATGAATCCGTGATCCGTTCGATCACCGGCGCCGACAAATACTGACCTGGCCATGGAAACCTTGCCCGACGCCTCCGCTTTCACGGCGCGCTACAACGCTGGCGAGGCGCAGCTTGTCTGGACGACGCTCGTCGGCGACTTGGAGACGCCCGTCTCCGCTTTTTTAAAAATTGCCGGCGGCAAGCCGAATACGTTTTTGTTCGAGTCCGTCGAGGGCGGCGCCGTGCGCGGGCGATACTCGATCATCGGCCTCGATCCGGACGTGATCTGGCGCACGAAGGGGGAGCGCGCAGAGATCAATCGCAATGCGATGAACGATCCGAACGCGTTCGAGCCCTGCGGCGAGCCGCCGCTCGCCGCGTTGCGTACGCTCGTCGCGGAATCGAAGCTTGATTTGCCGCATTCGCTTCCGCCGATGGCGGCAGGCGTCTTCGGCTATCTCGGCTACGACATGGTGCGGCTGATGGAAAAACTGCCGCAGCCGAATCCCGACCCCATAGGAATTGCCGACGCGATTTTGATCCGCCCCACGCTCATCGTCGTATTCGATGCCGTGAAGGACGCGATTACGGTCATTACGCCGGTCCGGCCGGCGGCCGGCGTCACCGCAAAAGCGGCGCATGCGCGCGCGCTCGAACGGCTGTCCGCCGTTGTCGATGCGCTCGAAAAGCCGCTGCCGAGCCAGGAGGCAACCCCGGATTTCGACCCGCTCAAGATCGCGACCACATCCAACACGGCGCCCGAGGAATACGAGAAAATGGTGCTCGCGGCGAAAGAATACATTCTCGCCGGCGACGCCTTTCAAATCGTGCTGTCACAGCGGTTTGAAGCGCCTTTTCCGCTGCCGCCGTTTTCGCTTTATCGCGCGCTACGCCGCACCAACCCCGCGCCTTATCTTTATTTCCTGAACTTCGCGGATTTTTCCGTCGCCGGATCGAGCCCGGAAATTC
>Ga0070741_10002140_pt1 | contig 54926 bp, 47 predicted proteins | sample Coa_R1_4_FD_66440 | JGI IMG/M metagenome (GOLD analysis project Ga0070741, IMG submission 66440) | Surface soil microbial communities from Centralia Pennsylvania, which are recovering from an underground coalmine fire - Coalmine... | ecosystem: Environmental > Terrestrial > Soil > Unclassified ... | reverse complement strand
CGAACGCGCGCACCTCCGCGCCGAAGAAAGCGCCGAGCACTTCGTTCAGTCGTCCGGTCCAGGGATCATTACCGTAGGCGACAGCGAGGTCGTGGTTGGCCTCGCTGATGGCGGCGAGTACCTCCGGGCAGATGGAAGCGTTGTTGTCGCTGACGAAGCGCATGGTCGGTCTCACTCGACCCTCCAACGGAATGACCACGCGCCGAAGGCGAGGAATACGAAGGTCGTCACCGCAAGGTAGATGAGATTGGGCATGATCTGCGCGAAGCCTGCACCGTCGAGCATCACGGCACGCGCGCCATCGATCACTTGAGTGAGCGGGAAGATGTCCGCTATCCACTGCACCCAGCGCGGTGAGCCCTCGATCGAGAACCAGACGCCCGAGAGAAGCATCATCGGCCAGGTGAGGAGGTTGAGGAGCCCGCCGACGAGCTCTTCGCTCGCGAACCGCGCGGCGATCGTCAGACCGAGCGCGATCATCGAGAGCGAGCCGCTGACCGCGAGGAGCAGGAGCAGACCGATGCTCCCGGCAGTGTGGAAGTGGATGATGGCGCCGATGCAGAGGTAGAGCAGCACGGTCACGAAGAGGATGAGGCTCAGCCGGGAAAGGACCTGCGCGCTTAGAAACTCGAACGCCGTCAGCGGTGTGGCGTGCAGACGCTTGAGAAAGCCGCTCTTGCGATATCTCAGGACGACGTAGCCCACCCCGAAAAGACAGCTGAACATCATGTTCATGGCGAGGATCCCCGGAAAGAGCCAGTCGACATAACGGATCGCCTGACCGGTCACCGGCTGGCGCCGCGCGCCGGGGTCGGCGACGATGAGCAGCTTCTCGACGATGTAGCCCTTGGGCGAGTCGGTGTTGACCCAATAGCGGGCGGTGCCGTCCAGATCGAGGAGCAGATCGATCCGCTGGTGAGTCACTTCGTAAAGACCGCCAGTCACATCGTGGATGGGCACGAACTGCACGTAGCGCTCGTGGAGGAAGGGATTGGCGTGGCTGCCGAGGCTCGGGCCGAGCACCCCGACCTTGAACAGCGGCCGCGGCGGTCCGCCGAAGATGAATCCCATGCCGACCACGACACCGAGCGGCAGCAGCAGTGTGAAGAGGAGTGTCGGGCGATCGCGCAGGAACTCGAGGTTGCGCGCATGCCACACGGCGAGGAGTCGCCTCATCATGTCCGCAGCTCCTTGCCCGTCAGCTCGAGGAAGAGGTCCTCGAGGTTCGCCGGCCGGATGCGTAGATTCCGAAGCGGCACCTGCGCCTCGATGAGCGTGCGCAGCGTGGCGTCGAGGTCGTGCGTGCTGATCTCCACACGATCGCTGGCATCGATGAGCTTCAGCGGCAGAGCGCGTGCAGGCTCGGGAAACTCGCTGCGGGGAAGCTCCAGGAGCACCTCGGCGAAGTGCTCCCGCAGCAGCTGCTGCGGGGCGCCCCGCGCAATGATGTGGCCGCGGTCCATGATCGCGATCTCATCGCAGAGCAGCTGCGCTTCCTCCATGTAGTGAGTGGTGAGGATGATGGTCTTGCGCCGCGCCTTGATCGACTCCACCAGGTCCCAGAAGTTGCGCCGCGCCTGCGGGTCGAGGCCGGTGGTCGGCTCATCGAGGAACAGGACCTGCGGATCGTTCACCAGCGCGATCGCGAGCAGCAGCCGCTGTTGCTGGCCGCCGGAGAGCTTGCGGTTGTCGCGGCTCGCGAGCTTCTCGAGCGCACACATCTCGAGCACTTCATCGACATCGAGGCCGTGCGAGTAGAGGCCGCGAAAGAGCTGCACACTCTGGCGGACGCTCAGAAAGTCCTGCAGCGCTGTTTTCTGGAAGAGGATCCCCGCCTCCTCGCGAAAGCGCGCGCCGAGCGGCTCGCCGCGGTAGCGCACCTCGCCCGAGGTCGGCGGCAGGATTCCCTCCATGATCTCGATGGTGGTCGTCTTGCCGGCACCGTTGGGTCCCAGGAGCCCGAAGCAGGTGCCTTCGGGTACGGCGAAGGAGACGCCGTCCACCGCGGCTACGGCGGGATACTGTTTGACGAGGTCGTGGACTTCGAGGATAGGTGCGCTCTCGGGCACGGGCTCTCCTGGCCGGACGCGCCACATGTGCCGCGCCGTCGACTGGTATTATGGGGTGGCCACGGATTTTGCCGCCACGGGTCGATGATTTCCAATATGGTGACGTCCCAGTTGCCGTTATGGTCCGACAAGGACGCCACCGAGGGGTGGAGCGTCCGCGAGAGCCAGCGTGCGCGGCGCTTGACGGTACGCGTCTTCCACACTGGCCGCGTGGAGGTCGTGGTGCCCTCCAGAACCTCCGCGCGCGCGGTGGAGCGCTTTCTCGAGAGGCATCGCCTCTGGATCGAGCGCAAGCGCGATGAGGCGCGAGTGAGGGCGGGTCCGCCGGTGCCTTTCCCGCCGCCGCAGATCGAGCTGACCGCCTGCGCGGAGACCTGGCGCGTTCATGTTTCCGGCGGCGCGGGCCGGGCGCGGATCGCCTCATCGGCATCGGGCCTGCTGGTCCTGGCGGGTGCCGTAGGGAATGGCCAGCCCGCGCGCCAGGCGCTGCGCCGGTGGCTCACGGAGCGGGCGCACCAGGTACTCCCGCCCCTTCTCGCGGCGTGCGCGCGCGAGCTCGGCTTCAGCTATGAGCGTGTTCTCATCCGGCGCCAGCGCACGCGATGGGGAAGCTGCTCTACGCGTGGCACCATCAGCCTCAACTGTTGCCTGCTTTTCCAGCGCCCACCGGTAGTGCGGTATCTCATGATCCACGAGCTCGCTCACACCCTGCACATGAATCACTCGCGCCGCTTCTGGCAGCGTGTGGCGCGCCACTGCGCGGAGTACCGCAGCCTCGACAGGGAGCTGCTCGATGGCTGGCGCCGAGTTCCGGACTGGGTATTCGGCGACGAGGCATCATGAGCCCGAAGCGCTACGACAAGTCCGAGCGGGTGGACCTCACCGGCGAGGCGATCCACTGGGATCTCGGCTCCTCGCTCTCCTACGGCGAATACCTGCATCTCGACAAGCTCCTCGATGCGCAGAAGCCGCTCTCCTTCGAGCACGACGAGATGTTGTTCATCATCGTGCACCAGACCTCGGAGCTGTGGATGCGCCTGATGCTGCACGAGCTCGGGGGCGTACTCGAGTGCGTGCGGCGCGATGATCTCGGCCCTTCCTTCAAGATGCTGGCGCGCATCTCGCGGGTGCAGACCCAGCTCATCTCCACGTGGGAAGTGCTCTCGACGATGACGCCGTTCGAGTATTCGGCCTTCCGCAATACGCTCGGGCGCTCATCGGGGTTCCAGTCCTACCAGTACCGCATGCTCGAGTTCCTGCTCGGCAACAAGCATGCGGAGATGCTCGCGGTGCACAAGCGCGACCCGAAAGCCTACGCCGCGCTCGAGCGGGTGCTCGTGGCGCCCTCGCTCTACGATGAGGCGCTGCGGCTCTTGAGCCGCCGCGGCTACGGCATCCCGGAGGACTACCTGACACGCGACTTCAGCGAGCCGTATCGGGCGAGCAAGCAGGTTGCGGGCGCCTGGCTCGGGGTCTATCACAACGCGGAGAAGGACTGGGACCTCTACGAGCTCGCCGAGCGGCTGGTGGATCTCGATCACAAGTTCCAGCTCTGGCGCTGTCATCACCTGAAGACCGTGGAGCGCATCATCGGCTACAAGCCCGGCACCGGCGGCACCGGCGGTGTGTCCTATCTCGCCAAGGCACTCGAGCTCAAGTTTTTCCCCGAGCTCTGGCAGATCCGCACCTCCATGTAGCGATCGGGCGGTGCAGGGCGCCGCTCAGTGCCAATCCGTGCACGATATTCCGCCTCGGGCGGCTTCGAGCCGCGCCGCGGCCGAGCCATTGACGAGCACGCCACGCTCGACGAGCTTCAGATGCTCGAGATCGCTCGCAGCGTTACCGTAGGCTACCGCCTGCATACCCTGATGGCGTGCGCGCAGCGCCGCAACACATCTTGCCTTTTCCGCCCCCCGGCGGTTGGGTGTCGTCAGTGTGCCGCGCAAGCGATCGCCCCGCCAGCGCACGCCGGTGCAGATGACCTCCTGGAACCCGAGCATTTGAGCGATAGCGGGTACGTAGAGGTCCGTGCTCGCACTGAGGAGAACGAGGTGATCGCCCGCGCGCGCGTGTGCCTGGATCGCCTCGAGCGCTTGCGGAAAGACCCTGTCCGGCACGAGCCGAGCGACGAATGTTGCGGTCCAGCGCTCGAGCCGCTTGCGCCTGCAACCGCCCAGAGCGGCGCGGATGAATGCCGACTTGAGTCCTCCGCGATCGGAGAGGCCAAGCGCATAGCCGAGCAGCACCGGCAGGAGGAGCAGCAGCGCGGGAGCCCGCCAGAGCCTCTTGCGCACCAGGAAACCGAACACGTACGGCGCAAGCGTGTCGTGCCGCGTGATCGTCCCATCCAGATCGAAAATCGCCAGACGCACCTGTCGCGCCTAACGCGTTCGTCGCGTCCGCGCCCGCAGGTCAGCCTCCTCGGCCGGAGCCGGCGAGCTGCCGCAACACGTACTGGAGGATGCCGCCGTGACGATAATACTCACGCTCCTTCGGCGTATCGATCCTGACACGCGCCGTGAAAGTGACTGCCTTGCCTGCCTCGGGGGGCGTTGCCTTCACGGTGACCTCCCTGGCATCACCGCTCTTCAGCCCGCTGATCTCGAACACCTCACGGCCGCTCAGGCCGAGTGACTTCGCGCTCTCTCCCGGCTGGAACTGTAGTGGCGCGACACCCATGCCGATCAGGTTCGAGCGATGGATGCGCTCGAAGCTCTCGGCGATGACGGCGCGCACGCCGAGGAGCATCGTGCCCTTGGCCGCCCAGTCGCGCGAGGAGCCGGTGCCATACTCGCGGCCGGCGAGAATGATGAGGGGCGTGCGATCCTGCTTGTACCGCATGGCAGCATCGTAGATCGAGGTCTGTTCGCCGCTCGGCAGGTGGACGGTGATGCCGCCCTCGACCCCGGGCACGAGCTGATTGCGCAGCCTGATGTTGGCGAAGGTGCCGCGCATCATCACCTCGTGGTTGCCGCGGCGCGCGCCGTAGGAGTTGAAATCCGCGGGCTTCACGCCCTGCTCGAGAAGAAAGCGGGCCGCGGGGCTCGATTTGGCGATGTTGCCGGCAGGGGAGATGTGATCGGTCGTGACCGAATCGCCGAGCACCGCGAGCGCCCGGGCGCCCTCGATGTCGCTGAGGGGCGCGGGCGTCGGGCCCATGCCCTCGAAATAGGGCGGATTCTTGACGTAAGTCGACTTCGGATCCCAGGTGTAGAGCTTGCCGGCAGGTACCTTGATGGCGTTCCAGTGCTCATCACCGGCGAACACGCCCGCATAGCTCTGTTGGAACATCTTCGAGTCGATCGAGCGCGTGAGCAGCTCCTGCACCTCGTGATCGCTCGGCCAGATGTCCTTGAGATAGACGGGCTCGCCGTCGCTGCCGGTACCGAGGGGCTCGGTCGTGAGATCGAGGTCGAGCGTCCCGGCGAGGGCGTAGGCGACCACGAGCGGCGGGGAGGCGAGGAAGTTCATCCGCACCTCGGGGTGCACCCGTCCCTCGAAGTTGCGGTTGCCGGAGAGCACCGCGCAGGCCGTGATGTCGCCCGCCTTGACGCCCGCTGAGATCTCGGGCTTGAGCGGCCCGGAGTTGCCGATGCAGGTGGTGCAGCCGTAGCCGACGAGGTCGAAGCCGGCGGCGGCGAGATCATCGAGCAAGCCGGCGCGCTTGAAGTAATCGGTGACGACGCGCGAGCCCGGGGCGAGGCTGGTCTTCACCCAGGGTTTGGGCTTGAGGCCCCGCTGGCGCGCCTTGCGGGCGAGCAGGCCCGCTCCCAACATGACCGAGGGATTGGAGGTGTTGGTGCAGCTCGTGATGGCGGCGATCAGCACCGCCCCGTCCTTGAGCTCGAAGCTCGAGCCGGCGAGCGTCACTTTCGCCGTGCCCTGCGCATTGGCGCTCGTCGCCCCGTTGCGGGCCGCGCGCTCCTCGGAGGCCCTCTTCGCGTTGCTCTCGTACGTGCTCTTGGCGGACTTGAGCGGCACGCGGTCCTGCGGCCGGCGGGGACCTGCGAGGCTCGGCTCCACGGTGCCGAGATCGAGCTCGAGGACATCCGTGTATTGCGCGGCCTTCTCGCCCTGGGTGCGCCAGAGGCCCTGGTGCTTCGCATAGGCCGCGACCAGGTCGATCCGCTCGCGCGGGCGGCCGGAGAGCTCGAGATAGCGGACGGTCTCCTCATCGATGGGGAAGATGCCGCAGGTGCTGCCGTATTCGGGCGCCATGTTGGCGATGGTGGCGCGGTCGGCGAGCGGCAGTGATGCCAGCCCGTCACCGAAGTACTCCACGAACTTGTCGACGACACCTTTCCGGCGCAGCATCTCCGTGACGGTGAGCACGAGATCGGTCGCCGTGGCACCGGGCTTCAGGCGCCCGAGGAGGCGAAAGCCGATGACCTGCGGGATGAGCATGGTCACCGGCTGGCCGAGCATGGCCGCCTCCGCCTCGATGCCGCCCACACCCCAGCCGAGGACCCCCAGGCCGTTGATCATGGTGGTGTGCGAGTCGGTGCCGACCAGCGTGTCAGGATAGGCGCTGCGCGCGCCATTCTTCTCCGCATCGAAGACGACTCGGCCCAGGTACTCCAGGTTGACCTGGTGCACGATGCCGGTGCTCGGCGGCACGACCGAGAAGTTGTGGAAGGCGGACTGGCCCCAGCGCAGGAACGCGTAGCGCTCGAGGTTGCGCGCGAACTCGATGCGGGTGTTCGCAGCAAGGGCCCCGGCGCTACCGTACTCATCGACCTGCACGGAGTGGTCGATGACGAGCTCGGCGGGAGCGAGCGGGTTGACGCGCTCGGCATCGCCCCCCAGGCGCACGATGGCATCGCGCATGGCCGCCAGGTCCACTACGCAGGGGACGCCAGTGAAGTCCTGGAGGATCACCCGCGAGGGGGTGAAGGCGATCTCGTGCGCCGGTGTCGCCGCGGGCTCCCAGGCGAGCAGCGCCTCGATGTCGTTTCGAGTTACGTTGACGCCGTCTTCGAAGCGCAGCAGGTTCTCGAGCAGGATCTTGAGCGAGTAGGGCAGCCGCGCGACCTTCTCCCGCGGCAATGCCGCCAGGCTGAAGATCTCGTACGAGCGGTTGCCGACTGCGAGGCTCGAGCGCGCCTTGAAGCTGTTCGTCATGATTCTCTCCTGGAAGAGCGGCGCGGATTATATAGGCGATTCCCATACGCCGCGCGCAGGGCCAACGGCGGTCGCTGCCCGCGTCGGTCCGTCACGCGGCGCTGCGCGCCGATAAGGGATCAACAGTGGCAGGGCACGTGCTCTCGATGACCGCCCCTCCGAGACAGCGCCCGCCCTCGTAAATCACCGCGTACTGTCCAGGGGTGACCGCGCGCTGGGGCTTCTCGAAGCGAACCTGTGCGCTGCCGTCGGCGCGCGGCTCGATCACGGCAGCCTGGTCTGCCTGCCGGTAGCGGACCTTCACGCCGCACGAGAACGGCCCGCCGCGCGGCTCGCTCAGCCAGTGGATGCGGCCGCTCGTGAGCGCCGAGCTGAGAAGCAGCGGGTGATCGTGTCCCTGCACGACGATGAGCGTGTTGCGGACCGTGTCCTTGCGCGCGACGAACCAGGGAAGCTCCGCGTGGTGCGCCCGGCCACCGATGCCGAGTCCCTCGCGTTGACCCAAGGTGTAGAAGGCGAGCCCCCGATGCACACCCAGACGCTCGCCGTCGGCGGACTCGATGGGCCCGGGGCGATCGGCGAGAAACCGGCCGAGAAACTCGCGGAACGGCCGCTCGCCCACGAAGCAGATGCCGGTGCTGTCGGGCTTGTCGAATACCGGCAGCCCCGCCCGTCGTGCCCGCTCCCTGACCGCACCCTTCTCGAGCTCCCCGATCGGCATCAGGGTGTCGGCCAGGTGCTCGATCCCGACCGCGTGGAGGAAGTAGGTCTGATCCTTTGCCGCATCGCGCGCCTTGTGCAGCTCGGCGCCCGAGGGCCCGCTGAGGATGCGCGCGTAGTGGCCGGTCGCGAAGCGGGTGGCGCCGAGCCGCCGGGCGTAGCTCAGGGCCACACCGAACTTGATCTCGCGGTTGCAGAGCACATCGGGATTCGGCGTGCGCCCGGCGCTGTGCTCGGCCAGGAAATACCGGAAGACACGCTCGCGATACTCGGCTGCGAAGCTCACGCGATGCAGCGGAATGCCGAGCTCGTGCGCCACGGCGCGGGCATCCTGGAAATCCTGTGCGGCGGTGCAGTAGCCGTCATCGTCCTCTTCCCAATTGCTCATGAAGAGTCCTTGGACTTCCCATCCCTGCTCCTTGAGGAGCAGGGCCGCGACGGCAGAGTCGACGCCGCCCGAGAGACCTACGATGACGCGATGGCTCATGGACGCACGCCCGAGGTCAGAGTCCAACTGCCGCGACCGCTCGTGCGGCGCCGAGCTCGAGAGCCGCCACCGTGGCGAGCGGCTGGCGCTGACCGGCCAGATAGTCATCGACGCAGCGCAACACCAGAGGACTGCGCAGCTGCGGCTCGCGGCCCTTGAGCTCGGCGTGAGTCAGCCAATGCGTGGCGATGATGCCCTTGTCCAGTGCCTGCCCGTTCCGGTGATCGCTGACGCTACCGGTGAATGCGAATCGCTTGGTCGTGCGGCCAGTCCCGGGATGACGCCAGAAGTAGACGCCGAGCAGCTCATGTGCAGTGAAGTGCCAGGCGGTCTCTTCACGTACCTCGCGGACGATCGCCTCGAGCAGCGTTTCGCCAGCCTCGACGTGGCCGGCGGGCTGGTTGATGACGAGACGGCGGGAGATACGCTCCTCGACCACGAGAAAGCGCCCGTCCGTCTCCGTCACGGCCGCGACGGTGATCTCGGGATTGGACATGGACGGAAGTATATCCGTCGAGGACGGGGACCTGATCTTTAGCCGCGGCGGGCGGCGCGCAGACCGTGCTCCGGAGCGCTCGCGTCCCAGCTCTGGTCGAATTCCTGCAGATACAGGCGGGCGGCGGGCGGATTGTTGATGTCCGCGATGCCATCCCAGGTATCGGAGCGCATGCGGTAGACGATGGCCCGGTCATCGGCAATGAGGTAGGCCGAAGCACGCTGGCGCGCCGCTGCCGCGACGTAGCGGATGTCGATACAGCTCGAGAGCCGCCGCCCCATGGCCACGAAGCGATTGCTGTCGCGCATCACCCGCGTCGGCTCGGCGAGGAGCACCCGCACCTTGGCGAAGCTGCGCGCCAGCACGAAGTGCTTGATCACCTCGAGAAATGCCGTCTGGTCGTAGAGGTCGGGCTCGAGATCGGGGGTGTAGATCGAGATGAGCCGTTGCGCGGTCGCGGCCACCTGGCAGACTGCGCTGCGCACCTCCGGGAGGGTGGTGAGCACGGTGAGCACGTCCATGCCTCGAGCCGCCCGCCCGCCCTTGCTGCTCATCGACTCCGGTGAGTAGCGGGCGTTTGCGAGCTGAGCCAGCGCGCTTTTATGTTCGAGTTCCCCGTATTGAGCCACGAGCGGCTGCCGTTTCGCCTGCGACATCGGCAGGCCCGCCGATCTTAGAGAGGCTGCTCACTCCGAGGTTGTCGAATCCATCACGAATTCAGGCGCTTAGCCTGGGTTAATGAGTAGAAACCGAGGTCTGGTTCTCATTTTCGGCGCCGCCAGCCAGGCAGAATTTGTCATATTTCCCGGGCCAGGCGGCTTGCGAGCCCCGTGTAGTCGAGCGGGCGCAGCGTCTTCAACCGACGCTTTTCTTCCGCCGACAGAGGCAAGCTCTCGATGAGGTCCGCGAGCGCACGCTGATCGATCGCGCGTCCACGAGTGTGTTCCTTGAGACGCTCATACCCACCCGGTATTCCTGCTGCGCGCAGGACGGTCTGAACAGCCTCGCCTAGCACCTCCCAAGCGTCCTGCAGATCCACAGTCAGCGTTGCGGCGTTTGCATCGACCTTACCGAGCCCGCGGCCGAGCGCACGCCAGGCAATCAGTGTGTGGCCGAGTGCGACCCCCAGATTGCGCAGCACCGTCGAGTCGGTGAGATCCCGTTGCCAACGCGAGATCGGCAGCTTGTCGGCAAAGTGGCGCAGCAGGGCGTTGGCGATGCCGAGATTGCCTTCGGCATTCTCGAAATCGATGGGATTGACCTTGTGCGGCATGGTCGAGGAGCCGACCTCGGCCGAGGCCGCCCGCTGCGTGAGATAGCCGAGAGAGATGTAGCCCCAGAAGTCGCGGCACAGATCGAGGAGCACGACGTTGGTGGCGGCGATGGCATCGCAGTACTCGGCGATCCAGTCGTGCGGCTCGATCTGGGTCGTGTAGGCATTGCAGGCGAGGCCGAGGGACTCGATGAAGCCGCGGCTGACTGCCGGCCAGTCGATGCCGGGCAGCGCGGCATGATGTGCGTTGAAGTTGCCGACTGCGCCGTTCCACTTGCCGAGGATCTCGACGGCCCTCCAGCGCCGCTCGGCGCGGCGCAGCCTCGCGACGAAGTTGGCAACCTCCTTGCCGAGTGTCGTCGGGCTCGCGGGTTGGCCATGCGTGCGCGCCAGCATGGGCGTATCCGCCTCACGATGAGCCAGAGCGGCGAGCTCCGCCGTGCGTTCCGCGAGGGCGCCGAGCAGGCGCCGGCGCGCCTCGCCGAGCAGACGCGCATAGCTGAGATTGTTGATGTCCTCGGAGGTGCAGCCGAAGTGCACGAGCTCCAGGGAGGCATCGCCCGCTCCGGCAGCCGCGAGCTGTTGGCGGACGTAGTACTCGACAGCCTTGACGTCGTGGTTGATGACCTGCTCGATGGCCTTCACCGACTGCGCGCAGTCTGCATCCGGCTCGCGCGCGAGCTCGCGCGCGCGGGCGATCGTGGCGGGAGCGAGAGCGGCACCTGCGAGCTGCGGGACCGCCGCCGCGAGATGCAAAAGCCATGCGGCTTCGATCCGCACTCGCTCGCGGATGAGCCCCGCCTCCGAGAGCAGCTCGCGCAGCGGCTCGGTGGCCGCGCGGTAGCGGCCATCGACCGGCGAGAGTGCGGTTACCGCGGCAAGAGGCTCGGGGGCAAGAGAATCCGGGCGGGAGTCGGCCATGCGCTATCATAACGCACGCGAGCTATGGAGCAGATGCCATGACGAGTTCCCACCGAATCGAGCACGACAGCATGGGCGAGCTGCAGGTGCCCGCGGATGCCCTCTGGGGCGCGCAGACGCAGCGGGCGGTGCAGAATTTCCCGATCAGCGGCCTCAGGATGCCGCGCGCCTTCATCGCTGCCCTCGGGCTCATCAAGCAGGCTGCCGCTCGCGCCAACACGCGCCTCGAGCTCCTCGATGCCGCGATCACGCGCGCGATCGATGCCGCGGCGGCGGAGGTGGCGGCCGGACAGCACGATGAGCAGTTTCCGATCGATGTCTTCCAGACCGGCTCCGGCACCAGCACGAACATGAATGCCAACGAGGTGATCGCGACGCTCGCCACGCGCCGCCTCGGCAAGGCCGTGCATCCCAACGATCACGTCAACATGAGCCAGAGCAGCAACGACGTGATCCCGACGGCGATTCACGTGAGTGCCGCACTCAGCGTGCGCCGCGACCTCATCCCGGCGCTCGAGTCTCTGCGCGATGCGCTGCTCGCGAAGGAGCGGGAGGTCGGCACGGTGGTCAAAACCGGCCGCACGCACCTCATGGATGCGATGCCGGTGACTCTGGGGCAGGAGCTCTCGGGCTGGCGGGCACAGATCGAGAGCGGGCTCGGGCGACTCACGGGAACCGAGCCGCGGCTGCACGCGCTCGCACAGGGCGGCACCGCAGTCGGCACCGGCATCAACGCGCATCCTGACTTCGGGGCCCGGTTCTGCGAGGCGCTGACGGAGCTCGCGGGTGTTCCTTTCACCCCGGCGCGCAACTACTTCGAGGCGCTCGCCTCCCAGGACACCGCCGTCGAGTTGTCGGGGCAGCTCAAGACCATCGCCGTGAGTCTGATGAAGATCGCCAATGATCTGCGCTGGATGAATAGCGGACCGCTCGCCGGACTCGGCGAGATCGCACTGCCGGCGCTGCAGCCCGGCAGCAGCATCATGCCGGGCAAGGTGAACCCGGTGATCCCGGAGGCCGCCGCCATGGTGGCCGCCCAGGTCATCGGCAACGACACCACCATCACGATCGCCGGGCAGTCGGGCAACTTCCAGCTGAACGTGATGCTGCCGGTGATCGCCTACAACCTGCTCGAGAGCATCCGCCTGCTCGCCAACATCTCGCGCGCGCTCGCCGACCGCGCGATCGCCGGCTTCAAGGTGAATCCGGCGCGGCTCGCCGAGGCGCTCGAGCGCAACCCCATCCTGGTGACGGCGCTGAATCCGGTGATCGGCTACGAGAAGGGCGCCGCCATTGCAAAGAAGGCGTATGCCCAGGGCAGGCCGCTGCGGGAGGTCGCTGAGGAGATGACCGATCTCTCGCGTGAGGAGCTGGCGCGGCTCCTCGATCCTGCCGACCTTGCCCGCGGCGGCATCAAAGGCGGCACGAGCGGCGGTGGCTGAGGCGGACGGCAGACCCCGGGAAGCGGCGGCAGCAGCGGCCGAAGTCCCTCCGGTCATCGACTGGCCGGCGAGGATCCGCGAGCGGCTCGCGGGCAGCCAGCCGCGTCATGACCCCGAGGACTGGCTCGTGCCGGCCCTCACGGCGGAGCAGAGCCGCGCCTTCCGGCAATTCTTTCCGGCCTCGCCCATCCCTGCGGCCGTGCTCGTGCCCATCGTGGAGCATCCGGGTGAGCCCACCGTGCTCCTGACGCAGCGAGCGACTCAACTGCGCAATCACGCCGGTCAGGTCAGCTTTCCCGGCGGCCGCATCGAGCCTCAGGATGGCAGTCCCACCGCGGCGGCTCTGCGCGAAGCGCGTGAGGAGATCGGGCTCGAGGAAAGCTGTGTGACGGTCGTCGGCTTCCTGCCCGATCACGTCGTGATCAGCGGCTTTCGCGTCACCCCGGTGGTGGCGATGGTGCGCCCCGGCTTCGAGCTGTTCCTCGATGCGCAGGAGGTGGAGGATACCTTCGAGGTGCCGCTCTCCTTTGCGTTCGATCCGCGCAATCATCGGCCGCGGGTACACCGCTTCCGCACCGCCGATGCGGAAGCCCGGATGTTCGACATCCCCTACGGCAACCGCAATGTCTGGGGCGCGACGGCCGGGATGCTCGTGACGCTCTACCGGCTCTGCATCGAGGGCCACGTGTGAGCGCCGAGGAGCCGGGAGAAGCCGTCACGGAGCTCATCGAGCTGATGGCGCGGCTGCGCCACCCGGAGCGGGGCTGTCCCTGGGACCGCGAGCAGACCTTCCGCAGCATCGCTCCCTACACCATCGAGGAGGCGTACGAGGTGGCCGAGGCGGTTGAGCACGGCGAGCCCGAGCGGCTGCGCGGTGAGCTCGGCGATCTCCTCTTTCAGGTGGTGTTTCATGCGCGTCTGGCCGAAGAGCAGGGTTGGTTCGATTTCGCGGGCGTCGCGCGCGGCATTCGCGAGAAGCTGATCCGGCGACATCCTCATGTCTTCGCAGGCGAGGGAGCCGGAGCCGATCGCGGCGAGCTCTCGCGGATGTGGGAGGAGCAGAAGGCGCGCGAGCGGGCCGAGGCTGCCGGGAAGGACGCCGCCGCCGATCACAGCGCGCTGGCCGATGTGCCGCGTGCGCTTCCGGCGCTCACCCGGGCGGCGAAGCTCGGGCGGCGCGCGGCCCGGGTCGGCTTCGACTGGGAGACGGTCTCCCAGGTCCGCGACAAGGTGCTCGAAGAAGTGCACGAGATCGACGAGGAGCTCGCCAGCAAGGCGGCCCCGGGCGCCGCAGGCCGGCTCGGGGAGGAGCTCGGAGATCTCCTCTTTGCGGTCGCGAATTGGGCGCTGCATCTCGAGGTCGATCCGGAGGAGGCGCTGCGGGCCGCGAACACCAAGTTCGAGCGCCGATTCCGGCGCATGGAAGCGCTGGCCTCGGCCCAGGGCGCCTCTCTCGCCACTCTCGATGCCGCCCAGTGGGATGTGCTCTGGCGGCAGGCCAAGCAGGACCTCTGCGCGGCACCCCCCGCGGCACACGGCCCGACAGACCTTTAGGACGGCAACCGCCGCCCAACTGCCCTCGTGACAGCGCGACCGTGCAGGGCGCCGCGGCCCTGCAAAGCCCGGGTCCCAGGTTCGATTCAGCGCGGATTCACGCAGATCGGGCTATGTTTCCCGAATAATGAATGTCATTCGGTCTTGGGCGGTCGTTGGGCTCGCGCTCGTGCTCTTCGGTGGCGCCCTCGCGGTTCGCGCCGAGGAAGCACGGCCTCCGCTCTCGCGGGTGGCCGCAGGTTCGGACTCTCCTCACCACCACCGCGCCGTCTCCATGGACAAGGCCGTGAGATTGGTGCAGCACCGCTTCAGGGCCCGGGTCGTGCGGGCCGAGACGCAAAGGCAGGGAGACCGTACCATCTACGTTCTTCGGTTGCTGGATGATTCCGGACGGGTATTCGCCGTCCGGGTCGATGCGGCGAGCGGCGCCATTATTTGACGCCCGCCCGAGACGCTGATGGGGGGAGTCTTTCAATGCGAGTACTTGTGGTCGAAGACGAGGCCGCGCTGCGCGAGACGCTGAAGACGCGTCTCATCGAGGCGGGTTTCACCGTGGATATCGCACAGGATGGGGAAGAGGGTCTCTTCGCCGGGATGGAATATCCCCTGGACGTCGCCATCATCGACCTCGGTCTGCCGAAGCTCGCGGGGCTCGAGGTAATCCGTCGCCTGCGCGCCGCACGCAAGGCCTATCCCATCCTCATCCTGACCGCGCGCGACAACTGGCAGGACAAGGTCGAGGGTCTGCAGGCCGGAGCCGACGACTACGTCCCCAAGCCCTTCCACTTCGAGGAGGTGTTGGCGAGGCTGCAGGCGCTCCTGCGCCGGGCCGGCGGCTGGGCGAGTCCGGAGCTCAAGTGCGGCGCGATCACACTCGACACCCGCGCCCAGACGGTGAGCGTCGAGAGTCAGGCAGTCGAGCTCACGACTTTCGAGTACCGCATCCTCGAGCATCTGATGCTGCGCGCGGGCGAGGTGATCTCCAAGGGCGAGCTCACCGAACGGCTCTACGATCAGGACTTCGAGCGCGACAGCAACGTGATCGAGGTGCTGGTCGGGCGGCTGCGCCGCAAGCTCGATCCGGAGGATCGCCTGAAGCCGATCGAGACCCTGCGCGGCCGCGGCTACCGCTTCGCCCTCGCGCGCGATCAGGCGACCTGACCGCCCGGGGCAGGGCGCTTTCAGACCGCGGCGCATACCGTGCACTCCTTAAGCCGCCGGCTGCTCGTCTCGGTCGCCGTACCGCTCGCGCTCTTTTTCGGCGTCATGATGCTCGTGCTCGACACGGGCTTTCGGACGCTCTCGGAGCGGCAGCTTCACGCGTTGCTCGATTCCCAGATGGTCACGCTGATCGCCGCCGCAGAGCCCAACCCGTCAGGGGGCTATGACGCACCGCTCACCGGCCTCGATACCCGCTTCGGAACGCCGGATTCCGGGCTCTACGCGGAGATCCGCTCGAGCAATCATGTCTGGAGCTCGCCCTCGACCTCAGGGTTGCAGATCGACTTCGGTCCGCCGCTCGCACAGGGCGACCGGCAGTTCTCCTACGCGATGGTCGGTCACGGGCGGGTGGCCATCGAGAGCCGCGGCATCTCGTTCCAGGACGAGACCAAGCAGGGTGAGCCGCTCACCTTCAGTGTGGCGGTGAGTCTGACACCCTATGAGCAACAGCTCTGGGTCTTCCGCAGCCGCATGCTCGGCTGGTTCACGGGACTCATGCTGCTGCTGCTCGTGTCGCTCGCGGCGCTGCTGCGCCGCGTGCTCGCACCGCTGCGACGGCTCGAGCGGGAGATCCATCAGGTGGAGGAGGGGCGAAGCGAGACCCTGGGATCGGGCTATCCGCGGGAGTTGAGCGGCGTCGCACTGCATCTGAATGCGCTCCTCGTCGGCGAGCGCAAGCGCGTGGCTCGGTACCGCGATACCCTCGGTAACCTGGCGCACGGACTCAAGACGCCGCTCACGGTCATGCGCTCTGCGCTCTCCTCGGATGTTGCATCGGGCACGCAGACGCGCACGATCAGCCACGAAATCGATCGCATGACCGATATCATCGAGCATCAGTTGAAACGGGCGGCGGCCTCCGGAGGCGCGCTCCTAGGGCAGGCGCCGGTGGCGGTGGCGGCGGTGGCGGCGGACCTGCGCGGAACGCTCCTCAAGGTCTACGCCCGCAAGGATCTCTCGATCGAGCTGGCGATCCCGGAGGGAAGTCTCTTCATCGGCGATCGGGGCGATTTCATCGAGCTTCTCGGCAATCTCATGGACAACGCCTGCAAGTGGTGCAGGCAGAGAGTACGGGTCTCAGTCACCGTGGAAAGCGGACGGGGGGAGGCGAGAGCGAACCTAACGCTGGTGGTGGAGGACGATGGGCCCGGGATTGCCGAGGAGAATAGGGCGAAGGTCCTGGAGCGTGGCGTGAGGACCGATGAGAAAGTGCCGGGACATGGCCTTGGGCTCGCCATGGTGCACGACACGGTCGACCTCTACGGCGGCAAGCTCACCGTGGATACCGCGCCCCTGGGAGGGGCGCGGTTCTCACTGTTGCTGCCGGGCAAGAAGGTGGGCTAGGGCTCGAAGCAGGGCTCGAATCAGAGCTCGAACTTGATTCCCTGGGCGAGCGGCAGGTCGCGCGACCAGTTGATGGTGTTGGTCTGGCGGCGCATGTAGGCCCGCCAGGCATCGGAGCCCGACTCGCGGCCGCCGCCGGTGTCCTTCTCCCCGCCGAAGGCGCCGCCGATCTCGGCGCCCGAGGTGCCGATGTTGATGTTGGCAATGCCGCAGTCGCTGCCCGAGCCGGAGAGGAAGAGCTCGGCGTGCTGCAGCCGGTCGGTGAAGAGAGAGGAGCTGAGGCCGTAGGGCGTCGCGTTCTGCTGGGCGATGGCCTCTTCGATCGAATCGACCGGGATGAGGTACAGAATGGGACCGAAAGTCTCGGTCTGTACGATGGGCCAATCGTTGCGGGCGCGGACCAGGGTCGGCTCGACGAAATGACCGGGCCCGGAAAGGGTTCGGCCGCCATGCAGAACCTCGCCGCCGGCGGCGCGCGCCGCAGCCACCGCGGCCTCGAAGCGCTCCACCGCCTGGGCATCGATCAGGGGACCCATCAGCGTCGCAGGATCCAGGGGATTGCCGATGCGCACCTGGCGGTACGCATGGGTGAGACGGCGCTCGAGCTCCCCGGCGACGGCCTTGTGAACGAACACGCGGCGCGTGCTCGTGCAGCGTTGGCCGGCAGTACCGACGGCGCCGAAGACGATGGCAGGCACGGCGAGATCGAGGTTCGCCGTCTCATCGACGATGATCGCGTTGTTGCCTCCGAGCTCGAGGAGACTCTTGCCGAGGCGCGCGGCGACACGCTCACCAACCTTGCGCCCCACCGGGGTCGAGCCCGTGAAGGAGACGAGGGCGACCCGGCGATCGTCGACGAAGCGCGTCGCGAGCTCGCTGCCGCCGTCGATGAAGAGCTGAAAGACGGGCGGGAGGCCCCGCTCGCTCAGGACGCGATTGCAGATCTGCTGCACCGCGATGGCGGTGAGCGGTGTCTTCGGTGAAGGCTTCCAGACCGACGCGTTGCCGCAGATGGCGGCGAGAAATGCGTTCCAGGACCAGACGGCCACCGGGAAGTTGAAAGCGGAGACGATGCCGACGACACCGAGCGGATGCCACTGCTCGTACATCCGGTGGCCTGGGCGCTCCGATTGCATGGTGAGCCCGTAGAGCATGCGCGACTGGCCGACCGCGAAGTCGGCAATATCGATCATCTCCTGCACCTCGCCCAGACCCTCGGCGAGAATCTTGCCGTTCTCGAGCGAGACCAGGGTGCCGAGCTCGGTCTTGACGCGGCGCAGCTCCTCGCCGATGAGGCGTACGACCTCGCCGCGTTTCGGGGCAGGCACGGTCCGCCAGAGCGCAGCGGCTTCCACGGCAGAGGAGATGACGGCTTCGTACTCCTGCGGACCGGCGGGCCGTACCTGGGCGATGAGCGTGCCGGTCGCGGGATTGCGCACGCTCAGAAGGGGTACGTTGGCCCCGCTCGCCCAGCCCTGCGAGCCGGACCAGGCGCCCGGGTTGAGGGGGGCAAGATCCAGCCGCGCAAGCACGGCGCTGATGTTGGATTCTGGGCCGCTCATCGCGCTGCCGCCTTCTTCTGCGTCCGCTGATGCCCGGTCTTGCCCGACACGATGACCTCCGCGGACACATCCTTGGTGCCGCCCGGCGCGTAGTAGCGCCCGAAGCGGTTAGCGAGGATGTCGGTCAGGCGGAACTGTTCCTGCGCGATAAACCCGTGATAGCGCTCGGGGTGCTCGAGCACGAGATCGACCACGGAGGTGATGCCTGCGGCGGTGGTGACCTGAATCGCAGACCAGAGCCGGTTGGCGATGAGCTGCGGATAGATCTTGTTGACGTAGTTCTCCTCGCGCAGCTCGCCGTCCTGCGTGCCTGTGACTGCGACGTAGACGATGATCACATCCTGCAGCGTCTGCGGCACGGCGTTCTCGAGAATACGCTTGAGGGTACCGCGATCCTGGTTGAGCTTGAGGTCGTTCATGAGCAGGCGCATCTGCTCGCAGTGACCCGGATAGCGGATCGTCTTGTAGTTCATCGACTCGCTGTGGGTGCCGTGCGTCTCGGCAAGCGAGCCGAGGCCGCCTGAGGTGTTGAACGCCTCGTAGAGTGTCCCGTCGATCTCGATCTCCTCCAAGCCCTCGAGCGGGGCCACCTCGACGGTGCGGCCATCGACGATCGCCTGACAGGGATTGCCATACTCGTTGATGAGGCCCTCGGTCGACCAGGTGAGGGAGTACTTGAGGACGTTGTTCGGATGCTGGGGGAGGGCGCCAACGCGCAGCTTCACCGTACGCAGCGTTTCGAAATGCTTGATGAGCTCCGCGGCGGCGATGCTGATGAACCCTGGCGCGAGGCCGCACTGCGGCACGAATGCTCTCTGCGACCCGGTTGAGATTGCGCGTACGGCGCGGGTGACCTCGACGTCCTCAGTCAGGTCGAAGTAGTGAACGCCGGCTTTGCGCGCGGCCTCGGCTACCGTGACGTTGCAGTAGAAGGGCAGGCTCGAGATGACGGCATCGACCGGATGGCTGGCGAGGTGCTGCTCGAGTGCGCTTTGCTGCTTTGCATTCAAAGCGTGCGCACTGAGGCCAGGGGCCCCGTGGGCGCGCACCACGCTTTCTGCGATGGCGCCATCGACGTCCGCGAGTTGAACCTGGTAACCGCCGGAGCTGGCCAGGAGCCCGGAAATCAGAGCCCCAATCTTGCCGGCGCCGAGGATGAGTACGCGATGCATGAGTCGCTCCCGAAAATGTCGCAGTATAGCGGGCGAGGGTCGTTCCCTGGCCCGCGGCGAAACGTGTAGGGTCTCGCGGACGGCGAGAGCCGGCCATACGGCTCGGCGCAGGCATCGCGTCGAGCAAATCGTCTCGACGATTCCCGCCCCTCGATGAGGCCGCGCATTCTCGCCTCAAGCCGTCTTTCGCGCCAGACCGGCGTGGCCGGGGCCGGCCCGGGTCGGTGCATGGTAGGATTCCCCGCATGCGATCCCCTGAGACAACCTCCTGGCATTGCGCGAGCTGGCAGGCCAAGCCGGCGCAGCAGCAGCCTGTCTATGACGACCCGGCGGCCCTGGAGAGGGTCGTGGCCGAGCTCTCGCGGCTGCCGCCCATCGTCGTCTCCTGGGAGGTCGATGCCCTGCGCGAGCGCCTGGCGGCGGCCCAGCGGGGGCAGGCCTTCCTGCTGCAGGGCGGGGACTGCGCCGAGACTTTCGCCGACTGCCAGTCGGATGCGATCGTCAAGAAGCTGAAAATCCTTCTGCAGATGAGCCTCGTGCTGCTGCACGGCCTCAAAAAGCCCATCATTCGCGTCGGCAGGATGGCCGGTCAGTACGCCAAGCCCCGCTCCGTGGACACGGAGACCCGCGATGGGGTGACTCTACCGAGCTTCCGGGGCGACCTGGTCAATCGGCCGGAGTTCACCGCCGCGGCGCGCGCCCCCGACCCGGACCTCCTGCTGCGGGGCTATGAGCGGGCGGCGCTCACGCTCAATTTCGCGCGCGCGCTGGTCGATGGCGGTTTCGCCGACCTGCATCACCCGGAATACTGGGACCTCGGGTTCATCAAGCACGCCCCGCTCAAGGACGCCTACCAGCGCATCATCCAGTCGATCGGCGATGCGCTCGACTTTTTCGAGGGCATGAGCGGCAGCGCCGTCCACGAGGCGACCCTGGTCGATTTCTATGCGAGCCACGAGGGCCTGCACCTGCTCTACGAGCAGGCGCAGACGCGTTTCATTCCGCGGCAGAATCGTTGGTACAACCTCTCGACGCACATGCCCTGGATCGGCATGCGCACCGCGAAGCTCGATGGCGCGCACGTCGAGTACTTCCGCGGCATTTCCAACCCGATCGGCGTCAAGGTCGGCGCCGCAATGGATGCCGCGTGGCTGCAGGGTCTGGTCACGACGCTCAACCCGCAGAACCAGCCCGGCCGCCTCACCCTGATCCACCGCTTCGGCGCGAAGGACATCGCCACGGCGCTGCCGAAGGCCATCGAGGCGGTGCGCGAGACCGGACAGACCGTGCTCTGGATCTGCGATCCGATGCACGGCAACACGGAGACGAGCACCGGCGGCTTGAAGACGCGACGCTTCGAGAACATCCTCAAAGAGCTCGACACCGCCTTCCAGATCCACGCGGACATGGGCTCCCATTTGGGGGGCGTGCACATCGAGTTGACGGGCGAAGACGTCACGGAATGCACCGGTGGTGCGCGTGGGCTCACGGATGCGGACCTGCGTCGGGCTTATCGCTCGACGGTTGATCCGCGCCTGAACCACGAGCAGGCGCTCGAGCTCGCGATGCTCATTGCCGAGCGCAGCAGCCAGACACGCCGCGCAACCCAACGCACCGGTTGAGGGGACTCGATGCGGGCATCCTGCCCGACCCGTGCGACGGCCGCGGGCACATTGGTCGCGGGCACATTCCGGCACCGGTGCGGCAATCGAGATGCAGCCAGGCATTGCCGGTACAATTGACGGATGAAATACGAGCACGTCGTCGTCCCGCCCGAGGGACGCAGAATCACCGTCAATCCCGACCACACCTTGAGCGTTCCCGACAACCCGATCATTCCCTACATCGAAGGGGACGGGATCGGTGTCGACGTCACCCCCGCGATGTTGCGGGTGGTGAATGCCGCCGTCGAGAAGGCGTACGGCCGCTCGCGCCGCATCTGCTGGATGGAGGTCTATTCCGGCGAGAAGGCGAATGCGCGTTATGGACAGTGGTTTCCGGATGAGACGCTGCACGCGCTGCGGGAGTTCGTGGTCTCGATCAAGGGTCCTCTCGGCACGCCGGTGGGCGGTGGCATCCGCTCACTCAACGTCGCGATGCGACAGACGCTCGACCTCTACGCCTGCGTGCGCCCCATCCGGTATTTCCCCGGTGTCGTGAGCCCGATGCAGGATGCCAGCCTCACCGACATGGTGATCTTCCGCGAGAACACCGAGGACATTTACGCGGGAATCGAATGGCCCGCCGGCTCGGCCGAGGTGCACAAGCTCATCGCCTATCTGCACAAGGAGTTCGGGGTCACCGGTATCCGTTTCCCCGCAAGCTCCGCCATCGGCATCAAGCCGGTCTCGAAGGAGGGCAGCCAGCGCCTGATCCGCAAGGCCATCCAGTACGCGATCGACAACGATCGGGTGTCGGTGACCCTGGTGCACAAGGGCAATATCATGAAGTTCACGGAAGGCGCCTTTCGTAACTGGGGCTATCAGCTCGCCAAGGAGGAGTTCGGCGCGAAGGAGATCGATGGCGGCCCGTGGCTCAGATTCCCGAACCCGCTCACCGGCCACGAGATCATCATCAAGGACGTGATCGCGGACAACTTCCTGCAGCAGGTTCTGCTGCGCCCCGAGGAATACGACGTCATCGCGACGCTCAATCTGAACGGCGACTACGTGTCCGATGCGCTCGCCGCGCAGGTCGGCGGCATCGGCATTGCACCCGGAGGCAACATCGGCGATGGGCTTGCGGTGTTCGAGGCCACGCACGGAACGGCACCGGGTTTTGCGGGCAAGGACCGCGTCAATCCGGGCTCGCTCATCCTCTCCGCGGAAATGATGATCCGTTATCTCGGCTGGAACGAAGCTGCCGATCTCATCATCAAAGGTGTCACCAACACCATTGCCAACAAGGAGCTGACTTACGACCTCGCGCGGCTGCGTGAAGCCATCAAGGCGCCCAAGCGCGAGCTGGCGGGCCGCAAGAGCGTCGAAGAGGATCTGCAGCGCCTCATTCCGGGCGCGAAGCTCATGAGCTGCTCGGGCTTCGCAACGGCCGTCATTCACCACATGGACGACCGGCATTAAGCAACTGCGGACCAATGAGGGCCGCCGTCCGGTCCTGCCGGTCAAGCGCAGCGCGGCCTACGATCCTGCCTGCACGCGCTGTCCGCGGCTCGCGGAGTTCCTCGCCGAGGTGCATGGCGCCTACCCGGACTACTGGGCGCGGCCGGTACCCTCGTTCGGCGCCGCCGACCCGCGCATCGTCTTCGTCGGTCTGGCGCCGGGGCTTCACGGTGCCAATCGGACGGGGCGGCCATTCACCGGCGATTACGCGGGGGAGCTTCTCTATCGGACGCTCTACGAGGCCGGCCTCGCCACCCGACCGGAGTCGCTCTCGGCGGACGACGGCCTCGAGCTGCGGCACGCGCGCATCATCAATTCCGTCAAATGTGTGCCGCCCGGCAACAAGCCGCTACCCGATGAGATCCGCGGCTGCAACGCGTACCTGAAGGCCGAGCTTGCGGCCCTGAAGCACGTGCGGGTGTTCCTGGCGCTCGGCCGGGTGGGGCACGATGCCTTCCTCATGGCCTCGGGCCTGAAACGCAGCCAGTACCCCTTCGGCCACGGGCGCGAGCACCGGCTCGGGGAGACGCGGCACCTGATCGACTCGTATCATTGCAGCCGTTACAACACGTCGACCGGCGTGCTCACCGAGCCGATGTTCAAAAAGGTCGTGGCGCGCGCCTGCGAGCTCAGTGGCTTATAGCGCCCGATCCCGTGTCGATCGGCAAGCTCAGATGACCTCGACTGGATTCGATCACAAAGCCTTCACGGCGGCGCTGCCGCGCCGGCCCGGCGTCTATCGCATGTTCGACGCCGCGCACGAGATCCTCTACGTCGGCAAGGCGAGGAGCCTCAAGGATCGGGTGAGCACCTACTTCGCCGCGAGCAATGTCAATCCGAAGGTGCAGGCGCTCGTCCACCAGATCGCCGACATCGAGGTCACGGTCACCAACTCCGAGACCGAGGCGCTGCTCCTCGAGTACAACCTCATCAAGGCGCACAAGCCGCGCTTCAACGTCGTGCTGCGCGACGACAAGAGCTTTCCGTACGTGCAGCTCTGTGTCGATCACGACTTCCCGCGTCTCGCGTTCTACCGCGGTTCGCGCAGCGCTCCCGGACGGTATTTCGGACCCTTCCCGACGGCCTGGGCCGTGCGCGATACGCTCAACCAACTGCAGAAGCTCTTCCGCATACGCAACTGCCGCGACAGCTTCTTCGCAAATCGCAGCAGGCCCTGCCTGCAGCATCAGATCGGCCGCTGCTCGGCGCCCTGTGTGGGGCTCATCACCCGCGAGGCGTATGCGCAGGACATGGACTCCGCAGTGAAGGTGCTCGAGGGCCGCAGCGATGAGGTGAACGCGACACTGCAGCAACGCATGGAGGAGGCGGCGGCCCGGCTGGAATTCGAGCGTGCGGCGCAGATCCGCGACCAGCTCGCGGCGCTCAAGCATATTCAGGCGCAGCAGATCGTGACGGCAGAGGGTGAGCGCGACGTCGATGTTTTCGCCATCGTCGGTGAGCCCGGTGAGTACGCGATAAGCGTGATGCTGGTGCGCGGCGGCAGGAATCTCGGCACCAGCAGCTACTTCCCTCGGGCGGTGCTCGCCGAGCCGGAGGAAGCGCTGTCCTCGTTCATCATGCAGTACTACGCGGCGCAGGAGCCGCCTGCGGAGGTGCTGGTCGGGCAAAAGCTCGAGGACATGGAGTCGCTGGGTCAGGCGCTCACGGTTCGTGCGGGACACGCCGTACACGTGCGCTGCCCATCGCGGGGTCTCGGCGCGCGCTGGGCGGAGCTGACGCGAGAGAATGCGTCGCAATCCCTACGCATGCGGCTCGCGCAGAAGCAGGGGCTGGATGAGATGTTTGCGGCGCTTGCGGCGGAGCTCGAGCTGCCCGAGCCGCCCCAGCGGATCGAATGCTTCGACATCAGCCACACGGGCGGGGAGGGGACCATCGCCTCCTGCGTCGTCTTCGGTCCGGAAGGGGCCCTCAAGAAGGAGTATCGGCGATTCAACATCCATGGCGTCGCGCCGGGCGATGACTACGGTGCGTTGCGCCAGGCGCTGGAGCGCCGCTACACCCGTATCCGGGACGGGGAGATTCCCGCGCCGGACCTGCTGCTGATCGATGGCGGCCTCGGACAGATCGGGGCGGTCCACGATGCCTTGGCGGAGCTCGGCTTCGGTGACATCACCCTGGTGGGCATCGCCAAGGGGCCGGACCGCCGCCCGGGGCAGGAACGGCTCTTCGTGTACGGCGCCGCCGCCCCCCGGGTACCGGAGGCACACTCACCCGCATCGCGGCTCGTGCAGCGCATCCGCGACGAGGCGCATCGTTTTGCGATCACCGGTCATCGGCGCAAGCGCGCCCGCCGCTACAATGAATCGGTGCTCGAGGCGGTGCCGGGACTGGGCCCTGCCAAGCGGCGCGCCCTGCTCACGCATTTCGGCGGGTTGCAGGGAGTGATGCGCGCTGGCGTGGCGGATCTGACCGAGGTCGCCGGAATCGGCGCAGCGCTGGCGCGTACGCTCTATGATCATCTCCACCCCGGCTCCTGAATCGCGCCTGATGCCCTGGAACCTGCCGAACACGCTGACGTGGCTGCGCATCGCCGCAATCCCGCTCATCGTGCTGCTCTTCTACATGCCTTACCACTGGTCGGATCCGGCAGCGGGGCTGCTCTTCGCGGCCGCCGGCGTCACGGACTCGCTCGACGGCTACTTCGCGCGCCGCCTCGGGCAGACCTCGCGCCTCGGGGCCTTCCTCGATCCGGTGGCCGACAAGCTGATCGTGGCCGTGGCGCTCGTGCTTCTCGTCGGCAAGGACACGAGGGCGCTGATCGTCTTGACCGCCGCCGTGATCATCGGCCGCGAGATCACGATCTCGGCGCTGCGCGAGTGGATGGCGGAGATCGGGGCGCGGCGCAAGGTTGCCGTCTCGCAGCTCGGCAAGATCAAGACGATTCTGCAGATCGTCGGCCTCTCGATGATGCTCTACCGTGCACCCATACTGGGGCTGCCGATCTACCGCGTGGGCGTCATACTCACCGAGCTCGCCGCAGCGGCGACGCTGGTCTCGATGGTGGCGTATCTGCGGGCAGCGTGGCCCGAGCTCAGACGCTGAATGCGCGCCAGGCGGGCGCTGCTTGCGCAACCCCCTGGCACGCCATCATTTTTTGACCTTCCTGCCCGCGCCTTGCCTTGACTTCGCGGGGCCTGCACTTAAAATCCCGTCCCTCACTCGGGATGCGGGAATAGCTCAGTTGGTAGAGCACAACCTTGCCAAGGTTGGGGTCGCGAGTTCGAGTCTCGTTTCCCGCTCCAATCTCCCTCAGGACTCTTTGCCCTCGCCGATCTGCGACTGGCCGATCTGCGATTGGCAATAGTTCTGGATGCCGATGCGATTGATGAGATCGAGCTGGGTCTCGAGGAAATCGATGTGCTCTTCCTCTGACTCGAGGATCGACTCGAAGATCTCGCGCGAGATGTAGTCTGCCGTCGACTCGCACTCTGCGATCGCGCTCTTCAGCACCTCCCGCGAGGCCATCTCGAGCTTGAGGTCGCACTGCAGGCACTCCTTAACGTTCTCACCGATCAGGAGCTTGCCGAGATCCTGCAGGTTCGGCAGGCCCTCGAGGAAGAGCACGCGTGTCATCAGCCGGTCGGCGTGCTTCATCTCATCGATCGATTCCTCGTACTCGGTCTTGCCCAGCCGCTCGAGCCCCCAGTTGCGGAACATGCGGGAGTGCAGGAAATACTGGTTGATCGCAGTGAGCTCGTTTTTGAGCACTGCGTTGAGGAACTGCACGATCTTCGGGTTGCCCTTCATGCCCGCGGCCCTATCTCGATGAAAGGCCGCAAGGATGGCCGAGGCGCTCGGCCGGCGCAACGCGATTGATCAGGTCAGGAGCTCGCAGCCGTGCCGGACGGCACGTCCATTGGAGCATGCGCGCTCGCGGAGGGATTGGTCGACGACGCTGCGCGCCTCATCCTCACATCGCCCGCAGCACATCCCGACGGGAAGAGTGGACTGCACGTCACTCAGGGAGGCCGCTCCGCCTGATACGGCATCGCGGATCTGGTGGTCCGTCACGGCACAGCACACGCATACGTACATGGTAGGCGCATTCTAGGTGTAAATAAGAATCATTGTCAATAACGGAGCGCTCCAGCAGGACCGAATCGGGCGGCTCAGCCCGATTCGATCTCGCGGTGCAGCCAGGCTCGCGCCGTGGCCCACTCGCGCTTGACCGTCGCCTCCGAGATGCCGAGGGCTTCCGAAATCTCGCGGATGGAGAGGCCGCCGAAGTACCGCAGCTCCACCACCCGGGCCTGCTGCGGATCGAGTGTGGCGAGACGCGCAAGGGCGTCATCGACAGCCAATACATCGATCTCGCTGCCCGGCTCGGCGACCGCGAGGTCTTCTGCGAGAGTGATCCGGCAACCACCGTCGCGCTTCTGCGCGAGCCTCGCGCGGGCGTGGTCGACCAGGATCTGTCGCATCAGATGCGAGGTCAGCGCGACGAAGTGGCACCGGTCGCGAACCTCGGCTGCATCCTGATTCATCAGCCGCAGATACGCCTCATGGATGAGGGCGGTGGTTTGCAGCGTGTGGTCCGACCGCTCGTTGCGCAGATGGCGCCGTGCCGTGCGGCGCAGCTCCTCGTACACGAGGGGCAGGAGGCGATGCAGCGCCGCATCGTCTCCGGAACGCCATAGCCGGAAGAGCTCGGCGGGAGGGGGCAGTGGGGCTGGGGACATCGCTACGAGGCACTGACCTGAGAGCACATGGTAGCGGCATTGCGGCCCGCCCCCGCGCGCATTCGGTCTCAATTCCGTCGCATGACCCAGGTTCCGTGAGCCGTTTTCGTCCCGGATTGCGCTTTACCGTCTATCGGGGTCTATCGGGATGCGCACGGGCAGGACTCGGGCGCGTGCCGGGGGGCGGGGCGCTGTTTTGGGGCTGAGGGGGTATGGAGCTCAAGGTCATCACCAATCCCATCAACGGGAGAGGGCCGGCAAGGTGGTTGCTGTCCAACCTCTTCTATGGCTGCGGATATAACTTCTATCGCTGCGAAGGCGAGTTGCGGGCGGACGATCTCCTCATCCGCGGGAAGCTCGCTCACCTGTTGCAGGAGTGCCGTGAGCACCTGCGCCGGCTCGAGGCGGCATTCCGGCGCGAGCATCGCGCACCGCCTGGCCGGGACTATGCTTTTCTGCATCCCGCTTCGGTTGCTACGGCGCAGACGCTGCTCGCGGCACAGCGTGATCTTCAGGGCATGGAGGTAGCGGTCCACACCGCGCCGCTGCCGCAGCTGGCTCGCATCCGTCGGCGCCAGCGCGAGGAGCGTGGCACGCTCGAGAAGCTCGTGATGTTGGATGGTGAGATGCTGCTCGCACTCGTTACGCTGCGGGATGCAGTCGCCAGGCTGGACAATGGCGCCGCGGCCGCGGCCAAAGTCGGCAGTCTCCTCGGGGCCAGCGATTTCAGCGCGCTCTGGCGTCGGCGCGAGGCTCTGTTGGCGGGCGATGCGGTGTGACCGGTGCGCCGGCCGTACGAGCGCTGCGGTCCGGAAGGTGTAGCGTTTTGCGCAGCCGGCTCAGCGTGACACTCGCAGGATGTGTCGGCGCCAGCCCGGCATCGACGATGGCGCCGGACTGCGCGAGCAGACTCCGAGCTTCCGCAAGCTTCCCGAGAGAGGCGAGGCTGTCGGCGAGCTCGACCTTGCTCGCTGCGATCGTCGGGCCGTCAGGCGCGTACCGCTGTTGAGATAGCCGGCAATGGCGAGTCTATAGGCCGGCACGGCTGCGGCGAACCGCCGCTCGCGCGCGAGCAGCAGGGCCTTGCCCTCATAGGCCATGCCGAGGGCGGCGCTGTGGGGCAACCCGTGCACCCCGAGATAGGCGATGGCGCGGTCGTAAGCCTGCTCCGCCTGAGCCGATGCGCCCGACTCCCGGTAAGCATCGCCCAGCCACAGTAACCGCAGACCCTCGAAGCTGCTGCTCATGACCGAGCGCGGGTCACCCGGCATGGGCGAGGAGAGTAACTCGAGCGCCCGCGCCGTCTCACCGACGAACGCCAAAGGGTGCGCCAACCGGATTTTGTAGGCGGCGACCGCCTGCGGTTGCGGGCCGTCCATCTGCTGGGAGGCATCGAACGCCTCGCGGGCGGCGGAGGCCGCACCGCGGTAATCGCCATACATTCAGAGCACCTGGCTCATGGCAAACAGCGCACCGACGTACTTTTCGCGGTGCAGGCTCTGCTGCGTACGGTAGTCGCTGACCGACCGCTGGAACCAGGATATCGACTCGCGCAGGCGATTGCGGCGAAAGAGCACGTCGCCGAGACTCAACTCGGTATCGATGTATTTGCCGCTGGCGGTGCCGAAGATCCGTTCGTAGCCGCCGAGGACCTGTCGCCAGGCCTGGGTGGCATCATCGAACCGGCCGGCCTCCTGGGCCACCTCGGCGTAGTCATTGAGCGCATCGAAGTAGCGCACATCCGCACTGTTGAAGTGGTCCTTGACGAGGTCCACGCGCGCGCGCGAAAGGGTGAGCGCATCGTTCCACCGCATGGCCTGAGCATCGGCAATCGCCAGGGCGCCGAGGGTCCTCGCGGAGGCGACCGTATCTTCCCCGTGCGGGCCGCTCTCGAGCGCGCGAGCCCGCTTCAGAGCGGCGATGGCGAGAAGCGGCTCGCTCTCGAGATAGGCCCTGCCGATCTCGTTCCAGACCGAAGCCAGCGCCAGAGGATCGGCAGGGCGTTGCGCCTTGAGCACGGGCAACGCCTTACGCAACAGCATCAGCGCTTCGCGCGTACGTCCCGCATCGTTGTAGGCGCTCGCGAGCCGGTATTCCGTCTGCGAGCGCACCAATGGATCGGCTGCCGGGCCGGCAGTCTCCTCGATCCGCAGCGCCTGTTCCAGGTCCTGCACACAGGGCTCGAATTGCCCGATCTCACAGTGCAGCGCGCCGACCGCAGAGAGCATCCGGGCACGCAGCGCCGGCTGTTTCGCGAGCTCGGGGTCGATCTGTGACTGCGCCCGCGCAACGAGCGCACGCGCGTCCAGCGTCTGGCCGCCGTTCTTGTCGGGATTCGCTTCCTCGAACAGCGACAGCAGGTAATCACTCACCCGTTGCGAGGCGCTCGCCTCGTCCTGAGCTCGAGCAAGCGCTGCGCGCGCGATGAAGGTAGCCCGCGCGGTCATGACGATGCCTGAGACCAGCGCCAGCGCCGTCAGTGCCGTTGCCGCGACGCCGACCTTGTGCCGCCTCACGAACATCGAGGTTCGATACCGCAGCGTCGGCTTGCGCGCCGCGACCGGCAAGTGCCCGAGATGCCGGCGGATATCCTCCGCGAGCCGATCCACGGTCGCATAGCGCCGCTCGGGCTCCTGGCGAAGCCCCATCAGCACGATCTTGTCGAGATCGCCGCGCAGGCGGTGGCTCAGCCGCTGCGGCGAATCCTGGCGCGCGAGACTCGCCGCCTCCCGCCCGCGCACCACCAGGCTCGGCCGCGTCGGTGCCGGCTCAGTGGCCTTGGGAGCATCCTGCAGGATGCGGCTGCGGCCGGCGTGAGGTTTGAGTCCGGTCAGGAGCTCGTAGAGGATGACGCCCAAGGAATAGACATCGCTCGCCGCCGTCACGGGTGCGCCCTTGAGCTGCTCCGGACTCGCGTAATCCGGTGTCAGGAGCCGCATGGCGTTGGTGGTCAGGTCGCTGCGCACCGGGATGGCGCCGGGCTCGAGCGTCTTGGCGATGCCGAAGTCGAGCAGCTTGGGCGTCCCGTCGGCCGTCACCAGGATGTTGCTCGGCTTCAAGTCGCGGTGAATCACCGCATGTTGATGCGCGTACTGCACCGCGGAGCATACGATCAGGAAGAGCTGCAGGCGCCTCTCGAGGTCGAGCCGGTGCCGATCGCAGTAGTCGGTGACCGGCTCGCCTTCGATCAATTCCATCACGAGGTACGGTATCCCTTCCTCAGTCGTACCCCCGTCGAACAGACGGGCGATGTTGGGATGCTGGAAGGCGGCGAGGATCTGCCGCTCGGCACGCAATCGTGCGCCGACGAATTGCGCATCCGCGCCCGCGCGCACCAGCTTTATGGCCACCGCGCGCTCATACTCTTCATCCACCCGAACGGCGCGGTAGACCTCACCCATGCCGCCGGCGCCGATCTCCTCGACCAGTCGATACGGGCCGAGTCGGCGGCCCACATAGGGGCTGGGGGAGGGCGCCTCGAGCACGGCCGCGGCGGGATCTTCGAGAAAGGCGCTGCCGGCCTCCTGATCGGCCTGCAGGAGTGACTCCAGCTCGGCGCGAAGCTCCGGGTCGCGTTGCCCCAGGCGCTCGAGATAGGCCGTGCGCGCTTCCCCGGTGAGTGCCATGGCATCGCCGAGTGCGGCTTTCACCTGTTGCCAGCGCTCAGGCTCCATGGGGTTCTGCGCACCCTCGATAGGCCGACATAGTTCTTCTTCACTCGCTCGGGGCCCGGCGGGCGGCCGCATACCCGGCGCCTCTATCTTCTCAGGAATCGGCCGGCGGACAAAATCCGGCGGGGCTGCCCGCGGCGAGCGCTAAACGAGTCCCATGGCGATGGCCCGCAGGACGGCCTTGGTGCGGTCGGTGACCGCCAGCTTCGAAAAGACACTCGACACGTGGTTCTTCACCGTTCCTTCGCTGAGCGCCAGCGCCGCAGCGATCTCGCGGTTGCCGATGCCGCTCACCATCAGGCGCAGGATTTCCAACTCACGCTCGGTCAGCGGCTCCAGGACCTGAGGGACATCGTTGCGCTGAGACTCTCTGATACCGTCGCGCGCCAGGTCCGATACCAGCGGTGCGTAGAGATACGTACCGCCGCCGGCAACGATGCGGATGGCCTCATGGAGCGTGTCTGGTGAGACCCCCTTGAGCAGATATCCCCGGGCGCCTGCCTTGACCCCATGTATGAGGGCAGCATCGTCTTCGAATGTCGTCAACAGCAAAGTCGGGGGCAGGCGGCTTTGACGCGCGAGCCTCTCGATGACCTGCACGCCACTCAGCTTCGGCATGCGCACATCCAACAGGAGGACGTCAGGGTCAGACGACAGCGCTGCGGCAACGGCTGCTTCGCCGTCGTCGGCCTCGGCGACCACCTCGATTCCCCCAAGCAGCCCCAATAGAGCTTTGAGGCCGCTGCGTACGAGCGCCTGATCGTCAGCGAGGCATATCCGAATCAAGAGAGGCTTTCCGCTAGAGGGAGGACGCCTTTCACCGTGAAGCCCGCCCCCTGCGCGCTGCTGATCGCAAGGCTGCCGCCGAGATCCTCGAAGCGCTCGCGCATCCCTGCCAACCCGTGACCGGGAACGAAGCGTCCTCCGCGGCCGTCGTCCTGCGCCGTGATGACGAGTCCGCGGGCTTCGTTTCGCATCTCGATGACGAGCTCGCGGGCACGCGCATGGCGCAGGGTGTTGGTAATGACCTCCTGAACGCAGCGCACGATCGTCTCCGCACGGGCCGGATCCGAGATGGCGAGGTCGGGCGGCAGGCGAAGGAGCACGCGCAATCCCTGTGCACCTGCCGCCAGTGTCTCGAGGGCAGCGCGCAGATCGAGCGGCTCGACTCTGAACCGGCTCACCACCGCGCGTACCTGATCCAAGAGCTCGCCCGCAGCCGTCCGTGCATGCGCCACGTGCTCGGCGGCCAGGCCGCTCGTGAGCTTGCCTGCGACATCGAGATGGATGGTGAGTGTGGTGAGGGTATGACCCATCACATCGTGCAGATCGCGGGCGATCCGCAGCCGCTCACCGAGCCGGGCGCTCTCGTGAAGCAGCGACTGAGTGGTCCGCAGCTCCGCGTTGGTCCGCGTCAACTCGTCGCGAGCGGTGATCTCGCTTCGGGCCAGTTGCGCGGCGCAGAGCGCAAAGAGCTGCAGTCCCCCGCAAACGCTCGCGACGAAGAGCGACATCGCCCCCGTCTCGCCGGTGCATTGAATGGCGGCGAGGGCGATCACCTGCGCGACGGTGATCGCCAACGCATGGCGGAAGTCGAGCAGCAGAGCGAGCTGCCACACGACCACGATCATGAGGAAGGCGACCACGAAGTTGGGATAGAGCCAGACCAGGGCCAGCCCGGATATCGTCTGGATGGCGAGCAGCCACGCCCGCCGGGCGGTCATCGTGGTCGAGCCGTCGCTCGGCATCAGTCCATAGGCAATCACGAAGGCGGCGTAAGTCACCGTCCATTTGATCGCCCAATGCGGCGTGGCCGCGAGGTGGGTGGGCTCGAAAAGGGCTGCATAGAAGGTGCGCAGCGCTGCCCCGGCCACTATCACGAGACAGGCGTACCAGAGAAGTCTATGGCGAAGTGCGAGCTGATCCACGATGCACCTGGGAGATTGCTCCCGAGTCTAGCGGAGCGCCGGAAGGCTGTCCCATGACTACAGTCATGGGTGGCGTCCATGACCCCGGGCACTTACTGCCCGATGGCTCAGGCCTCCACACTTGCCGCGTCAATTTCATCGATGTGGAGACGGGACAATGAGAACTTCAATTCTGGCAATCACGGCGATGGGGTGCCTGGCTGGCCTCACGGGGTATCAGGCGCAGGCGGCAGACGCGGCAGACGGCCACGCCGCGATGCAGATGGACATGGGTGCCTCCACAGCACGCTCGACGCAAGCTGTGGGAGGAGGAGAGGCCATGTTCCAGACCATTCGGAAGCTCGTGGGCCGCTGGGAAGCACCGCTGCCGAACAAGAAGACGATCGTGGATACGTTCCAGCCGTTCGACAATGGCAACTACATGCTTCACGAAGAGTGGGTCGACGGAAAGCAGATCACGTCCTCGGTGTTCTACATGGTCGGCTCGCAGCTCCGGGTCGATCACTTCTGCGACTACGGGAATCAGCCGCGATACACGGCAAAGCCGTCCGCCGATCCGTCAGTGGTGAACCTGCAGTTTCGCAGTGCGACCGATCTCGACACTCATCCCAGGCACTTCCATTCGACGACGTGGCATCTCATCGACGCCACGCACATGACTCAGGATTGGGAAGTCCTCGGAGGACCCAAAGGCCGGGTGATGGTGCACATGGACTTCGTGAGGACGGCTGCGAGCCCCTGAATGCCTGCTTTGGCGTGGACGAGCTCCGGCGGGCGTTTCGCTGGCTGCTCGAGTGACGATCTCCGGCGGCGTGTGCCTCAGTTCAGCGAACGAGGCGCCGCGCCGTCTGCTCGAGGCCGAGACTCGTGCGGCGAGCTTCCTCTTCCATCTTGCGGCGTATCACCCACGGGCCGATGATCGGCGGCACCCAAAACGCCGGCACCAACTCGATCCGAATGTCCATGCAGCTCACTGCCTGGGCTCGAGCACAAGGTCTGACGATCCACGTGCCATAGCCGCCGCGGAAATCCCCCGCGACGAGCTCAGCACGCAGCACACCGCCATCCGCGCCTGCTGCTGCTGTCATGATCTGCTCCTGGTGCATGGTCTTGCAGAAGATCAGCACACAGGTATGGACGGTAGTGAAGAGGCGTACCCGATCAGACGATGCCGTCTTCTCGACACGCACGGCACGCAAATCAGGATTGTACCGGGCCATCGCCGCGTAATCCTGCAGCGCCCGAAACACCGCCGCCGGCGGCTCCTCGATCGCGATATGCATGTCGATCAGGAAGCGCGAGCCCTTGCGCGTCACATGTACGCTCGACACCTGGGCCGCATGCGCCGATGCTCCGATCCACAACAGCAGCCATAGCGGCCAGCCGCGCAGCTTGCGGCTCTTCGCAGTACTCATGCACCGATGGTAGCCTCAATGCACCCGGGACCGGGCTGCCCCGAGCCCGCCTCAGGCGAAACCGCCCCGGATCATTGCCAGCGACCCCGATTCAGGACAGAATTCGGGGCCTCATTTCGAAGCCCCGGTGGCCATCCCGGGGCTTCTTCTCGTCTAGTGGCTAGGTGGCAGAGTGGTCATGCAGCGGCCTGCAAAGCCGTCTACGCCGGTTCGATTCCGACCCTAGCCTCCAATAAACCACCTTCGGGCAAGCGGAATTGCCGAAGAAAACGCGCGAACGAGCCGGAAACAGTCCGTTGAGGGCTGGCCGAAAACGGCGTCATCCGGTCTCGTTCGGGCTCGTCCGGGTGGCTAAAACCACCGGATTTCGGCACACATTCCGTTGCAACGGGAGTGGCGAAATTTAACATTCCCTAGCTTCACGCCTGCATCTCGGATCACTACAGGAGATGCAGATGCCGATATTTGTTCGTCCCCGCCGCGGCGGGAAAGCATTCGAGCTGCGGGTGACACATCCCAAGCTCCCCAAGCCGGTCTATCGTAGTTTCGATCGCGAGACCGACGCACGACGTGCCGGGGAACTCGCCCTGGCTGCTCTCGATCGCGGCGAGTCACCTCCGTGGCTGCAGCGCTCCGACGGACAGGTCTTCGGTACAGTCGCCGCGGTAATCCACGCATACCGTAGCGCCTCAGCGGTGCCGGAAAGCACGCGTGATCTCCTGGACACCATCGTTGAGGATATCGGAGCTCGTCCGCTGGCAGAGATCAACTACTTCTGGGCAGAGGCCTGGATCAAGGCCATGAAGGTCGACCGCCAGCTTGCTCCCGGTACGATCCGCAAGCGCAAGGGAGCTCTCTCTCGCGTGCTCGACTGGTTCGTGAATGCGCACCCCCTCCATCTGAGCACGAATCCGCTCGACAAGCTCCCGCGCGGGTACTCGGGCTATGACGAGCACACATGCGAGCTGCTCGCCGATCAGGGGTTCGACACCCCCGAGGACATCGAACGCAATCGGCGCATCGATCCAGATGAGGAACAGCGAATCGTCACGTTCCTGGAGCAGCGCCTCGAGCAGGCGCAAATACCGGAGGAAAGAGCCGAGATCGAGGGAATGGCTCTGATGTTTTCGTTGGCGCTGCAAACAGCGATGCGCTTGCGGGAGCTTTACACCGTGACACTCGATCAGATCAGCATCGAACGGAAATCGATCTTTCTCGAGAGGACAAAGAATGGCGATGGCAGGCATGTGCCTTTGAATCGCGAAGCGCGCGCGCTGCTGACTCGTAAATGGCCTGCGCTCGAAGCGGCTCGCAAGGGTGGCAGACTGTTCCCGTTCTGGGATGGGAACCTGGCTAAGGCAGCCCTCAAGGAGACGACTGCGTCCCTCTCGAGGATGTGGACAACGTTGTTCAACGACGCTGGCTCCGAGGATCTGCGGTTTCATGACACCCGACACGAGGCGGTCTGTCGTTGGGTTCTTGGAAGTCCGATATTCACATCCGAACAACTGGCGCGAGCCGCCGGGATGCGTGACGCACGGACCCGTGCGCGGTATCTGAGCCTGCGGGGATCGGAGATCGCCGACGTGCTCGATAACGTGTCCGCGGGACCCCCGTCCCCCGCTGCATCAAACGGGATGCATGGCGCGCGGGCCAACGGACTTGATTCGACCGGCGGAATCCCGGACACCGCCGCCGTTCTGAACGGTGAGGTGTAGTGAGTGCGCAGGACGGGCGGGCAGGCTCGTGGGCCTGCTCGCCCCTTATGCCCGAGGCGTGAGATCAGGAACGCTCAGTCGAGGGCGGCCGCGCGACTTGGCGGGACCGCGTGGCTCGAGAGGAAGCGATCCGCCAGGCTCGGTCTCTGGCGCGCTTTGCGCTGGCCCGTTATCTTTCGGCGTCCTTTTGACTCGCCTCTCTGGTCTTGGCGCTGCATCGCGGGTGCCCACGTTCTTCGCGCAGTCTTGAGCAACGTGATGGATCAGCTGGGCTGTGACGAAGATCCAGCCGCGCCCGTACTTCGTCGCGGGCAGTGCACCGCGGTCGGCCAGCGCTTCGACGTGCTCCTTGGAGCAGCCCAGCATCTTGGCCGCTTGCTCGGCGTCAATAAGCGGCGGCAGGGCTGCCGAGGACAGACTGCATGTCAACAGGACGACGGCGAGCGGATCGTGCGGTGAGGTTTCCATTCCAATTGTAGCTCCGCCACTTTAAACACAGGCGTGCTGTTCGCGTCGAGGTGAATAACGCGAGCTCCCTATATCCCTTGATCCGGGAGAGAGGGCTCAATACACCGCGGCCCGGAGGTGAGGCGTCAAGCGGGCACCGAGGACGCGCGCTGGGTGGTACAGCACGAGGCGCAGGGTGGGGGCGGGCGAACCCGTCCAGAGTCGAGCTGTGCTGCAGCGTGTTCGCGTGACTGCAGTGCCGAAAGCGACGGGCTGGCTCCGTACGTCCAGATCGCACGAGGCAAACCACGACCCCTGCGCTCCGCGCGGGCTGGGGGGTGTTTTGCCTCGGCTCAGAGCTTCACCACCGTCCAGATAAAACTCTTCTGGAGAAGGCTTACCACAATTCCGAGATCTGATTCCGGGATGGGTGCTCGGTCAGGGTCTTGGTAGGGACAAGAATGTGGGAACGGGGAGGGTGCGGGAGGGGGCCCGCGTGCCGGACCGCGTGACCGTACGTTTGGCGGGGAGCTCGGGCTTCGATGAAGCCGCTTGTGAGGCGCCACACGGAGCTTCAGGAGCCGCGACAAATTTCACGGGCGCTCTGGAGCCCCCGAGCTCGAGGGACCGCCTATGAGGCCTCACGGAAGGCCATGACGGCTGTTTCCAGATCGACCTCGTATCCATTTCTCGCGACTTTGCGGCGGCGCGTTTAAAGGCTGGTGGCTTCTCTCTGATGTCGGCGGGCACATACCGCGCCCGGCCGACAGCAGTTCTCGAGTTCCACATACGAAAGGGTCAAACTATGGACACTTGTACTTCGGATCGCCAGCTTCAGCAGTTCTTAGGTAAAGCCGAGGACGCCGCGAGAGGCGGCTACAACGCCTGGGTCGTCCAATCCACAGGGGAAAAGGTCGCCGTTGCGCTCGCTCTCAATCGTGCCGATTGGCTTGCCGCAATCGGTTACACGATCGCTCAGGCTATTGAGAGGACCGACGACTGGATTCCGCTTGTGCGCGTCGTCGAGAGGGCGCTGAAGGACGGAGGTCTCATCTAGACCTCCCGGAAGGCCTTGGAGCATGTCCTGCGGGCGCGTCTGCGGAGTAGCAGGCGTCCCTGCAAGCATCGCCATATTCGCGTATAATATAACTGTGAGCCAATCAACTGGAATGACGATCGCCGCGATCATTGTTGTTGTGGGCGCAGTTTTGCTCGCGTTATTACCCGTCTTTTTTTCTTCGCGAAAAAATGAGGCCCGGGATCGTACCGGGCCTCGATGAATTGGGGTACTCCGCCCCTGGGCTAGGCTGACCCGCTTTCCATGTCAGTTCGCGATCGCCCTCGAAGGTTCGAGTTCGGCTCTCACGGTCTCGAGCAGACTCCTCGCCGCTTGTCCGTAAAGGCGCACCATCGTCACGGTGCCGGCGCAGTCGGAATCGCCATGTCCCGCGTAGATCAACTGCTCGAATGCGTCTGCCGTGCGCCGGCTCATGTGCTCCGCGCAACCCATCGACTCGTCGATTGCGTCGAGAAGCGGACGGAACTCGGCGCTCTCGGTCGAGACTAGCGGAGTCGACAGCGCAGCATCCGTTTGCAAGTTCGCCTCCAGCACACGCTCGTCAATGAGTGAGGCTCGAATTACGCTCGCGAGCGAGACTACGCTCCCGAGATTCTTCCACAGTAGCTCCCACGCTTGATCGAGTTCCGGGGTCGGTGGAGTTGACTGTGCCTGAGCGTTCATGAATTCGAGCTGACTGCACGTAAGTGAGCTGAGAGCCCTGATCATATGAGACGTAAATCTCTCGATCTTGTCCTGCGGTGTTTGCATTTCGTTAGTTGTGTCCTATGGGTGGTTCGCTGTCCCGTATCCGTATCTGGCAACAGCGAGTGCTTTGCGTCGAAGTGATGGTTCATCGGTTCACCTAGGGCGCCACAGATATAGCGAATGCATCCGCGAGTCTTGGAGAGCATACACGCGAAGGGAGGCAGGGGCCTGCAAGCGCCGACCCCCACCTGATGTCAAGCCAGAATACGTGCCTAGAACCCGCCGACGCGGATTATCATCCCGCGGTCAGGGCTACGAGTCGATCGAGCCCCACGTGGATTGCGTGCAAGAGAACTCGGGGTATAGAGAAGACGCTTCACTTGCGCACTGAAACTCCCCAGCCGCAGTGCCAAACGCATTGTTGACTGACGGCGACCAATCGCTCCCGCTCGAGCCGACGCTCGAAGCATGATCGCTAAGCGATGAACTGTCGCCCGAGGAAGGACTCGAACTATCAAACAGGCTGCCGAAAAACTCCAGAATGCTCACATTTTGCTCCAGCGCGGCTTTGGGACGCCGCAAACAATCGCGAGGAGCTTCTTCATTATAACGTAGCGCTCGTTCTGTTGGTTCGAAACTGAACATAACGACGTCATCCGCCTCGGCGCTTCACGTCGTCGGCACAGGACGGGGAGCGCTGCCGCTTCGGCACGGATTATCGCTCTATTGCGTGCGGCTCTTTCGCTGCACGTTCCAGGTCTAGCTTCGCGTCCTCAAGTGCCTGAATATTCGCCTCGTGCCATCTTTCCTTGTTCCGAATACTGCCGCGTTCACTGGCATCGGCGCCGAAACGTTGCCGCGTCATTGTCAAGCGCAACTCTTCACGCTCCCTGGCGTCGTCGAGCCGGGCGATCGCCTCCTTGACCGACAGAGAGCCATTCGTAACCTCAGCGTATACAGATCCAATAAATTCCGAGGTCTGTCTGGTCGGCGGCATATTGGAAGTCACAGCGCAGTGCCTTTCGAATATCAGGATGCTCCGCGGCCCCTTGACGCGGACTTGCCCGCCTTGACGAGCCGAGCGGCCTTTGGGTCGTAGATGTAATCCGTGATTGTCCCGTCCTTGATCCGCTCGACCGCTTCGTCCACAACAAAGAGCGGGACGAGGAACCACTCCCGCGGGACAACTGGTTTGCCAAAGCGGTCCTTGATTTCAATGTCGAGACGCGCAGGATCAAATACTCGGTGGATTATATTCTCGAGTTTGACGCGGTTGATGTTGTAGAGGTCATAGGTGGCGACAAGTTCCACGTCTGCCAGCAAGAACGTCGGTTCGTTCCTTGCGTTGGCGAGGCGCATAGCGACCTTGCTTCGGCCCGTAACGCCAATTTTGTGCAAAACGTCATGGTTGGCAGCCACAATGGGAAGGTCAGACTTGCTTCTGAGAACGTAAATCGTGCCGCTCTCCTGGTCGTCTTCCGACGCTTCGTCGGAGAACAGAGGTCCGGCGGACGGGTTGGTCACGAGACGCGCGGCGGGATCGCGATGTAGTGCCCGCTGGAACGAGCGTTGCAACACATCGCTCTCTGTCCCGTTGTCGTAGATAACGCGCAAGCGGCTGTCCTTGCGTTCGTACTGAGTCCTGATTTCCTCGCCGATGTCGGCGATATAAGCCATTTGGCCTTCGACGATGAAGAACTCGCCCTTCTGAATCTCCGCCAGCTTGATTTCGTTGAGGGAATGGACGGCGTGCGTCTGCCGGACGCCGGCCTTCAGTTCGCGCTTCACGCGCTCGAACAGCGGCTTGAAGGTATCGAATTCTGCGCTTGGCTTACGTTGCGCGATTTCCTCGGCAGCACGCTTTTCGAGAGTCGTGCGGACATGGCGCAAAGTGGTGAGATCGCCGGCACCCGCCGGCCCCGACAGTTCAGCCATGAGTTCGTCTTCGTCGATGGCCTCCGTAACCGCGGCGGCGATGGGCGTGCCAGAAAGCAACCCTTGGCGATCCAGCGGTGCCAGCAAGGAACGGCAGTCCTCAAGCGCCCGCAGGCGATCGAGACGAACGGCATACAGCCGCTCAAAGATGTCCTGGTCTTCCCCGTGCCTGGGGGCACGGCCATGCTCATCGACGAACCGCTGTATTTCCTCGAAGCCGGCGATGATGCGCTCCTCGCGCGGCGAGCGTCCGCCGTTCCTTTCCGGCACGTCGAATTCGGCAAGCTCTTCGGCGAGCTCGTCGAGGTTAGGGTCTGTCATAGCGACCCTCTTTCTTGAAACGCATGAAGGCAGAGGCCCCTTCCGCCATGCGGCGCTCCCATGCGTCCTGCGCATCGAGCGAGGGGGTGCGCCCGCGCTCCTTCTTGAAGCGGACGGCGCGGACGGCAAGCTCCTTCGCCTCTTCGGGCGTCAGGCTGGTGCGCTTGGCGGAAATGGCCGCCGCTACTTGTTTCAGGCTGTCCTCGCTCATAGTCTTGGCGAGGATGGCGTAAGCATCGCCAAACGGATTGATGCGGTCGATGAGGTCGATGTCGAGGTCGCGCACGTCCATCGCAAATCGGCGCACGCCGTCGATCAGGGCGGTGTTGGCTATAGGCTCGGCGCTGTCGCCGCCGAGGGTGTGCTGCTTGGCCTGTTGCGTGATGTTGAGAGCGGCGATGGCGTGCTGGCGCACGGCCTCCTGATCTTCCTCGTCCAGCTCGGGGTACTTGTCCTTGATAATCTTGCCCATGCGAACCTGGGTCAGTTCTTCGGGCACCAGCTCGTCGTCGAACAAGCCGCGCTCAAGCGCGGTCTTGTCCTGCACAAAGGCGGCGATCACCTCGTTCAGGTCCTCCTGGCAGATGCGCGTCGCTTCCGGGCTCTTGGGCTCCGCGAGGCCCCGGATCTCGATCTGGTAATGCCCCGTCTGCTCGTGAACGCCAATATTGCACTTCGTGGGGTCGTAGCCGCCGGGGCCGTAGTCGAAGCCCGGCGCGGGGCCGTTCTCGATATGTTTCGGCCGGAATTCGAAGCGCGGCGCAAGCACCTGCTCCATCAGCAGGCTCGCAGCGATGGCCTTAAGCGTGTCGTTCACCGCCTCGGTCACGACTTCCTCGGCGGCGTCCGGCTCGGCGATCAGGTTGGTGAAGCGCGCCCGTGTCTTGCCCGGCGCGTCGCGGGTGGCGCGGCCAATGATCTGGACGATTTCGGTGAGGCTCGAACGGTAGCCAACGGTCAGCGCGTGTTCGCACCAAATCCAATCGAAGCCTTCCTTTGCCATGCCGAGCGCAATGATGATGTCCACATAGTCGCGGTTGTTCTTCTGCGCCGGGTCTTTCAGCGCGGCCGATACCCGGTCGCGCCTGGTAACGTCGTCATCCACGAGGTCGGCAATGCGCAGGACGCGGCCGCCCGGAACCTTGACAAGCTGGAACCCGGTCTTCTCGTCCACGCCCTGCCATTCACCCAAGGCTTCGATGACGTGCTCCACCTCCCGCATCTTGTCCTTCGTGCTCTCGCGCGAATTCACGTTGGGGATATGGATGATAGTTTTCTCGCGAGGATCGAGCACCTTGAGGATGTCATCGACGTAGGAACCAGAATAGAAAAAATAGCCGATGTCGAGTTGCTTCAGGAATTCATAGCCATTGAGCTGTTCGTAATAGGTGTAAGTAACAGCGTCGAACTTGGCCTCGTCTTGCGGGGCGAGCACGGCTTCCGCGTCGCCCCGAAAGTAAGAGCCGGTCATGGCGACTATATGCACACGGTCGCGGGCGATGAACTGCCCGAGGTGAGCGCCGAGCTTGTTGTCGGGGTTGGCGGAAACGTGATGGAACTCGTCCACAGCAATCAGCCGGCCGTCGAACTTCTCGACGCCGAATTGATCAACGGCGAAGCGGAAGGTTGCGTGGGTGCAGACCAGCACCCTGTCGGCGCTATCAAGAAACGCGCCGAGGGCCTTCACCTTGCCGCCGTTGTCGCCGCCGGGAGCGTTGCAGAGGTTCCATTTCGGCTCGACATGCCAGTCCCCCCAGAACCCGTATTCGGAAAGCGGCTCATCGTGGAAGCTCGCACCAATGGCTTTCTCCGGCACGACGATGATGGCCTGCTTGAGTCCCTGATTCTGCAGCTTGTCGAGCGCGATGAACATGAGGGCGCGGCTCTTGCCCGAGGCGGGCGGGGATTTGATGAGCAAGTACTGCTCGCCCCGCTTTTCATATGCACGCTCCTGCATCGGCCTCATACCTAGTGCGTTAGCCTTGGTCGATGCGCCGTTGCGAGCGTAGGTGACGGAAATGGAGGGGACCGACTTCGCATCTACCGTCATCTTCTCTCCCCTGCAACGCTTGCCAGTGCGGCCTTGAGAACCTGAAAGCAGAGTTTGGCGGTGTGCTCGTCCGGCGTGAAACCGGACACCATCTGCTCGTATGGATGAATGTAATTGCGGAAATCCCGCAGTCCATGACTGAACTTCTTCACGTCTGGCTTCAACAGGCCAACCTCACAAGAGACATCTATGAGTTGAGCGAGGCTCCATTCGTGAAAGCGCTTCACGCTTCCATCGCTGTTCTTTGGACTGGCCGAAGCCTGGTTGAATCCTGCCGGTTCCTTCTGGGCCGCGCCAAGCAGAACAGCCTCAAGCACGCTTCCGCAAAGAAAAATCACGGAAAGATGCGCGCCAGCCCCCAATGCCCTTCGGGCCTCTGCGAGACGGCTGTCGATGATCGGAATGGCTTGCGCTTCTATCGGTAACTTCTGAACATTCGGAATCGCGAATTCGTGATTTAAGAAGTCGCTAGCTGTCTCCGCGCGCTTTTCAGAATGCCGCCTCCCACATAGCCGTGCAACAATGGCCCGCGATTTTTCAAGGAGGGCAGAATCCGTTTGCCTGCTGTTGAGATCGCAGTCGGCCTCGTATGAATCGAGCATTTCGGACAGCACCTTACCAACCACACCATCCGGTTCGGACTCCCAGAAAGCGCGCATCTTCTTGGCCTTGGATGTGCCGTAGGTCTGATACTTCCGACCGTGTATATCTATCCTGTGGCGATTGAAGAACTCGCCGTATGTGGCATCAGAATAATCAAGAACATAGCCGCTTCCCATACCAAGCAGCTTCTCAAGATAACGCTTTTCGATATCCGTGAGACTGCTCATGCCGCCCCCGTCTTCCTCTTTCTGCCTTGGCCCCCGGTTGCGGTCATCCTCGTATAAAGATCGAACAGCTTTTCCAGCCGCTCCGTGTCGTTCTTGAAGCGGCGACCGATGTAGATGCGTTCTAGCACCTCGTCGTTATAGTCATGCGCCGCTCGGAGATCGGCGGGCATGTTGTCAGGGTCGTATAGGTCGGCGATAGTCGCGGGAAAATGGTGCTCGCGGGCGAGCAGAATGTTCTCGGCGGAGTGAGTAAGGTCGGCCTTGTTCTTTTCGGTCAATGGTGGTACGGGAAACGTGTTCCAACCAAGCGTGTTGGAATAGGAAAACCGCATTTCAAGACGCACGCACACGGTAGCAATCCAGACCCAATGAAGTCGTGACGCAATGAGCGCCATATTCCAGAGGGGGGCGTCATACAGCGCGAAACACTTGTTAGAGACAACGCTATCGCTACTCAGTAGGTCTATTGGCAAGTAGTCTCTGTTTTCGGAGGAGACGACAGGAACGGCTAGAAGGTGGCGTTCAGCCCGGTTCATCTCTCGAAACTGGTGCGGTCTTGCCAACATACCGTTGGCCACGGCGTCCTTGGATTTGCTGCGTGTCTCCGAACCTCTCCGTATACGGGCCCGAATGTCCCCGAAATTCAAAATACCTTCTGTTGGAGGGTTCTCGAACCAGAAGCAGTACCGTGGCTTTGCATTGATAACTTCTGTGGACCCGTAGAACCTCTTTATGATGGATGAGTCCACGCCTGCGGAAAAGTATAGGTGTTTGTCGGCGAGTCCAAAAAGAAGGTGTTCTGACAGTCCATAGTAATTACCCTTTACCATGGGTTGGAGGTCCGAGACTGGCTTATTTTGAAGTGTTATCCAGAAGTTATCTTGCGGCAAAAGATACGCATTGATGTTTGAGGTCTTTATCTTAACGTCGCCCTCGAAAATGACCGGCGAAGCAGCTCCGCGAGTTGCCCCAACGATTACAACGGTCACTCCAGCGTCGTTCTTGGCAAGATTGCTCCATTTGAACGACCGAACGGCAAAGGCAATCTTTAGGCCGTCAGCGAAGAGGGGCTTCCAGAAGAACGAAATGTGTTGACCTTGCGCAATGCTGTTCGTAGCTACGAACGCGAAGCGAGCGTCGGTGTGCTTGGCGTATTCATGCGCCTTGAAGAACCACGCGCACACATAGTCCAAAAGCCCCCATTTTTCGAGGCGTCCTTGAAATACGTTTTGGAGCTCGTCCTTCTGCTCGTTGGTTTTCTTTGCATTACCTTTGTACGGCGGATTCCCGCAAAGGTATGTTTCCCCACCTTCGTTCTCAAAGTCGATTTCGGTTTGGTCGAGCGGCGTGGCGAATAAATCGTCAGCCTGAAGCTTCACTCCCGTTCCGGTCGGCGGACAGACACTCAGCCAGTCGATCCGCAGGGCGTTGCCGCATGTAATCCAGTTCTCGTTGCGGAGCGGCAGGAATTCGGCGAGGGCGAGTTTCTGCCCGCGATAGAGGACGTCGCATTGGTATTCGGCGATGACAAGGGCAAGGCGCGCAATCTCCGCCGGAAAGTCTCGAAGTTCGATGCCTCGAAAATTGGTCAGCGGAATTTCCGAGCGACGATCCGGCTCGGCGCGCCGCCTGTTGATCTCCGCCTCTATCGCCCGCATTTCCTTGTACGCAATTACAAGGAAATTTCCGCTTCCGCAAGCCGGGTCAAAAGTCCTGATCTTCGCTATGCGTTTTCGCAGGTTGAGCAGGGTGCGGGGATTGTCACCGGCCTCGGCAAGCTTGGCGCGCAAGTCGTCGAGGAAGAGCGGGTTAAGAACTTTGAGGATATTCGGGACGCTGGTGTAATGCATTCCGAGTGCGCCGCGCTCTTCGTCCTCTGCCACCGCTTGGATCATCGACCCGAAAATATCAGGGTTGATCTTGGTCCAGTCGAGGCCGCCGATATGGAGCAGATAGGAGCGGGCGATCTTGCTGAAACGAGGCACGTCCATATTGCCGGAAAATAGGCCGCCGTTGACGTAGGGAAACGAACTGACCCAGCGTGGCAACCCTGCGAGCGCGCGGTCCTCGTTCTTGGTGTTCATGGCGCGGAAGAGAGTGCCGATCACTTCATGGGTGTTGGAAGAGTCTCTCGCGCCCATCTGCGCGATTGTTTCGGTGAACAGGCCCTTGCCGATGAAGATGTCCGTGTCTTCGGCAAAAAAGCAGAAGATGAGCCGTGCCATGAAGTGATTCATGTCATGGCGGCGCTCGGCCCTGCCCCAATCGGGGTTGTCCTTCAAAAGTTCGATGTACAGTCGGTTCAGGCGGCTGGTCGCCCGAATGTCGAAGGCGTTTTCCGTGATCTGCCGGACGGTGCTGATACCCGCCAGCGGTAGGAAGAAGCCGAAATGATCCGGGAAATCCTTGTAGGCACAGGCGATCGTCTCGCCGCTCGTCAAGTCCTCCGCCTCGAAATCGATGCCATCGGTGGCGAGGACGAACCTCGCTTTTCCTTTGGCAGTCGCGGGGCTGTCCTTCAGGGCCCTGAGCGACTTCGTGGCCTGCCCCGCGCCGCAGGCGAGGATGTGGATATTGCTGGTTTGGAGGACGCCGCCGAGGTCGGATTTGTTCGATGCGCCGGCGCGCAATCTCTTGATCGTTGTATCCTTGTTGCCGAAGGCTTCAAGGAAGGCATACGGGAAACTCGCGGGATCGAAGGGCTGATCTGCCAGTTGCGTAATGGCCTCTTCTATTTCAACGGGGTTCAACTGCGTTTCCTTCCCGCGCTGACCGCGAGTGTCATGCGGGCGTTCTCTTGCGTGGTGCTAGGCTCGGCTCCTTCTCATGCTCAGCCACGTATCCGCGCATGAACTCGCGGAGAACCTGTGCTGCCGGCTTATCCTGGCGGCGGCAGGTTTCGAGGAACTGGTTGCGGAGTCCCTTCTCAACCCGAATGCGAACGCCAGCGTCTTTGACCCCCATGGCGGTGGAGTGTAGCTCCATTGGATACACATCGCAACGGAAAGCCCTCGAGAGATTCGGCGCTTGCGTGCGTACTGGCGTCCAGGGTGGACGGCAACGCATGGACTCGAGGGATCCTGGTGCCCGGACCGAGGAAAATGCCGGCGAGTGTGAACTCGCCGGCATTCAACCAAGCTCGATTCCGAGTATCACCTCAGAGTCGGTCTTGAAGAGCGCGCTCTTCACGCAAGAGCTCGCTGACAGACGTGTCCGGTCGCCAAACCAGATCGCCTGTCTCCTACGCACATCCCGTCGCATCTTCGGTGCCAGCCAAAGAGGGCGCATTGTAGGGCGGCGAGGTTCGTGTCGAGCGCCTGCCACAGCGCTCAGGTACATCAGCGAAAGCGGCGCCAACCACCCCCGCTGCTTCTCACACGTCAATCATCCATCCGAACAGACACAAGAAGTCCTTGCGTCCGCGACTCGTTCGCAAGCTCAGGTAGCATCCCGGGACTGGCCCCGCCTCGCGGCGGGCCCGGCCGTCAATGCCAGCGAACGTCTCACAGGCCTTAGTTTCCGGCTGCCGCCACAGCAGTCGGACCGCGGCCTGTTTTGTATCGGTTAGAATCGTTGATGAAATGATCAGTCACACAGCTCCTCACGACGCAGACCTATTCCCAGGCGCTTCTCCTGTTGTCGCCGGCCAGAGCCCATTAAGCTGCCGGCTACCCTTCGAACAGGTTGTCTCTACGTCGTTTCCAGAGATCCCACAGACTACTGCTGCTAAACTGGTCTGATCTCCTGCGGCCTTTACAGGCCGATCCACGCTATTGCTCCTGGCGAGGCGGTGCATTCCCGGGTGCGACCCCGTTCGTCCACCACTCCCGTGCCCACCTCCGAACACTGATTCAGGTCAGTGCCGTGGCAGGCCTCGCACGCTTCTAGCCCCTTGCTGGGCGCCATCGCGGTGCTTGACCAGACTACGTGCAGGCTACCGTCGGGCATCCATGGCTTTCCAGGGCCATGGGTAGCACGCCGGCGGCGGGTTACGAGGCATCTTCTCTCGTTTCCGCATTCAACGAGACGGGCGCTTGCACCGGATGATGAATCCGGTGGTCACAGGTCTGACGACCCCATCGAAGACAGGAACGTTCGCGGTGCGCGAGCGCCGCGACTGCTCCGCCATTGCGATGGCCATTTCCCGATCGCACGGGCTCAGGCGCCGAAGTGCTACGGCGCCACATGAAGTAGGGGCCTGGGATTGGTCCAGCTTTCGGCTGGCGATTACTCCAGGCCCCCCTTCCGGCACGTGTAGGGCGGTTATCAACCGCTGCACGCGCTGTCGCACACGAGTGGCTAGCTCGTGAGGCTCGGAAGGCTGATTGAGTGTGAGCGGGGCGTGGCGCGCCTCGCTTTTGATGAGACGCAAAGTCAGTCGCTGGCGTTGGCGCGCCCAGACCCCGTCGATGCGATGCATCGCCATAGGACCTGACGCGTGTAGCAATCGACTGTCGGCGCGGAGCAGATGTTTCGGGTTTGCGGAATGGGCTCCAGTATCGGCGCACCAGCTCGCGTCCGCCAACCGTACATCTCACTACTGCGATCGCTAGACGAGAGGTCCTGCTTACCAAGGAGATTCCCCATGTCCATCCGATCGCCTCTCGATCTTGCGGTGCCCCGAAATCGGACGGCTGCAATGCAGCTGCTGCAGCGGCTTGTCGGTCGCGAGGGCCATCGATACTCGTGTGGTGGCGCGATTGCGGCCGGAAAGGTGCCGCGCTTCTTAGAGAAGATGGCGAGCCGGTACCCGGCAATTCTCCGCAATACCAGGGAACGAAGCTATGACCGTCGCCGCGGGCGGGCGGCCATGCATATGATTCTGTGCCCCCCCATAAACGGCGCGCCGGCCACCCGGTCCCCGGTGTTCGAGTGGTGGCTGCTTTCCGATGATGGAGGGGGAGGGCTTGCTGACCCCTCATCCGCTGACGCGCACGTCGCGGTCGATGCTATGTCAGCCGACAGTCATCTCATAGTGCACGACTACGTGCTCCTATATGCGACGAAGCGAACGCCCCACACTGTGACGGATCGCCGCACCGGACATGTGAAGCGGATCTGGACCGATACGTCCAGTTGGACTTGGCGCATTCGAGGCCCCGTCCTGGCGGAGATTCGCGCATCGATCGACGCCTGCTGCCAATCGCTGGAGCTCGGGGAAACGCCGCTCGACGGGGGTGTCTGTTCGGGCTTGCGCGGTCTGCTGGCCGCGCAACGGGTACGACCGCTGTTTGCGGGTGTTCGCAACCAAGTGATCGAGCTGCATCGATACGCCGCCGACGTCTGGCCGCGACATCGAGCCGCTTGGGTCGCCGCGCATCCACGACTTGCCCAAGACCAGGACTCGGCGGTGTCATCCCCGTTCCCCAGCGCGCGGGAATTGATCGCCGTCCTACCCACGATGCGGCAAATTCGCATTTACGGTACCCCGGCGCGGACAATTGGCGATCTCCTTAAATCATCGTCCGCGACGCAGTAACGCGGATCTGGGTCGAGCGCCTGGCTCGGCAAGAAATGACGCGGAACTGTTGCTTCCGCTCGCCATTCTGCGTTCCCGTTCCCGCAATCGCTGATGACCCCCGGGGAACGGGAACACCATCACAGAGCCGACCACTCTCTCGTAAAGCGAGCCTCCGTTCACAGCGCCAGGAATGGCTCGTCGCTATAGGTATTGGTCGCCCCTTCCTGTGGGGCAGAAGAACCGAGGATGCATAGAATGAATCAGAAGCCGAAACTAAACGAGGATTTCTTTCTGAAAGCGCGGGTTGCGGACCGACGCACCGTCAGTTGCTTTCTTGGAAGCGGCACGCGCTTGCAGGGTACCATCGTCGCCTTCGATCAAGAGGCGATTTTCATGAGGCCTATCGGATCGGAAGACGACGCAGATATCATGATGATCTACAAACTTCAGGTCGCCTCAGTGACTCCCGATCCTGCGAAGAAAGCCTGGCGTATGCGACCTCAGGCCGAGAGAGAGTCGGCGGCAGGCCGCGCTGTCGCGGAACGCCGAGCCGACCAGGCGCAATAGAGTCGCAACGTTCTTCAGCCCCGGGGAATCACCCCGGGGCTTTGTGTTGGCGATTCGCTGAATTCAAATGGAAGCGAGCAGATCGGTTTGGTCGTGAGGGATGCTTTCGGGTTTCGCGAAATCAAAGGAAGCAAGAGCACCGATCTCGGCGAGCCGAGAACCCACCAGGGTTGCCATCATTTCAAGGTGCATGTGCGTATCGCGCTCGACCCATTCCGTTGCTCCACCGTAGTCTCCACTGCCGCGAGCACACTCTCGTACAGCACGAGTTCCCCACGATTGGCGAGAGAATTCCTCGCTGCGCATCGCGGAATCGCACAGCTGTCGATAGCGTTGCGCATCATCGAGATAGAGATGATGCTCGTTAGATGTTACAAGATGAATGCGTGCTGGAGGGCGAGAGCCGCCGCCGCCATCCTTTTGATGGGCGTGTCTCGCGCCATAATCTGAGAACTTAACCGGCCTATTGTTCTTGTGGCCGACGATCTGACCCCAAACTGCGAATTCCCTATTCGCTACTCGGTGAGGGGTGCCGTTCCGCATACGATCGACCTTACTTGGAATATTGGACGCGCACAGGATGACGTTTCGAAAGCGACGACCCTCGAGAGCAAGTAGTGCCAGCGAGTAGGTCATCATCAAAGACCTGGTGGTTGAATCATTCGTTGGCAATTTTTCCAGCGGCCCACAGTCCAGGAACACGTCGGTTAATTCATCAACCGCATCAACGGCCCGCATCGACTCGCTGAGCAAGGTCTCTAGCGAGTCGACATCAGAAAAGTACTCGAAGTCGACTCGCAGCGCGACGCCCCGCTGATCTTTGCGGGCGGTCTTTGCGACTCCGTCGAAGTATGCTCCGGTATTCCCTTGGCGATCCCGTACCGGCGCGGAGACGGGGATCGCGACCAGACCGGCTTGTCGAGCACAGTCAAAGAGGTGTGCTACAGCAGAAGCGTTCTCGACGACCGCATCAGGATCATGACGAGACATATCGATATATAGAGGCAGTGCTGTACCCCACGTGCGTGCCAAGCTCGATGCGACCGTCGACATGGCGAGCATTGGGGATCCGTCCTCGTCGGTCGTCGGTACGTCAAACATCGGACGAACCGCGACTTTCGTAGCAGGCCGAAGCGCGGCCACGGCGTTAATTTCGCCGCGCCGCGCCCGCAGAATGGGAAAATAGATCGCGTCTTTCACGGATTAGCTCCATCGGATCTCAGGGAAACAGATCCGGGCCTGATGAAGGCCAACAAGCTTTGTAAACAGCGCGTAGTTTTTTCGCTCAAATCGGAGTCGGCCAGCAACTATTGCCGGATGTACTTGTAACTTCTCTGCGAGTTGCTGAATTGATTCAGTTGAGGGGTTCAAATAGGCCGCGCTCCGTCGCCAAACTCCTCGGGGCAACAGTATCTCCGCCGCGAGACTATTAGCTTCCTTCTCAATTTCAACAGTGTCCGTATCCGGCTTCTCAATATGTTCGTCGGCAATGGCGCGAAAACCTGACGTGTCAAGGTGTTTCGAGACGTGTATGCATTCATGCACCAATGTGAACCAGAAATTATCGAGACGATCTTCCCGGAGCGTCATCCCGATAATCGGTAAGCCGTGACGTCCTAGCATGGCTGCCCCGTCCAGCCACGTATTGGGAAGATGAGGCTCGATCACTAGGGCTATGCCTTTCTCCTCTAGGAACTCCTTTGCCAATTGAGGTCCCCGCTCCATCCAGCTGAGGCGCACAAGGTACCTCATACTCTCCTCATTGAGGTTTCCCTTGCGGTAACGCCCATGCAGGTGTGTTCTCGAGTCTGCAATTTCCCTCACGCGAGCTAGCCACAGCCAGAGATTGGTCCGATTGGTTCTCTTGGAGACGCCGACCGTAAGTGTATGCTTGAGGTAGGCTGGACTTCCAATAGGCGCGAGAAGCCGCTGTAACCATGCCTTCGCGTCTTCAGTGGATGGTACCCAGCGTCGCGTCACCAACAGGTCTGCAGCCCCCTCGCCAACGTCAAACTCGTCGGAGTCATCGCTTGGAGGGGCAGGGGGAGCAATAAGTAATGCGGGTGGGATATCAAGGTTCTCGTACAGCGCTCGAATCATGGAAAGCGTCAGCGGACGCTTGCGGGCGAGGATCTCCGACGCGCGATTCTTTCCACCAAGGATGTCCGCGATATCCTTTTGCCGCAGCCCCTGCTGTTCCATTCGAAACAGAATCGCATCTACGGGATCTGGCCTTTTGAAGGGAAATTGCGACTTCTCGTAGTCCTCAACGAGCTTGGCAAGCAACTCGAGTCGTGCGCCGTCGGAAGAGTCGGGGTCGGGATCATGCGCCGCTAGCGCCTCGACTTCCGCCAAGTAGCGGCGATACTGCTCTTCGGTCTTGATGATTCGAAGTTCCATGACTAGCTCGTCAGCGCCTGGGGTTTCGCTGGTCGTATTCCGCGTGGGTCCCGATCCATACAACGGTCACGATACTGGTGCGATATGCGACGACTACCTCCAATCGATATTCGTTCCCCTTAACATTGAAAATCACTACATTTCCTGGAAGCAAGCTCGCGGATACATAGCGATTCTTGATCGCCTGCGGGTTTGTCCAAGCGGCGCCCTCGACCTCGCTGATCCACGTGGCGATCCACTTTCTGGCGTCCGAGTGTTTCCCGCAGAACAAGTCGAGCCTCTGTCGCCCGACTATGCGCATAAACTGATTCCTGCTCGATCAACGGGTCGAATGCTACCATGAAGTTCCCCATTTGGGAACCGCAATTATGGTTCCCGGTACAGCAAAGGAGCGCCATGCGGACGCACTGTCGCCCGGCCGGATTTGTGGCACACACCGGTGATCGCCCGTAATCTTCCCCTGGTCCGCGATGCTAGGAGGCGCGGTAATCAGGTCCGACGGATCCCCGACCATCGCTCCGCACCCTGCGCGATTGCCGCGCGGCCAACCGGGATGCAGGCGCAGGCAGCGGCCCTGCGATGCGAGATAATGACTCTCGTATGAAACCACCCGGCGCGAAAAAGGGAGGGGCCTTAGCTCTCGCGCTTGTCAACGTGCCCGCTTATGGCTCAAAGCCGATAGAGAAGTGCAACTTCAGATTGCAAGCGAACCATCAGTAGATCACGAGGACGATTTCCAGCCGTGTCCCAACGTCCGAAGACACCCCTAGATCGTCGGCGAGAGGCCGCGATCTCAATGACCATTGGAACGAGCGAAGACGGTGAGATTGCTACGTTATTCCCAGTGGACGAGCAACTCTTCATAGTCAAGGAACGTGCTATCTACGCGATAACACTCGCGGATCAAATCGATCCAGAGCGCGCAACTGCTTCAATACCGGACAGCCAGCAGCGCGTCCTCGGCATAGGCGCAAGTGATCCAATCGTTTCTCGGCTTTTGCTGACAGGCCATGTTCTCTTTAGGAGGGACCGGCTCGGACAGGACTTCAATGAGCGGCGTGCGATAAAACTCAGTTGGGAACTTACAAAGCGGGTCGCGGCGATGGACGCACTTCAAAAGGAGCTTGAGGCTGCGCAGACCGATGCAGCCAATGCGTTCCGCGCAGAACAACACAGCGGCAGATCGCTGCGGCTGCCTACCGTCGCCAACCTCGAAGCACAGTTTCATGCGTTCGCCCAGAAACTTGGTCATGCCGTCGATGCGCTCAAAGGCGTAAGCCGATTGTTCTATCCAGACCTACCGAAGAAGTGGATTGATCGTCTTCGTGCGCTGACGGTCGACAAATTTGGCGCTCAGCATCCGTTTGCGGCGTTCATCAACGACATGGCGCCCGCGCTTCTGGATTGGCGAGAGCTGCGGAACGTCATAGAACATGAAGATCGGTCTCGAAGTGCGCGCATCGTTGACTTCCATATGCTCCCCGACGGGAGCATTGGCGTACCAGTCCTGGAGGTTCAGCGAGGCGAGGGCAAACCAGAACGTATTCAGGTCGTGCCATTCATGTCTGAGACTATCCACAACCTCACTGTGATCGCCGAAGCGTTCATGGCACACTTGTGTAACGCAAACGTGATGCAGGACCTCGCTTGGCCGATCCAAGTCATGTCTGTACCGGACGAGGAACAGGGACGCGCAAAGGTTCGACTCTGCTACGTGATCCAGATGCCGGACGGTCGCCACTCACGCCTCGGATAGGCGTCACGGGGGAATTGGGGACATTGGATGACCACTAAGACGTTCGTTCACCAGTTCGAGCCAGCGCACGAGTCGCCCTCGAAGGGAAGCGAGATCGAACTGACCGTGCAACAGATCGAGGCTGCTGGGTATCTGGAGATGCTGCAGAGCGCCGGAGCAAGTTTGGGTTCTTGGTCGATTCTGGAGTCACTTCTGCAAGAGGGCGTGCCCCGTTTCGTATTCAAGCAACCCCTCGGGCTCGCGAGAGAAGTGAAGGTAGCGGCCTCTGGTCTATTCGGTCGGTTTGTCGCGCGCGCGTACTTGACGCGGTACATGGGCCTCTGTTTTTTCGGGCACCTGGGCTCCAGGAAGGTCATGCTCGACGGAAATGAGCTCGAGATCGCTCGAAAGAAGCGTTCGCCTGGAGACTTACCCGACTGGGTCGCGTGTGCAAGTGGATTGGCAAATCTGACTATCGCCGAGGCGAAGGGCTCTCACGACCCTGGAGGTCCTCGCAAGCGACTGAAGGGGGCCTGGAAGCAAGCGCAGCGCGTTGATGTCCTCGCCGCCGGCAAACGCCTTCCTGTAAAGCGTATCGCCATCGTGACGCGGTGGGCGTCGGCCAGCGGCGGAGCTAAAATCCCGATCATCGCCGTGCGCGACCCTGTAGATCCAGGCGATCCAGATGCTCCCGAGCGTCTCGATGAAGCTGCCATTGGACTCGCACGCCTGCATGTCGCCAGTCTGCTCGAACCGCTCGGGTTCGCACCGCTCGCTGATTCCATTCGGTCGCTCCTGTCGGGACGGCGACTCCGGGCGCGGGACAACATCTCAGGCAAGCGTTCACGCATCGAGGTGGCGCTGACCGAGCTCGATAAGATCACGCCTCGGCGCATCGCAGGGGCCGTAGAGAGTGCCGAATTCAATAACGAGGGGCTGATCGGAGCGCTGGTGACACGGGCGGGGCCGGTTCCTCAAGCAGATCTTGCCCCAAGTACAGTGCAAATCATTCGTGATTTAGACCTGCGCCCGACATTTGTTGGCATCGAGCGCGAGGTGGTGAGGGCCGTCGTCGCGGGCGACCCGGACCGGATCCGAAAGGTGACGCAGCGGCCTCGCGGCTCGCAGGACCCGGATGTCTCAACCGACCCGGCCGGAACCTGGCTAGCTCACGTAGGCGAGCGCGTACATGTCCAATAATTCCGGCATAATTCTCATTGCGGGTGTGAGGCGTTTATACCGGTACTCGGTGGTTTATGTGGGTGGGGAACAGCGCAATTCATTGATTAACAAGGCGTGCGGACGGCCTGCAAAGCCGTCTACGCCGGTTCGATTCCGACCCTAGCCTGATCTCCCCCTGTCCTGCGACGTACCATCAGGGGAACACCTGCGCAACGGTCTTCGGAGCTGCCTGTCACTCTGTAAGCCCTCCGGCATCCCCGTTCTTGCGCGCGACAGCGCACCGGCGTAGGGGCCGCTGGG
>Ga0070741_10002139_pt1 | contig 54972 bp, 58 predicted proteins | sample Coa_R1_4_FD_66440 | JGI IMG/M metagenome (GOLD analysis project Ga0070741, IMG submission 66440) | Surface soil microbial communities from Centralia Pennsylvania, which are recovering from an underground coalmine fire - Coalmine... | ecosystem: Environmental > Terrestrial > Soil > Unclassified ... | reverse complement strand
GGGCAGCACCTCGGTCTTCCAGTCGAGCGCGGGCAGCGCGTAGCGGCGCGTCAGCCAGTCGGCGATCGCGCGGCGCAGGTCCTCGCCGCCCGCCGTCGGCGGGTACGCGGCGAGCTTGCCGAGGCTCGCCGTCAGCGCGCGCTTCACGAGCTCGGGCGTCGGATGGCGCGGCTCGCCGATGCCGAGGCTGATGGGCGCGACGCCGGACGGCGGCGTCACGCCCTCGAACAGTCTGCGCAGCTTCTCGAACGGATAGGGCTGGAGCAGCGCGAGGCGCGGATTCATCCCGCGTCCCCGGGCTCGGACCGCGCGCCGGGCAGCGCGTCGAGCGCCACGGGCTCGGGCGCCTTCCAGCCGGGCTTGCGGTGCTCCGCGGCGACGGTCGTATAGATCCCGCCGCGCACGAAGAAACGCGCCGTGAGCCGCAGGTAGCGCGGCGCGATCGCCGCGACCAGGTCGTCGACGATGCGGTTCGTGACCGCCTCGTGGAACGCGCCCTCGTCGCGGAACGACCAGACGTAGAGCTTGAGGCTCTTCAGCTCGACGCAGGTCCGGTCGGGGACGTAGTCGAGGAAGAGCGTCGCGAAATCCGGCTGCCCCGTCTTCGGACAGAGACAGGTGAACTCGGGGATGCGCATGTGAATGCGGTAGTCGCGCCCGGGGTTCGGGTTCGGGAACGTGTCAAGCGCTTTCGAGGGCTTCGCGGGCATCCACAAAACGGAATCGACGGAGGAAAATTGGTATTATAAGCGCCGCGCTATTGGACAACGCAGGCGCAAGAAAAGGGAGCAAGTGCGCCTCACTCAGATCAAGCTCGCGGGCTTCAAGTCGTTCGTCGATCCGACCTCCATCAGCATCCCCGGCCAGCTCGTCGGCGTCGTCGGCCCCAACGGCTGCGGCAAGTCGAACATCATGGACGCGGTGCGCTGGGTGCTCGGCGAGTCGCGCGCGGCGGCGCTGCGCGGCGACTCGATGCAGGACGTGATCTTCAACGGCTCGTCGCAGCGCAAGCCGGTCGCGCGGGCGAGCGTCGAGCTCATGTTCGACAACAGCCTGGGCAAGGCGGCAGGCCAGTGGTCGCAGTACGCCGAGATCTCGGTGCGGCGCACGCTGCAGCGCGACGGCGAGTCGTCCTACGGCATCAACGGCACGCACGTGCGCCGGCGCGACGTGCACGACATCTTCCTCGGCACGGGGCTGGGCCCGCGCGCCTACGCCATCATCGAGCAGGGCATGATCTCGCGCATCATCGAGGCCAAGCCAGAGGAGCTGCGGGTGTTCCTCGAGGAGGCGGCGGGGGTCTCGAAGTACAAGGAGCGGCGGCGCGAGACCGAGAACCGGCTCGCCGACACGCGCGAGAACCTGGCGCGCGTCAGCGACATCCGCACCGAGCTCGGCGCGCAGATCGAGAAGCTCGCGAAGCAGGCCGAGGTCGCGAGCAAGTTCAACGAGCTCTCGGCCGAGCGCACGCACAAGCAGAGCCTGCTGTGGCTGATCCGCCGCAACGACGCGCAGGCCGAGGTCGCGCGCCACGCCCGCGACATCGAGCGCGGCGCGATCGAGCTCGAGGCCGAGACGGCGCGCCTGCGCGACGCCGAGCGCGAGGCCGAGCAGGCGCGAGCCGACCACTACGGCGCCGGCGACGCGCTGAACGCGGCGCAGGGCGAGCTGTACGGCGCCAACTCCGAGGTCGCGCGTCTCGAGACCGAGATCCGGTTCGTCGCCGAGACGCGTCAACGCCTCGAATCGCAGCTCGCGCAAGCGCGCGCGCAGGCCGCGGCGGGCGGGCGCCAGGAGGCCGAGTCGCGCCAGGCGATCGCCGACTGGCAGGCGAAGCTCGCCCACGCGCGCGACGTCCTCGCGCAGGCGCAGGCCCGTCTCGCGCGCGATCAGGCGGCGATGCCCGAGGCCGAGCGCGTGTTCCGCGACGCGCAGGCGCGCCTCGACGCCGAGCGCGAGCGTCTCGCCGAGGCCGAGAAGACGCGCGACCTGGAGCAGGCGCACCTCGCCCACGCCGACAAGACGATCCAGGCACTCGAGGCCCGCGCCGCCCGGCTCGCGGCCGAGCGCGACGAGCTCGCCGCGCCCGACGCCGCGCTGATGGAGCAGCTCGCGCAGGAGCTCGAATCGAGCCGCGGCGAGCTCTCGCGCCAGGAGGCGCTGCTCGCGCAGCTCGAGGCGGCGCGCGCGGCGCTCGACGCCGGGCACCAGGCCGCGCTCGACCAGGCGCAGGCGCTCGAGCGCGAGCTCTCGGCGCTCGAGGGCCGGCAGCTCGCGCTGCAGAAGATCCAGAGCCGGGTCGAGGACGACGGCGACATCCAGGAATGGCTCGAGCGCTACCAGCTCGTCTCGCGCCCGCGGCTGTGGCAGAAGATCCGGGTCGATCCCGGCTGGGAGGCTGCCGTCGAGGCCACGCTGCGCGAGCGGCTGCACGCGCTCGACGCCGGCGGCCTCGAGGGGCTCGAGCGGCTCGTCGCCGACCCGCCGCCGGCGAAGCTCTCCGTGTTCGGACCGGGCGCGCCGACCGGCCTCGGGCGCGCCGACGGCCTGCGTCCGCTGGTGGGCAGGGTCAAGGCGCTCGAGCCGCAGGTCGAAGGCGTGATCGACGAGTGGCTCGCGCCCTATTACGCGTTCGACGGGACGCCGCGCGCGGCCGACCGCGAATCGCTTCCCGCCGGAGCGGTCCTGGTGAACCGCGAAGGACACCAGTTCAGCCGCTTCGGCGTGCGCTTCCACGCGCCCGATCCCGCCGATACCGGGATCCTCGCGCGCGAGCGCGAAATCGAGGCGCTGTCGGCCGAGATCGCCGAAGGGCAGGGACGCTCGCGCGAGGCGCGCGAGCGCCTCGGCGCGCTGGAGGCGTCGCTCGCCGAGCACGACGAAGGACTCGCCAAGCTGCGCGCGGCGGGCGCCGCGCTCGCGCAGCGCCATCACGAGCGCCAGCTCGAGCACGTCAAGCTGACGCAGAGCCAGGAGCGCCATGCCGAGCGCAGCCGCCAGATCGAAGGCGAGCTGGCCGAGATCGCCGGCCTGCGCGCGACCGAAGAGGCGGCGCGCGCCGAGGCCGGGAACCGGCTGACCGCGCTCGAGGCAGACCTGGAAACGATCGGCGCGGCGCTGAACGCCGTGCGCGACCAGCATGCCGCCGCCGGGCAGGGCCTTTCCGAGCAGCGCCAGGCGCTGCAGCAGGCCGAGCGGGAAGTCCAGGAAGGGGCTTTCTCTGAGAGAGAATGCTCGAACAAGATCAATGAAATAGAACGCTCTCTTGAAGTAGTACAGGAGAATATATCCGCCGCCGCCGCCGCCGCTCGATCGGTCGAGACCGAGCTCTCGGGGCTGAAGGACGACGCCCTGCGCGGGGAGCTCCAGCAGGCGCTCGAGGTGCGGGTCGCGAAGGAGCAGGCCCTCGGCGCCGCGCGCGCCCGCCAGGACGAGATCGCCGCCCGGCTGCGCCAGTGGGAAGAGGCGCGCGCGGCGTGCGAGCAGAAGCTGCAGCCCCTGCGCGACCGCATCGCCGAGCTGCGGCTGAAGGAGCAGGCCGCGCACATCGCCGTCGACCAGTTCGCGCAGCAGCTCGCCGAGGCCGGGGCAGACGTCGACGCGCTCGCGGGCTCGCTGAAGGAAGGCCAGAAGGCCGCGCCGCTGCAGGGCGAGATCACGCGCCTCTCGAACGCTATCGCCGAGCTCGGCGCAATCAACATGGCCGCGCTCGAGGAGCTCGCGAACAGCCAGGAGCGCAAGCAGTTTCTCGACGCGCAGGCGGCCGACCTCGCGACCGCGCTCGAGACCCTCGAGAACGCGATCCGCAAGATCGACCGCGAGACGCGCGACCTGCTGCAGAGCACGTTCGACGCCGTGAACCGGCATTTCGGCGAGATGTTCCCGGTGCTCTTCGGCGGCGGCGAGGCGAAGCTCCTCATGACCGGCGAGGAGATCCTCGACTGCGGCGTGCAGGTGATCGCGCGCCCGCCCGGCAAGCGCAACACGAGCATCCACCTGCTCTCGGGCGGTGAGAAGGCGCTGACGGCGATCGCGCTCGTGTTCTCCTTCTTCCAGCTGAACCCGGCGCCTTTCTGCCTGCTCGACGAGGTGGACGCGCCGCTCGACGATACCAACACGGAGCGCTTCTGCGACCTCGTCAAGAAGATGTCGAAGCAGACGCAGTTCCTGTTCATCAGCCACAACAAGATCACCATGGAGATGGCCAACCAGCTCGTCGGCGTGACGATGCAGGAGCAGGGCGTGTCGCGCGTGGTGGCGGTCGACATCGGCGAGGCGCTGAAGCTGAGGGAAGAGCGCGAGGCGGCCTGACCGACATGAGCGACCTGCAGCTCGCGCTGTTGGCGGCCGGTGTGGCGGTGGTGGGCGCCGTGCTCGCCTACAACAAGTGGCAGGAGCTGCAGTACCGGCGCCGGGCCGAGGCGATCTTCCGCGCCGAGCGCGAGGACGTGCTGCTGCGCGCGGGCGCGGCCCTCGCCGAGCCCGCCGCGGGTCGCGCCGAGCCCTTCGTCCCGGCTGCGCACGGCGGCGCGGAGACCGGGCCGGCGCCCGCGGCGCCCGCGGCCGCCGTGCTGTCCGAGACGCTCGACTGCATCGTCACGCTCGAATCCTCCGAGGGTCTCGCCGGCGACGCCGTGCTCGCGGCGGTCGACGGCGTGCGGCACCGCTGCTCCAAGGCGGTGTCGTGGGAAGGCGTCCATGAAGACGCGTCGCGCTGGGAGCCTTTGCGCGCCGACCGCGGTTACTCGACGCTGCGCGCGGGCCTGCAGCTCGTGGATCGCCGCGGCGCCGTGACCGCCGAGGAGCTCGAGACGTTCGCCTCGGGCGTGCACGACGCGGCCGCCGGGCTCGGCGCCCGCGCGCAGGTTCCCGACACCCGGGCCGCGCTCGCGCGCGCGGCAGACCTCGACCGCTTCTGCGGCGACGTCGACATCTGCATCGCGCTCAACGTCGTGAGCGCGACCGCCGCCTTCCCGGGCGCGCGGATCCGCTCGCTCGCCGAGGCCGCCGGCCTCGCCCTCGAGCCGGACGGCGCGTTCCGCCGCCGCGACGGGTCGGGGCGGCTGCTCTACGAGCTCGGGAACCTCGAGCCGGCCGGGTTCGACGCGGGGAACCTGAAGGCGCTGACCACGCGCGGCCTCACGCTGCAGCTCGACGTTCCGCGCGCGCCGGGCGGCGAGCGCACCTTCGTCCAGTTCGCCGACTTCGCGCAGCAGCTCGCGCGCGCGCTCGGCGCCAACATCGTCGACGACAACCGCAAGGCGCTCGGCGCGGCCTCGTTCGACGCGATACGCATCCAGCTCAGGGGCGTGTACAAGTCCATGGAGTCCCGCGGGATCGACGCGGGCGGCGCGCTCGCGCTGCGGCTGTTCTCCTGACACGGCGATGGCGGTGCCGCGCAAGGCCCAGGAGCGCGCCGCCGCGCTGCGCGCCGAGATCGAGAAGCACAACTACCGCTACTACGTGCTCGACGACCCCGAGATCGGCGACGCCGAGTACGACCGGCTGTTCGCGGAGCTGCAGGCGCTGGAGCGCGAGCACCCGGGGCTCGCCGCCCCCGACTCGCCCACGCAGCGCGTCGGCGGACAGCCGCTCGCGGGCTTCGCGCCGGTGACTCACGGCGCGCCCATGCTGTCCCTCAACAACGCCTTCTCGGAGGACGACGTGCTCGCCTTCGACCGGCGCGCGCGCGAGGCGCTCGCCGTCGACGCGATCGAGTATTCGGCGGAGCCGAAGTTCGACGGCCTGGCGATCAGCCTGCGATACGAGAACGGCGTCTTCGTGCAGGGCGCGACCCGCGGAGACGGCACCACCGGGGAGGACGTGACGGCCAACCTGCGCACGGTCCGCAGCGTTCCGCTGCGGCTGCGCGGCCGGGCGCCCGAGCGGCTCGACGTGCGCGGCGAGGTGGTGATGCTCAAGCGCGACTTCGAAGCCTTGAACGAGCGGCAGCGCGCGGCGGGCGAGAAGGAGTACGTCAACCCGCGCAACTCGGCGGCGGGCGCGCTGAGACAGCTCGACCCGCGCATGACGGCCGCGCGGCCGCTGCGCTTCTACGGGTACGGAATCGGCGCCGCCGAGCAGCTGCCCGGCGCGACGACGCACGCCGCGGTGCTCGAGCGCCTCGCCGGCGCGGGCGTGCCGGTGAGCGCGGAGCGCAAGGTCGTGCGCGGCGTCGAGGGCCTGCTCGCGTTCTACGCGTCGCTGCAGTCGCGCCGGGCCGAGCTGCCCTACGAGATCGACGGCGTGGTGTACAAGGTGAATTCGATCGAGCAGCAGGCGCGGCTCGGCTTCGTCTCGCGCGCGCCGCGCTTCGCCGTCGCGCACAAGTTCCCCGCCGAGGAGGCGACCACCGAGGTCGCCGGCATCGAGGTGAACGTCGGACGCACCGGCGCGCTCACGCCGGTCGCGAAGCTCAAGCCCGTGTTCGTCGGCGGCGTCACGGTGACGAACGCGACGCTGCACAACGAGGACGAGATGCGCCGCAAGGACGTGCGCGTCGGCGACACCGTGGTGGTCCGGCGCGCGGGCGACGTCATTCCCGAGATCGTGCGCGTGCTGCCCGAGAAGCGCCCGGCCGGCGCCGAGCTGTTCCAGATGCCCGCCCGGTGCCCGGTCTGCGGATCGGGCGTCGTCCGCCTGCCCGACGAGGCGGTGGCGAGATGCTCCGGCGGGCTGTTCTGCGCGGCGCAGCGCAAGCAGGCGCTGCTCCATTTCGCGTCGCGGCGGGCGATGGACATCGAGGGCCTGGGCGAGAAGCTGGCCGATCAGCTGGTCGACCACGGAATCGTGAGGACCCCGGCCGACCTGTACCGCCTCGGCGTGGCGAGCCTCGCGGAGCTCGAGCGCATGGCCGAGAAATCGGCGCAAAATGTGGTGGCGGCGATCGACCGCTCGCGGCGCACGACGCTCGCGCGCTTCGTCTACGCGCTCGGGATCCGCAACGTCGGCGAGGCGACCGCGGCGGACCTGGCGCGGCACTTCGGAGCGCTCGACCGGCTGATGGACGCGAGCGAGGAGGAGCTGCAGCAGGTGCAGGACATCGGCCCGGTGGTCGCGATGTCGGTGCGGCGCTTCTTCTCCGAGCGGCACAACCGCGAGGTGATCGAGCAGCTGCGCGCGGGCGGGGTGCGCTGGGACGAGCACGCGCCGCGGGCGGCGCCCGCGGGCGCGCTCGCCGGGAAGACGTTCGTGCTGACGGGCACGCTGCCCAAGCTGTCGCGCGACGACGCGAAGGCGCTGATCGAGTCGCGCGGCGGCAAGGTCGCGGGCTCGGTGTCCAGGAAGACCGACTTCGTGGTCGCGGGCGACGACCCGGGCAGCAAGCTCGAGAAGGCGCGCAGCCTCGGCGTCGCCGTCATCGACGAGGAAGGGCTCATGAAGCTGGTGGAAGGAGCGAAAGCGTGAAGGTGACCAAGGCCGTATTCCCCGTCGCGGGCATGGGCAGCCGCTTCCTGCCGGCGACCAAGGCGAGCCCGAAGGAGATGATGCCCATCGTCGACAAGCCGCTCATCCAGTACGCCTTCGAGGAGGCGGCCGCGGCCGGCATCACCGACATGATCTTCATCACCGGGCGCAACAAGCGCGCGATCGAGGACCACTTCGACAAGGCCTACGAGCTCGAGGCCGAGCTCTCGGCGAAGGGCAAGAGCGAGCTGCTCGGGCGGGTGCAGGAGGTGGTGCCGAAATCGGTCAACTGCATCTACATCCGCCAGGCCGAGCCGCTCGGGCTGGGGCACGCGGTGCTGTGCGCGCGCAGCGTCGTCGGCGACGAGCCCTTCGCCGTGCTCCTCGCCGACGACCTCATCGACGCGAAGCGGCCCGTGATCGGGCAGATGGCCGAGCTGTACGAGACGAACGGTTGCTCGATCCTCGGCGTGCAGGACATCCCGCGCGAGCAGACCGACCAGTACGGCGTCGTCGCCGTCGATCCTCGATCCGGCGATCTCGCGCGCGTCACGGCCATCGTCGAAAAGCCCGAGCCGCAGGCGGCGCCTTCGACGCTGGCGGTGGTCGGGCGCTACATCCTGACGCCGCAGATCTTCGGCCATCTCGATAAGCGGCAGTCCGGCGCGGGCGGCGAGATCCAGCTCACCGACGCGATCGCGGCGCTGCTCCGGGAAGAGCAGGTTCTCGCGTACCGCTTCGAGGGACGGCGCTATGACTGCGGCTCGAAGCTCGGATACCTTCAGGCCACGGTGGACTTCGGCACCCGGCATCCCGAGGTGGGCAAAGCCTTCGTGTCGTTCCTGCAATCCCGGTAAGGCGGGCCCGAGCGGGTATACTCGCGCCTCCGCCATGATGCCGCCCCAACAGGCCTGGAGCGTTCTGGACTCCGCCGATCTCCTCTGCAGCGAAGCGCAGGTGCGCGCCGCGATCGCGCGCATGGCGGAGGAGATCACCGAGGAGCTCGAGGCCCGCTACCCGCTCGTGCTCGCGGTGATGGGCGGCTCGGTGTTCTTCGCGGGGAACCTCCTGCCGCTGCTGCGCTTCCCGCTCGAGTTCGACTACATCCACGCCTCGCGCTACGGCGACGCGACCACCGGCGGCCGCATCGTCTGGAAGGTCGAGCCCGGCGACAACGTGCGCGGACGCGCCGTGCTCGTGCTCGACGACATCCTCGACGGCGGGCAGACGCTGGCCGCCATCCGCGAGCGCATCATGGCCGGCGGCGCGAGCGCGTTCTACTGTGCCGTGCTCACCGAGAAGGATCTGGGCACGCGCAAGCCCGTCGAGGCCAACTTCGTCGGCCTGCGCCTGCCGAACCGCTACGTCTTCGGCTGCGGCATGGACGTCTCGGGCGCGTGGCGCAACCTCCCCGCGATCTACGCGGTCAAAGGCTCCTGAGGGATGCTCGCGATCATCGGCGGCACGGGCCTGTCGCAGCTCGCCAGCCTCGAGCGTCCGCGGCGCCAGCTCGTGAGGACGCCCTACGGCGAGCCGTCCGGCCCGCTCACGTTCGGGACGATGCGCGGCGCCGAGGTGGTGTTCCTCGCGCGCCACGGCTATGGACATACGCTGCCCCCGCACCAGGTCAACTACCGCGCCAACCTCTGGGCGCTGCGCGACCAGGGCGTCGACGAGATCGTCTCGGTCGCCTCGGTCGGCGGCATCCGCGCGGGCCTCGAGCCCGGAGACCTGGTGGTGCCGGACCAGATCATCGATTACACCAGCGGGCGCCGCAGCACCTTCTTCGAGGACGGAGCGCCCGTGACCCACATCGATTTCACCGAACCGTACGCGCCGGCGCTGCGCCGCCGGCTGCTCGAGGCCGCGGCCGCGTGCGGCGAGAAAGCGGCCGACGGCGGGGTGTACGCGGCGACGCAGGGGCCGCGCCTCGAGACCGCGGCCGAGATCGACCGCCTGGAGCGCGACGGCGCCGACCTCGTCGGCATGACCGGCATGCCCGAGGCCGCGCTCGCGCGCGAGCTCGATCTCGCGTACGCGGCGCTCGCGGTGGTGGTGAACCACGCCGCCGGCCGGGGCGAGAGCGCGCGCGGCATCCGGCTGCGCGCGATCGAGGAGGTCATGGCCGACGCCATGCGGCGCGTGCAGCGCGTCATCGAGGCGGTGGCGGCGCGATGATCCGCCCCGTGCTCAGGATGGGCGATCCGCGCCTGCTCGAGCGCTCGCGCGAGGTCGAAGCCTTCGGCACTGCGGAGCTGCGCGAGCTGATCGCCGACATGCGCGAGACCATGGCGGATTTGAACGGCGCCGGGCTCGCCGCGCCGCAGATCGGCGTGCCGATGCGCGTCGTGATCTTCGGCGTGAAGGCGAACCCGCGCTATCCGGACGCCGAGGAGGTCCCCGACACCGTCCTCATCAACCCGACCGTCAAGCCGGTCGGGCGCGAGATGGAGGAGGGCTGGGAAGGGTGCCTGTCGGTCCCGGGGATGCGCGGCGTCGTGCCGCGCTACCGCAAGGTCCGCTACACCGGCTTCGACGCCCTTGGCGAGCCGATCGACCGCACGGTCGAGGGCTTCCACGCGCGCGTGGTCCAGCACGAGTGCGACCATCTGGACGGGATCCTGTATCCCATGCGCATCGAGGACTTCTCGCAGTTCGGGTTCGTCGACGTGCTGTTCCCGGGCCAGGACGTCGTCGACGAGTAAGTTCAGGACTGCAGCGCCTCGAGCAGGTCGGTCTCGAGCTGCAGGACGGTCTTCGGATTCGAGAGCGCCGCGCCCGAGACCACGAACACGTCCTCGGCGCGCTCGCCCAGCGTCACGATCTTCGCGGTGTGCAGATCGATGCGGTACTTTCCCAGGACGCGCGCCACCGTGTACAGCAGGCCCGGCCGGTCCCCCGCCGTGATCGCGAGCGAGTGGTAGTGCGCGCGCTCGTCGGGCACGATGTGCACCTCGGGCGCGATCGGGAAGTGCTTCACGCGGCGCGACACGCGGCCCGTGATCTGCGCGGGCAGCTCGTGCTCGCGCGCGAGCCGGTCGGCGAGCTCGCTCTCGATCAGCGCGATCATGTCGCGGTAGTGGGCGCCGCTGCCCGTGTCCATCACCTGGAAGGTGTCGAGCGCATAGCCGTTGCGCGTCGTGTAGATCTTGGCGTCGGCGATGTTGAACTGGATGGAGCCGAAGTAGCCGCAGATGCGCGCGAACAGGTTCGGCTGGTCGACGACGTAGATCATCACCTGGAGCCCTTCGCCCGCCGGCGACAGCCGCGCCTTCACCACGGGCTTGTCGCCGTCGACGCGGTAGTGCAGCGTGCGCGTGTGCCAGGCGATCTCCTGCGCGTCGTGGCGCAGGAAGTAGGGGACGTCGAGGCTCTTCCACAGCGCGTCCTGGACGCTGTCCGAGAGCGCGTACAGCCGCAGCAGGCGCTTCGCCTCCTCCTGCTTGTCGCGGATGTACTGATCGGCCTCGAAGCTGCCGCCCCGGAGCAGGCGCTGCGTCAGCCGGAACAGGTCCTCGAGCAGCTTGCCCTTCCAGGCGTTCCAGACCTTGGGGCTGGTGCCGCGGATGTCGGCGACCGTGAGCAGGTACAGCGCCACCAGGCGCCGCTCGGTCTTCACCACGTCGGCGAACGCGCGCACGACGTCGGGATCGCCGAGGTCCTGCTTCTGCGCGACCGACGACATGGTGAGATGGCTCTCGACCAGGAACTCGACCAGCTCCGCGTCCTCGCCGGCGATGGCGTGATCGCGGCAGAAGCGCCGCGCCTCGGTCTTGCCGAGCTTCGAGTGGTCGCCGCCGCGCCCCTTGGCGATGTCGTGAAACAGCGCCGCGACGTAGAGCAGCCAGTGGCGGTCGAATCCGGCGATGAGCCGGCTGCACAGCGGATACTCGTGCGCGAACTCGAGCATGGTGAAGCGGCGCACGTTGCGCACGACCTGCAGGATGTGCTGGTCGACGGTGTAGACGTGGAACAGGTCGTGCTGCATCTGCCCGACGATGCGCCTGAACGCGGGCAGGTAGCGGCCCAGGATCCCGTACTGGTTCATGCGCCGGAACTCGTGGACGATGCCCCGCTCGCTTTGCAGGAGGGAAAGAAACGTCGCGCGGTTCCGGGGATCGGCGCGAAAGCGCGCGTCGATCCGCTCGCGCGCGCGCCACAGCGCGCGCAGCGTCTGCGCGGTCATGCCCTTCAGCTCCGAGCGCTTCTGCATCACGAGAAAGCTCTCGAGGATCGCGTCGGGATGGCGCTCGAAGAGGTCCGCGTCGCGGGCGTCGAGCAGCTCGCCCACGCGCCGGAACCGCTCGTCGATGATCTCCACGTCGGATTCGCGCGACGGGAAGATCTCCGCGCCCAGGTTCTGCAGCAGGATGGTGTTCAGCTGCGTGACCGTCTTGGCCGTGCGGAAGTAGCGCTGCATCAGCTCTTCGCTCGCGCGGCGGTGCGCGCTCGGCGCGATGCCCATGCTGCGCGCGACCGCCTCCTGGTAGTCGAAGAGCAGCCGGTCCTCGCGCCGGTCGGTGGCATAGTGCAGGCGCACGCGCACCTGCTGCAGGAACCTCTGGTCGCGCTTCGCCTGGCGCGCCTCGGCCGCCGTGATCAGCCCGCGGCGCGCGAGCTCGCTCCAGTCGCGGCCGAGCGCGGCCGCGCGGCTGATCCACAGGATGACCTGCAGGTCGCGCAGCCCGCCCGGCGCCTCCTTGACGTTCGGCTCGAGGCTGTACGGGCTGTCGGCGTACTTGGTGTGTCGCTGCTCCTGCTCGAGGCGCTTGGCCTTGAAGAACACCGGCGTCTGCAGCGCGGCGCGCGCCGCGTCCTCGAAGTCCCGGAACAGGCCCGCCCCGCCCGCGAGCCGGCGCGCCTCGAGCAGGCTCGTGCGCACGGTGATGTCCTTGGCGGCCTCCTCGACGCAGTCGCGGACGCTGCGCACGCTGTGCCCCGTCTCGAGGCCCGAGTCCCAGAGCACGCCGATGAACTCCTCGACCTTCGCCGCGTCATCGGGCGAGGGGTCGCCCGGGAGCAGCACCAGGATGTCGACGTCCGAATGCGGAAACAGCTCGCCGCGCCCGTAGCCGCCGACCGCGAGCAGCGCGAAGCCGGCCGGCATGTCGAGGCGCGTCCACAGCTCGCGCAGGACGCCGTCGACCAGCCGGCAATGGCCGCGCAGCAAGGCGGTCGGGTCGGCGCTCGCCTCGAAGCGCTCGCGCAGCGCCGCGCGGCCGGCCGCCAGGTTGGCCTTCAGCGCGGCGAGATCGACCCGGGGGGCGGGGTGGACGGCAGGAGCGAGCGCCGTCACGAAGGCGGAGGCGGCGGAGGCGCCCCCGGGGACAGCGTCAGCACCTCGTAGCCCTCGGGGGTGACGAGCACCGTGTGCTCCCATTGCGCGGACAGGCTGTGGTCCTTGGTGACGATGGTCCAGCCGTCGGCGAGCTCGCGGATCGCGGCCTTGCCGGCGTTGATCATCGGCTCGATGGTGAAGATCATGCCCGGCTCGAGCCGCACGCCGGCTCCCGCGCGGCCATAGTGCAGGACCTGGGGCTCCTCGTGGAACTTGCGCCCGATGCCGTGCCCGCAGAACTCGCGCACGACGCTGTAGCCGTGCGCCTCGGCGTTGTGCTGGATCGCCGCGCCGATATCGCCGAGGTGCGCGCCCGCGCGCACGGTGCGGATGCCGAGCCACATGCACTCGTAGGTCACCTCGCACAGCCGCCGCGCCTGGATGCTCGGCTCGCCGACGTAGAACATGCGGCTCGTGTCGCCGTGCCAGCCGTCCTTGATGACGGTGATGTCGACGTTCAGGATGTCGCCCGCCTTGAGCAGGCGATCGCCCGGCACGCCGTGGCAGACCTGGTGGTTCACCGAGGTGCAGATCGCCTTCGGAAACGGCTTGTACCCCGGCGGCGCGTAATTGAGCGGCGCGGGCACGGTCTTCTGCTCGTTAACCATGTACTCGTGGCACAGGCGGTCGAGCTCGCCGGTCGTGATGCCCGGGCGCACGTGCGGAGTGATGAAGTCGAGCACGTCGGCCGCGAGGCGGCCGGCGACGCGCATTTTCTGGATGTCTTCGGCGGTCTTCAGCTGGATGGCCATGCGGTTACGCGCGCTGCCGGCAGGGACGTCGTACTCGTTTCGCATTCCCCGGATAATACTCTGTTTGCACAGGAAAAACTTGATCGCCCTCGACGACCCGTGATATCATCTTCGTCTGGCCGAGCTTTGGACTCGGCTAAATTTTTGCCGTTCCCCCGTTAGGGTGCCCCGCGGTCCTCGATCAAGGGGTTATTGGGTCGGAGCGGCTCTCGATCAACCCTAACCGGAGCGTTCATGTCGACCACGATGCGTCAGATGCTGGAAGCGGGCGTGCATTTCGGCCACCAGACCCGCTACTGGAATCCGAAGATGGCCCCCTTCATCTTCGGCCACCGCAACAAGATCCACATCATCAACCTGGAAAAGACGATGGTCCAGTTCCAGGAAGCGATGAAATTCGTTCGCCAGCTGTCGTCGAACAAGGGCACGATCCTGTTCGTCGGCACCAAGCGCCAGGCGCGCGACATCCTGCGCGAGGAGGCCGAGCGCGCGGGCATGCCCTACGTCGACCACCGCTGGCTCGGCGGCATGCTCACGAACTTCAAGACCGTGAAGCAGTCGATCAAGCGTCTCAAGGAAATGGACGCCGCGACCCAGGACGGCAGCGTCGAGCGCATGTCGAAGAAGGAAGCGCTGCAGTTCCAGCGCGAGATGGCGAAGCTCCAGCGCAGCCTGGGCGGCATCAAGGAGCTGGACAGCCTGCCCGACGCGCTGTTCGTCGTCGACGTCGGCTACCAGAAGGGCGCGGTCGCGGAAGCGAAGAAGCTCGGCATCCCGGTGATCGGCGTGGTCGACACCAACCATTCGCCCGACGGCGTGGCGCACGTGATCCCCGGCAACGACGATTCCAGCCGCGCGATCCGTCTCTACGCGCGCGGCGTCGCCGACGCCGTGCTCGAGGGCCGCAGCCAGTCGCTGCAGGAAATCGTGGGCGCGACCTCCGACGAGTTCGTCGAGGTCGAGGAAGCGGAAGGCAAGGCGGGATGAGCGCCGCGGGCGCTTCCGCATGAAAAAAGGGGCGCCAGCCCCTTTTTTTGAACCTCAAGTTCGTAACGGAGTATTGCAGAAATGGCAGAGATCACAGCAGGCATGGTCAAGTCGCTGCGCGACAAGACCGATGCCCCCATGATGGAGTGCAAGAAGGCGCTGGCCGAGGCGAACGGCGATCTGGACAAGGCCGAGGAAATCCTTCGGGTCAAGCTCGGGAACAAGGCGACCAAGGCGGCCTCGCGGGTCGCGGCTGAAGGCATCGTCGCGATCGCCCTTTCCGGCGACGCCAAGTCCGGCGCCATCGTCGAGCTGAATTCCGAGACCGACTTCGTCGCGAAGAACGACGACTTCATCGCGCTCGCGAACGGGCTGGCGAAGCTGGTCCTCGACAAGAAGCCCGCCGACGTCGCCGCGCTCTCGGCGCTGCCGTACCAGGGCTCGACGGTCGAGGAGGTGCGCAAGGCCCTGGTCGGAAAGATCGGCGAGAACCTGAGCGTCCGGCGCTTCGCGCGGCTGGACGCGAAGGGCAGGATCGCGCAGTACGTCCACGGCGGCGCCAGGATCGGCGTGATCGTCGACGTCGCCGGGGGCGACGAGCAGCTCGCGAAGGACCTGGCGATGCACGTCGCCGCGGCGAAACCCGTGGCTCTTTCGAAAGACCAGGTGCCGGCCGATCTGGTGAAGAAAGAGCGGGACATCGCGGCGGCAAAGGCCGCCGAATCGGGAAAGCCGGCGAACATCGTCGAGAAGATGGTCGAGGGCAGCGTCCAGAAGTTCCTGAAGGAAGTGACGCTCCTCGGGCAGCCCTTCGTGAAGGACGACAAGCAGACGGTCGAGAGTCTGCTCAAGTCCAAGGGCGCCGCGGTGAACGCCTTCGTTCTCTATGTCGTCGGCGAGGGCATCGAGAAGAAGACGAGCGACTTCGCCGCCGAGGTCGCGGCGCAGGCCAAGCAGGCGGAGAAGACGCACTAGAGCCATGCCCGAGCAGGCCAAATTCAAGCGCGTGCTGCTGAAGCTGAGCGGCGAGGCGCTGATGGGCGACGATGCCTACGGCATCAACCGCGCCACGATCGAGCGCATCGTCGGCGAGATCGGGCAGGTGGTCGCGCTCGGGCTGGAGCTCGGCGTGGTGATCGGCGGCGGCAACATCTTCCGCGGCGTCGCGCCGGGCGCGCAGGGGATGGACCGCGCGACCGCCGACTACATCGGCATGATGGCGACGATCATGAACGCGCTGGCGCTGCAGGACGCGATGCGCCAGGCCGGGCTGAACGCGCGCGTGCAGTCGGCGCTCAACATCGAGGCGGTGGTCGAGCCCTACATCCGCAACAAGGCGATCCGCTACCTCGAGGAGGGCAAGATCGTCATCTTCGCCGCGGGGACCGGGAACCCGTTCTTCACCACCGACACGGCGGCCGCGCTGCGCGGCACCGAGATGGGCGCCGAGATGGTGCTGAAGGCGACCAAGGTCGACGGCGTCTACACCGCCGACCCCAAGCGCCATCCCGACGCGAAGCGCTACGACAAGGTGAGCTTCGACGAGGCGATGATCAAGCATCTCGAGGTGATGGACGCGACGGCGTTCGCGCTGTGCCGCGACCAGAAGCTGCCGATCACGGTGTTCAGCATCTACAAGCCGGGAGCGATGAAGCGCATCGTCACCGGCGAAAAAGAGGGCACGCTGGTTTACTATTGAGCTGGAGGCGCGATGGCGACGACCCTTGCTGATGTGAGAAAGACGGCGGAGCAGAAGATGCAGAAGTCCCTCGACGCGCTCAAGACGGACCTCGCCAAGGTGCGCACGGGGCGCGCCCACGCGGGCATCCTGGATCACGTGATGGTCGACTACTACGGGAGCGCCATGCCGATCCCCAAGGTCGCGAACGTGACGCTGGTCGACGCGCGCACCATCGGCATCACGCCCTGGGAGAAGAAGATGGTGAGCGTGATCGAGAAGGCGATCCGCGAGTCCGACCTGGGACTGAACCCCGCGACCCACGGGGAGGTGATCCGCGTCCCGATGCCGCCGCTCACCGAGGAGCGCCGCAAGGAGCTGACGAAGGTCGTGAAGCACGAAGGCGAGAACGCCAAGGTCGCCGTCAGGAACCTGCGCCGCGACGCCAACACCGCGCTGAAGGAGCTGCTGAAGTCGAAGGCGGTGTCGGAGGACGAGGAGCGGCACGCGCAGACCGACATCCAGAAGCTCACCGACCGTTACGTCGCCGAGATCGACAAGGCGCTCGCGGCGAAGGAAGCCGAGCTCATGGCCGTATGACGATGTTCCCCAAAGACCCCGAAGATTTCGCGAGCTCGACGCGCGACGTGCCGGCCACGGGCGCCGTGCCCCGGCACGTCGCGATCATCATGGACGGCAACGGCCGTTGGGCGCGCAGCCGCTATCTGCCGCGCGTCGCCGGACACAAGCGCGGCGTGCAGACCGTGCGCGAGATCACGAGCGCCTGCGGCGAGCGCGGCGTGGGCTACCTCACGCTGTTCGCCTTCAGCTCGGAGAACTGGCGCCGGCCCGCCGAGGAAGTGTCGATGCTGCGCCAGCTGTTCGTCGCGGCGCTCGAGCAGGAGGTCGAGAAGCTGCGCGCGAACGGCGTGCGCCTGAAGGTGATCGGCGACCTGCAGCCCTTCGGCGAGCGCATCGCGCACCTCGCGCGCCGCGCCGAGGAGCTCACCGCCGCCAACCATTCGCTGACGCTCACCATCGCGGCCAACTACGGCGGCCGCTGGGACCTGCTCCAGGCCATGACGCGGCTCGCGCGCGAGCGCGCCGCGCCCGAGCAGGGCTACACCGAGGAGCAGCTCGCGCCTTACCTCGCGCTCGGCTACGCGCCCGAGCCCGACCTGTTCATCCGCACCGGCGGCGAGCAGCGCATCAGCAACTTCGTGCTCTGGCAGCTCGCCTACACCGAGCTCTACTTCACGCCGACGCTGTGGCCCGATTTCGACGCGCGCGAGCTCGACCGGGCGATCGCCTGGTACGGCGAGCGCGAGCGCCGCTTCGGCCGGACCAGCGAGCAGCTGGCCGAAGGCACGGCGGACGGTCGCAGGAGAATCGCGTAGCCTCCGGGCCGCGCCGCGGAGCCGCGGGCTCGCCATGATGACCACGCGGATCCTGACCGCGGCCGTGCTCATCGCGCTGGTCGTCGCGGCGCTCTTCTTCCTGCCCCGGACCGGCTGGCTCGTGCTGGCGGCCATCATGCTCGCGCAAGGCGCCTGGGAGTGGGGCGGCCTCGCGCGCCTCGGCACCGGCGCGCGCGCGGCGTACACGATGGCGCTCGTCATCGCGCTCCTCTGGCTGGCCTATGCGCCCGATCCTGTTTCCACGCGCTGGGCGTACACTGTGGCGGCGGTGTTCTGGGTGATCGTGGCGCCCTGGTGGTTGTGGCGCCGGCCGGCTTTCAGCGGACCGGGCGCGCCGCTCGCGGCCGGACTGGTGGTGCTGGTCCCGGCCTTCCTCGCGCTCGTCCTGCTCCGCGACGACGGAGGACCTCTCGCCTTGCTCGCCCTGATGGTCTCGATCTGGATCTCGGACACGGCCGCGCTCTTCACCGGCCGCCGCTTCGGGCGGCACAAGCTCGCCCCCGAGGTCAGCCCGGGCAAGACCTGGGAGGGCGTCTACGGGGCGCTCGTCGCGGTCGCCGCGTACGGCGCGCTCACGGGCTGGGCGTTCATGCGCTCCGGGCTCATCGCCCCGCGCGCCTCGCTCTTCTGGAGCTGGATCCTCATGCTGCTCGCCATCGCGGCCGCCGGCGTCGTCGGCGACCTGTTCGAGTCGCAGATGAAGCGCGCCGCGGGCGTCAAGGACAGCGGCAAGCTGCTGCCGGGGCACGGCGGCTGGCTCGACCGCATCGACGCGCAGACCGCCGCGCTGCCGGTCGCCGCGCTGATCTTCTCGGCGTTCCGGGCGGCATGAAGGCTCAGAACATCGCGATCCTGGGCGCGACCGGGTCCATCGGCGCGAGCGCGCTCGACGTCATCGCACGCCATCCCGAGCGCTTCCGCGCCTGGGCGCTCACCGCGAACCGGCGCGTCGACGCGCTCGCCGCGCTGTGCGCGAAGTACCGGCCCGCGTGGGCCGGCATCGCCGACGCGCGCCTCGCGCCCGAGCTCGAGCGCCGGCTGCGCGAGGCCGGCGTGCCGACGCAGGTCGCGGCCGGCGCGGGCGGGCTGGCCGAGCTCGCCGAGCGCGCGGAAGTCGATACGGTGATCGCGGCCATCGTCGGCGCCGCCGGCCTGCGCGCGACGCTCGCCGCCGCGGCCGCGGGCAAGAAGCTGCTGCTCGCGAACAAGGAAGCGCTGGTGTGCGCCGGCCCGATTTTCATGGACACCGTGCGGCGCCACCGCGCGACGCTGCTGCCCGTCGACAGCGAGCACAACGCGGTCTTCCAGTGCCTGCCGGCCTCCGCCTCGGGGACGCTCGCGCAAAAAGGCATCCGCCGCATCGTGCTCACCGCGTCGGGCGGCCCGTTCCGCAGGCGCGCGCGCGCCGACCTGCAGCGCGTCACGCCCGACGAGGCGTGCGCCCATCCGAACTGGAGCATGGGGCGCAAGATCTCGGTCGATTCCGCGACCATGATGAACAAGGGGCTCGAGGTGATCGAGGCGCACTGGCTGTTCGGCGCCGCGCCCGAGCAGATCGAGGTCGTGATCCATCCGCAGAGCGTCGTCCATTCCATGGTCGAGTACGCGGACGGCTCGGTGATCGCGCAGCTCGGGAATCCCGACATGCGCACGCCGATCGCGCAGGCGCTCGCGTTCCCGGACCGCGTCGAGGCGGGCGTCGAGCCGCTCGACCTGGCGCGCATCGGCCAGCTCGGCTTCGAGCCGCCCGATCTGGAGCGCTTCCCGGCCCTGCGCCTCGCGTACCAGGCGCTGCGCGCCGGGGGCACCGCGCCCGCGGTGCTGAACGCGGCGAACGAGGTCGCTGTCGCGGCCTTCCTCGATCGGCGCCTGTCCTTCCTCGGGATGACCGGCGTCATCGAGGAGACGCTCGGGTCGACAGCGGTCGCGCCGCTCGCTACACTGGAGGACGTGCTCGCCGCCGACGCCGCGGCGCGCGCGCACGCAGACCAGATCGTCCACCGCTCGTACTCCAACGCCGCATGAGCCTGCTCTTCACGATCGCCGCCTTCATCGTCGCGCTGGGCGTGCTCATCGTCATCCACGAGTACGGCCACTACCTGGTCGCGCGCATCTGCGGCGTGAAGGTCCTGCGCTTCTCGGTGGGATTCGGCAAGCCGCTCTGGACTCGCCGCGCGGGTCCCGACCGCACCGAATGGGTGCTCGCGGCGCTGCCCTTCGGCGGCTACGTGAAGATGCTCGACGAGCGCGAGGGACCGGTCGCGCCGCACGAGCTGCACCGCGCCTTCAACCGCATGAACGTATGGCGGCGCATCGCCATCGTGATCGCCGGGCCGCTCGCCAATTTCGTGCTCGCGATCGTCATCTACTGGGGGCTGTTCCTGCAGGGCGTGCAGGAAGTGAAGCCCGTCGTCGCCGCGCCGGAGCCGGGCTCGATCGCCGCCGCGAGCGGCCTGAAGTCGGGCGACACCATCGTCGCCGTCGAAGGCGAGCCGGTGTCGAGCTGGCAAGACCTGCGCTGGCGCCTGCTGCAGCTCGCCATCGACCGCCAGCCGGTGCGCGTCGAGACGATCGACCGTGCGCGCAACGTGAACACGCGCACCTTCGATCTCGACCGCTTCGACATCGACGATCTCGACGGCGATCCGCTGACGCGGATCGGGCTGTCTTTGTGGATGACGCGGCCCGACGTGCCGCCCGTCATCGATTCGGTCGAGCCGAAGAGCCCGGCCGACGCGGCGGGGCTGCGCGCGGGGGACCGCGTCGTCGCCGTCGACGGCCGGGAGATCGCGCGCTGGGACGAGCTCGTGCCGGTGGTGCGCGCCTCTCCCGGCAAGGACCTGCGCCTGCGCGTCGTGCGCGGCGCGGACACGGTCGAGCTCGTCGTCAGGCCGGACGCGGTGCCGCAGAACGGCAAGACCCTCGGCCGGATCGGCGCCGGACCGAAAGTCGATCCCGAGATGCTGAAGGGCCTGTTCGCGCGCGTCTCCTACGGTCCCGCCAGCGCGCTCGCTAAATCGATCGACCGCACGTGGGAAACGTCGGTGTTCAGCCTCAGCATGCTGGGGAAGATGATCACCGGGAAGGTCTCGTGGAAGAACCTGAGCGGCCCGGTCACGATCGCCGATTACGCCGGCCAGTCGGCGCGCCAGGGCTTCGGCGCGTACGTCGTCTTCCTCGCGCTGATCAGCATCAGCCTCGGCGTGCTGAACCTGCTGCCGATCCCGCTGTTGGACGGCGGACACTTGCTGTACTATCTCGTCGAACTGCTCAAAGGGAGCCCCGTATCGGAGCGCGCGATGGAGCTGGGCCAGCGATTCGGCCTCACCGTGCTCCTGTTCCTGATGGTCTTCGCGCTCTACAACGATATCAACCGCCAGCTCGCGGGATAGCAGGCGCCCCTCGATGAGGATGTTGCTGCGGGCCGCGTTCGTCGCGGCGCTGTCCACGACATTGTTCGCGCGCGCCGCGTGGGCGTTCGAGCCTTTCACGATCCGCGACATCCGCATCGAGGGCATCCAGCGGATCGAGGCGGGGACGATCTTCAGCTACCTTCCCGTCAAGGTCGGCGAGCAGATGACCGACGAGAAGGCCGCGCAGGCGATCCGCGCGCTGTTCGGCACCGGCTTCTTCCGCGACGTGCGCCTCGACGTCCAGGGGAACGTCCTCGTCGTCACCGTCGACGAGCGGCCCGCGATCGCGTCGATCGAGTTCTCCGGGATGAAGGAGTTCGACAAGGAGGCGGTGAAGAAGAGCCTGCGCGAGGTCGGGTTCCAGGAAGGCCGGATCTTCGACCGCGCGATGCTCGAGCAGGCCGAGCAGGAGCTCAAGCGCCAGTACCTCGGCCGCGGCAAATACGGCGTGCAGGTCACGACCACGGCGACGCCGCTCGACCGCAACCGCGTCGCGGTCACGTTCAGCATCGACGAGGGCGAGGTCGCCAAGATCAAGAAGATCAACATCGTCGGCAACAAGGCCTTCCCCGAGAAGGAGCTGCTCGACCAGATGGTGCTGACGACGCCGGGCCTGATGACCTGGTACACCAAGAACGACCAGTACTCGCGCCAGAAGCTCCAGGGCGATCTCGAGTCGCTGCGCTCCTACTACCTGAACCGGGGTTTCGTCGACTTCAACATCGACTCCACGCAGGTATCGATCACGCCGGACAAGCGCGACATCTACATCACGGTCAACGTCACCGAAGGCGAGGTCTACACCGTGACCGACGTGAAGCTCGGCGGCGATCTGCTGCTGCCCGAGGCGGAGCTGCGCAAGCTCGTGACGGTGAAGCCGGGCGAGCCGTTCTCGCGCGAGAAGCTGAACGACTCGACCAAGGCGATCACCGAGCGCCTCGGCAACGAGGGCTACGCGTTCGCCAACGCCAACGCGGTGCCCGCGATCGACAAGGACAAGCGCACCGTCGCGTTCACGATCTTCGTCGACCCGGGCCGGCGCGTGTACGTGCGCCGCATCAACATCGTCGGCAACACCCGCACGCGCGACGAGGTGATCCGGCGCGAGATGCGCCAGCTCGAGGGCTCGTTCTACGACGCGCAGAAGCTGCAGCTGTCGAAGCAGCGCATCGACAAGACCGGCTACTTCAGCGAGGTCGAGGTCGAGACGCCCGCGGTCGCGGGCACGACCGACCAGGTCGACGTCACGGTCCGCGTGAAGGAGCGTCCGACCGGCGCGCTCCTCGTCGGGGTCGGCTTCTCGAGCGTGGACAAGCTCATCTTCCAGGGCTCGATCTCGCAGAGCAACATCTTCGGCACCGGGAACACGTTCTCGTTCCAGGCCAACACCGGCACGGTGAACAAGACCGTTTCGATGTCCTTCACCGATCCGTACTGGACCATCGACGGCGTCAGCCGCGGCTTCGACCTCTACCGGCGCGCGATCGACGCGACGACGCTCGGCATCGGCAACTACAAGACCACCACGCTGGGCGGCGGCCTGCGCTTCGGCGTGCCGTTCACCGAGTACGACACGCTGTTCTTCGGCCTCGCCTACGAGGACACCAAGCTGCAGCTCGACCCGGTGTTGAGCCCGCAGCGCTTCCTCGACTTCCAGAGCCAGTTCGGCAGCGATTACTCGGCCGTGATCGAGACCGCGGGCTGGGTGCGCGACACCCGCGACAGCGCGATCTGGCCGACGCGCGGCCGCATCCAGCGCGGCAACGTCGAGTTCGCCACCTCGCCCGGAGACCTCGAGTACTGGAAGACGACGTACCAGAACCAGTCGTTCTTCCCGATCACGCGCGACGTCACGCTCATGCTGAACGGCGTGGTCGGGACCGCGCACGGCTTCGGGGGAAAGCCGCTGCCGTTCTTCAAGAACTTCTATCTCGGCGGCGTCGGCGACGTGCGCGGATACCGCGCGGCGTCCCTGGGCCCGCGCGACGTCGACGGCAGCTCGCTCGGCGGCTCGAAGAAGGCCAACGCCTCGGCCGAGGTGCTGTTCCCGTTCCCCGGCACCGGCAAGGACCGCTCGATGCGCCTGGGATATTTCGTCGACGGCGGCCAGGTGTACGGGCAGGACGAGCCCGTCAAGTTCAACACCTGGCGCTACTCGACCGGCCTCTCGTTCGCGTGGAACTCGCCTCTCGGGCCGCTGAAGTTCAGCATGGCCTGGCCGCTCCACGATCAGCCCGAAGATCACATCCAGCGCTTCCAGTTCCAGCTTGGCACAATCTTCTGACGCACCGGTATAATCCGACGTCTCGAGAGTTCTCGAGATCGAAGCGGCCGCCCGTAGGAGGAGGGCACCTGATGCGTCATTCCGCGACCTTGATCCTGCTGTCGGGCCTGCTCGCCAGCGGCTCCGCTTTCGCGCAGGCGAAGATCGGCTTCGTCAGCCTGGACCGGATCCTGCGCGACGCGCCGGTCGCGCAGCGCGCGCAGAAGAAGATCGAGGCCGAGTTCTCGAAGCGCGACCAGGAGCTCGCCAAGATGTCCGAGCAGCTGAAGAAGCAGCAGGAGAACCTCGAGAAGAACGGCGTCACCATGTCGGACGCGGACCGGCAGAAGCGCGAGCGCGAGCTGAACGATCTCAACCGCGAGTTCCAGCGCAAGCAGCGCGAGTTCCGCGAGGACCTCAATACGCGCCGCAACGACGAGCTCGCCGGCGTGGTCGACCGCGCCAACAAGGCGATCCGCCAGATCGCCGAAACCGAGAAGTACGACATCATCTTCCAGGAAGCGGTCTGGGCGAATCCCCGCATCGATATCACCGACAAGGTGATCAAGGCGCTGGACGACAGCCGCCCCGCCGCCGCGAAGTAGTGGCCGCACTGCGGCTCTCCGAGATCGTCGCCCGCGTGGGCGGCGAGCTGATCGGCGATCCCGACATCACGGTGCTGCGCGTCGCGCCGCTGCAGGCGGCCGGACCCGAGGACCTGTCGTTCCTGGCGCAAGCCAAGTACCGTTCCCAGCTGCGCGAGACGCGCGCCGCCGCCGTGGTGATCGGCCGCGCCGAGCGCGACGCGACGCGCCTTCCGCGCATCGTCTGCGACGACCCGTATCTGTACTTCGCGCGCGTCGCGCAGCTGTTCGCGCCGGCCGACGCGGTGAGCGCCGGCGTGCACCCGTCGGCGGTGGTGGAGGCGGACGCGTCCGTGCCGGCCTCGGCCTCGGTGGGGGCCGGCGCCTACATCGGTACGCGCGCGCGCCTCGGCGAGCGCGCGGTGGTGGGACCCGGCTGCCACGTCGGCGCGCGCGTCGAGATCGGCGAGGATTCGCGCCTCCACGCGCTCGTGTCGGTCTACGCCGGCTGCCGCATCGGGCGCCGCACGATCGTGCACTCGGGGGCGGTGATCGGCGCCGACGGCTTCGGCATGGCGCGCGACGGCGAGCGCTGGACCAAGATCCCGCAGGTGGGCGCCGTCGTGATCGGCGACGACGTCGAGATCGGCGCCAACACGACCATCGACCGCGGCGCGCTCGAAGACACGGTCATCGAGGACGGCGTGAAGCTGGACAACCAGATCCAGATCGGGCACAACGTGCGCATCGGCGCGCACACCGCTATGGCGGGCTGCGTCGGCGTCGCGGGCAGCGCGCGCATCGGGCGGCACTGCACGGTGGGCGGGGCCGGCATGATCCTCGGGCACCTCGAGATCGCCGACTACGTGAACATCTCGGCCGGCACGCTGGTGGCGAAGTCGATCAAGCGGCCCGGCACCTACACCGGCATCTTCCCGATCGCCGAGAACAGGGAATGGGCGCGCACGGCGGCGCAGCTGCGCCGGCTCGACGAGCTCGCCGAGAGGGTGCGCGAGCTCGAGCGGCGGCTGACGGAACGCAAGCGAGGAAGGAAGAAATGAGCGCGATGAGCATTCACGAGGTTCTCGAGTACCTGCCGCACCGGTATCCGATGCTGCTGGTGGACAGGGTCCTGGAGCTGGAGCCGGGCAAGCGCATCCTGGCTCTCAAGAACGTGACCTTCAACGAGCCGTTCTTTCCGGGACACTTCCCGCAGCACCCGGTGTTCCCGGGCGTGCTGGTGATCGAGGCGATGGCGCAGGCGTCGGCGATCCTGACGTTCAAGACGCTCGGCTCCAAGCCGAAGCCGGATTCGGTCTATTACTTCGTCGGCATCGACGAGGCGCGCTTCAAGAAGCCCGTGTTCCCGGGCGACCAGCTGCTGCTCGACGTGTCGATCGAGCGCAACGTGCGCGGCATCTGGAAGTACGCCGGGCAGGCGCGCGTCGGCGACCAGCTGGTGGCCGAAGGCAGGTTGATGTGCACGAACCGGGACCTGTGATCCACCCGACGGCGATCGTGCACCCGGGCGCGAAGCTCGGACCCCGGACCTCCGTCGGCGCCTACAGCGTGATCGGCGAGCACGTCGAGATCGGGGAGGGCACCTCGGTCGGGTCGCACGTCGTCGTCGACGGACACACGCGCATCGGCGCCGACAACCGCATCTTCTCGCACAGCGCGCTCGGCGGCGCGCCGCAGGACAAGAAGTACGCCGGCGAGCCGACGCGGCTCGAGATCGGCGACCGCAACACCATCCGCGAGTTCTGCACCTTCAACACCGGCACCGCGCAGGACACGGGCGTCACGCGCATCGGCGACGACAACTGGATCATGGCCTACGTCCACATCGCGCACGACTGCGACGTCGGCAGCAACACCATCTTCGCGAACAACGCGGCGCTCGCCGGCCACGTGCGCGTCGGCGACTGGGCGATCCTCGGCGGCTACACCATGGTGCACCAGTTCGTCTCGATCGGCGCGCATTCGATGACCGCGATCGCGACCGTGCTGCTGCTCGACCTGCCGCCGTACGTGACCGCCGCCGGCAACACCGCGAAGCCCTTCGGCATCAACAGCGAAGGCCTGAAGCGGCGCAAGTTCTCGCCCGAGTCGATCGCGCGCATCAAGTCGGCCTACCGCACGCTGTACCGCGCGGGGCTGCAGCTGGAGCAGGCGCGCGCCGAGCTGGAGAAAATGGCCGAGGCGTCTCCCGAGATCGCGCCGATGGTCGAATTTCTCGCCGCCTCCCGGCGCGGCATCACGCGCTAGACGATGGCCGCGGGAGGGGAGCCCCTGATCGCGATGGTCGCCGGCGAGGCCTCCGGCGATTTCCTCGGCGCGCACCTGATGACGGCGCTGCGCAAGCGCTTCCCGAAGCTGCGCTTCGCCGGCATCGGCGGCCCGAGGATGGAGGGCCTGGGCTTCGACTCGTGGTACCCGATGGAGCGGCTCGCGGTGCGCGGCTACGCCGAGGTGCTGCGCCATTACCCGGGCCTCGCGATGATGCGGCGCGCGCTCGCGCGCCGCCTGCTCGCCGCGCGCCCGGCGCTGTTCATCGGCGTCGACGCGCCGGACTTCAACCTCGGGCTCGAGCGCCGTCTCAAGGCGCGGGGCGTCCCGACGGTGCACTACGTCAGCCCCTCGGTATGGGCCTGGCGGGGCAACCGCGTCCGCGCCATCGCGCGCGCGGTGAGCCGCATGCTGGTGTTGTTCCCGTTCGAGGAGGAGATCTACCGCGCGGCCGGCGTGCCCGTGACCTACGTCGGCCATCCGCTCGCCGAGCAGATCCCGATGGAGTACGACGTCGAGCTCGCGCGCGAGCAGCTCAAGCTCGCTCCGGGGCGCAGGGTCGTCGTGCTGATGCCGGGAAGCCGGCAGTCCGAGGTGCGCTACATGGCGCCCGCGTTCGTGCGGGCGGCGGTGCGCATCGCCGAGCAGCTGCCGACGGCGCATTTCCTCGTGCCGCTGGTGAGCCGCGAGACCCGCGCCATCTTCGAGCAGGCGATGTACGATGCCGGCAATCCCGAGCTCGCGCTGACGATCCTGTTCGGGCACGCGCGCGAGGCGATCGCCGCGGCGCACGCGGTGCTGGTCGCGAGCGGCACGGCGACGCTCGAGGCCGCGCTCTACCGCAAGCCGATGGTGATCGCGTACAAGATGGCGAAGAGCACGCACCGCATCATGTCGCGCATGGCCTACCAGCCCTGGATCGGGCTGCCGAACATCATCGCCGGCGAGTTCATCGTCCCCGAGCTGATCCAGGACGAGGCGACGCCCGAAAACCTCGCGCAGGCGCTGCTCAACGCGCTCGCCGACCCGGTCGTCGCGAAGCGCCTGCCCGAGCGCCTCGCGCGCCTGCACGAGCTGCTGCGGCGCGACTCCGCCGAGATCGTGGCCGAAGCGCTTTCCCCATGGCTCGCCCGCGCCTCGTCTGCGGCATAGACGAGGCGGGCCGCGGCCCGCTCGCCGGCCCGGTCTACGCCGCGGCGGTGGTGTTCGATCCGCGCAAGCGCTTGCCGCGCGGGATCCGCGACTCCAAGGTTCTCGCGCCCGGGGAGCGCGAGCGCCTCGCCGGACTGATCCGCGCCGCCGCGATCGGCTGGTCGGTCGCCTTCGCGACGGTCGAGGAGATCGACCGGCTGAACATCCTGCGCGCGAGCCTGCTCGCGATGCGCCGCGCGGTGCAGGGGCTGCCGCTCATCCCCGACGAGGCGCTGATCGACGGCCAGCACTGCCCGCCGCTCGGCTGCCCGTCGCGCGCGATCGTCGACGGCGACGCCAGGGTGCGCGTCATCGCGGCCGCGTCGATCCTCGCGAAGACCGAGCGCGACGCCGAGATGTGCCGGCTGCACGCGCTGTTTCCGCAGTACGGGTTCGACCGGCACAAGGGCTACGCGACCGAGGAGCACCTCGCGGCGCTGCGCCGCTTCGGACCGTGCGAGGTCTATCGGCGCAGCTTCGATCCGGTCAAGAGCATGCTCGCCGCCGGACGGCTGAGCTCCGCGATCACGCGGGCGAGCGCCGAGCGCTCCGCGCGCGGGCGGAACAGCGGCGCGCGCGCGGCGACGCCGCGGGCGAGCGAGCGATAGAACGCGGAATCGGTCGCGGCGCGGCGGATCAGCGCGGCGAGCCGGCGCTCGTCGCCGAGCGGGTAGTAGCCGGGATACGAGGCGCCGAGCATGCCGACGTTCCCCGGGATGCGCGACGCGAGCACCGGCACGCCGATCGCCGCCGCCTCGCACACGACGTTGGCGCCGCCTTCCATCCTCGAGCTGACGACGAGCGCGTGGCTGCGCGCCATCCACGCGAGCGCGCGCGAGTGCGCGACGCCGCCGAGCCAGCGGTAGCGCGGCTCGCGGGCCATCAGCGCACGGGCCTGGTCGGCGGTCCCCGGACCGAGCGGCTCGCCGAGCTGCACCACCTCGACCGCGGGCAGGTCGCCGAGGTGGGCGAGCGCGAGCGCGGCGCGAAACGGATCTTTCTCGTCGCGCAGGTGCCCCACGACGGCCACGCGGAAGCCGCGGCGGGGCGGCTCGTGGCGGCGTCCCGCGCGCGCCGACTGGTACACGACGCGGACCTTGCGGCGCAGGCGCCGGGCCAGCTCGAGCGCTCCGCGCTCCTGCAGCACGACCAGCCGGTCGGCGAGCTCGAGCGACGCCTGCGCGTCGCGGTCGCCGCGGATATCGCGGTAGAGATCGGTGCCCGTGAGCACGACCACCAGCGGCGCGCGCGGCTGCTTCTCGCGGAACGCCGCGATCGACGCGTGGCTGCGGCGCGCGTGCAGCGCGAGCATCAGGTCCGCGGGCCGGCCGTCCCATTCGACGGCGACGCGCACGTCGTGCCCGAGCGAGCGCAGCATCGCCGCCCAGCGCGCCGCGGTGTGCCGGTTGCCGGTGCGCGAGCGCGCCCCCGCCGGGGTGATCAGCGCGATTTTCATGCTATGGTCTGCTCCTGCCCCGGTCCCGCATGTTCTTCGACTCCGCACAACTCAAGCAGCGCTTGGTCGACAGCCGCCGTCACACCCGCGCCGTGACCGCGGGCCTCGAGGGACCCCGACTGCTCGGCCCGAAGCTTCCCATCGTCAACCCGGTGCTCTGGGAGCTCGGCCACGTCGCCTGGTTCCAGGAGCGCTGGTGCCTGCGATATCGCGCCGACGAGACGCTCGGCGACAGCGTCCTCGCGGACGCCGACGCGCTCTACGATTCGAGCGCCGTCGCGCATGATATCCGCTGGGACCTTCCGCTGCCCACGCTGCGCGCGACGCTCGACTACCAGGACCGGGTGCTCGACCGCGTGCTCGAGCGCCTCGAGCGCGAGCGCGACGACGAGTGGCTGTCGTACCTCGCGCACCTCGCGCTGTTCCACGAGGACATGCACGCCGAGGCCTTCCATTACACCCGGCAGACGCTGGGATACGAGGCGCCGGAGCTCGAGGCCTCTGCGCCGTCGGACGGCGCAAAGGCGCCCGGCGGAGACGTGGAGATGCCGGGCGGCACGCTGATGCTCGGCGCCCCGCGCGACTCGGGCTACGTCTTCGACAACGAGAAATGGGCGCACCCGGTCGAGGTGGCGCCGTTCGCGATCGCGCGCCACCCGGTCACCAACGCGCAATACCTCGAGTACGTCCGCGCCGGCGCAAAGGCGCCGCGCTACTGGAGCGAGCGCGACGGCGTCTGGGGCGAGCGGCGCTTCGACCGCTGGGCGCCGCTCGAGCCCGACTTGCCGGTGGTCCACGTCGACTGGCACGAGGCGCAGGCCTACTGCCGCTGGGCGGGACGGCGCCTGCCGACCGAGGCGGAATGGGAGCTCGCCGCGGGCGGTGCGGAGAAGCGGCGCTATCCCTGGGGCGACGAGGCGCCTTCGCCCGACCAGGCCAACTTCGACGGCTCCGGGCGCGTGCCGGTCGGCGCCTTTGCGCCGGGCGACACGCCCGGGGGCGTCCGCCAGATGATAGGCAACGTCTGGGAGTGGACCGAGAGCACGTTCGCGCCCTATCCGGGGTTCGTCCACGACCCGTACCGCGACTACTCGGTGCCCTGGTTCGGCACGCACAAGGTGCTGCGCGGCGGGAGCTTCGCCAGCCCCGCGCGCCTGCTGCGCAACACCTGGCGCAATTTCTACACGCCCGAGCGCTACGACGTCTTCGCGGGGTTCCGCACGTGCCGGCCCTGAAGCGCATCGAGTCGCGCGACAACGCGCAGGTGAAGGCGCTGGTGAAGCTCGCGGCGTCCGCGTCGGAGCGGCGCCGCACCGGCACCACGCTGATCGAGGGCGAGCGCCTCGTCGCCGCCTACCGCGACTCGGGCGGGACCGCGGAGACGATCGCGGTGGGGGAGAGCGCGTACGCGAAGCCCGGGATCCGATCGCTCGTCGACGCCGCGCCCGCGCGGGTCAAGCTGCTGCTCTCCGATCGCGTCGTCGAGAAGGTCTCGCAGGTCGTGACCGCGTCGGGCGTCGTCGCGGTCGTCGAGGCGCCGAAGCCGCCGGAAATTCCGCGCGAGCTGGGCGCCGCGGTCCTGATCGAGAACCTCCAGGATCCGGGCAACCTCGGGTCGATCCTTCGCAGCGCGGCGGCGGCCGGCATCCGCGACGTGTTCCTCTCGCCCGGATCCGTCTTCGCCTGGTCGCCCAAGACCGTGCGCGCCGGGATGGGGGCGCATTTCTTTCTGTCGATCCACGAGAACGCCGACCTGGCCGACATCGCGCGGCGATGCAAAGGCCGCGTCGTCGCCACCGAGCCGCGCGCCAAGGCGTCGCTGTACGAGACGAAGCTCGACGGCGCGGTCGCATGGCTGTTCGGCAACGAAGGCGCCGGGCTGTCCGAGGCCGGGCGCGGCATCGCGACCGACTGGGTCCGGATCCCGATGCCCGGGAAATCCGAGTCGCTCAACGTGGCGGCCGCGGCCGCGATATGCTTGTTCGAGCAGGTCAGGCAGCGCGAGACCCACAAAAGGGAGGGCAAATGGTAGAGGCGAGAATGGTGACGACCGCGTTCGAGCTGCCCGGGCAGCGCATCGTCAGGAACATCGGCATCGTCCGGGGCATCGTCGTTCGCTCGAGGTCGATCGTGGGATCCCTGTTCGCCGGCCTTCAGACCATCGTCGGCGGCAACATCACCGTGTACACCAACATGTGCGAGGCAGCGAGAAAGGACGCTTACCAGCTGATGTGCGTCCACGCCGCCAACAACGGCGCGAACGCGGTCATCGCGGTGAAGTACGACGCCACCGAGGTCATGGCCGGCGTTACCGAGGTGCTTTGCTACGGCACGGCGGTGGTCGTCCAGCCGGAGGCGCAGCGATGAGCCCGAGCCTGGCCGGCGGGACGGCTTTGTTCGTGATCGGGATCCTGGCGGGCATCGCCCAGCTGTGGTTCGCGCCGTGGACCTCCGAGACCTTCGTCAAGATCGAGCTCACGATCGGCGGGTTGCTGGGCATCGTCATCGTCGTGTGGTTCGTCCTCAAGGAGCAGCGGGAGGACCGGGCGAACCGCAGCGGGAATCGTCTCGATCAGTGAGGAGCAGCACATGAAATCGACCCTGCCCGGCGCATGGATCCAAGGTCTCGTTCTCGCGCTCGCGGCCCTCTCGGCCGCGGCGGCGGATTACCCGCCACCGAAGGAAGCCGACTGGACCGCGCGCGAGTTCCGGTTCCACACCGGCGAGACGCTGCGCGACGTGAAGCTGCACTACACGACGATCGGCTCGCCGAAGAACGAGCCGGTGCTCGTACTCCACGGCACCGGATCGTCGGCGGCTTCGTTCCTCAATCCGCAGTTCGCCGGCGAGCTGTTCGGCCCGGGGCAGCCGCTCGACGCGGCGAAGTACTTCATCATCCTTCCCGACGCGCTCGGCACGGGCAAATCCACCAAGCCTTCCGACGGCCTGCGCGCGCGCTTCCCGAAGTACAACTACGACGACATGGTGCTCGCGCAGTACCGCCTCGTCACCGAGGGACTCGGCATCAAGCACTTGCGGCTCGTCCTCGGCAACTCGATGGGCGGGATGCAGGCGTGGATCTGGGGCGTGCAGCACCCCGGGTTCATGGACGCGATCGTGCCCATGGCGTGCCAGCCGATCCAGATGTCGGGCCGCAACTGGATGATGCGGCGGCTGCTGGTCGAGTCGATCCGCCGCAACCCCGATTACAACGGCGGCAACTACACCGCGCAGCCGCGCGGGATGCAGCTCGCGCTCACCGAGTTCGCGATCGCGACCTCGGGCGGCACGCAGGCCTACTTCAAGCAGGCGCCGACGCGCGAGCAGGCCGACAGGATCGTCTTCGACCGGCTCGACGCGCCGTTCCGCGGCGACGCGAACGACCTGCTGTACCAGTGGGAATCCTCGGACGACTACAACCCGTCGCCCGGGCTCGAGCGCATCGAGGCCGTGGTGCTCGCGATCAACGCCGCCGACGACGAGCGCAATCCGCCCGAGATCGGCGTGATGGAGCCCGAGATGAGGCGGGTGAAGAACGGGCGCCTGGTCGTCATCCCGGCGAGCGCCGAGACGCGCGGGCACGCGACCACGGGCATGGCGAAGTTCTGGAAGGACTACCTGGCGGAGCTGCTCGACAAGGCGCCGCGACGGGCGACGTCGGCGTCTCCTCATTAACCTAATACACCCGCCGCTCCAGCTTGAAGTCCTGCATGATCGTGGTCGCGATCTCCTCGATCGACTTGGTCGTCGAGTCGGCCCAGCGGACGCCCTCGCGCTGCATCAGCTGCTCGGCCTGGCGCACCTCGAAGCGGCAGTTGTCGAGGTTCGCGTAGCGGCTGTTCGGGCGCCGCTCGTGGCGGATCTCGGTGAGCCGCTCGGGGCTGATCGAGAGGCCGAACAGCTTCTCGCGATAGTCCTGGAGAACCGTGGGCAGCTGCAGGCGGTCGAAGTCCTCCGGGATGAGCGGATAATTGGCCGCCCGGATGCCGAACTTCAGCGCGAGGTACAGGCTGGTCGGGGTTTTCCCGCTCCTCGAGACGCCGACCAGGATCACGTCGGCCTTGTCGAGGTCGCGGGACGACACGCCGTCGTCGTGGGCGAGGGCGAAGTTGATGGCGTCGATCCGGTTCGTGTACTGCTTGGTGTCGAGGGCGCTGTGCGAGCGGCCGATGGTGTGGCTCGACTTGGCGCCGAGCTCGCCCTCGAGCGGATCGAGGAACACCTCGAAGAAGTCGAGCACGAACGCCCCTGCCGCCCGGATCACGTCGCGCACTTCGCCGTTCACGAGAGTCGTGAATACTACCGGCCGCGCGCTGCCGCTGCGCGCCGCGTCCTCGATGCGAGCGACGCAGGCGCGCGCCTTGGTGACGGTGTCGACGAAGGGCACGGTGACGTGCTGGAACTCGATGCCCTCGAACTGCGTGAGCAGGCTGTGGCCGAGCATCTCGACCGTGATGCCGGTGCCGTCGGAGACGAAGAAGACGGTGCGCCGCGGAACGGACATGGAAGGAAGGCGTTGACCCCGAGTCAGCGCCGAGACGGCGCTGCCGCTAAAATAGCGGTTTCGCGCCGAAGGTTCAACAACCGAAGAAGGCCGGTGTCATGAGCGATCAACAATACGTCGTCAGGCTGGAGCAGCTGCGCATGAGCGACGTCGACCGCGTCGGCGGCAAGAACGCCTCGCTCGGCGAGATGATCAGCCAGCTGTCGAAGGCCGGGATCCGCGTCCCCGGCGGCTTCGCCACCACGGCGGCGGCGTACCGCGATTTCCTGGCGCAGGGCGGCCTCAAGGACCGCATCGACGCCCGGCTGAAGGAGCTCGACGCCGACGACACCGACGCGCTCGCCCGCTGCGGCGCCGAGATCCGCGGCTGGATCGAGCAGGCGCCGTTGCCCAAGCGCCTCGAGCAGGACGTCTCCGCCGCGTACGCCGACATGATGAAAGGCGGCGAGGGCTCGGTCGCCGTGCGCTCGAGCGCCACCGCCGAGGACCTGCCCGACGCCTCCTTCGCGGGACAGCAGGAGACCTTCCTCAACGTGAGCGGCCTTCCGGCCGTGATGAAGGCGCTGAAGCGGGTCTTCGCGTCCCTGTACAACGACCGCGCCATCTCGTACCGCATCCACAAGGGCTTCGATCACTCGGCGGTCGCGCTCTCCGCGGGCATCCAGCGCATGGCGCGCAGCGACCGGGGCGCGAGCGGCGTGATGTTCACGCTCGACACCGAGTCGGGCTTCCAGGACGTGGTCTTCATCACCGCGTCGTGGGGACTGGGCGAGACGGTGGTGCAGGGCGCCGTGAACCCCGACGAGTTCACCGTGCACAAGCCGATGCTGCGCGCGGGCAAGTACCCGATCATCCGACGGGGCCTCGGATCGAAGATGCACAAGATGATCTTTGCCGAAGGCGGGGACGAAGCCGTGAAGACGGTCGACGTCCCCGACGCCGACCGGCACCGCTTCTGCCTCTCCGACGAGGACGTGATCGAGCTCGCGCGCTTCGCCATGAAGATCGAGGAGCACTACCAGCGCCCGATGGACATCGAGTGGGCGAGGGACGGCGTCGACGGGAAGATCTACATCCTGCAGGCGCGCCCGGAGACCGTGAAATCGCGCAAGACCGAAGGCCAGGAGCGCTACCGCCTGAAGCAGCGCTCCGAGGTGCTCGCGAGCGGACGCGCCATCGGCCACAAGATCGGCGCGGGCAGCGTGCGCGTCGTCAAGGACGCCTCGCAGATGTCGCGCGTCAAGCCGGGCGACATCCTGGTCACCGACATGACCGACCCGAACTGGGAGCCGGTGATGAAGCGCGCGGCCGCGATCGTCACCAACCGCGGCGGGCGCACCTGCCACGCCGCCATCATCGCGCGCGAGCTCGGCATCCCCGCCGTGGTGGGGTGCGGCGACGCGACGCGGACGCTTGCCGACGACACGACCTGCACCGTCTCCTGCGCCGAGGGCGACACGGGCTACGTCTACCGCGGCCTGCTCGAGGTCGAGGTGAGCTCGCAGCAGCTCGGCGACATGCCGAAGTGCCCGGTCAAGATCACCATGAACATCGGCAACCCGATGCTCGCGTTCGACTTCCAGGCGCTGCCCAACTGGGGCGTGGGGCTCGCGCGGCTCGAGTTCGTCATCAACAACATGATCGGCGTGCACCCGAAGGCGGTGCTCGAGTACGCCAGGCTGCCGAGCGAGCTCAAGCGCCAGGTCGACGAGCGCGCCCGCGGCTACCGGGACGCGCGCGCCTTCTACGTGGAGAAGCTCGCCGAGGGCGTGGCGACCATCGCCGCCGCCTTCTGGCCCAAGCCCGTGATCGTGCGGCTCTCCGACTTCAAGTCGAACGAGTACAAGAAGCTGCTCGGCGGCTCGCGCTACGAGCCCGACGAGGAGAACCCCATGCTCGGCTTCCGCGGCGCCTCGCGCTACATCGCCGAGTCGTTCCGCGACTGCTTCGAGCTCGAATGCGAGGCGATGCGGCGGGTGCGCAACGACATGGGGCTCACCAACGTCGAGATCATGGTGCCGTTCGTGCGCACGCTGGGCGAGTGCGAGCGCGTCATCGGGCTGCTCGCCGCCGGCGGCCTGAAGCGCGGCGAGAACGGCCTGCGCCTCGTCATGATGTGCGAGGTGCCTTCCAACGCCATCCTCGCCGAGCAGTTCCTCGAGCATTTCGACGGCTTCTCGATCGGCTCGAACGATCTCACGCAGCTCACGCTCGGGCTCGATCGCGACTCGGGGCTCGTGGCCGAGGCGTTCGACGAGCGCGACCCCGCGGTGAAGGCGATGCTGCGCCTCGCGATCCAGGCCTGCCGCAAGGCGGGCAAGTACGTCGGCATCTGCGGACAGGGCCCTTCCGACAACATCGACTTCGCCCGGTGGCTGATGCAGGAAGGCATCGAGAGCATGTCGCTCAACCCGGACACGGTCGTCGACACTTGGATGCAGCTCGCGAAGGCCTCGGAGTCGCCGTCCCGGTCGACCGTCCCGGCGAAATAGGGCCCGGCGCCGGATCGGATCTCAGGTCTTGGTGCGCAGCAGGCGCTGGCGCTCGCGCTGCCAGTCGCGCTCCTTCTCGGTCGCGCGCTTGTCGTACTGCCGCTTGCCCTTCGCGAGGCCGACGGCGAGCTTCACCCGCCCGCGGGTGTAGTGCAGGTCGAGCGGCACGAGCGTGTAGCCGGCGCGCTGCACCTTGCCGATCAGCTTGCGGATCTCCTCGGCATGGAGAAGCAGCTTGCGCGTGCGGACCGGGTCGGGGTGCACGTGGGTGGACGCCGTTTCGAGAGGGCTGACGTGCGCTCCGATCAGGAAGACTTCGTCGCCGTTGACGATGACGTAGGCCTCCTTGAGCTGGACGCGCCCGGCGCGGATCGCCTTGACCTCCCAGCCTTCGAGCGCGATGCCCGCCTCGTAGCGCTCCTCGATGAAGTAGTCGTGGAAGGCCTTGCGGTTTTCGGCGATCGTCACGGACGCGGGCTTTCCACTAGAATTCTGCGATTTTAAGCCATGGTCGTCGTCGATCGCTCGGTGCTCGCGCCCTACACGGCGAACGAGATGTTCGCCCTGGTCGACGACGTCGAGTCCTACCCGCAGTTCCTGCCCTGGTGCGAAAGCACCCGCGTCGCGCTGCGCGAGCCCGGCCGCACCGTCGCGACGATCCGCGCCAACTATCACGGCCTGCGCCAGGAGTTCACCACCGAGAACGCCAACCGGCCGGGCGAGCGCATCGACATCTCGCTCGTGTCCGGGCCGTTCCGCACGCTGCGCGGGCACTGGAGCTTCACGCCGCTCGGCGAGCGCGGCAGCAGGATCGAGTTCCGCCTCGAGTACCAGTTCGCGAGCCGCATCCTGGACAAGGTCGCCGGCCCCGTGTTCCACAAGATCGCCGACAGCTTCGTCGACGCCTTCGTGCGCCGCGCGGAGCAGCGCCTCGGCCGGCGATGAGCGGCGCGACGATCCGCGTCGAGGTGGCGTACGCGTCGCCCGTGCGGCAGGCGCTGCGTACGCTGACGCTGCCCGAAGGCGCGAGCGCCGCCGACGCGCTGCGGGCGAGCGGCCTGGCGGAGGAGTTTCCCGAGATCGATCCGGCGACCGCCGCGCTCGCGGTGTACGGGAAGCGCGTGCGGCCCGAGGCGCGGCTGCGCGATCGCGACCGCGTGGAGATCGTCCGCCCGCTGCAGGCGGACCCGAAGGAATCGAGAAGGGCGCGCGCGAGGCGCCGCGCCGGGCGCTAGGCTAGTTGCCGCACCACTGCCGGACCGACGCCTGCGCGCTCGCCTTCCCCTGCTCGATCTGCGCGTCGTCCAGATAGTAGCGCTCGCCCTTCGAGTCGATCCTGCCGATGCGGCCGCCGATCTCGTACTGCGCGAGCTGCTGCCGCGCGGTCTCGCAGTTGCGCTGCTTCTCCTCCGCCTGGGCGGTCTTCTGGTCCTCTTTCTTCTGCGCTTCTTCCTTTTCCTTCTGCCGCTTGCGGAATTCCTGCTCCTGCTCGACCGCGGTCATCGGGCCGGCCTTCGCCGCGCCGGGCGCCGGTGCCGTGGGCGCGTCCCTGCGGATGGTCGTCGACTGCGCACCGGACGGGCAGGGGTTCTGCGAGTACACGGTACGGCCGCTCTCGATGCATTTGTAGACCTGCGCGTGCGCGGGCAGCGCGGCGAGCGCGGCGGCCAGCGTGAGCGATGCGAGCGATGTCCGGAGCATGGCGTTGGACCCGGCAAAAATCGACCGGGCCACCATAGCGGCTTTCGCCGGGGCCGTCAATTGACGCCGCGGGGGATTGTGCAGGATTTACCGAGGGTTGCGCCCCGCGTATAATGCGGCTTTTGGATGTCGCCATGCGCCTAGTACAGAAGGCCCTCACGTTCGACGATGTCCTGCTCGTTCCCGCCCACTCCAGCGTCCTGCCCCGCGAAGTCAGCCTGCAAACCCGGCTGACGCGCAACGTCCAGCTCAACATCCCGCTCGTCTCGGCCGCGATGGACACGGTGACCGAGGCGCGGCTCGCGATCGTGCTCGCGCAGGAGGGCGGGGTCGGCATCGTGCACAAGAACATGCCGCCGAAGGCGCAGGCCGCCGAGGTCGCGAAGGTCAAGCGCTACGAGTCGGGCGTGCTGCGCGACCCGATGACGGTGTCGCCCGACATCGCCGTGCGCGAGCTGCTCGCGCTCACGCAGCAGCACAAGGTGTCGGGCTTCCCCGTGGTCGAGAAGGGCCGCGTCGTCGGCATGGTGACCAACCGCGACTACCGCTTCGAGACCAACCTCGACGCACCGGTGCGCTCGATCATGACGCCGAAGGAGCGCCTCATCTACGTGAAGGAGAGCGCGAGCCCCGAGGAGGCGAAGGCGCTGCTGCACAAGCACCGCCTCGAGCGCGTGCTGGTGGTCGACGACGGCTTCCGGCTGCGCGGCCTGATCACGGTGAAGGACATCCTGAAGTCGACCGAGTACCCGAACGCGTGCCGCGACCAGCACGGGAAGCTCCGCGTCGGCGCCGCGATCGGCGTCGGCGAAGGCACCGAGGAGCGGGTCGAGGCGCTGGTCGAGGCGGGCGTCGACGTCATCATCGTCGACACCGCGCACGGGCACGCTCAGGGCGTGCTCGACCGCGTGAAATGGGTGAAGCGCCGCCATCCGTCGCTCGAGGTGATCGGCGGCAACATCGCGACCGCCGACGCCGCCAAGGCGCTGGTCGACCACGGCGCCGACGGCGTGAAGGTCGGCATCGGGCCCGGCTCGATCTGCACGACGCGGATCGTGGCGGGAGTCGGCATCCCGCAGATCAGCGCGATCCAGAACGTCTCGGCCGCGCTCGCGAGCTCCGGAGTGCCGCTGATCGCGGACGGCGGCATCCGCTTCTCGGGAGACATCGCCAAGGCCATCGGCGCGGGCGCGCACGCGGTCATGCTGGGCAGCCTGTTCGCCGGCACCGAGGAGTCGCCCGGCGAGACCGAGCTGTTCCAGGGACGCACCTACAAGTCCTACCGCGGCATGGGATCGCTCGGCGCCATGCAGCAGGGCGCCGCGGACCGCTATTTCCAGGACCCGGCGGTGCACATCGACAAGCTGGTGCCGGAAGGGGTCGAGGGCCGCGTGCCTTACAAGGGCTCCGTCGCGAAAGTCATCGACCAGCTGATGGGCGGCCTGCGCGCGAGCATGGGCTACATGGGCTGCGACGGCATCGAGGCGGTGCGCGAGCGCGCGCAGTTCGTCGAGATCACCGCCGCCGGCATGCGCGAGTCGCACGTGCACGACGTGCAGATCGTCAAGGAAGCGCCGAACTACCAGGCGGACTAGCGTGCCGACGGCCCACGCGCACAGAACCGACCGCGAGACCGCGCCGCCGCGCTCGCATCGCGCGCACGAGAAGATCCTGATCCTCGATTTCGGCGCGCAGTACTCGCAGCTGATCGCGCGCCGCGTGCGCGAGGCGAAGGTCTACTGCGAGCTGCATCCGTGGGACGCGAGCGACGCGTTCGTGCGCGACTTCGGCGCGAGCGGCGTCATCCTGTCGGGCGGGCCGGCGTCGGTCTACGAGGACGCGACGCCCAAGGCGCCCGCGGCGGTGTTCGAGCTCGGCGTGCCGGTGCTCGGCATCTGCTACGGCATGCAGACCATGGCGGCGCAACTCGGCGGCGGCGTCGAGAGCTCCGGCGTGCGCGAGTTCGGCTATGCCGAGGTGCGCGCGCGCGGGCATTCCGAGCTGTTCAAGGGCATCCAGGACCGCAGCAACGCGGAGCGCCACGGGCTGCTCGACGTCTGGATGAGCCACGGCGACAAGGTCACGGCGCTGCCGCCGGGCTTCAAGGTCATCGCGAGCAACGACTCGACGCCGATCGCCGGCATGGCCGACGAGACGCGGCGCTTCTACGGCGTGCAGTTCCACCCCGAGGTCACGCACACGCGCCAGGGCGCGGCGATCCTCGAGCGCTTCGTGCGCGGCATCTGCGGCTGCTCGGGCGACTGGACCATGCCGAATTTCGCCGAGGAGGCGGCCGGGCGGGTGCGTGCGCAGGTGGGCGACGACCAGGTGCTCCTCGGGCTCTCGGGCGGCGTCGACTCCTCGGTGGTCGCGGCGCTGCTCCAGCGCGCGATCGGCGACCGGCTCACCTGCGTCTTCGTCGACACGGGGCTCCTGCGCCTGAACGAGGCGAGCCAGGTGATGGACACCTTCGCGAAGAACCTCGGCGTTCGAGTGGACCTGGTCGACGCGGGCGAGCGCTTCATGCGCGCGCTCGCCGGCGTCCACGATCCCGAAGCCAAGCGCAAGATCATCGGCCGCGAGTTCGTCGAGGTGTTCCAGGCCGAGGCGAAGAAGTTCGCGCGCGTGAAGTGGCTCGCCCAGGGCACGATCTATCCGGACGTGATCGAGTCCGCGGGCGCGAAGACGAAGAAGGCGCACACCATCAAGTCGCACCACAACGTCGGCGGGCTGCCCGAGACGCTGCACCTGAAGCTCTTGGAGCCGCTGCGCGAATTGTTCAAGGACGAGGTGAGGGAGCTCGGTCTCGCGCTCGGGCTTCCACGCGAGATGGTGTTCCGGCATCCGTTCCCCGGACCCGGCTTGGGGGTACGGATCCTCGGGGAAGTAAAAAAGGAATACGCCGATTTACTGCGTCGAGCCGACGCCATCTTCATCGAGGAGCTCAGAGCGGCCGATTGGTACGACAAGGTGGCGCAGGCGTTCGCGGTCTTTCTTCCGGTGCGCTCGGTGGGCGTGATGGGCGACGGCCGAACCTACGAGCACGTCGTCGCGCTCCGGGCGGTGCAGACCGCCGACTTCATGACCGCCCACTGGGCGCCGCTGCCGCACGAGCTGCTCGCCAAGGTCTCCAGCCGCATCATCAACGAGGTGCGCGGGATCAACCGGGTCGTCTACGACGTCTCGAGCAAGCCGCCCGCCACGATCGAGTGGGAATAGAGGCGGACGAGCGCTTCATGCGCGAGGCGCTCGAGCTCGCGCGGCTCGCCGCCGCGCGCGGCGAGGTGCCGGTCGGGGCGGTCGTGGTGCGCGAAGGCGAGGTGATCGGCCGGGGCTCGAACGCGCCGATCTCGAGCCGCGACCCGACCGCGCACGCCGAGATCGCGGCCTTGCGCGACGCGGCGCGCGCGCTCGAGAACTACCGGCTGGGCGGCTGCATGCTCTACGTCACGCTCGAGCCCTGCGCGATGTGCGCCGGCGCGATCATGCACGCGCGCATCGCGCGCCTCGTGTTCGGGGCCGCCGATCCCAAGACCGGTGCCTGCGGCAGCGTGGTCGACCTGTTCGCCGAGCGGCGGCTCAACCACCACGCCGAGGTCGAACGCGGCGTCCTCGCGACCGAGGCGGGCGCGCTGCTCTCCGAGTTCTTCGCGGCGCGCCGGTGAGAATCGAGGTCTCGATCCCGGCGCAAACGCTCGCGCTCCTCGACGACTCGGGGGCCGAGCTCGCGCGCTACCGCGTCTCGACGGCGAAGAACGGCGCCGGCGAGGTGCGCGACAGCCTGTGCACGCCGCGCGGGCGCCACGTCGTCCGCGCCAAGATCGGCGCCGGCGCGCCGCCGAACACCGTGTTCGTGCGCCGCCGTCCGACCGGCGAGCTCTGGACGCCGCTGCTCGCGCGCGAGTTCCCGGGCCGCGACTGGATCCTGACGCGGATCCTGTGGCTCTCGGGCTGCGAGCCGGGCTTCAACCGGCTCGGCCGCGTCGACACGATGCGCCGCTACATCTACATTCACGGCAGCCCGGACACCGTCCCGATGGGCGTCCCGGGCTCGATCGGCTGCATCCGCATGCGCAACGCCGACATCGTCGAGCTGTTCGACCGGGTGCCGGCGCGCACGCCGGTCGAGATCCGCGGCTAGCGCTGCGCGGCGGTATCGAGGCGCTCGGAGCGCGAGCGCCCGCCGTGCGGAGCGGGCAGCGCGCCGTCCTCGACCGCGACGCCGTGCACGTGGACCATCTCGCCGCCGAGCCACCCCGACACGGCGAGGATGACGACCGCCACCACCGACAGCATCACCGGCCAGCGCATGTCGGTCGTCGCCTGCACGCGCAGCCAGATGTTCACCGCGTAGAGCGCGACCGCGATCAGGTTGAGGACCATGTGCGTGACTGCGATCCGTCGCACGCGCGCGAGCTGCGGCGACACGAGGTCGATCAGCCCCGGCACGGCCGCGACGAGCGCGCCGACCAGACCGCCCACCATCGTGTAGAAGGCCGCCACCTGCCATCCGGGCGACGTCGCTCCGGCGAGCACGACGATGTCGCACACGAGTGAGAAGATCCATAGGCCGACGGGAAACACGATCAGCATCGGATGCAGCGGATGCTTCGCGATCGTTGCGGGTGTTCGCATGAGTATCGCTCCTTCGAAGAGAGTGGACACCGGAACAGGTTGCATCATCCATGCCAATCGCCGTGCTCCGTTTGCCGGAAAAATTTTCCGATACGCGGGCAAGAGTTACAGCGCGGCGTGATCCGAAAGAAGGACGAAAACGCCGCTGCGGCCGGCTTTTGCACACGGCATGGAGCTTGCTGCCGCATTGGCGAGGCCGCTTTTCTGCGCCCGGCGGGGTCGCCGGGGAGCGGCGATTCACCGAGGAAAACTGAACCATGCGGCAAACGACTCTTCTCGCCGGAATCTCCCTGCTCACTCTCGCAGCGGGCGTCGCCTTACCCGCTTCCGCGCAGACCACGCGCGAGACCACCGTCACGACCGAGCGCTACTACATGCCTTACCAGAAGGATTTCTGGAGCTACATCGGCGCGAACATCGGCCAATCGAAGCTCAAGGACTCCGACTTCGGGATCTCCGACGACACCGACACCGGCTTCAAGATCTACGGCGGCGGCAAGTTCCGCGACTGGCTCGGTCTCGAGGTCGGATACATGAACTTCGGCAAGGCGAAGCTCGCCAACGGCGGCGAGGAGAAGGCCCAGGGCTTGAACGTGCAGGCCGTGCTCGGGCTCCCGCTCGGCGCGAACTCGAGCATCTTCGCCAAGGGCGGCGCCGCGTATACGCGGGCCGACGTGATCGGCGCGAAAGTGAACGGCTGGGAGCCCAGCTACGGCGCGGGCGCGGCGATCGGGCTGAATCGCAACTGGCAGATCCGGCTCGACTGGGACCGGGTGCGCTTCGAGGTGCCGAACGGCAAGGACAACTTCGAGATGGTATCGGCGGGCCTGCAGTACCGGTACTGACAACGCAAGAACTTCAAAGGAGAAGCACATGGCATTCGGGTTCCTGGGCCGCAGACGGCGCGGGCCGCGGCGCGACCGCGGCGCACTGGTCGCGCCCCCGGGGCCCCGAATGCCGCACGAGCGCGACCAGGTGGTCCAGCAGCCCCCGGCGCGTCCGAAGGAGAAGCTGCGCCAGGCGGCCCGGGACGAGCAAAGCGGCCGCCGGGACACCGAGGCGCGCTGGCGCGCGACCGACGAATTCTCCAAGAACGCGACGCCCGAGAAAAAACCGGTGCCGGTGATCATCCGAAGGCGCTACCGGATCTAGTCCGGCAACATTTACAAGCGCTCTGAAAAATTTACCGATGCGCAACGATCGCGGACCAAAAAGATCGAATGTTTTCAGGGTACGGAAGACCCCTGCCGGACGGCACGGTTCGTGCAATACAGAACCGACGCACAGCGTCGTCTCCGCAGACGACGACAGGGACGGCAAGGGGATTCCAAGCCTGACAATTTTCGTGGCCAAGGCCGCTGATTAGGAAATTCCATATGCACACGAGACGACAGACGGTCCGCAAGGCCGTATTCCCGGTGGCCGGTTTCGGCACCCGGTTTTTGCCCGCGACCAAGGCGTGCCCGAAGGAGATGCTCCCGGTCGTGGACAAGCCGTTGATCCAGTACGCGGTCGAGGAAGCGGCCGCGGCCGGGATCACCGAGATGATCTTCGTCACCGGCCGCAACAAGCGGGCGATCGAGGACCATTTCGACCGCGCCTACGAGCTCGAGAAGGAGCTGGAAGCCGCGGGCAAGACCGATACGCTGCGCGAGCTGCGCAATGCCCTGCCCTCGGGCCTGACCTACAGCTACGTGCGCCAGCCCGAGATGCGCGGCCTGGGCGACGCCGTGCTCTGCGCCGCGTCGCTGGTCGGCGACGAGCCCTTCGCCGTCATCCTGCCCGACGACATCATCGACGCCGAGATCCCGGCGATGCGGCAGATGGTCGAGCTGTACGAGCAGACCCGCAGCTCGGTGGTCGCGGTCGAGCGGGTCGATCCCGCCGAAGCGCACCGCTACGGCGTGATCAAGCCCGAGAGCGCGGCCGGCGGTCCGGTCCAGCGGCTGGCGGACCTGGTGGAGAAGCCCAAGCCCGGAACGGCACCCTCGTCGCTCGCGATCGTCGGCCGCTACATCCTCAGCCCGGCGGTGTTCGAGCTGCTCAGGATGCTGCAGTCGCGCACCGCGAAAGGCGAGCTGCAGCTGACCGACGGCATCCGCGGGCTCCTCGGTCTCGAGTCCGTGCTCGGCTACGAGTTCGAGGGCGTGCGCTACGACTGCGGCACCAAGATCGGACACCTGCAGGCGCAAGTCTGGTACGCCCTGAAGCGCCCCGAGCTGCGCGACCAGTTCGCGTCGTATCTGCGCCAGCTCAGCTGGAGGCCGCGCCAGAAGGCGCCGGCGGTGCACCGCGACGAGCCCTCGCGCGCCTGGAGCAAGAGCACCAACCCGCTGCGCGTGGTGAGCGAGCGCGACTAGCGCCCGAGGAGTCGCTCGATCTTCGCCGCGTCGGGGCGCTCGACGACCCCGCGCTCGGTGATCAGGCCCGTCACCAGCTCGGCGGGAGTCACGTCGAACGCCGGGTTGGCGACGCGGACGCCTTCGGGAGCCCAGCGCATCCCGCCGTAGCCGGTCACCTCGGACGCGCTGCGCTCCTCGATCGGGATCGCCTCGCCGGTCGCGACCTCGGGGTCGATCGTCGAGACCGGCGCCGCGACATAGAAGGGCAGGCCGTGGCGCGCGGCGAGCACGGCGAGGGGATAGGTGCCGATCTTGTTCGCCACGTCGCCGTTCGCGGCGACCCGGTCGGCGCCGACGATGACCAGGTCGATCTCTCCGCGCCGCATCAGGTGACCCGCCATGCCGTCGGTGATCAGCGTGACCGGGATGCGCTCCTGCACCATCTCCCAGGCGGTGAGGCGCGCGCCTTGCAGGTACGGCCGGGTCTCGCTCGCGATCACGGAGATGCGCTTGCCCTGGTCGCGCGCGGAACGCACCACGCCGAGCGCCGTGCCGTGGCCGGCCGTGGCGAGCGCCCCGGCGTTGCAATGGGTCATGATGCGCGCCCCTTCCGGGACGAGGGCGGCGCCGGCGGCGCCGATCGCGCGATTGGTCGCGAGATCGGCGTCGAGCAGCTCGAGGGCCGCGCGAACCGGATCGCGACCGGCGGCGAGCGCCTCGCGCATGCGGTCGAGCGCCCAGAAGAGATTCACGGCGGTCGGGCGGCTCGCGGCCAGTGCCGCGAACGCCCGTTCCAGCGCCGCCGCGAGCTCGGCGCGCGGACGATGCCGGTGACGCAGCGCCTCGAGCGCCACGCCGAACGCGGCGGCGCAGCCGATCGCGGGCGCCCCGCGCACCACCATGTCGCGGATCGCGGCGGCGACCTCGGCGGCCGAAGCGCAGCTCACGTAGTCCAGGCGTCCGGGAAGACCGCGCTGGTCGATCAGCTCGAGGCGCTCGCCCGTCCAGCGCAGCGTCTCGACCGCGGTCGCTTCAGATGACGCGCTCATTGCCGCCGTCGACGGGCACCTGCGCGCCCGTCGTCTTCGCGAACAGCGGCCCGCACATCTCGGCGGCGAGCTCGGCGACGTCGCGGCTCGTCACCTCGGTGCGCAGGACGTTGTTCGTCTTGTACTGCTCGACCGTCATGCCGTAGCTGCGGGCGCGCTCGGCGAGCACCGCCTCGGTCCAGAGGCCGGTGTCGAACACGGCGTTCGGGTGCACCGTGTTGACGCGGATGCCGTCGGCGCCCCATTCGAGCGCGGCGATGCGCGCCAGCTGGTTGAGCGCGGCCTTCGACGCCGAGTAGGCCGACGCGCCGGGACCCGGCGCCGGGACGTTCTTCGAGCCGATCACGACGACGCGTCCGCCGCGCGGCGCGAGCTTGAGGTAGGGGTGGCAGGTGCGCATCAGCGCCAGGTTCGAATCGAGGTTGATCGACATCACCTTGCGCCACTCGTCGCCCGGCAGGTCCGCGATCTTCCGGCTCGCGGAAAAGACGCCGGCGTTGAGGACGAGCATGTCGATTCCGCCGAAGGCGAGGGCGGCGCGCTCGACCGCGGCGGCGACGTCGGCTTCGCTCGTGACGTCGCCGCGCACGCCGAGGAAATCGGGCCGCCGGTGCAGCGACTCGATCTCCGGGTTCAGGTCGAAGCCGACCACCGCGGCGCCGCGCGCGAGGAAGGCGGCGACGGCGGCCTTGCCGATGCCCGACGCCGCGCCCGTCACGAGCGCCACCTCGCCGGCGAAGGCAGGCGGCTTTCCGCCCTTCTTGAGCTTCGCCTGCTCGAGGTCCCAGTACTCGACGTCGAACAGGTCCTTCGCCGGCAGCGCGCGGAATCCGCCCAGCGCCTCGGCGCGCAGGATGACGTCGATCGTGTGATCGTAGATCTCGGCCGCGATCGCCGCGTCCCTGGCCGTCCTGCCCGCCGCGGCGAGCCCGAACTCCGCGTCGAGCACGAGCCGCGGCGCGGGATCGAGCATGGTCTTCGGCTCCTTGGCCTTCGGCGCGTGCTCCTCGAAGTAGCGGCGATAGGCGTCCGCGTAGCGGCCGACGTCGCGCCCGAGCATGGGCGTGCACTTGGTGCGGATGACGTGATCGGGCGTCGCGGGCCCTTGCTGCGAGATGCGCGAGACTTCCGGGGCCCGGGCGAACGCGAGCGTGCGCTCGTCGGTCACGGTGCGGAGCACGAGCGGCGAGCCCGCCGCGTCCGAGATCGCGCGGCGCAGGCGCGCCTGCGCCGCGGGGTCGGCCTTCGCTGGCGCGGCGCGCTCGGGCGCCACGGTCCACGCGCGGCGCGACTCGAGGTACTTCCGCGCGAGCCCCACCAGCTCGATCATGCGCTCGTACGACTCGCGCGCCGTCTCGCCGAAGGAGAAGATGCCGTGATGCATCAGCACCATCCCGACCGTCTCTGGCGTTCCCTGGCGCTTCAGCTCGCGCGCGCAGAACTGCGCGAGGTCGAAGCCCGGCATGAGATAGGGCACGACGACGCAGCGCTTGCCGTAGATCTCGCGGATGCGCTTGTCGCCGTCCTTGGTGTTGGTGACCGAGAGCACGGCGTCGGCGTGGGTGTGGTCGACGTACTTCTGCGGCATCAGCCCGTGCAAAATAGTCTCGATCGACGGCGCGGGCGCCGAGGCGCGCAGCATGTGGGTGACCAGCTGGTTCACCATCTCGGGGTCGGAGAGCGCGGGCAGCTCCGCGAGCTTCAGCACGTGCGCGAGGCGCACCGGCGAGAATCCCTGCGGCTCGATGGTCTCGAGATCCCAGCCGCTGCCCTTGACGTAGAGGATGGCCTGCTCCTCGCCGAAGAGGTCGCGCTCGCGCAGCTTGACCGAGGTGTTGCCGCCGCCGTGCAGGACGAGCGATTTGTCGCGTCCGAGCAGCCGTGAGGTGTAGACGCGGAGTCCGAGGTCGCCTTTGAACTGCTTCGCTTCCTCGTCGTTCCAGAGGCTTCGCATCGCCGTCCTTGCTTAAAATGCCTTCGATTATAAGGTCTCGCATGCCCTTGCCGTTCACGATCCGTGTCCTCGACTGGAGCGACGCCGCAGCGCTCGCGCGGCCCGTGCGCGAGGAGGTCTTCGTCCTCGAGCAGCGCGTTCCGCTGGAGCTCGAGTGGGACGAGCACGACGCGGCCTGCCGCCACGCGATCGCCCTCGCCGCGGGCGGCGAGACGATCGGCACCGCGCGCCTGCTTCCCGAGGGACGCATCGGCCGAATGGCGGTGCGCAAGGCCTGGCGCGGCCGGGGCGTCGGCGCCGCGCTGATGCGCGCGCTGCTCGACGAGGCGCGCTCGGCCGGGATGACCGAGATCGCGCTGCACGCGCAGACGCACGCGGCGGGCTTCTATCGCCGGTTCGGCTTCAGCGCGACGGGAGAGCCGTTCGACGAGGCCGGGATCCCGCACGTGGAGATGCGCCTGGAGCTGCCGCCAGCGTGAAGCGGTAGCGCACGGCGCCGCCCGGGCGGCCGTCCTCGCGCCACGTCCGCTCGCAGAACTCGACGCGGCCGTCCTCGCCGACGGCGAGCACCGTCGTGCAGCGCGTGCCGTAGCCGCCGTGCGGCGCGATACGCACGGCCGAGAGCCGCTCCTCGAGCTCGAGGCCCACGCCCGTGTCCGGCAGGGGCTCGCCCGCGGCCGTGCGCGGATCGTCGAACGCCGCGAGCAGGGCATCCGCGTCGAAAGGGCGCTCCAGCGCCGCGCGCATCATGGCCTTGCCCTTCTCGACTTTCGGCCACGGCGTATCGAGCAGGTGGTTGGAAAGCGCGTGCACGCCGCGCGCGACCTCGACCGGCGCGCCGCCCTGGTTCGAGAGGAACCACAGCGACTCCAGGTCGCCGGCGAGCATGCTGAAGCCGTTGTACTGCGTCGCCTTGCGGGCGACCGCGGCCGCGTACTCGCGCGGCCGCTGCGCGCCGGTGAGATAGTCGCTCACGAGCCGGCCGCGCGTGGGCGCGTCGGAGCGGCGCTCGGCGGGATTGCGGTAGTTCGTGATGGCGGCGAAGCGTCCCTGGAGCGTGACGCCGAGCCAGGTGCCGCCCGCCTCGAGATCGCGGCCCGCGAGAACGAGGTGGTGATCGTCCCAGAAGTCCGCCGGCGCCGTCCGCCGGCGGAAGTACTCGTCGCGGTTCGCGGCGACGACCAGCCGATAGTTCTCGTGCGCGCGCCACGCGAACGCGATCAGGCACATGCTCAGAGCTCGCGGAAGACTTCGCGGCGGCGGCCGCCGCCCGGGGAGAGCAGGGCGGCGACGCCGTGCCGGCGCGCGAGCTCGTCGAGCGCCGCCTCGAGCTTCGCGCCGTCCTCCACGTCCTCGTAGATCTCCATCCACGTCGTCTCGTCGTCGCGCCGGCGCAGCAGGCGGCCGCGGACGCCGGTCGCCGCGGCGACGTCGCGCTGAAGCTTCTCGACCGCGGCGCGCGCGGCGGCGGCGTTCTCGCGCGGCACCTTGTAGTAGATGTAGTAGGAGAGCTTCACGCGAGGGGATCGGAGAAAAAGCGCAGCACCGGACCGTCGAGCGAGCGCAGGTGCACGGTGGAGGACTCGCGGCTCGCCGCGTTGACCGACGCGAGCACGTCGGTACCGCCCTCGGGCGAGGCGGCCGCGTTCACCACCAGGCCGGCGGCCTGGTCGCCCAGGTCCTCGGCGTAGAGCTCGTCGCCCGCGGCCGCGGCGGCCGCCACGTTCGCGACGAAGGCGCGGCGCTTCACCGTGCCGCGGTGCTGCGCGCGCGCGACGATCTCCTGACCCGTGTAGCAGCCCTTGGTGAAGCTCACGCCGCCGATGCGCTCCAGGTTCGCCATCTGCGGCACGAGCCGGTCCTGCGTCGCGGCCGTCACCCACGGGATCCCGCGGCGAACGTCGAGCCAGTCCCACGCGCTCGCCGAGACGCGCGCGAGCCGCGCGCCGATCTGTGAGAGGCGCGCCTCGGCGCCGTCCCCGCCGAGCGCGAGCAGGAAGCGCGAGCCGTCGAGGCGGATGAGGGCATCGTCGCCTCCGAGCGACGCGGCCTCGAGCGGCGCGCGCGGCAAGGCCGCGCCCGCGCCGAGCGCCGCCTCCGCCTGCGTGCCGGAAAAGCCCGCGAGCGCGAGCCGCGCGGGCTCGATCGCGACCTTCGCACGCAGGACGTAGCGCGCGATCCGCTGCTGCACGCCCGGCGCGATGTCCGAGCGCAACGCCATGAAGAACCCCGCGTCGCCGCGCCAGAGGAGGAAGCTCGCGAGCATCCGGCCCTGCGACGAGCACCACGCGCCCCAGGTCGCGCCGGAGCGCAGGCCGGTCACGTCGCACGTGAGCTGACCTTGCAGAAAGCTTTCGGCGTCGGCGCCGGAAAACTTCAGCGCCATCGTGTGCGACAACACCGATACGACGCCGCCCGAGCGCACCGCGTCGAGCTCCGCGCGCGCCGGGATCGGGTGATTTTCGAGGGATAAGCCTGTCATTTCCCATTTATTATACGGACAATGGTGCGCTACTCCCCGCGCGGCGCCCGGCGCTCGCCGGCGCTGGCCGCGCTCAAGTTCCTGTTCCTCGTCGCGTTCGCCGCCGCGCTCGGCTTCGCCGGCTGGATGCTGTGGTTCGCGCTGTCGCCGGTGAAGATGGGCGCCACGCCCCTCGAGTTCTCGATCCGGCCGGGCAGCGCGCTGCGAGCGGCCACGCGCCAGATCATCGACTCGGGCGTCTCGATGCCCGCGTGGCAGTTCATCGCGCTCGCGCGCGCGAGCGGCCACCAGGGCCGGATCAAGGCCGGGAGCTACCAGCTGAACGCGGGCGTGACGCCGTTCCAGATCCTGCGCAAGATCACGCAAGGCGATTTTGCGCAGGCCGACGTCGTCCTGATCGAAGGCTGGACTTTCAAGCAGCTGCGCGCCGCGCTCGACGCGAACCCGGAGCTGCGCCACGATTCGACCGCGCTGTCCGACGAGGAGATCATGGCGCGCCTCGGCGATGCCGACGTCGCGGCCGAGGGCATGTTCTTCCCCGACACCTACATCTTCGCCAAGGGCGACAGCGATTTCGCGGTGCTGGGACGCGCGCACCGCGTCATGCGCCGCAGGCTGGAGCAGGCGTGGGCGCAGCGCGACCCGAAGCTGCCGCTCGAGACGCCCTACGAGGCGCTGATTCTCGCCTCGATCGTGGAGAAGGAGACCGGCCTCTCCACCGACCGCGGCATGGTGGCCGCGGTGTTCCTCAACCGCCTGCGGCTCGGCATGCGGCTGCAGACCGACCCCTCGGTCATCTACGGCATGGGCGACAAGTTCGAGGGCAACCTGCGCAAGCGCGACCTCGCGCACGACCACCCGTTCAACACTTATACCCGGGCGGGGCTGCCGCCGCACCCGATCGCGATGCCGGGCGCCGCCGCGCTCGAGGCGGTGACGCACCCGGCGAAGAGCGACGCGCTGTACTTCGTGTCCCGCGGCGACGGCACGAGCGAGTTCTCCCGGAGCCTCTCGGACCACAACCGGGCCGTCGACCGCTACCAGAAGCGCCGCCGCTCGCGATGAGGCACGCCCGATGAAGCGCGGGATGTTCATCACGCTGGAAGGCGTCGACGGGGCGGGGAAGAGCACGCACGTCGCCGGGATCGCGGACCTGCTGCGCGCACGGGGAAAGGACGTCGTCGTGACGCGCGAGCCCGGCGGGACGCCGCTCGGCGAATCGCTGCGCGCGCTGCTGCTCGAGCAGCCGATGCACGTCGACACCGAGACGCTGCTCGTGTTCGCCGCGCGGCGCGAGCACCTCGCGCAGGTGATCGCCCCGGCGCTCGACGCCGGACGCTGGGTCCTGTGCGACCGCTACACCGACGCCACCTACGCGTACCAGGGCGGGGGGCACGGGGTTCCGGCCGAGCGCATCGAGGAGCTCGATGCCTGGATGGGGGTCGTCCCCGACCTCACCCTCGTCTTCGACGTGCCGGCCGAGGTCGCGCGCCGGCGGCGCGCCGCCTCGGCGAGCGCGCCCGACCGGTTCGAGCGCGAAGACCCCGCGTTCTTCGACCGGGTGCGGCGCGTGTATCTGCAGCGGGCGCGGCTGGACCCGCGCCGCGTGCGCATCGTGAACGGCGACCGCTCGCCCGAGGACGTTAAGAAAGAGCTTCAACAAATTCTTTCATCCTATTGTTGATATGCAGATATATCCGTGGCACGCGGCGGCGTGGGCCGAGCTCGGGCGCTATCGCGCCCAGCTTCCGCACGCGATCCTGATCCGCGGGGCGGAGGGCACCGGCGGCGAGGCGCTCGGACGCACCTTCGCCGAGTCGCTCCTTTGCGAGTCCGCGGCCGCGGACGCCTTCCCCTGCGGGAAGTGCCCCGCCTGCAACTGGATGGCGCAGGGCAACCACCCCGACCTGCGGGTGCTTCAGCCCGAGAGCCTCGCCGCCGAGCCCGCTCCCGATTCCGACGAGGCGCCCGCCCCCGCGGCGCGCAAGGAAAAGAAAAGCGAGCAGATCCGCATCGACCAGGTGCGCGAGCTCCAGGATTTCCTAGCGATCGGAACGCACCGCGCCGGCCTGCGAGTCGTCCTCGTTCACCCCGCAGAGGCGATGAACCCCAACACGCAGAACGCGCTGCTGAAGAGCCTCGAGGAGCCGCCTCCGGGGACGGTGTTCGTCCTCGTCGCGGGCAACACCGAGCGCCTGCTGCCGACCGTGCGCAGCCGTTGCATCGCCCTCGAGCTGCCGGCCGCCGGGCGCGAGGCGTCGCTCGCGTGGCTGAAAGAGCAGGGGGTGACCGACCCCGAAGCGCTCCTCGCCGCGGCGGGCGGCGCTCCGCTCGCCGCGCTCGAGCTGGCGGGGCTGGCCGAGGCGCGCGAGCGGCTGATCTCGGGCCTGCGCGATCCGAAGGTCGACGCGCTCGAGCTCGCCGAGCGCGCCCAGGGCGTACCGCCCGTGCACCTGGTCGCTTGGCTGCAGCGCTGGTGCTACGATCTGCTGGCCGCCCGGCTGGGCGGTCCGATCCGGTATCATCCGAAATATGAGAGGTATATCGCTGAAACCTCGCGTCGTTCCAGAGCTTCGGAGCTGGCCGGTTACCTGCGCTCGCTTGCCGAGGCGCGCTCGCTGGCGCAGCATCCGCTCAACGCGCGGCTGTTCGCCGAGGACCTGCTGATCCGGTATCGCGCGCTCACGAGCGGCTCCTGACATGTCCGAAGACAGCAACCACGGCCGGCCGAGCGTCCTCTCGCTCAACATCAAGGAGCTCTCGGCGCTGTACGCCGCGTATATGCCGCACCTGAAGCGCGGCGGGATCTTCATCCCGACGCACAAGCCTTACAAGGTCGGCGACGAGGTGTTTCTTCTGCTCAGCATCCCGAACGACCCGAACAGGATCCCGGTGGCCGGCCAGGTGGTCTGGGTCACGCCCGTGAACAACCAGGGCAACAAGACCCCGGGCGTGGGCGTGCATTTCTCCGACGACGAGAGCGGCCTCGCCGCGCGCAAGCGCATCGAGACGATGCTCGGCGGCCTCATCGACTCGCCGCGACCGACGCACACCTACTAGCCGTGTCCGCCTTCTCCGGCGCCGCCGCGCTGGTCGACTCCCATTGCCACCTCGATTTCCCGGACTTCGACGGGCGCATGGACGCCGTGCGCGCGGACATGGCCTCGCACGCCGTGACGCACGCGCTGTGCATCAGCGTCAGCCTCGCCGGTTTCCCCAAGGTGCTCGCGCTCGCCGAGCGCTACGCCAATTTCTACGCCACGGTCGGCGTGCACCCCGACGACGAGGACCGCGTCCCGGTCGACGAGGACGAGCTCGAGCGCCTCGCGCGGCATCCGAGGGTCGTGGCGATCGGCGAGACGGGGCTCGACTACTACCGCACGAGCGGGGACACGGAATGGCAGCGCGAGCGCTTCCGCGCGCACATCCGCGCCGCGCGCCGGGCGGGGAAGCCGCTCGTCATCCACACGCGCGCCGCGGCCGAGGACACCCTGCGCATCATGCGCGAGGAGAGGGCCGGGGAGGCGGGCGGGGTGCTGCACTGCTTCACCGAGTCGCAAGAGACCGCGGACGCCGCCCTCGCGCTCGGGTTCCACGTCTCCTTCTCGGGGATCGTGACGTTCAAGAACGCGGGCGCGCTGAAGGAAGTGGCGCGCCGGGTGCCGCTCGAGCGGCTGCTGGTCGAGACCGACTCTCCCTATCTCGCGCCCGTGCCGTTCCGCGGAAAGACCAACCAGCCGGCGTTCGTGCGCTACGTGGCCGAGGAGGTGGCGCGGCTGCGCGAAATCCCGGCCGACGAGCTGGCGGCCGCGACGACGCGGAACTTCTTCGGCCTGTTCAGGCCGCCGGCGTAGCCGCGAGCAGGACCGGGGCCCGGCTCACCGGGCGCGCGTCCTTGCCGCCGCCCGGAGCGCGGCGTGCCCGCCTGCTGCCGTTCTCTTCGAGATCCAGCCACTCGGCCCGATCGCTGACCAGGGTGACGTTGTAAATGTGCCCGTCCTCGGAGCGCACGGTCAGAACCCGAGCGAATTTGCCGTCGCCGTGATGGCCTGACTGGATGCCGGAAACGGTGACGGAACGGACTCTCCTGATCTTCAGCTCGGTCGGCATAACTCTCCTGTTTGGGTTTCGCGCGCGAAAATTTTATTGGACGGGTTCGCGTGCCCATATGCTCCGCTTGGAGGGCGGGCAGGGAAGCTGCCACGATAAACGAGCGCGAAGGGCGAGGCCTAGCGCGAATGATTTAACATAATACACATTATGCGCAATCCGACTGCGCCGTCCACGGCAGTCAACGGCTCCCTTGCTGTCCGTCCCGCGCCTTCTCCAGCTGCTTCGCCAGATCCGGGCTCAGCGCCCGCAGCCGCTCGAGCGCCTCGGCGAAGTCCTCGCGCCGCCCGGTCTGCAGATACGCGAGCCCGAGCCCGAACCAGGTCGGAGCGAAGCTGCCGTCGATCCTGACCGACTCGCCGTAGGCGCGCACGGCGCGATCGGGCCGGCCGAGGTCGCGGTACGCCTCCCCCAGCAGGTAGTACGTGACCCCCGAGGTGCGGCTGACGGTGGCGGCGTGCTCGAGGGTCCGGACGGCGGCCTGGGGGTCGCCCGCCAGGCGGAACGATTCTCCGAGCAGGTTCCAGGCGTCGACGTCTTCCGGGTTGCGCCGCGTGGCGCGCGAGAACGCCGGCACCGCCTGCGCGTAGTTCCGCTGCTGCAACAGCCCGTAGCCCGCGATCAGCTCCCAGTCCGCGCTGTCGGGGGCGCCTTTGAGCTGCTCGCGCGCGTACTCGGTGAGGGCCTTCCAGTCCTTCTTCTTTTCGAGCTCGAAGACCTGCGGTCCGGGGCTGCGGTCGGCGCCCGCGAAGGTCGCGCGCCGGGCAAGGCTGGTCTCGAGCAGCGGGGTCTGCGACAGCGCGGGATCGGGCTCCTGCAGCCCGGCGCAGGCGGCGAGCACGGCCGCCGCGGCGGCCCCGAGAAGACCGCGAAGCGCGTCAGCGCTTCGGCTGGGCGATCGGGCTGCCGTAGACGTAGGCCGGCTGC
>Ga0070741_10002138_pt1 | contig 54973 bp, 43 predicted proteins | sample Coa_R1_4_FD_66440 | JGI IMG/M metagenome (GOLD analysis project Ga0070741, IMG submission 66440) | Surface soil microbial communities from Centralia Pennsylvania, which are recovering from an underground coalmine fire - Coalmine... | ecosystem: Environmental > Terrestrial > Soil > Unclassified ... | reverse complement strand
GATCTGCCAGACGATGTCGCCCTTGTTCAGATCGATCGCGGTGATGCGGCCGTACGGCGGCTTGACGATCGAGAGGCCGCGCACGGTCAGCCCGCCGCCGCCTTCGCCGCGGCCGCCGCCTTCGCCGGGGCCTCCCGCCCGTCCCGCGCCGCCGGCGCGTCCCGCCTGGGCGGATGGATTGGCAGCGGCCGGGCGCGCGACGCCCTGCACGTAGCCGAAGTCGGACTTCGCCGGATCGGCCGGCACGAGCCCGATCGGCGACACGAGCGTCTGCGAGAAGATGTAGAGGATGTTCGTATCGGGATCGAGCGCGCCGCCCGGCCAGTTGGCGCCGCCGACGCTCGACGGCGTCATCAGCAGCGCGAGCGGGCCTTCCACCTTGCTCACGACGGGCGGCGTGAACAGCGGACCCAGCTTGTAGCGCGAGACGAGCTTCATCGCCTCTTCGTGCAGCTCGGGCGTGAAGTCGATCAGATCCTTCTCCTGGAAGCCCTGGAGATCGTACGCCGGCGGCTTGGTGACGAATGGCTGCGTCGGCGAATACCACTCGCCGGGCACGTCGCCCTTCGCCACCGGACGCTCTTCGATCGGCCACACCGGCTTGCCGTTGGTGCGGTCGAAGACGTACAGCCAGTTCTGCTTCGTCGGCTGCGCGATCGCCTTGATCTTCTTCCCGTCGACGGTGATGTCCGCGAGGATCGGCGCGCACGGGATGTCGTTGTCCCAGATCCCGTGGTGCACGAACTGGAAGTGCCACTTCTTCTTGCCCGTCTTCAGATCGAGCGCCACGAGCGATTCGCCGAACAGCCCCGCGCCCGGACGGTTGCCGCCGTAGTAGTCGCCCGTCGGCAACTCGACCGGCAGGTAGACCATGTTCAGCTCGGGATCGATCGTCATCTGCGCCCACACGCCGGCGTTGCCGGTGTAGGCCCACGAGTCTTTCTCCCAGGTGTTGTTGCCTTCTTCGCCCGGCTGCGGAATCGTGTGGAAGATCCAGAGGCGCTTGCCGGTCCGCGCGTCGTACCCGCGGATGAATCCCTTTTCGTGCGTCTTGCTCTTCGGCGATCCGCCGGCCAGGTGCGCCGCGCCGACGACGATGACGTCGTTGGCGATGATCGGCGTGGCGTGCAGGCCAATCTCGCCGTTGACGAGATCGATCGGCTGATCGTCCTCCGTTTTCAGATCGACGACGCCGTTGGCGCCGAAGCTCCTCGCCGGCACGCCGGTCTTCGCATCCAGCGCAATCATGCGGTAGCCCGGCGTCACGTAGACGATGCGCGACTCTCTGCCGTCGGTCCAGTAGGAGAGCCCGCGGCCCGACAACTGACGGGGCGCGGCCTCGCCGCGCTTGCCCTCGTTCTCACTGTGCATCCAGATCAACTCGCCGGTGGCCGCGTCGAGCGCGACGACGGCGCGGCGCGTGCCCGCGGTGGAGTAGACGATCCCGTCCACCATCAGCGGCGTCGACTGGAAGTTGTACTCGGGTCGCGGACCGAGGAAGTCGGTCTTGAACCGCCACGCCACCTCGAGGTTCTTGAAGTTGTCCCTGTTGATCTGATCGAGCGGCGAGTAGCGCGTGCTCGCGAGGTCGCCGCCATAGGTCCACCATTCGCCGAGCTTGGCCTTGACCTGCGCCGAGGCCGCGACGTTGAGCCACACGAACGCCGACGCGAGCGAGAGTAGGGCAACCTTTCGCATAATGCGCGTAATGATATCCCGGTTCGCGCCGGCGCCAACCGGGTTCCTGCACCTCGGTCACGTGCTGAACGCCGTGTACGTGTGGGATCTCGGCGCGCGCGTGCTGCTGCGGATCGAGGACCACGATCGGCAGCGCAGCCGGCCGGCCTACGACGCCGCGATCCTCGAGGATCTGGCGTGGCTCGGCTTTCGCTGGACCGGGCCGGTGACGCGGCAGAGCGAGCGCGGCGAGATCTACGCGCGCGCGCTCGACCGTCTTCGCGCGCAGGGGCTCGTCTACGCGTGCGCGTGCTCGCGCAGCGACGTCGCCGCGGCGCAGGCGCCGCGACCATCGGCGCGCGGCGTCGATGCCGAGCTCCCGTATCCCGGCACGTGCCGCGCGCGCGGGCTGCACGACGGTCCGGGCATGGCGCTGCGCGTGCGCCTGGAGCCGACGGTCGAGCGCTTCGTCGATCTGCGGCTCGGACCGCAGGAGCAGCGCCCCCATCTGCAGTGCGGGGACCTCGTCGTCCGCGATCGCGAGGGGAACTGGACGTATCAATTCGCCGCCACGGTCGACGACATGGAGCAGGGGATCACGCACGTCGTGCGCGGCGAGGATCTGCTCGACTCCACGGGACGACAGATTCAGCTCGCGCGGCTGCTGGGACGCTCCCGGCCGCCGGCGTTTCTGCATCATCCGCTGATCATGAAGCGCGCGCCGGCCGGCGGCTCCGGCGCGCCGGCGAAGTTGAGCAAGTCGGATCGCGACACCGGCGTCCGCGATCTTCGTGCGCAAGGGTGGACGCCGCGGCAGGTCATCGAGGCGGCGACTTCGTCTATCATCACGCCATGACGAAGAAAGCTGCCGTGCTCGCCGGCGTCCTCGTGGCGGCCCACGGGTTTCACGGCGCGGCGCCCGGCGCGCCGGCGGTGCGCGCGGCCGCGGAGCACGCGGAGTGCTCGCACCTGACCATGCTGAAATTTCCGGACGTGAAGGTGACGGCCGCCGCGTCGGTGCCGTCGGCGGCGACCGGACCGGTCCGCGTCGCGCACTGCCGCGTCGACGGCGTGATCGGCACCGAGATCAAGTTCCAGCTGCTGCTGCCCGACGAGTGGAACCACAAGTTCCTGATGGGCGGCGGCGGAGGCTACGTCGCCGGCGTCGACAATCAATATCGCGAGGCGGTCAACGCCGGATATGCGACGGTCGGCACCGATACGGGCCACCAGGGGTTCGTCACCGACGCGAGCTGGGCGCTCGACAACTGGGAACGGCAGATCAATTTCGGCTACCTCGCCGTCCATCGCACGGCGGAAGTGGCCAAGGGGATCCTGCGCAGCTACTACGGCGCGACCGAGTCGCACGATTACTTCGCGGGCTGCTCGAACGGCGGACGCCAGGCGCTGATGGAAGCGCAGCGGTTCCCCGACGACTTCGAAGGGATCGTCGCCGGCGCCCCCGCGCTCGACTTCGTCGGCATCGCCGCGCAGTTCGTCAAGGACATCCAGGCGGCGTTTCCGGACGGGAAGACGTCGATCTTCACGCCGGAGGTCGTCAAGTCGGTCGGCGCGCAGATTCTCGAGAAATGCGACGCGATCGACGGCGTCAAGGACGGCGTCCTCGACGATCCGCGCACGTGCACGGTGGACGTCGGGTCGCTGACCGGGCTGACCGACGCGCAGAAAACCGCGCTCCGGAAGATCTACGCCCCGACCGGCGCGACCGATCGGCCGATCTATCCGGGACAGCCGTTCGGCGGCGAGACGGAGACGGCCGGATGGCCCGCCTGGATTACCGGCGGATCGACGCAGCTGCCGCAGGGCCCGAGCCTGCGCTACGCCTTCGGCACGCAGTTCTTCAAGTACTTCGTCTTCGGCGATCCGTCGTGGGACTACACGAAGTACGACGTGTCGAGCGCGCCGCGCGACGGCAAGCACGTCGGCGCGATCCTCAACGCCAACAATCCCGACTTGAGCGCGTTCAAGTCGAAGGGGCACAAGTTGATCCTGTGGCACGGCTGGGCCGACGCGGGCCTGACGCCGCTCGCGACCGTGAAGTACTACGAGGACGTGAAGGCGCGCGACGCGAGCGCAAACGACTACGCGCGCCTGTTCCTGATGCCCGGCGTGCTGCACTGCACCGGCGGTCCGGGCCCGGATCGCGTCGACTGGCCGGCGGCGATCGACGCGTGGGTCGACGGGAAGAAAGCGCCCGAGCGGATCAGCGCACGCAAGCTGGAACACGACCAGGCGACGCGCACGCGCCCGCTGTGCCCGTATCCGCAGCACGCGGTGTACTCGGGCACCGGCAGCACGGACGACGAGCAGAACTTCGCGTGCCGGTGAGTTGACATCGGACGACGATATCGAATATCTATATCGTCGTCTGCCATGGCGCGCACCGAGCTTCTCAAAGGCACGCTCGACCTCCTGATCCTCCGCACGCTCGAGCTCGAGCCGCGGCACGGCCTCGGCGTCGCCGAACGCCTGGAGCAGATCACGCGCGGCACCTTCAGCGTGAAGGCGGGATCGCTCTTTCCGGCGCTCCACCGGCTCGAAGCGGACGGGCTGATCGCCGGCGACTGGACCACCAACGAGGAGGGGCGCCGGATCAAGAGCTATGCGTTGACCGCCGCCGGGCGCCGCCGCCTCGCCGCCGAGAAGAAACAGTGGGCGCGCATCGCGCTCGCCGTCGCCCAGGTGCTCGGCGAGGCCTGACATGCGGCTCCGCGCGCGTCTCGTCGCGTTGTGGCGCACCCTCGTCCGGCCCTCCGCGCTCGACCGCGATCTCGACGACGAGCTGCGCGCGTACGTCGAGCTGGTGGCCGAGAAGAAGATCGCGGCGGGCATGAATTCCGACGCCGCCCGCGCCGACGCGCGCCGCGACGCCGGCAGCCTGATCCGGGTGAAAGAGGAGGTGCGCGGCGTTCGCGCCGGCCACACGATCGAAGCCGCCGCCGCCGAGGTGCGCTGGGCCATCCGCGGCCTGCGCCGCGCGCCCGGATTCACCGCCGCCGCCGTCGCCACGCTCGCGCTCGGCATCGGCGCCAACACCGCCATCTTCAGCGTCGTCCGCGCGATGCTGCTGGCGCCGCTGCCATACCGCGATTCGTCGCGGCTCGTGTTCGTCTGGTCCGACATGACGGCGATCGGCTATCCGCGCGCGCCGCTGTCGGCGCCCGAGTTGAAGGATCTGCGCGATCGCACGAGCCGCTTCGATGGGTTCGGCAGCATCTGGTCCACGAGTGCCGCGCTGACCGGCGACGGCGATCCCGAGCAGCTGCGCGTCGGTCTCGTGTCGACGAATTTCTTCGCGCTGCTCGGCGCCGACGCCGCCGTCGGCCGCACCTTCGCGGCCGACGACGAGTCGACGGACGCGCCGCGCGCGATTGTCCTCAGCCACGCGTTGTGGCAGCGCCGTTACGGCGCCGACCCGTCGCTCGTCGGACGCGCGATCCGCATCAACGGCCAGACGACGACGGTCGTCGGCGTCATGCCGGCGGAATTCCGGCTGCTGATGCCGCCCGACGCCGCCGTGCCGGACGATCTGCAGGCGTTCGTCCTGTTGAACCCGCAGGCGCTGACGAACGGGCCGCGCGGCCAGCAGTTCCTGCGCGTCGTCGGACGGATGAAGCGCGGCGTCACGCTCGACGAGGCGCGGCGCGATGTCGACGCCGTCGCGGCGCAGATCTCGCGCGAGTTCACGTCGTACGGCGCGAACGGCCGCCGCTTCACCATCGTCGGCCTGCAAGAGGACGATGTCCGCGAGATCCGGCCGGTGCTGCTCGCGTTGTTCGGCGGCGTCGGGATTCTGCTGCTCCTGGCCTGCGTGAACGTCGCGGGATTGCTGGTCGCGCGGACGGCGGCGCGGACGCGCGAGACCGCTCTGCGTCTCTCGCTCGGCGCCAGCCGATCGCGCCTGCTTCGCCAGTGTCTCGGAGAGGGGCTCGCGCTCGCCTCGCTCGGCGCAGCCGCGGGGCTCGCCACGGGGTGGGCCGGCCTGCGCCTGCTGCTGGCGCTGCGGCCCGCTCCGCTGCACCTGCTCGATGCGGCCTCGATCGATGGCGCGGTGCTCGCGTTCACGATGGCGACCTCGGTCGCGTGGGGCGTGCTGTTCTCGCTCGCGCCGCTGGTCGAGCTGTTGCGCGCCGATCCGATGGCGGCGTTGCAGCGCGACGGCCGCCGCGCGGCGGGCTCGGTCCACTACCGGCTGCGCTCGGCGCTGGTCATTGTCCAGATCGCGCTCGGCGTGGTGCTGCTGGTCGGCGCGGCGCTGATGCTGCGCAGCTTCTTCGCCGTGCAGCGCGTCGATCCCGGCTTCCGCGCCGACGGCATCACGACGTTTCGTATCGCGCTGCCGGCGCAGCGATATCGCACGGCGGACGCCTTCAACGCGTTCAGCCGCGAACTACAGGCGGCGCTCGCCGCGTTGCCCGGCGTCACGGCGGTCGGCGCCCTGAGCCATGTGCCGTACGACAATGTCCCCAACTGGGGTGGGCCGTACCTGTCGCAGCCGGGGCAGCCCGAGTCGACGGCCGTCATGGCCGACAACCGCGCCGTCACCCCCGGCCTCTTCGAAACGATCGGCGTGCATCTCGTCGACGGCCGCTTCTTCACCGAGGACGACGACGCGCGCCGCGAGAGCGTGGTGATCGTCGACGATCAGCTCGCGCGGCGATCGTGGCCGGGCCAATCGGCGATCGGCCAGCGCGTCGCGTCCGATCCCTTTTCCACGGGGCATCCGGTCGTGTGGTCGACGGTCGTCGGCGTGGTGCGTCACCTGCGCCACCGCAGCGCGCTCGAGGATCTCGGCGATCAGATCTACTTCTCCGAGCGGCAGGTGCAGCGCAACCCGATGGCGTATTTCGTCCGCGGCGGCGATCCGGCCGCGCTGCCGGCGGCGATCCGCCGAACCGTCGCGTCGCTCGACGGCGAATTGCCGATCGCCGAGGTGCGCGCGTTCGACGAGTACGTCGGCGCGGCGCGCGCGTCGCAGCGGTTTGCGAGCGTGCTCGCGCTGACGTTCGCCGGCGTCGCGCTGACGCTGGCCGCCGTCGGCGTGTACGGCCTCGTCGCGTATGCGACCGCGCGCCGGCGCTACGAGTTCGGCGTGCGGCTCGCCCTTGGCGCGCAGCCGACCCACGTGCGATCGGCGATTCTGCGCGAAGGCGCGGCGCTGGCGACGGCAGGCGCGGCCGCCGGGCTCGTGGCGTCGACGTTCGCGGCGCGCGTCCTCGCGAGCCAGCTCTATGGCGTCACGGCGGGCGATGTCGCGAGCTACGCTGCCGCCACGCTCGCGATGGTCGCGGCCACACTCGCCGCGTCGTGGCTGCCGGCGAGACGCGCGACGGCGATCAGCCCGATAGAGGCGCTGCGCGCGGAATAGGCACGCCTGCCCGGCCGGCTGCTCACGGCCACCCCGCACGATCGACCGTTGACGGTAAACTGCTCCCAGATGTATCTCGTCTGGCAAATCGTCATCGGGATCCTCGCCGGTTTCCTGGCGGGACAGATCATGCGCGGCCGCGGCTACGGCGTGCTGATCGATCTCGTGCTCGGCATCGTCGGCTCGGTGCTCGGCGGCTTCGTGTTTGGCTTGCTCGGGTTGTATGCCACCGGTCTCATCGGACGGCTCGTAGTCGCGACGGCGGGCGCGGTTTTGCTGATCTACGTCGCGCGGAGGCTGAAGTGAGGATGTGAGCCGCGGTCTCACCCCGCCGGAACTGGTCAACACCGCCGAGTGGCTTCTCTGGATCGTCTCCTGGCTGCTCGTGGCGATGTGGTCCGATCGCGCCGTCGCACGCGCCTCGAACCAGCTCGGCTACCGCGTCCTCAACGTCGTGGGTGCCGTGCTGCTCTTCTGGTATCACTCGCGCGCGATGCTGTGGTCGATCCCGCGCGCCGTGGGCTGGACCGCAGACGCCATCGCGGCCGTCGGCTTTCTCTTCACGTGGTGGGCGCGGATCCACCTGGGGAAGCTCTGGTCGAGTCAGGTAACGCGCAAGGCGCACCACCCCATCGTCGACACCGGGCCGTACGGAATCGTGCGCCATCCGATTTACACCGGCCTCTCGCTGGCGACGATCGCGACGATGGCGTGCACGGCACGCCGGCGGGGGTCGCGGGCGGGCTGCTGTTGATCGCCGGTTACTATGCGAAGGCCCGCGTGGAGGAGCGGTTCCTGCGTGAACAGCTCGGAACCGCCGCGTACGACGGGTATGCGCGCCGCGTGCCGATGCTGATTCCATCCTTTCGTCATGGCTAATCTGATCGTCACGGGCGCCAGCCGCGGCATCGGCGCGGAAACGGCGAAGCTCGCCGCCGCGCACGGCCACGCGGTGTGCGTCAACTACGTGCGGCGGCGGGCGGCCGCGGAGGCGGTCGTCGATGCGATCGTCGGGAGCGGGGGGCGCGCGATCGCCGTCCAGGCCGACGTCGCGGTCGAACGAGACGTCGTGCGGTTGTTCGAGGTGTGCGATCGCGACCTGGGACCGCTCGGCGGGCTGGTCAACAACGCGGGCGTCCTCGAGACGCAGGCGCGCGTGGACGCAATCGACGCGGCGCGAATCGGTCGCGTGTTCGCGACCAACGTCACCGGCGCGTTCGTCTGCGCGCGCGAAGCGGTCAGGCGGATGTCGACGCGGCATGGCGGGCGCGGCGGCGCGATCGTCAACGTGTCGTCGCGGGCGGCGGTGCTCGGCGCGCCGGGCGAGTACGTCGACTACGCGGCGTCGAAGGCGGCGCTCGATGCGCTGACGGTGGGGTTGGCGAAGGAGGTCGCGGCCGAAGGGATCCGCGTCAACGGCGTCCGCGCGGGGATCATCCGGACGGAGATTCACGCGCTCGGCGGCGAACCGGGTCGGCCCGAGCGGCTCGGTCCGGCGTTGCCGATGGGCCGGGCGGGCGAGGCGGTCGAGGTGGCGCGGGCGATTGTGTGGTTGCTGTCGGACGAGGCGTCCTATACGACGGGCAGCTTCGTCGACGTCAGCGGCGGCCGCTAGCCGCGGTACCTGGCACGTACCTGGTACTTACCTGGCACGTACCTGGCACGTGCCAGGTACCGGCCTGGCACCCGCCGTTACGCGCCGCGCGCGGACTCGATCAGCGCGCGCGTGTCGTCGAACTGCACGAGCCGCTTCGCCTCGTCGATCGTCGCCCACCGAATCTCCCGCTGCTCCTGCGGCGGCACGTGCCGGATGAACCGCATCAGGAAAAACGCGGACCGCACGTGCTTCCCGTTCGGCGTGACGAACTCCAGCGTCCCCGCGTGACGCACCGGCTCCGCCTCGACGCCCGCCTCCTCCACCACCTCGCGCCGCGCCGTCGTCTCCGGTGATTCGCCCCGCTCGATGTGCCCCTTCGGCAGCACCCAGTCGTGCGGCGCCGGCTTCGCGCGCACCAGGAGGACGCGACGATCGGCGTCGCCGCGAAAGACGACGCCGCCCGCGTGGGTCAGCATCGGGTCGTCGACCATACGACCCGATGCTACCGCAAGCCGTCATCGCCGGTAGATGAACTGACGCCCGTGCGACGCGTTGCTCGGGAACCACGCGACGATCGGCACCGGATCGTGCGGACCCGCCTCGCCGAACATCACCGCGCCGTCGCGGTTCGTCGCCTGCAGCCGGTCGATGCCGTTGGTGAGGCCCGAGAAGTAGACGTGCTTGCGCTCGCGATCGCGCACCATCACGACGTCCGACCCGCCCATCGGATTGGCGATCTCGAACGCGTAGGTGCCGGTGCCGAGCGTGACGCCGGGCAGCGACACCGGGCGGTTGAACGTCAGATACGTGAGGCCGCCGACGGGCGTCCACGCCTCCGCCGCCGCCGCCAGGAACACGAACCCGCAGACGATGCCGAACGCTTTCCACCAGTGACGAACTGCCATGATCCTTCGCCTCCTCTTGCGCGTCATGCGCACTGGAGTAGACGGCCGATGCCGCCGGATTCCGGGCCGCGCGAATCGCGTCGCACCCGTCCGTCACTACGCGCGGAGGTACGCATGCACACCGCGGCGAGCGGACTGCTCATCGGCCAGCGGCTCGGCGGCTATCGCATCGACGCGCTGCTGGGCGTCGGCGGCATGGGCACCGTGTACGCGGCGCGCGATCGCGTGCTGCGCCGATCGGTCGCGATCAAGGTCGTGGATCGCGCCGACGCCGCCGCGCGGCGCGCGCTGCTGCGCGAGGCGCGACTCGCCGCGTCGCTGGCGCACCCCGCCATCTGCGGCGTGCACGAGGTGGGATGCGTCGGCCGACGGCCGTTCATCGTGATGGAACGGGTCGACGGCCGGCCGCTCTCCGCCGTGATCCCGCGCGGCGTCGGCCTGCCGGTCGAAACGGCGCTGCACTACGCCCTCCAGATCGTCGATGCCGTCGCGCACGCGCACGCGCGCCACGTCGTCCACCGCGATCTGAAGGCGGCCAACGTGATGATCGACGCCGGCGGCGCCGTGAAGGTGCTCGACTTCGGCCTCGCGATCTGCGATACCGCCGGCGATGTCGACACCCAGACGACGCGGGTCGAATCGGCGTCGGGGGCCGGAACGGTCCCCTACATGGCACCCGAGATCCTGCAGGGGCGGCGGGCGTCGCCGCGCTCGGACGTCTGGGCGCTGGGCGTCCTGCTCCACGAGATGCTCGCCGGCGCGCGTCCGTTCGAGGGCGGCACGAAATACGAGCTGGCGGCCTCGATCCTCGAGCGTCCGCCCGCGCCTCTGCCGGGCCGTGTGCCGGCCGTTCTCCGGCGGATCGTCCTGCGCTGCCTCGAGAAGGGTGCCGACGACCGCTTTCCTTTCGCCGGGCCGCTCGCCGCCGCGCTGGACGAGGTGCCCGCCTGAGAAACGGAGCGACCGGTCCGTCTAACAGGCCGTGCGATATAATCCGCGCCCTACCACACCCACACAGGTTCTCGGCGGCGGCGGTACGCGGTTCGACGTACGCACCGATGTGACGGACGAGACGCTCTTCCTGTCGAATCTACCCGTCATCGACGAGGTCGTCGGACGGGTGTCCCGGCGCCACCGGCTGTCGGCGTCGGAAGCGGAGGAGTTCGCGTCGGACGTCCACCTGCATTTCATCGAGCGCAACTACGAGCGGCTGCGCCGCTTCGAGGGACGCAGCAGCCTCGCCACCTACATCACGATCTGCGTGCAGCGCTGCTTCCTCGACTACCGCAACAAGGTCTGGGGCAAGTGGCGGCCGTCGGCGGAGGCGACGCGTCTCGGGCCGGAGGCGATCGTGCTCGAACGCATGGTGGTCCGCGACGGCTGGACGATCGAGCAGGCCACCGCCGCGTTGCGGCTCAATCACGGCGTGGCGCTCGACGATCGATTGTCGGCGCTGTGCGTGCGCCTGGCGCAGCGTCAACCCTCGCGCGAGCGCGTGTCGGACGAGGAGGCGGACCGCCTCGAGAGCCCGGCGCCGCCGCCTGACGCGAACGTGGTCCGCGCCGAGCAGGATTTCCTGGCGAAGCGCGTCAGCGCCGCGTGCGCGCGCGCCTGCGAATCGCTGTCGCCCGAGGAGCGCCTGATCCTGCGCATGCGGTTCGACGATGTGCCGGTGGCGGACATCGCGCGGGCGCTGCATCTGAACCAGAAGCGGCTGTATCGCACGATCGAGCGGCTGTTGTCGGAGCTGCGGAAGCGGCTCGAGGCCGACGGCATCTCGCGCGACGAGATGCAGACGCTGTTTGCCAGCGGCGCGCTCGCTGGCGTCGAAACTCCCCGAGAGCCGCCGGCGCCGGCGGTCGTCACGCCCGGCGCGGCAAGCGAGAGGACATCGTGGCTGCACAAGCGATGACACGCGACGTCGATCGGTGCCCGGACCTCGAGACGATCGCCGCGTATCTCGACGGCCGCCTCGACGCGCGCGAGCGATCCGTCGTCGCCGCGCATCTGGTCGAGTGTGCGGATTGCTATTTCCTGTTCCGCGAGTCGGCGCAGACGCGCGTGGACGCCGAGGCGACCGACGCGAAGCCGCCGGCCGCGACGCGGCCGGCGCGGGCGCGCCGCTGGTGGCCGGCGGTGGCCGGCGCGCTGGCGACGGCGGCGGCGGTCTGGATCGGCGTGGGCACCGGCGCGCTGAATGTCTGGCGGGCGGCGCAGCCGGAGCTGAGTGCGCTCGTCGCGGCGGTGGGGACCGATCGGACGGTCGAAGGTCGTCTGACGGGCGGCTTTGCGTATGGGCCGTTGCGGCGGGCAGTACGAGGTGCGGGGGACGCAACGACCGTTTCACCCGATGTCCGGATCGTCGCGGCGCACATCGAGAAGGACGCAGGGACCTCCCACACGCAAGAGGCGATGCGGACGCTTGGTATTGCGCATCTTGTGGTCGGCGACATCGAGCGCGCGGTGACAACGCTCGAGGCAGCAGCGAACGAGCCAACGGCGGACGCGGCGACGTTCAGCGATTTGGCCGCCGCGTATTTGGCGCGTGGCGCGGCGCGGGGCGGGACCCGGGATGCCGTCGCAGCCGTAACGGCCGCGGAACGTGCGATCGGCTTGAATCCCACCCTGGCCGAGGCGTCCTTCAACCGCGCCGACGCGCTGGAGCGGGCGGGTCGGCCCGAAGAGGCGCTCGCTGCGTGGGAAGCCTTCCTGCGGATCGACGCGACGAGCGGTTGGGCCGACGAAGCGCGGCAGCACGCGCGGGCTCTCCGAGGCGTGGTGGCACGATGACGAGATCCCGATTGCTGATCGCCGCGATAGCGGTGCTGAGTCTGGCGATCCTCGCCCAGCTTCCGTTCCACCGCGAAAACGGCATCGTGTTCAAGCAGATTCAACAGCTCCAGTCGCCGCTCGGACGAGTGTTGGTGTATCTGGGATTCGCAAAGAATCCGGCCGCAGACTTCCCTGCGTCCTTTTTCGCCACCTTCGTCAACGTTCGCTGTAGCGCGACGCTCGTAGGCCCCGATGCACTCTTGACGGCCCGTCATTGTGCGAAGGGCAGCCAGAGCGTCACGGTGCAGGTGAACGGAACGGACATCACCGGCTGGTGCGCGGTACACGACTCGGCCGATGTGGCGCTGTGCCAGCTGACCTCCCCGGTCACGGGGATCGTGTTCGACGTCATCGAGTCCAATGCCGCGTCGGCCGCCGTGAACAAACCAATCCACCTTACGGGTTGGGACGATCCGCCGGCAATCCCGATCGTCGACTGGATGAGACGGCTCTGGTGGGTCGTGGGGCTCGGCACGAGTTTTCGCGAGGCGATGGGGATGGTGACGACGTCGACGAGCGTGCTGTCCGCGACGGCCGTCGCAGCAAACGGGTCCGCCTTTCAGTTCGTTGACGGGGATAGCGGCGGCGCCGGCTACGCAGAGAGCGGCACGGCCCGCACGATCATCGGCGTCAATCAATGCGGCGGCCCCGCGTGTCCTGGAGCGGCACCGCCTGGCGCGAACGTGCTGACCAATCTGACGGATGCAGCGATCGCCGGATGGATCCTGAGCTGGGCGAACGACAACGGTGCGCAGGTCTGCGGCGTCACGTCGGCGACCGGTTGCCGCCAGTAACGCGCGGACGTGGAGGAAACGATATGACGCAGCGCGGCAAGATCATCTTCGTGGCGGTCATCGTGCTGGTCGGCGTTGCGGGGACATTGCTCGGGTTCCGGCTCAGGGATCGAGTTCTGCCGCCGCCGATACGGCTCGAGGTGGACTTCGACGGCGGATACGTCTTCGATCTCGACAACGATCCCAATGCCGTCGACGTGTACGCGTTGACGAAAGCGCACTACCCGATGAAGGTATACGTCGGCCCCACCGGCTCGATGATCGATCTCGAGGGGTACGCGCTCGCGTTTCTGCCGGATGGGGCGGCTCCCTCGTCGTCGAAGCCGGCAATCCCGCCCGACGACGAAACTCGGGTCAACTGCAATACCGACCCGAACGATCCGATGAACGACATCAAGAACTCCAACAATCGGTTGTTCATCCCGAACCTCGTCGACGTCGGCAAACGCATGGGAACGACGGTCAAGAACCCGCTCGACGTCGCGGCGTCGCTGCAGTTGACCGGCGGCGGCCGCCTCTATGTCGACGTGCTCGCCGGATGCGTCGAGTACCGCGATCCGGAAGGCCACCAGATCCCCGGTTCGCAGCCGCGGTCCATGGCTTCGGGCATCTCCGGAATCGTGTTCGAATGGCCGCACGCGGCCTGGAACAAGATCGTTCTTCAGCGGACGCCGTTGAAGGGTGGCACCCCGCTCCTGACGGACGTCGCGCCGGACAAGAATGGCGAGATCCGATTGATGATCTCGAGCTTCCAGCTCCCGACCGGCGTGCCGCCGCCCCTGCCGTACCGGATCGAGCACTTCAAAGAGCACTTCGACGACGCGTTCGGCACGGTTGACGAGAAGAAACGAATCTCGCTGTGGTTCCTGCGGAATTACCTGACGTCCCCCGGCATCGACTGTCCGGGTGGAGGAGTCTAGTCGCTCAACACGCGTGTATTCACGACGTACGCGCCCCAGACCGCCGGCGATCGCAACTCGGGATCCTGGGAAGCGATCGCCGCCTTTCGTGCAAGCGCCATCGCGCGAATTGCCGGCTGGCCGCCGGCGACGTATGCGTGAAACAGACGCATGAACTGCTCGGCGGCGCGATCGTCGATGTCCCACAACGTGCCGACGACGACGCGCGCACCAGCCGTGAGGAAGGGAAACGCGAGGCTGATGACCCCCTCGCCGCGCACACGGGCGCCGGCGGCCGTCTCGCATGCCGACAGCACGACCAGTTGGCACGAGTGCAGATCCCACGTGGCGACTTGATCGAAATCCACCGAACCCTGCGCATCGTCGGTGGAGGCCAGCACGAGTTGCGATCGCCAGGGCAGCAACCGGTTCGCGCGCGCGTGCGCCGCGATGTGGACGACCCGACGGTCACCAGTGGCCGCGCGGACGGCCGCCGGCGTCGCCGAACCGCCGGTCAGGAGAGTGGGATTGCGGTAGATGCCCGCGACCGCTTCGGCTTCCCGTTCGGCCGCCGCCAGCACCGGCAACCCTCCTCCAGGTGCGCCGTTGAAGCCCACCGCGAGCACGCTGTCGAGCGGTGCGCGATCATCGCCGCCGCTCAATACGGCGAGCGAAGGCACGAACGCGATGTCGTACCGCTCGAACAGGTATTCGTTTCGCCGCGGGTCCGTCAACGCCGCGACGGGGAGGTCGCCGACCGCTCCGTCCGCTGCGATCAGCAGCGTGCGCACCGACCCGCCCAGCCGATCGAGCGCCGATCCAAAGAGATGGTCGAAGATCTTGCGCTCGAGATCGGCGCGCGGACGCTCATGGCCCGACTCGATCGCGCGCCGAAACGCGTCGACATCGTCGGCGAGCTCGTTGAATCCGTACGCCGTCTCCTGCGTCATCGTACCGTTGACCGTAATCGTCCACAGCAGCAACCGGTCCTCGAGGCTGACGAAATAGAGCACCGCCACATTCGCGGGCAGCCTGACGGGAGCGCCGGCGACGGGCGCGCCGCCGCTCGCATCGGTCATCAGGGCGCGACGTGCGCTCTCAGCCGTGGCCAGCGCCGCCGCGGGATCGTGGGCGAATTCGAGTCCAATCAAATCGTGCAGCACGTCCCATTGCGCTGCGAAGTATGTCAGACGGTATTCGGGCGCTCGCAGAAGCGTGCGCCGCCCCGCGATGAAGTCGAGCGCCTGCCGCAGCAGCCGCGTCGCCGTCGTCGGGTCTCCCGCTCGCTGCGAGGCGCGGCTCGCGTCCAGCAGAATCGCAGGCACTTCGGCCGGCTCCGTCGTCTCGAAGCGGCTGACGAGCGACTCGAGCCGAGCGACGGTCTCCTGCGGGTTGCTGCGGCCCACGAGGTCTGCTTCGACCCGCTCCCGCCATGCCGAGAGATAGGCGGCGACCGCCGGTGAACGGAGCGCCTGCATCCGCGACGCCGCGTCTTCGAGATCGCGTTGAGCCGCGGTCGATTGATTCTGCTTGAGTTCGAGTTGCGCGTGACGCAGGTGGCTTTCGACGATCGTCGGCGCCGCGCCGCGCGTCTCGGCCGAGGTCATCGCCGCACGCTGGAACACTTCCGCTGCGCGGAGCAGCCCCTCGTCCTGCGCATACAGCGAGAGGTTGAATTCGATCAGATACTCGCGCTGCAGATTCGACAGGTGCGGCAATCCTCGGGAAGCGCGCAGGAGGAATCGCCAACCGCGCTGCCGATCACCGGTCGTTCTGAGTGTGTCGGCCGCCGTACTTGCGACGCTCGTGACATTCTCGAATTCCCGCAGCGCGTCGTATGCCGCGATGCATTGCTCGTAACGGGCGATCGCGCTCTCGACGCGTCCCTGCTGCATGTCCACCAGGCCGAGCAGCGACTGCGCACGCGCCTCGATCGCCGCGTAGTGGAGCCGCACGGCCTGACGTCGCACATCTTCCATCTCGGCGCGGGCATCCGACAGTCGTCTCAGTTGATACAGAACGACGGCGTGCAGCAGGCGCGCCTGATACTCGAAGGGGCTGCGGCTCGACGCCAAGTCGCGTCGTGCGTCCGCGAGCGCGATCGCCGATTGCTCCCACTCGCCGCGGTCGTACGTCGATCGGCCGCGTCCGTAGGCGATGTGGCCCCGGATCAGCAGATCTCGAACGCCTCCGTGCGTGCGGTTCAGATGTTCGGCAACATCCTGTAGAAACCGATCGCCGAGGGTCCGCGTCCTTTCGGTGCCGAGCGACCGCAGATTCGATTCGATAATCGGCGAAATGGGTGAATTCGCGCGGGCGCGCTCCGCCCATTCGACGAGTCCTTCGGTTTCGACGAGCTCGCGGATTGCAAGGGGCTGTTCGCGGACGAACGATGCGGCGTCGGCGGATGACAGCGGTCTACGCAAGTCGTCGAGGCGAACGGCCGCTCTGTCACGAACAACGCCGCTGCGGCGCACGTGCTCCCCGCTCGTTTGCGTCCATGCCGGATCGTGATCGAGCGCCATCGACCGAGCGAACGCCTCGCGCGCGAGCGCGTGCAAGCCGATGGACTCGTATGCGAGGCCGAGGTTGAACTGCGGTTCCGGCCGGTGCGGCAGCAGCTCGGACGCCTCGATGCCTCGCTCGACGGCGCGCACCAAGCTCTCGCCCGCGACGTCCGGATCCCGGGCCAGGCACAGGTGGGCCACGGCGACTTCGTTCACGACCGCACCATCCGGCGCGATGACGCGCAAGACCTGCTCCAGCTTGGCCGCCGCAGCGGCGCAGTCGCGTTGATACAGATCAATTGCCGCCGAAAGGAGGATGTCGCGCGCGGCAGTGGAGGCTTTCGATCGAACGCTGAGTTCCACCGCGTGGAGCGCAGCTGCGGGCCACGTGTCAATTCGGCGATCGTCGAACGCGGGGGCGACGAGCGCCGTGGTTGGAGCGGCGTCGACCGCCAATCGACCGGGCAGCGCCGGCATCGACGACACGAGAGCCATTAGCGCGGACTCGGACAAGTGGCGTTGCCGGTACCCCCAATGGAATGCTGCCGCGATGATCAGAACGGCGACGACCGCAACCGCATTGACACGAAGCCGCACAGGCAGAGTGTAGCGATCTGTCGATCGCGATGCACGACCGGCGCATCAGCGACCGCGCGAGCGGTGTCTTCTCGGGTCCGTGCGCCTACGCATCCCGATGCACCGTCTCCGGCGAGAACGCCGGCACACACACCGCGATGTACTCGGCGCCGTCCGGCTCCGGCGTGCTGTAGCGCACCCACTCGCCCGGCGCCGTGACGACCGCCTGGCCGGCGCGCACGTCCAGCGCGCCGCCCTCGTGCTCCACGCGCAGAAGTCCCCGCAGCACGACGGTGATCTCCTCGAACGCCGGACGCTGCCCCGGCTCGACCCAGCCGGCCGGCGACACCATCCGCGCGACGCTCACGCGATCGTGTCCCGAGTTCACGCGGCCGGCGAACTCCTCGATGCGTTTCGGTTTCGTTCCCGCGGCGGCGACGACGGCCGGCGCGGCGATCAGCTTGGGCATGCGGTCTGAGTATAGACTTGATCGCGTGAAGAAGATTTGCGACACGATCCTCGATGCGATCGGCTCGACGCCGATGGTGCGCATCAATCGCATCACGCGCGGCGTCGTGAAGGGCACCGTGCTCGCGAAGGTCGAGACGTTCAATCCGGGCAACTCGATCAAGGACCGCATGGCGGTGAAGATGATCGAAGACGCCGAGAAGGCCGGGATGCTGAAGCCCGGCGGCACCATCGTCGAGGGCACGTCGGGCAACACCGGGATGGGGCTCGCCGTCGCCGCGGTCGTCAAGGGCTACCGCTGCGTCTTCACCACCACCGACAAGCAGTCGAAGGAGAAGGTCGACGCGCTGAAGGCGTTCGGCGCGGACGTCATCGTCTGTCCGACCAACGTCGACCCGGAGGATCCGCGGTCCTACTACTCCGTGTCGTCGCGGCTCGAGAAGGAAGTGCCGAACGCGTGGAAGGCGAACCAGTACGACAACCTGTCGAACTCCGCGGCGCACTACGAGCAGACGGGGCCCGAAATCTGGGAGCAGACCGACGGGCGCATCACGCACCTCGTCGTCGGCGTCGGCACCGGCGGGACGGTCTCCGGCGTCGGCAAGTTCCTGAAAGAACGGAACCCGAAGATCAAGGTGTGGGGGATCGACACCTACGGCTCCGTGTTCAAGAAGTACAAGGAGACCGGCGTCTTCGACAAGCACGAGATCTATCCCTACATCACCGAAGGGATCGGCGAGGACTTCCTGCCGCGCAACGTCGACTTCGACGTCGTCGACGACTTCGAGAAGGTGACCGACAAGGACGCGGCGATCATGACGCGCCGGATCGCGCGGGAAGAAGGCATCTGGGTGGGCAACTCCGCGGGCGCCGCGATGGCCGGCCTGCTCCAGCTCAGGGATCGTTTCACCGACGACGACGTGATCGTGGTGATCTTCCACGACCACGGGTCGCGGTACCTCGGCAAGATGTTCAACGACGACTGGATGCGCGAGCGCGGGTTCATCGAGAAGACCGGCCTCACCGCGCGCGAGCTCGTCGCGACGCGGATGGCCGGCGAGCTCCGCTCGATCGAATCGAGCGAGCCGGTCGAGAACGCGGTCCGCATCATGGCGGAGCACGACTTCTCGCAGATCTCGGTCACGCGCGACAACCGGCTCGTCGGATCGCTCAACGAGACGCAGCTCTATGCCAAGCTGGTCGGCGGCGGCAACGTCAAGACGCAGCCGGTCGAGGCGATCATGCAGCCGGCGTTTCCCTTCGTCGACATCTCGACGCCGGTCGACGCGCTGTCGACGATGATCACGCCCGAGAGCCCGGCCGTCCTCGTGCGCGACTTCAAGACCGACAAGACGTTCATCATCACCCGCTCGGATCTGATTCGGGTGCTGTGATGGGGCAGGCGCATCGGGGGCTTCGCGATCATCTCGCGCGGTCGCTCGCCTGGGGCGACGCGCACGTCACCTTCGACGCCGCCGTCGCGGGGCTGCCGCCGCGGCTGCGCGGCGTCGTGCCGCCCGGGCTGCCGCATTCCGCCTGGCAGCTCGTGGAACACATCCGCCTCGCGCAGGCGGACATCCTCGAATTCGGCGTCAGCCGCCGCTACCGCGAGAAGCAGTGGCCGGCCGATTACTGGCCGCGGTCGGCGGCGCCGCCGCGGCGCGATGCGTGGATGCGTGCGATCGCCGCCGTGCGGCGCGACCGGCGCGCGCTCGAGCGCCTCGTCAGGGACTCGTCGATCGATCTCGAGGCCGGCGTGCCCTCGGATCCGGACAAGACGTTCCTCCGCGAGGTCCTGCTCCTCGCGGATCACACGGCCTATCACGTCGGGCAGCTGATCCTCGTCCGGCGCGCGCTCGGCGCGTGGACGTGACGGATGCCGCCGGACGCGCGGCACCCGCCGGCGTCAGAACGTCACCCGCCCGCCGACCCGGAGCAGGCGCCCCATCACGATCGCTGACGGACGCCCGAGCGACGACCCGATCGTCGTCACGGCGCTCGTCACGGCGTTGTTGTTGAACACGTTGAACACGTCCACCGTCGGCTCGAGGCGCACCGTGCCGGTGCGGAAGCTGCGCGCGAACCGCAGATCGACGAGGTTCACCCACGGATAGCGGTAGTCGCCGCGCGGCGCCGCCTGGACGTTCTGCGTCACCTGCGTCAGCCCGGGCACGATGGACGTCGTCAGCACGAAAATCCGCGTCTGCGGCAGCCCGGTCGCTTCGCGAACCGATCCGGCCACGTGGACGTCGGCGGGCAGGCGCCAGTCGAACCCGCCGCGGACCTGATACGTCGAGTCGTACCCGACCGCGCCGCGGTTGTTGATCAGGTTGTTCGGGTTGTTGAAATCGGTGCCGCAGCCCGAACAGGCGCTGGTCGTATCCTGATCGCCGTAGTCGCGCCCGATCGTGATCCCGCCGAACACCGTCGCCGTCCGCAGGCGCGTGTTCACCTGGAGCTCGACGCCGTTGTAGTGCTGCTCGAGATCGGGAATCGTCGTCACGACGTTCTTGACCGCGGTGCGGGTCGCCGGGTCCTGGTTGTAGACCGTCAGCGGCTGGCCGGTCAGCGGGTTCGTGACGGTCGCCGGCGAGTAGGCCGACGGCGGCACCGCGGCGTTGATCGTCGTGTAGAGATCGCCGAAGCGGCGTCCGTAGTACCCGAGGCTGACGGCGGTGTTGCCGCCGATCTGCCGCTGCACCATCGCCGTGTATTCCCATTGGTGCGGGCGCTTCAACCCGGGGTCGACGTAGCCGAGCGCGGGCTGGAGCGATCCGCTGCACCGCGACATCACGATTTCGTCGGGCTGCGCCGTCAGATCGCTGTTGGCGTCGTTCCACGGGCACGTTTCGAACGAGATGTTCCGCGAGTTCAGCGGCTGGATGATCGTGATCCCTTCGAGCCGGTCGTACCGGCTCACGCCGCCCTTGACCGCGGTGCGGCCGTCGCCGAAGGCGTCCCACGAGACGCCGATCCGCGGCGACACCGTGTTCCAGTTGACGATCCCGTCCTGCGCCGCGAAGTCGCGCGCGGGCACCCAGCGTCCGGCCGGCGCGCTCTGCGCCGGGATCGACATCACGTAGCGTTCGTAGCGAATGCCCGGGTTCACCGTGACCCGGCCTGCGCGCAGTGAATATTGCGCGAAGAGCGCGCCGTTGGTCCCGTCCTCCTTGTGTCCGCTCGGCGTGTTGACGAGGCGCACCGAGTTGGGGACGCCGTTGTTCGTGATCTGCAGGATGTCGCCGCGGATCGTGAACAGCTCCTGCGACCAGCCGGTCCGCAGCTGTCCGCCGACTTTCAACGTGTGCGAGCCGGTGACGTACGACACGCTGCCGGCGTAGGTGTTCATCCGCGCCGTGTTGGTGTCCATGCGCGGCGAGACGCCGCTGATCACCGAGCGGATCTGATCGTAGGTGGCCAGCACGTCAGGCGACGCGTCGGGCTCGAACCCGAGCGTGTAGTTGATCGGCAGCGAGAACATCGCGGCGTCCGCGAGCAGTCGATCGGTCAGCGGCGCCGACCATTTGATCTCGCCGATGTAGTTCAGCTGCGTCGTCTGCACGACGTCCGAGATCGGATCGTTGATGCTGGCCGTCAGCCAGTTGTTCGGCCGATGCCCGCGCCATTTGACGTTGCGGTCGTAGTGCAGCGACACCTTGTTGCGCTTCGACGCCTGCCACGTGAGGCGGATCGTGCCGTCCGAGATGTGCTGATCGTCGATCGCCTGCGCGCCGGACGAGGTGAAGGTGTTGCCGAGAAAGTTGTTGGCGCTCCAGCGCCGGAACGTGCCGAAGAACCAGAGGCGATCGCGCAAGACCGGGCCGCCGAGCGTGGCGTTCACGTCGTACACGCTGTCCACGCGGTTCGCCGCCTTGAAGCCGAGCGCGACGAGATCGGCGTCGAGATTGTCCGCCTGCATCCCCCCGTTCGCGGCGGTGCTGAAGAGGCTCCCGTGGAACGTGTTGCCGCCGTCGTGCGGCACCATGTTGATCTGCACGCCGCCGACGGGCGCTTCGGCCGGCAGCGAGCTGGTCTGATAGCTGATCTCCTCCATCAGGCCGTCGTTGAAGTAGAAGCCGGTCTGATTGCCGCCGAAACCCATGTGCTGGATCTGGACGCCGTCCACCATGAAGACGTTGTCGTTGTTCGACGAGCCGTGCACCTGCAGCGTCGGCTGCTGCATCACCTGCGTGCCGCCCACGTCGGGCGTCGCCGTCGTCACGCCGGCGATCAACTGGCCGACGGCGAACGGGTCCTTGCCGGTGGGAATCGTGTCCAGCCGCTCGCGCGACATCACCGATTGCGATACCGATCGCTGCACGTCGACGAGCGGCGACTCGCCGGTGACGGTGATCGCTTCCTCGACCGTTCCGACCGCGAGGTCCGCGTTGACGGTGGCGGTGAACGAGGTCGGCAGCACGATGCCCTGCCGCTTCACGGTGCGAAACCCGGTCAGCGAGAACGCGACGTCGTACGTGCCGGGACGCAGGTCGGCGATCGTGTACTGGCCGGCGCCGTCGGTCACGGCGGTCCGCGTCCCTTCGATCAGTGCGGGGCTGGACGCTTCGACGGTGACGCCGGGCAGCACGGCGCCCGAGGAGTCGCGCACCAGGCCGGCAATCGCGCTCTGCGCGAACGCCTGGGGCGCGCCGGCGGCGAACAACACGACGACGAGCGCGAGCCGACGAAACGATGGCATGGCAGACCTCCGTGGCGAAAGCAGCTCAACCATTGGCGTCGAATTCCGCGCGCCATAATACTCGGGGCATGGAGCACCACAACAACCTGGCGATTCTGGTCGGCGGCGGACCGGCGCCGGGGATCAACAGCGTGATCGGCGCGGCGACGATCCGCGCACGGCTCGAAGGCCTGAACGTGATCGGCATCCGCGACGGGTTCGAGTGGCTGATGCGCGGCGACGTCGATCACGTGATGCCGCTCACGATCGAAACCACCAGCCGGATCCACTTCCGCGGCGGCTCGCACATCGGGATCGCGCGCGCCAACCCGACCGCGGATCCGCAGCTGCTCGACAACGCCGTGTCGGCGCTGCTGCGCCTGAACGTGTCGCAGCTCATCACGATCGGCGGCGACGACACCGCGTTCAGCGCGATGAAGCTCGAAGAGCGCGCCCGCGGCACCATCCGCGTCGTCCACGTCCCGAAGACGATCGACAACGATCTCGATCTGCCCGCGTATGTCGACACGTTCGGCTACCAGACGGCGCGGCACCACGGGGTGGAGATCGTCAAGAACCTGATGGTCGATGCGAAGACGACCTCGCGCTGGTACTTCGTCGTGGCGATGGGGCGCAAGGCGGGCCACCTCGCGCTCGGCATCGGGAAGGCGGCCGGCGCGACGCTGACGCTCGTCACCGAGGAGTTCGATTCTCCCGTCCGTCTGAAAACGATCGTCGACACGCTGGTCGGCGCGGTCGTCAAGCGCCAGAGCTACGGCCGGCGCGACGGCGTGGCGATCATCGCCGAGGGGGTCGTCCTCGAGGTGGACCCGGACGATCTCGCGGGACTCCACGAGGTCGAGCGCGACGCCCACGGGCACCTGCGGATCGCCGAGGTGAACATCGGCGAGATCCTGAAGGCGCAGGTCGTCGATCGCCTGAGACTTCTCGGCATCAAGGCGACGATCGTCGCGAAGAACATCGGCTACGAGCTCCGCTGCGCCGACCCGATCCCGTTCGACATGGAGTACACGCGCGACCTCGGCTATTGCGCCGCGAAGTACCTGATCGCCGGCGGCAACGCGTCGATGATCTCGATCCAGGGCGGCCGGTTCGTGCCGATTCCGTTCCGCGACATGATCGACGGCGCGACGGGACGCACGCGCGTCCGGCTCGTCGACGTCGCGTCGACGCGCTACGCGATCGCGCGCCGCTACATGATCCGCATCCGCAAGGACGATTTCGACGACCCGCACGAGCTCGCGAAGCTCGCCGCGACCGCCCACATCGCCCCCGAAGACTTCCGGCGCGAGTTCGAGTACCTGGTGGCGAACGAGCCGCCCGGCCTCGCCATCGATCTATAGGCCGAGCTTCTTCAGCGCCGCATCGGGGCAGCCGTTCCACTCCGACACGAACCGGTTGCCCTCGTAGCGCAGGTCGTCGATCCCCATCTTCGTCGTCCAGAAGCCGCTTGCGGTGAGATCCCGGAAGGTGGAGAAGAAAGCGACGGCGTGGGCGACCGCCGGGTCGTCGTTCGTCGTGTACGCGATCTCGTCGAGCAGCGAGCGCCGCTGCGGATCCGGCGCGTCGAGGAAGCGCCGGTCGAAGCGCTCGAGCGCGAGCACGTCGACGAGCGCGAGGCCGCCGCGCATCGCCGTCTGCCGGCGCGGCTGGTCGGCCATCATGAAATCCATGAATTCGGGGACGCCCGCGTCCGTGGCGCTGCCGGAGCGCTCGTCGCGCGGGATGATCAGATCGACGAGCGCGCGCACCGTCGCGTACTCGTGCGGCGTGAAGAACGCCGGCGCGAACGGCCGCGGCGCCTGGCGCGCGCGCGCCGCCGCCTGCTCGGCTTCGGCCGGCGTCCACGCGAGCGCGGCGGCAACCGGGCCGCCGGCGAGGAGCGTCAACGCGTCGCGTCGGGACAGCGTCATAGCGCGCCCTGGCTGCGCTGCTGCGCGATGAACTCGGACGTCCGCATCGCGAGCGCGAGGATCGTCCAGGTCACGTTCTTGTCGGCGTTCGAGACGAACGGCCCGCCGTCGGCGATGAACAGGTTCTTCACGTCGTGCGCCTGGCAGTGCGCGTTGACGACCGACCGCGCCGCGTCGGCGCCCATCCGCGTCGTTCCGACCTCGTGGATGATCCGGCCGCCGGTCAGCAGGCCGTACATCTCGGCGCGCGTCGGCATCGGGGGCAGCGGCGTGCCGCCCATGTCCGCGATGATCGCGCGACACGTCTCCTGCATGTGCTTCGCCTGGTTCACTTCGTAGTCGCTGAACCTGAAGTGGAAGCGCAGCACCGGAATGCCGAACGTGTCGACGACGGTCGGGTCGATGTCGCAGTAGCAGTTGTCGTTCGCCACCATCTCGCCGCGCGCGTCGAAGCTGACCGTCGATCCGTAGAACCGGCGATAGTCGTCCTTCAGCTGCCGCCCGTAGCCGCCGTATCCGTTGAACCGCTGGATGCCGGTCATCACGCCGAACGCCGGCGCGCGGCGGCCGCCGTTCAGCTCGATGTGGTACCCGCGCGGGAAGTCCAGCTTCCGGTTGTCGAGCCACCACGGCATGTAGAGATGCGATCCGCCGGTGCCGTCTTCGTTGTGCGGCACCCCGTCGGCCATCTTCGGGATGTGGCCGGCGACGGTGAGTCCGGTCGAATCGGTCAGGTAGCGTCCGACCACGCCGCTCGAGTTCGCGAGCCCGTCGGGGAACCGCGCCGACCGCGAGTTGAGCAGCAGCCGCGCGCTCTCGCACGCGCTCGCCGCCAGCACGACGATCCGCGCGCGGACGGCGTATTCGCGCCGGTCGAGCGTGTTCACGTACGACACGCCGGTCGCGAGGCCGCGCGCGTCGACCGTCACCTCGCGCGCCATCGCGCTGGTGACGATCGTCAGGCGCCCGCTCTTCAGCGCCGGCCGCAGCAGCACCGACGGCGACGAGAAGTTCGCGTGCGTCGCGCAGCCGCGCCCGCACTGCCCGCAGTAGTGGCACGCGGGCCGATCGCCGAGCGGGCGCGTCAGGATCGACAGCCGCGACGGGATGCACGTGATGCCGAGCCGATCGGCCGATCGCTTGATCAGCAGCTCGTAGCAGCGCGGCTTCGGCGGCGGCAGGAAGATGCCGTCGGGGTCGTTCGGCAGGTGCTCGTTCGACCCGAAGACGCCGACGAGCCGATCGAGCTTGTCGTAGTACGGCGCGAGGTCGTCGTACGCGATCGGCCAGTCGTCGCCGAGGCCGTCGACGCTGCGCCGCCGGAAGTCCTGCGGGCCGAACCGGAGCGAGATGCGGCCCCAGTGGTTCGTGCGGCCGCCCAGCATGCGCGCGCGGAACCAGTCGAACGCGTCGCCCGGCGCGACCGTGTAGGGCTCGCCCTCGATCTCCCATCCGCCGATGCAGCCGTCGAACTCGCCGAACGGCTTCGCCGCCGTCGCGGCGCCCCGGCGCGGCGAATCGTACGCCCACGCCGACATCTTCGAATCGGTCTCCACGTTCCACATCGCCCCGGCTTCGAGCATGACCACCTCGGCGCCGGCCTCGCAGAGGACGTTCGCCGCCATGCCGCCGCCTGCGCCGGACCCGACGATGCACACGTCGTAACTCTTCGGTTGACGGATGACCTGCATGTGCGGCCGATGATACGCCTGCGGCCTGCCGTTTGCGTCATCGGATCGCATGGCAGCAGAGATGACGTATCGCACGCTCGGCCGCACCGGCGAACAGGTGTCGTGCCTCGGACTCGGCGGCTGGCATCTGGGCCTCCCGAAGGTCAGCGAGGCCGACGCGATCCGCATCGTCCGGACGGCGATCGACCGCGGCATCACGTTCATGGACAACAGCTGGGACTACAACGACGGCGCCAGCGAGCGGCGCATGGGCCGCGCGCTCGCCGACGGGTACCGGGCGCGCGTGTTCCTGATGACGAAGATCGACGGTCGCTCGGGGACGGCGGCGATGCGTCAGCTCGATCAGTCGCTCGCGCGGTTGCAGGTCGAGACGATCGATCTCGTCCAGCATCACGAGATCCTGCGGTTCGAGGATCCGCACCGCATCTTCGATCCGGACGGCGCGAATGCGGCGCTGCTCGACGCGAAGCGGCAGGGGAAGGTGCGCTACATCGGCTTCACCGGCCACAAGGATCCGCGGATCCATCTCCACATGCTGGAGGTCGCGCGCGCGCACCGCTTTCGCTTCGACACGGCGCAGATGCCGCTCAACGTGATGGACGCGCACTACCGCAGCTTCGGCCGCCTGGTGGTCCCCGAGCTGGTGAAGGAGGGCATCGGCGTGCTCGGCATGAAGCCGCTGGCGAACGGGATCATCCTCGAGTCGAAGACGGTGACGCCGATCGAGTGCCTGCACTTCGCGCTGAACCTGCCCGCGTCCGTCGTGATTACCGGCGTCGACAGCCTGGCCATCCTCGACCAGGCGTTCGAGGCCGTGCGAACGTTCGCGCCGATGGACGAAGCGGGTGTCTCGGCGCTGCTGGCGAAGACGGCAGCGGCGGCATCCAGCGGCGAATTCGAACCGTTCAAGACGTCGTCGATTTTCGACAGCACGGCGGAGCATCCCGAGTGGCTCGGCGAAGAGCCCGAGCGCATTCGTCGACTGATGTCCGCGTAGGCGGACGCGGGACCGATCGGTCCGACCGGTTCGTTACGACTCGGATTTGGCGCGCCGGCGGCGCCGTGCTCGACCGCACCGTCAACGTGTGCGGCGGCGTCACCGACTCCGGCGTCCGGCCGTCGCGGTTCAGGATCCTGCCGCAGCATCCGCTCGCGCGGCGCTGGGCACGGCGGGCTTCGGGATTACGAGCACCGGCAACAACGTCCCGCGGCAGATGCAGGTCGCGGCCAAGCTGCTGTTTTTGAGGTAAGGTGTGCGCATGCGCACGCCCCTGATCTCCGCGATCTGTCTCTGCGCTGCGCTCGTCGCCGTCCTCCACGCGCAGCCGCCCCAGGGGCGCGGCGGCACCGTCGTCACCTCGCCGCGCAACGCGTACCCCGATCGCCCCGCCGGCGATCCGGACGCGATCGAGCGCGGGCGCGCGCTCTACAGCGTCAACTGCGCGTTCTGCCACGGCGCCGACACGCGCGGCGGCGACAGCGGGCCGAGCCTGCTGCGCTCGGGCGTGGTGCTCGACGATCGCAACGGCGAGCTGATCGCGCCGGTCGTGCAGAACGGCCGGCCCGATCGCGGGATGCCGAAGTTCGGCTTCAGCGCCGATCAGGTTGCCGACGTCGCCGCGTTCATCCACACGTTCCGAGCCGCCGGCTACGACGAGTCGCGCCAAAAGCCGCCGAGCATTCTCGTCGGCGACGCGAAGGCCGGCGAAGCGGTGTTCAGCGCGAAGTGCGCCTCGTGCCATTCGGCGACCGGCGATCTGCGCGGCATCGCGACGAAGGTCGCGGACGACAAGCTGCTGCAGCAGACGTGGCTGATGCCCGGCAGCGGCGGCGGCCGCGGTGCGCCGCCTCCCGTCGTGCCGCCGGCGCCGACGGCGGTGGTGACGCTGCCGTCCGGCGCGCGGGTCGAAGGGCGCGTGACGTACCTCGACGATTTCATGCTGGCGCTGACGACCGCGGACGGCGCGCACCGGTCGTTCCGGATCGAGGGGAACACGCCGAAGATCGAGCTGAAGGATCCGCTCGACGCGCATCGCGCGCTGCTCGGCAGCTACAGCGATCGCGACGTCCACAACGTCACCGCGTATCTGGCGACGCTCAAATGAGAACCCGACTCCTCGTCGTGATCTTCGTGTTGGCATGTGCGTCGTGGATGACGGCGGCCGAAGGCGGGCTCGACCCCGCGGCGTTGCTGAAGCCGCTCTCCGATTCCTGGCCGAGCTATTCCGGCGACTACACCGGCCGCCGGTACAGCGCGCTGAAGCAGGTCGATCAGTCGACGGTGAAGCATTTGTCGCTGGCGTGGACCGCGCGGCTCGCCGGCGGGCCCGGCGCCGGCGGCGCGGCGCTCCCGCCGCCGTTCGGGCCGCCTCCGACCGTGGTCGGCGGCGAGGGCCGCGGCGACGTCGTCGTCGGCGGCGCCACGCAGATCAAGGGCGCGATCCTCGAAGTCGAGAACGTGCTCTACGTCACCGCGCCCGACAACGTGTGGGCGCTCGACGCGCGCGACGGCCACGAGATCTGGCACTACTTCTGGAAGACCAAAGGCGGCACGCACATCGGCAACCGCGGCGCGGCGATGTGGCACAACTATCTCTATTTCGTCACCCCCGACGATTATTTCGTGTCGATCGACGCGCGCACCGGCCGGGAGCGCTGGCACAAGGAAGCGGCGAGCTTCGCGCAGCAGTACTTCCTCACCTCGGCGCCGATGACGATCGGCGATCACGTCATCGTCGGCACCGGCAACGATCTCGACTCGCCGGGCTATCTCACGTCGTACGATCCGGAAACCGGCGAGCAGCAGTGGCGCTTCTACACCGTGCCGATGAATCCGGGCGACGCCGGGCTCGAGACGTGGCGGAATCTGGACGCCGCGCGCCACGGCGGCGGACACCCCTGGCTGCCGGGCGTCTACGATCCCGACACGCACCTCTATATTTTCGGCACCGGCAACCCGACGCCGGCCTACACGTCGCAGACGCGCGGCGAAGGCGACAACCTGTTCACCTGCGCGATCGTCGCGGTGAACGTCGACACGGGCCAGATGGCGTGGTACTACCAGACGTCGCCGCACGACACGCACGACTGGGATTCGGCGCAGACGCCGGTGCTCGTCGACGGCGATTTCCGCGGCAGCGGCCCGCGGCGCATGGTGCTCACCGCGAGCCGCAACGGCTACTACTTCACGCTGGATCGCCAGACGGGCGAGCGGATGATCACGAGCAAGTTCTCGGCGACCGTGAACTGGGCGAAGCCCGAGCTGAACCCGCGCGGGCAGCCGGTGCGCGACGCGTCGAAGGACTACGACGTCGGCGGCGCGCTCGTGTCGTCGGCGAACGGCGGCGCGACGAACTGGCCGCCGCCCTCCTACAGCCCCGACACGGGGCTGTTCTACGTGCCGCTGTCCGAGAGCTACGCGATGTACTACCTGAGCGAGACCGATCCGCGCGGCGCGATGGGCCTCGGCGGCAAGGACGAAGTCAGCGTCGGCTCGCTCGGCAACTACATCATCGCGATCGACCCGAAGACGGGGCGGACGGCGTGGCGGCACAAGTTCCGGACGGTGGGCGTCGCGCGCGGCGCGTCGGGGCTCCTCACCACGGCGGGCCGGCTGCTGTTCGGCGGCGACGTGTCCGGCAACTTCGTCGCGTTCGATCCGGCCAACGGCAACCCGCTCTGGCACGCGCGCATCGGCCAGGTGACGAACGCGCCCGAGACCTACCTCGTCGACGGTCGTCAACACATCCTCGTAGCCGCGGGAGACACGCTGTATGCGTTCACGCTTGACTAGGCGCGAGTTCGGTGCGATCGCGCTCGGCGCGTTCGCGCTGCCGCAGATCGTCAACGGCGTGCGGCTCGGCGCGCAGAGCTACAGCTTCCGCGATCTGCCGCGGACGCCGGGCGGCGACGCGGTCGATCAGGTGATCCGCGCGTTCAAGGAGTGCGAGCTCACCGAGTGCGAGCTCTTCGCGCCGCAGGTCGAGCCGCAGTTCAGCACGGGCGCGCGTGGGCGGCGGGGCGATCCGCCGTCGCCCGAAGCGGTCACGGCGCGCGACGATCTCCGCCAGTGGCGCCTCGAGACGCCGCTCGATCACTTCACGCGGATCGGCGACAAGTTCAAGGCCGCCGGCATCGAGATCTACGCGTACAACTACAGCCCGGACATGAGCTTCACCGACGCCGAGATCGACCGCGGCTTCGACATGGCGAAGGCGATGGGGGCGCAGATCATCACCGCGTCGACGCAGCTCGACACGGCGAAGCGGATTGCGCCGTTCGCGGAGAGGCATCGCATGATCGTCGCGATGCACGGCCACTCGAACACGAGCGACGCGAACGAGTTCGCGACGCCCGAGAGCTTCGCGGCGGCGATGAAGCTGTCGAAGTACTTCAAGGTGAACCTCGACATCGGCCACTTCACCGCGGCGAACTACGACGCCGTCGCCTACATCAAGGCCCACCACGCCGACATCACGAACCTGCACCTGAAGGATCGCCGGAAGAACCAGGGCGACAACGTACCCTGGGGGCAGGGCGACACGCCGATCCGCGAAGCGTTGCAATTGTTACAGCGCGAGCAGTGGCCGATCCGGGCTTATGTCGAGTATGAGTACCGGGGCCAGGGCACGTCGATCGAGGAAGTGAAGAAGTGCCTGGCGTACGCACAGGCGGCGCTCGCGTGACACGGATCGGCATGGGGCTCGTGGGCCCCGGCTTCGTCGGCGCGCATCACATCGACGCGGTCCGCCGGCTCGGGTACGTCGACGTCGTCGCGATCGCCGGCAGCAGCGACGCATCGGCGCGCCGCAAGGCGGAGGCGCTCGGCATCCCGCGCGCGTACGGGCGCTACGAGGAGCTCGTCGCCGATCCCGACGTCCACGTCGTCCACAACACGACGCCGAACGTGCTGCACGCGCCGGTGATTCGCGCCGCCCTCGCGCGCCGCAAGCACGTCGTCTCGGACAAGCCGCTCGCGATGGACGCGGCCGAAGCGTTCGAGCTGTGGCAGGAAGCCGGGCGCGCCGGCGTGGTGCACGCCGTCACCTTCAACTACCGCGGCAACCCGCTCGTGCAGCAGGCGCGCGAGATGATCGCCGCCGGCGAGATCGGCGCGGTGCACTTCGTCCACGGCGCGTACCTGCAGGACTGGCTGCTGTACCCCTCCGACTCGACGTGGCGGCTCGATCCCGCGCAGGGCGGGGAGAGCTCCGCGTTCGCCGACATCGGCTCGCACTGGTGCGACCTCGTGCAGCACGTCACCGGGCAGCGGATCGTGTCGGTGCTGGCCGATCTCACCTCGGTCGTCTCGGGACGCCGCAGCGAAGATCTCGCGACCGTCCTCGTGCGCTTCGACGGCGGCGCGAAGGGCGCCCTCAACGTCGGCCAGGTGTGCGCCGGGCACAAGAACGGGCTCTGGTTCGAAGCCAGCGGCGCGAGCGCCTCGCTGCGGTGGCGCCAGGAAGAGCAGAACGCGCTCTGGATCGGGCGCCGCGACGCCGCGAACGCGGTGCTCGCGAAGGATCCGACGCTGCTCGCGCCGGCGGCGCGGCGGTACGCGCATCTGCCGGGCGGTCATCAGGAAGCGTGGGCCGACGCGTTCTGCAACGTGATGCGCGACATCTACGGGTTCATCCGCGAGGCGCGGCGGCCGGACGACCCGCATCCACCCGCGTTCGCGACCTTCGAAGACGGCTACCGCGCCGCCTGCATCGTCGACGCCGTTCTCGACAGCCACCGTGCGGGCGCCGTCTGGACTGCCGTGCGCGAAAGGGTGACCGCGTCATGAAGCTGGGGTTGTTCACGCCCGTGTTCGGCACGCTCGCGCAGCAGCAGATGATCGACAAGGTTCGATCGCTCGGGAAGATTCAGGCGCTGGAGCTCGGGACCGGCGGATGGCCCGGCAGCGATCATCTCGACGTGGACGCGCTGCTGAAGAGCGACGGCTGCTCGAACACGTTCAGGCACCAGCTCGAGGACGCGGGGCTGACGATCAGCGCGCTCTCGTGCCACGGCAATCCGCTCCACCCGAACGCGCAGACGGCGCGCGAGTACGACGAGCTCTTTCGGAAGACCGTCTGCCTCGCGCACGAGCTCCACGTCCCGGTCGTCGTCACCTTCTCCGGCTGTCCCGGCGACTCCGACGCCGCCGCGCATCCCAACTGGGTGACGACCCCGTGGCCGCCCGAGTTCCTCGACGTGCTCGAGTGGCAGTGGGAGAAGAAAGCGATCCCGTACTGGCGCGACGCGGCGCGCTTCGCCGGCGACCACGGCGTCAAGGTCGCGCTCGAAGCGCACCCGGGCTTCCTCGTCTACAACGTCGAGACGATGCTGCGGCTGCGGGCGGCGTGCGGCGCGAACCTCGGGATCAACTTCGACCCGAGCCACTTCTTCTGGCAGGGCGTCGACGTGCCCACGGCGATCCGCGCGCTCGGCGAATCGATCTTCCACGTCCACGCGAAGGACGTCGCGCTCGATCGCGCGAACGTGGCGGTGAACGGCGTCATCGACACGAAGTCGTACCGACGCATGACCGAGCGCTCGTGGCTGTTCCGCAGCGTCGGCTGGGGGCACGACGAGCTCGAATGGAAGCGCATCGTCAGCGCGCTGCGCCTGGTCGGCTACGACTACGTGATGAGCATCGAGCACGAGGACGCGCTCGCGTCGGTCGACGAGGGGCTGAAGGCCGCGGTCGATCTCCTGTCGCGCGCGATCCTGGCCGAGCCGCCGGTGAAGGCGTGGTGGGTATAGGGTGCTTGGGGTGCTGGGGGTGCTGGGGGTGCTTGGGTGCTTGGTGCTTCGGTGCTTCGTGCTTCAGTGCTGGCGTGCTGAGGGCTGCGTGGTGACGACGGCATGACGAACGCTGTGCGCGTGAAGCTGTCGGCGTTGATGTTCCTGCAGTACTTCGTGTGGGGCGCGTGGTACGTGACGATGGGCACGTGGCTCGGGTCCACGCTGCATTTTTCGGGCGAGCAGATCGGGCTCGCGGCGGGCACGACGGCGCTTGCCGCGATGATCTCGCCGTTCTTCGTCGGGATGGTCGCCGATCGCTTCATGGCGACCGAGCGCATCCTCGCGCTGCTGCACGCCGCCGGCGGGCTGGTGCTCTTCTACGCGTCCGCGCAGACGCGGTTCGCGCCGTTCTACCTCGTCCTGCTCGCGTACACGCTGTGCTACATGCCGACGCTCGCGCTGAGCAACTCGATCTCGTTCCACCAGATGCAGGATCCGGGTCGCGAGTTCCCGCCGATCCGCGTGCTCGGCACGATCGGGTGGATCGTCGCCGGGCTGATCATCGGCACGCTCGGCCTCGAGGCGACGGCGCGGCCGATGCAGATCGCCGCCGGCGCGTCGCTCGTGCTCGGCGCGTGCTGCCTCGCGCTGCCGCACACGCCGCCGCAGCGCAAGGCGCGGCCGACGCTCGGCGACGTCCTCGGGCTCGACGCGCTGAAGCTGATGGGCGAGCGTTCGTTCGCCGTGTTCGTGATCGGCTCGTTTCTCGTCTGCATCCCGCTGCAGTTCTACTACGCGTTCGCGAACCTGTTCCTCAACGAGCTGCACGTGTCGAACGCCGCCGGCAAGATGACGCTCGGCCAGATGTCGGAGCTGTTCTTCATGCTCGTGATGCCGTGGTTCTTCCGGCGCCTCGGCGTCAAGAACATGCTGCTGCTCGGCATGCTCGCGTGGTCGCTGCGGTACGCGTTCTTCGCCTTCGGCACGCACGCGGATCTCGTGGTGCTGCTGTACGCCGGCATCCTGCTGCACGGCATCTGCTACGACTTCTTCTTCGTGACGGGGCAGATCTACGTGGATCAGAAAGCGCCGGGCGACCTGCGCGCCGCGGCGCAGGGCTTCATCGCCTTCGTGACGCTCGGCGCGGGCATGTTCATCGGCTCGTGGGCGTCGGGCCGCATCGTCGACGCGTTCGTCACCGGCGCGACGCACGACTGGCACCGGATCTGGATGGTGCCGTCGATCGTCGCGGCGGCCATCCTCGCCGCGTTCGCGCTGTTCTTCCGCTCGGACGAGAAGCGAACGCAGGCGGCCGCGGCGGTCGGCTCCGCGTAGCGGCATGCGCGCCCGTGCGGCGCGCCCGTGCGGCCCGTCGAGGCCGCCGCGCTACCGGATCGGACCGGCCGGGCGACCCACGTCCGGCATCCGGTGGGTCGGGCTGATGTCGAAGGCCCAGCGGGTCGGCGACGTACTCGACGGCCGGCGTGATCGTGAGGCCGTCGCGGCGAGCGACGCGACGACCGGCACCGCGCGCGCTACAGCGACCATCCGCTCCGGGGCTCTCGACCGAGGAACTCGTTTGCGGCCGCCACGTTGGTGACGCGCATGCTCGCGCCGTCGTACTCGATCTTGCGCCCGACCTTCAGCGCGACGATGCCGAGCAGCATGACCTCGGTGAGCTTCGCCGCGTAGTCGAACGGGCTCGACGCCTGCGTCTTGCCCGTCGCCGCGTCCACCCAGTTCATCTCGTGGTTCTCGTTCGGAATCCGCGGCAGCGTCGGCTTCGGCACCCCGAAGGACTGATGCAGCGAGTTCGGGAGCAGGCGCGGCTTCGCCCCGTACGTCTCGTGGACCAACTTGCCCCTGGTGCCGATCAACAGCGCGCCGCCGCCGGGGTTGAACTGATCGTCTTCGGCCATTTCCGCAGGCCTGGCCGGCATCAGGCCGCCGTCGTACCACGTGAGCGTCACTGGAGGCTTGGTGCCGCGCGCCGGAAACCGATACGTCGTCATCGTGGCGTGCGGAAAGCTGACGCCGTTGAACGGCGTCGACACCGTTTCGATCGACGCGGGATAGCCGAGATCGAGCGCCCACATCGAGTGGTCGATCAGGTGCGCGCCCATGTCGCCGAGCGCGCCGCATCCCCAGTCGACCCAGCCGCGCCAGTTGAACGGGTGATAGATCGGGTGGTAGTCGGCGTGCGGCGCGATGCCGAGGAACAGATCCCAGCGGAGCGACGAGGGCGGCGCGTAGCTGCCGGCGAGCGCGTTCGCGATTCGCGCGGTGACGCCGGGCCCGTTCCAGCGCAGCTCGTCGAGCGGCCGCGCGCTGCGCTCGGGCGTCGGAATTCCCTGCGGCCAGTAGCCGAGCGGACGGTTCGTCCAGATGCGGACGTCGGTGACGTCGCCGATGGCGCCGGCCTGGACGTACTCGACCGCGGTGCGCGCCTCGTCCCACGAGTGTCCCTGGTTGCCCATCTGCGTCGCCAGCGCGGGGTGCGCCTTCGCCTTCGCCGCGAGCGCGCGCGCCTCCGCGACCGACCAGCACAGCGGCTTCTGCACGTACACGTGCCTGCCGAGATCCATCGCCGCCAGCGCAATCGAGGCGTGCATGTGATCGGGCGTCGCGACGACGACGCCGTCGATGTCCTTCTGGCGATCGAGCATCTCGCGGTAGTCCTGATAGCGCTTCGCGCCGGGCAGCTTCGCCTTCAGCCGCTGCATCGCGTCGACCTGCATCGCCGTCCTGGTGCGCTCGAGCGGCGTCATGGGCCGCGTCTGCAGCGGCTGCTCCTCGCCGCGCGCCGACGCCGGCGCCCGGAACTCGACGATGCCGCGCTGCAGCCGCTGCTGCTGCGCCTGGATGTCGCGATCGAGCGACTCGAATCCGCGGTCGGCGTAGTCCCAGTCGACGTCGCAGAGCGCCACGACGTTCTCGGTCGAGAGGTTGACGAGATCGCTGCGCCCCTGGCCGCCGACGCCGACGGCCGCGACGTTGAACGTGTCGCTCGGCGCGGTCATCCCCTTGCCGAGGACGCGGCGCGGCACGATCGTCAGGCCGGCGCCGGTGATGGCCGCGTTCTTGACGAGTTTGCGTCTCGAGATGCTCATGAGCTCTGCTCCCTATTCGTTGCGCAGCGCCACCATCGGATCGACGCGCGACGCCGTGCGCGCCGGCAGGTACCCCGCGATCGCCGCGACGCCGACGAGCAGGATCGCGGCGACCGAGATCGTCGCCGGATCCCGCGGGGTGAGATCGAACAGCAGGCCCTCGACGAAGCGCGCCGCCGCGAGCGCCGCGGCGATGCCGGCCACGACGCCCGCGCCGATCAGCGCCATCGATTCCCGCATGACCATCGTGACGACGTGGGTGCGCTCGGCGCCGAGGGCCATGCGGATGCCGATTTCGCTGGTGCGCCGGGCGACGTTGTACGACATCAGCCCGAAGACGCCGATTGACGCGATGATCAGCGCCAGCCCGCCAAACAGCACGTAGGCCTGCGCGAACACTTTCTCCTGGGCGAACCGCTGCTCGATCTGCTCGGTCTGCGTCGAGATCGGCAGAATCGGCAGATTCGGATCGATCCGGCGGATCGCATCGCGCACCGCGCCAACCGCCCGCGTCGGGTTGCCGTCGGTCCGCAGCGCGAACGTCATCGACCCGAGCCGCAGCGCCTGCGGATACGGAATGTACATGGTCGGCGGCGCGGCAGTGCGCACGCTGTCGTACTTCGCGTCGCCGACGACGCCGACCACTTCGAGATCGCCGGCCGTTTCGAAGAACTGGCCGAATCGCTGGCCGAGCGGATCGCCATGCGGAAAGTACTGGCGAGCCAGCGCTTCGTTGACGATGACCACGTGCGGCGACGTCTTCGTGTCGCGGGCGCCGAAGCGACGACCGGCGATCAGGCGCATGCCCATCGCCTCGAAAAAATTCGGCGCGACGAGGAGCCGGTCGACGGTGTTGTGATCGGCCGGCGTTGCGCGCCCCTGAATGAAGATCCGCGTGATGGTGACGCCGCCCGAGAGGAGCGGCGGCTGCGACGAGGTGGAGGCGCGGACACCGGGCACATGCGACAACCCGTCGAGCATTTCGCCGTACAGGTTCAGGATGCGCGGCTGCTCGTAGCGGTTCAGGACCGGATTGACCGGCACGAGCAGCAGGTTGTCCGCCGCGAAGCCGACATCCACCTGCCGCAAGTTGCGCACCGTCCGGAGGAAGAGACCGGCTCCGACGAGCAGCACGAGCGACGCCGCGATCTGCGCGACCACGAGCAGCCGGCCGAGACGCGATCGCCCGGCGCTCATGGTGCGGCCGCCCTCCTGCAGCAACGCCCCGGCCTCCAGGCGCGACGACCGCAGCGCCGGCGCGATGCCAAACAGCACGCCGGTCGCGATCGCGATCCCGCCGACGAAGGCGAGAATCCGCCAGTCCAGCGACGTCGCCGCCGCAAGGTTGTCCGGCAGCAGCGGCCGCCCCCAAAACGCGATGACGCCGCCGAGTGCCGCCCCGATGGCTGCGATGAGGAGACTCTCGGTCAGCAGCTGGCGCAGCAGTCGTCCGCGCGTGGCTCCCATCGAGAGGCGGATCGAGATCTCGCGCTGCCGGGCCGCCGCTCGCGAGAGCAGCAGGTTGGCGACGTTCGCGCAGACGATCAGCAGGACGAGCGCGACGACGATCGCCAGCAGCGTGATCGATCGATAGGTATCGGCCGATCGATCGTAGCTGCCGTGCGCGCCCGGCTGCACGCGCAGGTGCGGCACTTTCGTCCGGTTCCGATTGCGCGCGGCGCTCCGTTCGTGCGGGGGCTGTGCCGCCAGGAACGCCGACCAGCCGTCGCGCGCCGCCGATTCGAAGATGCCGGCAAAATTGGCCTGCACCTGCTCGACGCTCACCTCCGGTTTTCTGCGCCCCATCACCTGCAGCCACCAGTTGGTCGCCTGCTCGAGCCGCGGCACGTTCCACGTCGGGCCGGTCAGCAATTCGGCGGAGCCGTTGAACTGCGGATCGAAGGCGAGCGGGACGGTGACATCGGGCGCCTGGCTCACCGCGTGCTGCACACCGGTGAACCCTCGCGGCGTGACGCCGACGATCGTCACGCGCGCGTTCGCGATCTGCAGCACGGAACCGAGGGCCTGCCGATCGCCGCCGAAACGGCGCGTCCAGTAGCCGTGGCTGATCACCGCGACCGGCGGCGCGTCCGATCGATCGTCATCCGGCGTAAACGTCCGACCCAGGACGGCGCGGACGCCGAGCACGTCGAAGTAGTTGCCGGACGCGATGAACGTGGACGCCAGCTCCGCCTGGCCGTTGGAGACGACGTTGGCCGTGCCTTGCGGCGCGCAGGCGAACAGATCGACGAGGGTGCGGTTTGCCGCGCGGAATTGCCGGTAGATGGGATACGGAAACGTCGTGGACGTTCTCAGGCCGTCGACCCGCTCGACCTGGTCGTAGTCGCTGAAATCGGTGCCCATGTCGTTGTCGCCCACGACACGAAAGCGCACCAGCGTCTCGGGACGATCGACCGGCAGCGTCCGGAGCAGCACGCCGTCGACCGCCGTGAAAATCGCGGTGTTCGCGCCGATGCCGAGCGCGAGCGACAGCACGACGACGAGCGTCCACCCCTTGCTGCGCAGCAGCAGACGCACGGCGTGGCGCAGGTCGCGAATCACTGCAGCGCCTTGATGCGGATGTTGCGGAACGCGAGCGAGCCCGGGTGGTCGCCCTGCAGGCCGATGTGTCCGCGCGCCGCCTTGCCGTAGTTCGGATACGCGGCGAACTTGCTCGCCTTCACGCGCGCCGTCCAGTCGGCGCTGCCAATCTCGTACTCGAGCAGCTTGAATCCGTTGAGCCAGTGCTCGACGTGCGGTCCGCGCGCGACGATGCGCGCGCGATTCCACTGGCCGACCGGCTTCAGGTGGCCGGCCGGCGACGGATACACCGCGTAGTCGGCGCCGGCGCACGTCAGGCGTGTCTTGTTGTCCGCGGCCTTGATGTCGTCGAGCAGCTGGTACTCGGGCGCGCTCCAGTAGATGTGGTCGTACTCCTCCGTGCCGCGGTAGAAGACCCCGGAGTTGCCCGCCTCCCCGATCTTCCATTCGAGCTCGAGATCGAAGTCGCCGAATTCGTCTCTGGAGACGAGGTCGCCGACCGATCCGTCCTTCGTCAGCGCGCCGCCGGCGATGCGCCACCCCGCGGGCGGCGCGTCGGACTTGTAGCCGCGCCACGCCGACAGGGAGGAGCCGTCGAACAGCTTCACCTGCGATGCTGCCGGCCGCGCACCGCGTGGTGCGGATGCCGCGGGCGACTGAACCGCGATGGCTGCGGCGGCGGCGACCATCAGGAATCGAATCCGCATGGAAGCAGATTATGCCCGCTTGACGGTGACCCGGCGCGCAAATCCTCCGTCGGTCGCCATGCCGCTCACCGGCACCTTGCCCGATCTCTCGCCGCGCCGAGGCGTTGCTGAGGTGCAGCCGCACGGCGACGCGGGATCTGCCGCGAGGGCGCGACGAGGTTCGCGCGCCTCGTCTTCGCGCGTTCGGAGGCGCGGCGATCAGCAGGTATACTCCGCCCATATGCGTCAACTCGCCGTGCTCGCGCTCGTGTCGTCAATCCTGGTCCTCGCTCCACGCGCCGAGTCCCCGAGACACCGCAATCCGATCATCGCGCTGCTCGAACAGCACAAGCCGGTCTTCGGCGTCTACGCGCCGAGCAATGGCGGACGCCGCGGCCAGCCCGCGCCGGACCGGCCCGCGATCGATCTCGCCAAAGACGCGCTCGCGTACCCGAACGCCGACTTCCTGTTCAACGGCAGCGCGGAGAACGGCATCGATCGCGCGATGCCGGCGATCGTGGACTTCGTGTCGGCGATGGACGCCGCGGGCGGCGCGGCGAAGGCGCCCTTCTTCGGCGTCGAACGCCCGCTCGTCCTCAAGATTCCGAAGATCGATCCGGATCGGGCGCGAGCCGCCGCGAACATCGGTCGCGAGCTCAACGCCGGCGCCGCCAGCATCATGTTCGTCGAGACCGAGAGCGCCGACGAGGTGCGCGCCGGGATCGCGGCGATGCGCTTCAGGGCCAACGGGGGCGCGCGGCCGGACGATGTCGGCGCGGCGCCGGCGCATTGGGGCATGTCGGCGGCGGAGTACCGGCGGAACGCCGACCTCTGGCCCCTCAATCCCGACGGGGAACTGATCAACTGGACGATCGTCGAAAGCCTCGAAGGGCTGAAGCACGTCCGCGAGATCGCGCAGGTGAACGGCGTCGGCGTCCTCTGGCCAGGCGCGGGCACCCTGCGCAACGACGTCTTCACGCACACCGGCGCCAACGGCGAGCGCGTGTTCGACGCGGCCGGCTGGGAGAACGCCATCCAGCAGGTGCTGGCGGCGTGCAAGGAGTTCCGCGTGCCGTGCGGATACCCGGCGAACGCGACCGACATCGAGATGCGCATGCAGCAGGGGTTCAGCGTCTTCGTGATGGGGTGGGGCGATCCGGGGTTCAAGGCGGTCGACATCGGCCGCAAGGCGGCGGGTCGGTAGGTGATCGGGACGACGGTCGGCCACTACAAGATCCTGGCGTCGCTCGGCGGCGGCGGCATGGGCGTGGTGTACCGCGCGGAGGACGTGCGCCTCGGACGCGAAGTCGCCCTGAAGTTCCTGCCGCCGGATCTCGCGCGCGATCCCGAGGCGCTCGAGCGCTTCCGCCGCGAAGCGCGCGTCACCTCGTCGCTCAACCACCCGAACATCTGCACGGTGTACGACGTCGGCGACGGTTTCATCGTGATGGAGCTGCTCGACGGCCGCACGCTGAAGGACGAGCTCGCCGCCGCGCCGCTGCCGTTCGAGCGCGTCGTCGACCTCGCGATCGAAGTGGCGGACGCGCTCGATGCCGCGCACGCCAAGGGGATCGTCCATCGCGACATCAAGCCGGCCAACATCTTCATCACGCGGCGCGGTCAGGCGAAGATCCTCGACTTCGGCATCGCGAAGTTTGCCGCGTCGACGCAGGCGCCGGCGGCGGACGAGGCCGATCTCACGCGCGCGGTGACGGAACACGCCACCACGATCGGGACGACGCTCGGCACCGTGGCCTACATGTCGCCCGAGCAGGCGCGCGGCGGCGACATCGACGCGCGCAGCGATCTCTTTTCGTTCGGCGTCGTGCTCTACGAGATGGCGACCGGCCGGCAGCCGTTCGTCGGACGGACGCCGGTCGCCACCTTCGAGGCGCTTCTCACCCGCGCGCCGGCGCCGCCCTCGACCGTCAACACGGCCGTGCCCGCGGAGTTCGATCGCCTCGCTGCCAAGGCGATGGAGAAAGACCGCGAGCTGCGCTACCAGACGGCCGCGGATCTGCGCGGCGATCTCAAGCGCCTGAAGCGGGCCGGCGATTCCGCGACGTGGCCCGCGGCGGCTGCCCCCGACGCTCGCGCGACCTCCCAGAAGCGATCGCGACCCGCGGCACGTCGGACGCCGTGGGTCGTCGTCGCGACCGCGGCGGGCGTGCTCGCCGTGGCGGCCGTCGCCGCGTTCGTCTACTCGAGCCGGCCGCGCGCGTTCACCGAACGCGACTCGGTCGTGATCGCCGACTTCGTCAACAGCACGGGCGAGCCGGTCTTCGACGACACGCTCAAGGAAGCGCTCGACGTGCAGCTGCGGCAGTCGCCGTTCATCAGCGTGCTGCCGGAACAGCGCGTGCAGGGCACGCTGCGGCTGATGGGCCGCTCGCCGGCGGACCGGCTGACGCCCGACGTCGCGCGCGATCTCTGCCAGCGCACGGCGAGCAAGGCGATGATCGGCGGGACGATCTCGCAGCTGGGCTCGAGCTACGTCCTCTCGCTCGACGCCACGAACTGCCGGACCGGCGACGCGATCGACAAGCAGCAGGTGCAGGCGGCCTCGAAGGACGAGGTGCTGCGGGCGCTCGGGTCGGCGGCCGAGAAGCTGCGCCGCGGCCTCGGCGAGTCGCTGGCGTCGATCGAGAAGTACGATGCGCCGATCCAGGAGGCGACGACGCGCTCGCTCGACGCGCTGAAGTCCTACAGCGCGGGCATCGTGACGCGCCGGCAGCGCGGCGATCTCGCGTCGTTGCCGTTCTTCCGCAAAGCGGTGGAGCAGGATCCGGACTTCGCGCTCGCCCACGCGCGCGTCAGCACGGTGCTGAACAACCTGGGCGAGTTCCAGTCGTCGGTCGACGAGATCAAGAAGGCGTACGCGCTGAAGGACCGCGTCAGCGAGCCCGAGCGGCTGTACATCGTGGCGCGCTACGCGTCGATCGTCGAGAACTCGGTGTCGAAGACGATCGACACCTACCAGCTCTGGATCCAGACCTACCCGAAAGACTACGTGCCGCACGTCAACCTCGCCAGCACCTTCGACTCGCACGGCGAGCTCGAGAAAGCGGTCGACGAGTACCGTACGGCGATCGCGCTGGCGCCCGACGAGCCGCTGCCGTACGCGAACCTCGCCCAGACGCTGATGAATCTGGGCCGCATCGACGAGGCCCGCAGCACCCTCGACACGGCGCTCGCCCACGGCATGGACTCGGCGAGCACGCGCGGACAGCTGTTCCTCATCGCCGCCTTCAAGGACGACGACGCGGCGATGCAGAAGCACGCGGACGCGGCCCGCCGGTTCCCCGACGGGTTTCGCATCCTCTCGCAGGAAGCGTTCATCGCCGGATATCGCGGCCAGCTGACGCGCGCGCGGGAGCTGTCGCGCGAATTCGAGGACGAAGCGGTCTCGCGCGCCGGCCTGAAAGGCGCCGCGGCGCAGTTGTGGAGCAACCTCGCCCAGTTCAGCGCGCAGGTCGGCCAGGCGAGCGATGCGCGCGCCGAGATGCGGCATGCGCTCGAACTCGACCGCAACGTCAACATCGTCGCCAACGCCGCCGACTGCGCCGTGGTGCTCGGCGACCTGGCCGACGCCCGGCGCCTGATCGACGAGGCGCGCCGCGATCTGCCGCCGGACACGAATCCCGAGATCGCGCGGGCCTTCGCGACGCTCGAGGCCATCTACCGGATCCGGTCGGGCGACAAGAGCGCGGCCGCCTCGATTCCGCCGCCCGCCAACGAACGCGACATCAGCCGGCGGGCAACGCTCGGCCTCGCGAACCTGCAGGTCGGCGACGCGCAGGCCGCGGCGCGCTACTTCAAGGAAATCCTCGACACGAAGATCCCGTCTCGGTCGACCGACGCCGCGCTGGCGCCGCTCTACTACGGCCGCGCGCTCGTCAGGCTGGGGCGTGCCCAGGAGGCGCGCGCTGCCTACGAGCGGTTCTTCGCCATCTGGAAGAACGCGGACGCGGACATCCCGCTGCTGGTCTCGGCGAAGCAGGAATACAGCACGCTGCAGAAATCCTGAGGCGGCGGCGATTCGATCTCCAGCCGCCGGCGCCGTGCCGGATACACGAACGACACGCGCCAGGCGTGCAGCGCATGCCGCTCGACGCCGTCGAGCGGCGCGCCGTAGACCGCGTCGCCGACGATCGGCCAGCCGCGCGCGGCGAGGTGCGCGCGAATCTGGTGGCGTCTGCCGGTGCGAAGCCGGCAGCGGAGCAGCGCGACGTCGCCGCACGCGCCGCGCCCGGCCTCGAGCCGCTCGAAATCGGTGACGCTCGCCGCGCCGTCCGCCGAGACGACGCGCCGGCGTCGATCGGAAGGATCCGACCTCAGCGGGAGATCGATCGTCCCGCGCTCCGGCGGCACGCCGTGCACGATGGCGAGGTAGAGCTTCTGCGCGTCACCCGATGCGAGCGCCCGCTGCGCCGCGGCGTGCGCGGCCGCGTGCTTGGCGACGACGACCAGCCCCGAGGTGAACTTGTCCAGCCGGCCGACGATGGACGGCCGCCGGCCGGCAGGCCACGCGGACGCCAGCATGACGAGCGCGTCGAGCAGCGTCCCGCTCGCATTCTTGTAGCTCGGATGGACGACGACGCCTGCCGGCTTGTCGACCACCAGCAGGTCGTCGTCTTCGTACAGCACCGCGGGCGTCAAGCCCGACAGCGTACTACTTGCGGCGCGGTTTCGCGGTGTTCCTGGCGCCGGTCTTCGCCGCGCTCTTCTCCGCGTGTCCGCCGCATGCCGCAGCCACCTGCTGGATGTCCGAGACGTCGACCTGCGCCAGGTCGCGCTCGCGAATCTTCGGCGCGCTCTCGGTCGAACCGCTCGTGCCGACCTTCTGATCGACGTCGCCGCGTTTCGCCAGCGTGCCGCTGATGCGCACTTCGCGGCCGACCATCTTCGCCCAGTCGTCGTCGTTCGTGTTCTTCGCGTTGAGGCGGTAGGTGTGCTCCGCTTCCTTGACGTCCTGCTCGGCGACCGGCTCGCCCTTGGGCGGCTCGTTGATCTGCGTCAACACGAAGTCGCCGCCGTCTTTCTGCAGGCACCCGGTGAGGGCGATCGGCTTCTGCTGATCCGCGTCGGCGCCCGTGGTGCCTTTCGTGGCCGCCGCCGTGTCGGGCGCCGCCTTGGTCTGATCGGTGGTGCGGTCGTTCGGGGTCGTATTGCACGCGCCGGCGCTCAACAGCGCCACGGACGCGCACGCGGCAAAGAACAGTCGAGCATGCATGGATGCTTGTCCTCCTCGCCTGCTTGTCTTGCAATAATCGACACATGAGCGAACGCGCGCGGCTCGTCTATTCGAGCGATCGCGGCCGGATGTGCCCGGGCTGCGGGTGGCCGGAACGCGACTGCAAGTGCAGCAGCCGGACGGCCGCGGCGCCGGTGCCGCCCCGCGTCGTCGCGAAGCTGCGGCTCGAGAAGCAGGGACGCGGCGGCAAGTCGGTGACCGTCATCTACGATCTGCCCGACAACGCGAAGTTCCTCCAGGAGCTCAGCCAGGAATTGAAGCGCGCGTGCGGGACCGGGGGAACGGTCGCGGAGAACACCGTCGAACTGAACGGCGATCTCCGCGAGCGCGTGCGCGAGCTGCTGGCGAAGAAAGGATGGACGGTGAAGGGCTGACGGGGGCGGGGTTGCCCCCGCCCGCAATCAGAAGCGCACCTGCACGCCGAGCCGCATGATGCGCGGGCTCAGGTTCTGCGCGATCTGGTTGAACGCCGTCGACGCGATGTTGTTGTTGCGCACGAGCACCGTGTTCGCGTTGAACGCGTTGAACACGTCCGCCATGACGCGCAGCGACACCGCCTGGAGCTTGAACTCGCGCGCCGCGCGCAGGTCGGTGTTCCACACGTTGTCGTACCGGAAGTAGTCGATCGTCGGCGTGACGAGCACGTTCAACGTCTCGCCGCCGAGCGCCTGCGATCGGAAGAGCGGGAACGGGTAGCCCTGCCGTCCGAAGACGTTGGCGGCCACCTCGATCGCGTACGGCGCGACGTACATCCCGCTGCCGTTGAACTGCCACTTCGCGTTCGTGTAGACCGTCCCGGATCCGCTGCTGGCGCCGGACGAGGGCGCGAACTGCCCGCCGTCGACGAGCGGCTCGTTGACCGTGCGCGTCGGGTTGCCGTTGGTGTCGTACTGGCCCGCCGGCGTGCTGAAGTGCTCGCGCGCGTTGTTGTAGCCGAAGGACACGTGCCCCATCCAGCGGTTCGACATCCGTTTGACCAGGACGACCTCGAGGCCGTGGTAATCGGTCGAGTACCCGGGCACCGTCGTCGTCAGGAAGCCCTGTCCGCCGGCGATCACCTTTGCGCCGTTGGCGATGTAGGTCGGCACCGAGTACGCCGTCCCGTCGGGCAGCGTGCCCGTCAGCACCGGACCGGCGGTGTAGTCGGCCAGCGTGACGCCGACGCGCGGTGTGATGTTCGCGGCGAGGTTGCCGAACAGGTCGGTCGTGCGCGTGCAGCTGTAGTTCAGCTGCACCGCGACGTTCGGCCGCAGCTCGCGGTCGACGCCCGCGACGAGACTGCTGGTGCGCGGCGCCGCGAGGTTCGACGCGATCTGGTTCGACGAGGTCACGGCTGTCGGATTGGCCGGATTGAACCCGCCGCCCGTCGTCAACCGGACCGCCGTGTTCACTTCGTCGGCCTGCGCCAGATGATCGCCGTTGGCGTCGACCCAGCGGTAGGTCGCCGATCCGGCGGTCGACGCCGGGTTGTTGCCCCCGATCGTCGTCGGGCTGAGCTGCGCGGCGAATCGGCTGTACGTCACGCGCGCGATCGTCTTGCGATCGGCGTCGACCGCATAAGTGAAGCCGGCGCGCGGCGAGAACGTGTTCCACGTGAACGGCGAGTCGTAGCCGGGGAAGTCGACGCCGGGCACGAGCTGCGGGAACGCCTGGCTGGCCGCGATCGAGCTGGGCAGCGCTTTTCCGTCCTGGTGATCGAACCGGAGCCCGACGTTGACGGTGGCGCGGCCCAGGCTGATCGTGTCGCCGGCGTACGCGTTGAAGTAGTCGGCGCGGTTGCCGCCGTATCCCTGGCGGAACACCTGCGCGCGCAGGTCGGTGGCCGAGTTCTCGAGCGCGAGGATCCCGTTGCCCGGCCACGCGGTCAACGTCCACGCGTCGGTGGTGCGATAGCCGGATCCGAACTGGATGTCGTGCGAGGCGCCGCGGACCGCGACGAACGCGTGCGCGTCGGCGTTCACCGTCTGCTGCGGCCGCGTGTTGATCGATTCGCTCGTCGATCCGTACGACCGGCCGGTCACCAGGCTGCGGCCGGCCAGCAGATCCATGCCGCCCTCGGGCGTCAGCGCGTTGCCGGTGTTGTAGTACGCGTAGTTCGCCGACACGAACAGGTTGCCGTTGACGACGTGGTCGTTCGAGACGCGCCACAGGCCGTGCAGCGGGTTGTCGGTATACGCGTTGTCCTGGTGGAACGTCGCCGTCGGCGCGTCGAACGTGATGCCCGCGGTCGCCGGGCTCCGGTTGTCCTTGATCTTCGAGCCGTTGAAGAACAGGAAGCTGACCATGTCCTTCCGGCCCGCCTGCCAGTTGATCTTCACTTCGGGGTCGCGCAGCAGCGTCTTGTCGACCACCGCCGACGTGCGGCGATAGAGCTGCACGTTCTGCGAGGAATACGAGCCGTAGAACCAGGCGCGATCCGTCAGAATCGGTCCGCCCGCGTCGAACCCGTAGTCGGTGAGTCGCGTGGTGTGATCGGCCGTCGCCGGGGTGACCGGCGTCGCGCCGCTCAACAGCTCGGCCGGCACGTTCGACGCCTCGAGCGAATCGTTGGTGAAGTAGCCGCGGGCGTTGGCGTGGAACGCGTTCGTGCCGCGCCGCGTGATCAGGTTGATGCCGACGCCGCCGGTCGCCTGCCGGATGTCCTGGCCGGACGTCGACACGCGCACCTCGTCGAAGTTGTCGTAGTTGAAGTACGTCGGCGTCTGCCCCGCGGCCGCCATGTCGGTGATCACGATGCCGTCGAGCGTCCAGACCGTGTCCTGCGGACGCGTCCCCTTGGAGACGATCGTCGGTGCCTGGCCGGTTTCGCTGCCGCCGACGTTGACGCGATCCAGCAGCGCGCCGGGCGCGATCCGCACGAGCGCGAACACGTCGCGCGACGTCGGAATCTTCTCGAGCTCGACGGCGCCGACCGTCGTCGCCGTGCCGGTCGGCTGCGCGTCGACGATCGGCGCGGGGGCCGTCACCGCGACGCTGTCGGCAATCGATCCGACCTTCAGCGTCAGGCCGAGGACGACATGGCGTCCGCTGTCGACGACCACGTCCCGCGCGGCGCTCTGGAAGTTGGCCAGCGCTGCGACGATGTGGTACGTGCCGGGCTGCAGATAGAGGAAGCGGAAGGCGCCGCTTTGGTCGGTGGTGAACCGAAGCGTCGCGTCAGGACCCTGGAGCGTGACGTCCGCGCCAGGAACGGCCGCGCCCTGTTGATCCTGAACAGAACCGGCAACCGAACCATCCTGCGTCTGGGCGGCGGCCGTCATGGCCGTGCTGAGCAGGAACATCGCGATAATGGTGAGCTTGCGCATACACCATTATATGACTTTATATGACAATAATGTCAATAAGATCCGATTAGAACGCTTCCTGGATGGCCAAGTAGAAGCCCCGGGACCCCGATTTGCCGAATCCATAGTCGGCGCAGAGGTTCGTCCGGGACCGCTTGTTGAGCAGGATGCGGAGTCCGCCGCCCGCCGCCGGCGCGAACTCGGTGAAGAGGCGCTGCTGGAGGTCGGCATTGCTCACCGTCGTCACGTTCGCGAACGCCACGTATCCGAGCAGGCCGTTGTGCGTCAGCGTGCTGCGGAACTCCACTTCGCCGTACATCAACTGCTCGCCGCGATAGCGTCCCTCGCCGTAGCCGCGGGCCGAGCGGCCGTCCGAGGCGATCGCCGGCAAGTCCCAGAACGGCGCCGTCCCGCCGGTGACGAAATCGCCCATCGTCCAGAACGCGAGCTTGCGGCGGCCGTCCGGGTCGAGCGCCTTGTACGTCCGCGCGTCGAAGGCGAGCTCCTGCCACGTCGAGTCGCCGCCGAGCGCGCTGAAGAACGTGCGATAGGTCGTGCTCGCCGCCACGCCGCGCCGCGCGTTGATCGCGTTGTCGCGCGTGTCGTACAGCAGGCCGACGCTCGTGCCGGTGGACAGCTGCCGCGCCGGCGAGAAGCCGTGTTCCACGCTGTACGCGACGTAGGCCGAATCGTCGAACGGCGCGTCGCCGCTCTCGCTCGGCCGCACGCGCGCGTGCGCATCGAGGTTGACGCCGCCGCCGACGTACAACCCGCGATCGATCCGCTTGTAGACGGTCTCGTAGAGGCGAATCTGGTCGAAACGTACGTTGACGGTACCGGTCGGCTGCGGCACCGCGCCGAGCGCGTACGTGTTGAGCGACGTCCACGACACGCGGTTGTCTCCCTGGACGAACCAGCCGTCGTGCGGCGTGAAGATCGCGAAGCGGGCGCCGGAGAGCACCTGACCGAACTGCGAGACGCGGAACCCGGCCGATACCGACGAGATGTGCGTCGCGGCCGGATCGGAGCTGAAGAACGCCATGTTGCCGTTCAACCCGGCGGTGAAGCCGGTCGTGGGCTTCGATCCCACCGTCGGGGCGACGACGACGAAGTGCTGGCCGGCATTCGGCGGCGCGGTCCCGCGCTCCGGCGCCTCGAGGTCTTTGTGGCGGACGGCGCGCCAGAGGTCGCCGACGTCGAGCGTCGCGGGCGGCGACACCGGCGGACGCGTGTCCTGCACGATCTGCGCGTCGGGCAGCGTCGTCGATTCGAGCGGCTCCTGCGCGTGCGCGGCGACGGCCCAGACGACGAGCAGGCACGCGGCGGCTGCCGCGCGCGAGGAAAACGTTCTGAAAGACACGTGCTTCGAGCGTCGCACATTCGCGAGCGCCGCGCGTATGAAAAAGTGAAGACACCCTGCTGACCTGCCGTCACCGTCCGATAAGCCGGACATGGCACGAATGTCACGATTCGTCACGCTGACGGCGACGACCGTTCTTGCGCTGTGCGCGCCGGCCGCGGCCCAGACCGAAGACGCGCTGCGGTCGTACTTCGAGGGGCATCGCGTGATGGTCCGCATCGACATGCCGGGCACGCAGGAAGGCGTCGACGTCCACGCCGACGCGCGGCGTCCGATGGACACGGACGACTACCGCGCCAGCCTGCGGAAGTACGGCGTCGCGATCCGGGCCGGCGAGTCGGCGATGGTGACGCTCGTGAAGGTGAAGAAGGATCTCATCGAGTTCCAGCTCGACGGCGGCGGTTTCGGCACGATCGGCGACGACACGAGCACCGCCGTCTACCTGCCGCTCGTCGAGAAGGGCGAGCGCGAGCGCGAGCTCGAGCGCCGCATCAAGGACGAAGACGACCGCGAGAAGCGCCACCGGATGGAGCGGGAGCTCGACGAACTGCGCGAGCGGCGCGAGCGCGAGAACCGCCGCATCCTGGCGGAGAAGGAGCGGCTCGAATCCGAGAAGGCGGCACGCGTCGCCGAACGCCGGCTGCACGGCGGATCGCGGTTCAACATCCGCTACGAGGGGCGGGTGCCGCCCGGCATGCGCCCGTCGGACGTGGTGGCGGCGCTCTCCGAGTACGTCGACTTCGGCATGCCGTCGATGCGACCGACGATGCTGCCGCCGCCGGCGGCGCCGCTGCCGCCGCCTGCGGCGCCGGGCGCGGACGGCTCGATGCTGCGCAAGGGGATGACGCGCGGCGACGTGGAGTCGCTCTTCGGCCAGCCGGTCGAGTCGTCGCAGCGGCGCTCCGGCGATCTGGCGGTCACGACGCTCGTGTTCCAGACGCCGGATCAGCGGATCAGCGTCGATTTCGTCGAGGACCTGCTCGTCCGCTACAGCATCAGCTCGAAGTAGCGAACCGCCGCCGGTCGACGAAGATCCTTGGCGTCGAAGGACGGCGCCCCCGCCCGGCGATCGGTGGTCGAGAGGAACCAGCCGGCGCCGATGGCGCCCAACGGCTTGGACGCCGAACGGTTTGGATTTCTGCCGCGCGACGCGAACGTGCTGGGGTTCAGTACCCCGCAGCTTTGCCGGCCGCGGTGCGGCCGTCGGACCCGCCCTGCAGCCAGCCGCCGTCACTGACGATTGCGGCAACCTGCGCCAGGACGACGCCCGGCGAGTAGTCGACGTCGTATCCGCGCGACTTCAGCAGCGCAACCGTGTCGGGCGAGATCCCGCGCTCCAGATACAGCTTGTCGGGCAGCCACTGGTGATGCACGCGCGGCGCGTCGACGGCGTCCTGGACGTTGAGGCCGAAATCGATCACGTTGAGGATCACCTGCGCGACCGCGGTCGAAATGCGCGATCCGCCCGGCGCGCCGGCGGTCATGAACAGCTTGCCGTCCTTGACGACGATCGTCGGCGTCATCGACGAGAGCGGACGCTTGCCCGGCGCAATCGCGTTCGCTTCGCCTTGCACCAGGCCGAACATGTTCGGCGTGCCCGGCTTGGCGGCGAAGTCGTCCATCTCGTTGTTCAACAGGAACCCGAGTCCCGGCACCGTGATGCCGTTGCCGTATCCGCCGTTCAGCGTGTAGGTGACCGCCACCGCATTCCCCTGCGAGTCGACCACCGTGAAGTGGGTGGTCTGGTCGTGTTCGGTGCCCGCCGGGCGCCCGGGCCGCACCTGATCGCTCGGCGTCGCGCGTTCGGGATCGATCGTCGCGCGCAGGCGCGCGAGGTACGCGCGGTCGAGCAGACCGGCGATCGGCACCTTGACGAACTCGGGATCGCCGACGTACTCGTTGCGATCGGCGTACGCCCGCCGCATCGCTTCGGCTTCGTAGTGAATGGCGGACGCGGAGCCGAAGCCGCCCTTCTCGTACCCGGTGCCTTCGAGGATGCCGAGCATTTCCAGCAGCGCGATCCCGCCGGAGCTCGACGGCGGCGCGGTGATCACGGTGTAGCCCTTGTAGTTGCCCTGCAGCGGCGTCCGCTCGATCGCCTTGTAGCCCTTCAGATCGGCGAGCGAGATGATGCCGCCGTGCTTCGCCATCTCGTCGGCGAAGCGCTTCGCGGTGTCGCCCTCGTAGAATTCGTCCGCGCCGTTCTTCGCGATCCGCTGCAGCGTCTGCGCCAGCTCGGGCTGCGCGAGCGTGTCGCCGACGTCGAAGAACGCGCCGTTGTTCTGGAAGATGCGCCTGGACTCGGGCGACGCGGCGAGGCTGCGCGAGCCCTTCAGCGACTGCGCCAGCGCGTACGACACGGGGAAGCCCTTCGACGCGAGCTCGACGGCCGGCGCGATGTTTTCCGCCCACGTCCGCTTGCCGTACTTCGCCTGCGCCATCTCGAATCCGCGCACGCTGCCCGGCACGCCCGACGAGCGCCATCCCTCGATGCTGTCCCTGGTCGGCGCGCCGCTGGCGTCGAGATACATGTCGTGCGACGCCTTCTCGGGCGCGCGCTCGCGGAAATCGATGAAGGTCGCCCGGCCGTCGGCGAAGCGGATCAGCATGTAGCCGCCGCCGCCGATGTTGCCGGCGAAGGGGTGCGTCACGGCGAGGGCGAAGCCGACCGCCACGGCCGCGTCGACGGCGTTGCCGCCCTTCTTCAGCACGTCGACCCCGACGTCGACCGCGAGGCTCTCCATCGCGACGACCATCCCGTGCTTCGCATGGACGGGTGTGCGCGCCGCGTAGGTCGGAACGACGAGGACGAGCAGGAGGACGACGCTGAGCATTCGCCGCATGGTGGCGGCGATTGTACTACTCGGCGCGGAGTGCGTCGGCCGGATCCACCGTCGCCGCCCGGAGCGCCGGGACGTAGCTCGCCAGCACGGCGGCAGACGCCAGGCCGACGGCCACGCCCGCGTAGGTGAGCGGGTCGACCGGGTTGACGTCGAACAGCAGCGACCCCATCAGCCGGGTCAGCGCGACGGCGGCCGCGAGGCCGAGCAGGATGCCGACGGCGGCGAGGCGCAGCCCCTGGTCGACGAACATCCGCGTCACCTCTCCCGCGCGGGCGCCGAGCGCCATGCGGATCCCGATTTCGCGCGTGCGCTGCGACACGGCGTACGAGATGACGCCGTAGAGCCCCGCGACGCCTAGCAGCAGCGCCATCGAGCCGGCGATCGACAGCATCACCAGCGTGAACGACGTCCGCGCCAGGCTCGCGTCGTAGATCTCCTGCATCGTCCGCACCCGGGCGAGCGGCAGGTTCGGATTGACCGACCAGACCGCGCGGCCGACGTCGGCGAGGAGGCCGCTCGATGCCGCGCGCGGGCTGCGGACGACGAACGCCACCGTCCGCGCCACGGACGGCTTGTCGCCGCTGAAGTCGTCCATCAGCAACGGCCAGCAGACGAACGACGGCGCCTTGTGATCGACGCCATCGTCGCGCTCGTCGCTGACGACGCCGACGATTTCGCGCCACGGCGAGCTGCTCGAGTCGCGAATGCGCTTGCCGATGGCCGCCTGCGGCTCCGTCCAGAGTTCGCGCGCGAGGTTTTCGGACACCAGCGCGACGCGCCGCTGGCCGTAGAGATCCTCCCACGCGAAATCGCGGCCCGCGACGACGCGGTTGCCCATCGTGCGCAGGAATCCGGGCGCGATGAACTTGAACCGGCGGAGCGGCGGCAGCTGGCCTTCGGCGAGCGGCCGATCCTCGGCGAAGATTGCGTCGGTCCGGCCCTGGCCGTCCATCGGAACCGTCGTCGTGATCCCGACCGACGTCACCGCGGCCACCGCGGCAATCTTGTCCGCGATCGCCTGCTGGGCGCGCACGACGTCGACGGCGTCCTTCACCGCGGCCGACGGAATCGAGACGCGGAACGTCAGGAGCTCTTCGGGGCGCGCGAAGCCGGGATCGACATGCCGCAAGGCGAGGAACGTGCGGATCATCAGCCCCGAGCCGACGAGCAGCACGAGCGCCAGCGCCACCTGCGCGATGACGAGCGTGTTGCGCGCGCGATGGCGCTCGCGGCTGTCGCTGATCGTCCGGCCGCCGGCCCGCAGCGCCGTGTGGATCTGCGGTCCGGCGTACTTGACGACCGGAATCGCGCCGAACAGCGCCCCGGCTACGAGCGAGACGACGAACGTGAAGAGCACCACCGGCGGATCGATGGCGATGTCGTGCAGACGCGGCAGGTTGGCGGGCGCGATCGCGACGAGCAGGCGAACCCCCGCGTACGCGAGGCCGAGCCCGACGATGCCGCCGGCGACCCCGAGCACGAGGCTCTCGACGATCAGCTCCTTCGCGATGCGTCCGCGGCCGGCGCCGAGCGCCGCGCGAATCGCGAGCTCCTGCTGGCGCCCGTCGGTCCGCACGAGCAGGAGGTTCGCGACGTTCGCGCACGCGATCAGCAGCACCACGCCGATGGTCCCCATCAACACCCAGAGGACGCGGCCGATGTCGCCGATGATGTCCTGCTTGAGCGGGCGCACGAGCGGCGCCAGATGGACGTCCTGAAACAGCTTCGCGCTGAACCCGGGAAACGCCGGGAACGCGCCGATCGCGACCGGCACCAGCCGCGCCGCGTCGGTCGCCGCCGCCTCCGGCGTCGCGCCGGGACGCAGGCGTGCGATCGAGCGGTAGCTGAAGTTGCCGAGAAAGGTCTTGTCGCGATCGAGCCGCAAGGGCAGGAACGCCGACGGATCGCGGTCGAGGAAGCGGAACGACGCGGGCAGCACGCCGATGATGTCGCGCGCCTGGCCGTCCGCCAGGATCCGGCGGCCGACCACGGACGGATCGCCGCCGAACCTCGTCTTCCAGTACCCGTACGCGAGGACGATCGTCGCCGGGCTGCCGGGCGAGTCGTCGTCGCGCGTGAACAGCCGGCCGACCGCCGGCTGGACGCCGAGGATCGGCAGCACGCCGTCGGTCACCTCGATCGTCGGAATCTGCTCGGGGTCGCCCAGGCCGGTGATGCTCGCCGCGGCCGTGCGCCACAGGCCGACGTCCTGCACGGTCTTCATCTGATCGCGGTAGGTGAAGTAGAGGAAGGGCGCGGAGCCCGCGCTTTCGAGCTTCACGCCGGGCGCGCGGTGGTCGACCGCGACGAGCCGGTCGGGATCGGGATACGGCAGCGCCTTCAGCAGGATGCCGTCGACCACGCTGAAGATGGCCGCGTTCGCGCCGATGCCGATGGCGAGCGTCGCCACCGCGAGCAGGCTGAAGCCGGGCGCCGTGACGAGCCGTCGGATCGCCTGCTTGAAGGTCATGACCGTCTTAGACGGTCGCGGCGGCGGCGAAGTTTACGGGAACTACGCCGCGCGATCGGCCGGCCACGCGGGCAGCCGCGCCAGCTCCCGCGCGGGCTGATCGGCGCCGAACCCGTGCTCGTAGATGGCGTGCAGGTCGTGGATCAACTCGTCGCGCCGCCGCAGGATCGTCGCCGCATCGACGAGGCCGTCGTTGATCTCGGCGACCAGAGACCGATACCGCTCAGCCACGAGCCAGACGCGGTGCGCGATCTGCCGGTGCGCGCTGACGCGCGACTCGAGGCCGAGGACGGCGTACACGGCAAAGCCGGCGAGCGCGGCCGTCGCCGTCGCCACCGCTGCGATTTCATACGCGCGCTGCGGCGCGAGCAACGTCGCGATCGCGGCGCACGTCCCCGCGGTCAGCAGCGACACGATCACGATCCGCGCGACGAACGCCGCGCCCGCGAGACGCTCGGCCGCCCGGGCGTGAACCGTGTAATTTTGGGCGACCTGGTCGGAATCCAGACGCACGAGATCGAGCGTGGTGACGGAAAACATCCGCGATCCTCCTGTGCTGGTTGGCCACGGATCGGGGCTGCAAGCGCCGCGCCACGCGCGTCGAATCACCCGCGCGCGTGCAGGGCCGACGCGATCGCCGGCGCCAGGTTGCCGCCGGTGACGAGCAGCACGTTGACGGCCTCGCGGCAGGCATCCCGCAGGAACGCGGCCGTCGCGGCCGCGGCCGCCGGCTCCGCGCGAATGCC
>Ga0070741_10002137_pt1 | contig 54989 bp, 51 predicted proteins | sample Coa_R1_4_FD_66440 | JGI IMG/M metagenome (GOLD analysis project Ga0070741, IMG submission 66440) | Surface soil microbial communities from Centralia Pennsylvania, which are recovering from an underground coalmine fire - Coalmine... | ecosystem: Environmental > Terrestrial > Soil > Unclassified ... | reverse complement strand
AGCTCGGAGCCCATCGTTCGGACCTCCTCCGCACGGTCCAGGAACTCGCGCGCGGCTCGTCGGAGCTCATCCTCCTCGCGCCGTCGCAGCGACTCCAGATCGGCCTCGATCACCGACACCAGCCGGTTGCGCTCCTTCCGCACGAGCGCCCGAACGTCGTCCTGACGCTCGCCGGCGCGGGCGAAGACCCGCTCCATCTCCTCGACCCGGCGGGCGAGTTCGTCTCGGGGCAACGCCGCCGCCCGCTCCTCCACGTCGATCGAGTTCCGCAGGTCGGCGGCCAGCCGCCGCGCGCGCTCCGCGACCGACTCCAGGATCGTGCTTCCCTTCTCGCGGAGCAAGAAGGCCCGAAAGTCGCGTTCGAACGCCGGGAGTCCCGATTCCTCGAGGGCCGCCGGGTCGGCTTCGGCCTTGGCGCGCAGCGCGTTCCGAGCGCTCACGGGATACAGACGGACCTCGTGGCCCACCGCATCGGCGATCACCGCTCGGGTGAACTCGATCGCCTCCTCGCGGTCGGCCCCGGAGAGATAGTCGACCTTGTTCAGGACGAAGAACATGCGGGCCGCCTCCTCCCGCACCTCGCTCAGGAACGCCCGCTCGGCCTCGGAGATCGGCGGGTCGGCCGTCGTGAGGAAGATGGCGGCGTCCGCCTCGGGCACGAACGCCCGCGCCGCCTCGGTGTTGTGGGCGTAGACGCTCCCCACGCCCGGCGTGTCGACCAAGAAGACGCCGTCGCGGAGCTCCTCGGCCGGGTAGTGGAGGACGGCGCGCTCCACCCCTCGGCGGTTCTCGGGGTTCCCACGCTCCGTGACGTAGTCGGCGAGCTCGTCCACACCGATCCGCTCGACCCGGCCGCCGGAGCGCACGACCTCCGCCCGGACCTCGTCGCCCCAGGTCACCGCCGTCACGACCGAGGTGAGCGGGACGACGGCGGAGGGCAGGACGTCGGCGCCGAGCAGCGCGTTGACGAACGTGGTCTTCCCCCGCTTGAACTCGCCGACCACGACCACGTTGAAGCGCTCCTCGGCGAGCTTCTTCGAGAACTCTCGGCAGGCCTCCGCCGCTTTGTGCCCGTTCCGCCGCTCCGCGAGCTCGGCGAGTCGGGCGAGGAGAGCGGTGAGGCGATCGCGGCCGTCCGCGTACGTCCCGTCCCTCATCGAACACTCCTACCTCCGCCGTCGGTAGGAGCCATCAGCCCGGAGCGGGCGCTACGGCGGGCCCCATCGCCTGCCCCGGGAGTATAGGCACGGCGAACGAGCGGCAAGACGAGCCCGATCAGGCCGACGGCGGCAACCGTCCCGACGATCGGGAAGATCACCCCGCCCCTCGCGCCGAGCTGCCCGACCATCACCACCAGGGCGCCCACCGCGAGCGCCGCCAGGCAAAGGGCCCCAACCTCGACGACCCGGCGCGTCCTCGAGGGTCGCTCGCCGAATCCCGCCTGGTTCGACCGGTCGATCAGCTCCGGGAGCAGGAACAGCGCGATCCCCACGATCGGCGCTCGCGCGTCGGGGGTTCCCCGGCCGAGGAGGAAGACGGCGTACTCGGTGCCGAGCGCGGCTACGGACCACCACGCGGCGCCGAAGCGGCCGACGAGCGCAACGACGGCGGCGCCGAGACCCACGAGCGCCAGCGCGATCAGGACGGGACGCCGGTTTCCCCCCAGAGCGGCGGGCAGTCCGCCCAGCGTCCCCGCCACGACCAGCGCCCCCGTCGCCGAGATCAGGCGGGTACGAGACGCGCCGAGCGCCGGAACGATTCCACCTCCCACATCGCGGCCTGCAGGAACTGTGTCTCGCGCCACTCGGCGACCGCGATCCCGACCCGGCGCAGGCGTCGCCGAAGCATCTCGCGCTCCATCAGCCAGATGCGGAGTCCGAGCGCACCGACGGGATCCGCCGGAGGAACGGCCGGCACCGGCGATACCTCCACCACCGCGACGTCGAAGCCGCGACCCCGCAGATCGACGAGCGCGGCCACGCTTCTCTCGTCGAGCAGCGGCGAGACGCCGAGCACCAGCGCCCCGGGCGGGAGCGTCCGTACAGGCACCACGTCGAGGTCCTTCCACGCATAGCTTGCGGACACGGTCGTGCCGAGGAGCACGTCGATGATCCGATAGAGCTGCCGGATGCCCATGACGGGCTCGAGCCAGCGCAGGATGCCGCCGAACCCCACAACCCCGACGCGGTCTCGCCGGGCGAGATAGGCGCCGGCCAGCGCGGCGGATGCGCGCACCGCACGTTCCAGGGTGCTCGCGCCTCCACCGGTCGAGACGTCGGAGAACGCGTCGAGGAAGACGACGACGTCCCTGTTCCGTTCCGGATGCCGGTCGCGAACCCACGGCTCCCCACGCCGGGCGGTGACCTTCCAGTCGATCGAGCGAACCCGGTCGCCCGGCACGAACGGGCGGAGCTCCGCGAACTCGATGCCATCGCCGCGCACCCTTCCCACCTGATTGCCGGCATGGAGCTGGGTCCGGACGGGGCGCACCAGGGCCCGGAGCGTCTCGGTCCGGGGGAACACCTGGACGCGGTGCGGATCGCGTGCGTGAGAATCGAACCGGAGCAGGTCGAAGCGTCCGTGGACGCGAACGAGCGCATCGTCGATCGCATACACCCCCCAGCGTTCGCATCGCACCTCGAACGCGAGGCGACGGCGTCGCCCCCCGACGAGATCGGTCGACCGCACGAGGATCCCATCCGCGGCGCGCAGGCCGGGGGGGAGGGGCACGACCACGTCGATTCGGTCCACGCCGCGCGTGCACTCGACCTCGACCGCGACCACGAGGTTGTCGCCCTCGAACGCCCGCGTCGGCTCGACGGAGAGGGACAGGTGCGACAAGCCGGGCTCGGTCGACAGCGCCAGCCCCAACACCACCGCGAGGGCGAACGGAGCGGCGAGGGCCACGAGCTCGGGTCGGCGAAGCGAGAGGGCGCCGATGAGGAAGGCGCCGGCGAGTCCTGTGTAGCCGACGAGCTTGGGCGAACCGTGAGCCGTCAGCTCCAAGAGTTGCCTCCGGGCTCGGTCGGGGGCGTGGGCACGGCGTCCAGGACCTCGGTCACGACATCGGCGCCGGTGACTCCCGCCACCCACGCCTCGGGCCGAAGGGTGATCCGATGCGCGAGCGCCGGCACGGCGAGGTCCTTCACGTCCTCGGGTGTCACGAAGTCCCGGCCGGCGAGCGCGGCCCGCGCCCTCGCAAGCTTCATCAGCGCGAGACTCCCGCGTGGGCTGGCCCCGACCTGAACCCGAGCCGCGCGGCGGCTCGCGTCGACGATCGAAACGATGTAGCGCCCGACGCCTTCCGACACGTAGACGGCCTCGGTCGCGCGCCTCATCTCCTCGAGATCGTGCGGCGTGGCGACGACCGCGAGCTCCACCTCGTCGGACCGGCGCTCGAGCCGCCGAAGCAGCATCCGCCACTCGTCGTCGTTGGACGGATATCCCATCCCGATCCGCATGAGGAAGCGATCGAGCTGTGCCTCCGGAAGGGGATAGGTTCCCTCGAACTCGATGGGGTTCTGGGTAGCCAACACGATGAAGGGACGCGGAAGCGGATGCGTCGATCCCTCGATCGTGACCTGACGCTCCTGCATCGCCTCGAGCAGCGCGGCCTGCGTCTTGGCCGGCGCGCGGTTGATCTCGTCGGCGAGCAGCACGTTGGTGAACAACGGACCCGGCCGGAACTCGAACGCGCCCGTTCGCTGGTCGTAGATCGAGGAGCCCGTGATGTCGGACGGCATGAGGTCCGGAGTGAACTGCACCCTGCCGAAGCCGAGGCCCGTCACCCTCGCAAAGGACCTGGCCGTGAGCGTCTTGGCCAAGCCCGGGTAGTCGTCGATCAGCACGTGCCCGTCCGCGAGGAGCCCGAGGAGGATCAGCTCGAGGACGTCACGCTTGCCGATCACGGCCCGTTCGACCTCGGAGAGGATCTGCGCGGCAAGCTGTTGAACCTCGACGTGCGTCATCGCCATCTACAGGGCCTCCAGGCGGTGGACGATCCGCTCGAGCTGCTCGAGCGGCGCGCCGGGACCGAACCGATCCTCCGGCGCCTCTCGCTCGGCGCGCAGTAGGGCCCAGGCCTCCTCACCGAGCGCGCCGCGCGCTTCCTCGGCATCCGCATCCAGCTTCACGCCATGGCGCGAGGCGAGGCGGTCGGTCGCGATCGCCCGCAAACGCGGTCGGAGCAGGTAGTGCAGCTCCAGGGCCCGGTGCGTGGAGGCGCCCACCAGCCTCGCGATCGCACGCAGCTCCTCGGGCCCGTTCGGGGCACCGGGGTCGGAGGCGCGGAGCGCCCGATCGAACGGCATCGGCCCCACCCGCGTGAACCCGGCCACCACGCGTACGAGCTGCCGAACGACGATTGCGCCGAGCACCAGGACGTACACTCGGGTCGCCGGTACCCGCCGCGCCGGCGCCCACAGCGCTGCGGCGGCGAAGCACGCCGTCGCCAGCACCGCGAGCAGGACCGACCCCCTCCAGCGCAGGGGTGAGGAATCGGCGTTCATCGCACTCCACTCCCGACCAGCGCCCGCCGGATCTGCGCGAGCGCGTCGATCGCACGATCGCGCATCGAGGGGTCCACCCGCCGATCGCTGAACCTCGCGACCTCGAACAGCTCGGTCAGCGCTCGGGTCGGGGCCGACGGCACCTTCAGACGCGCCAAGGCCTCTTCCAGGTACTCGAAGGGCGCTCGGGAAGGACGGCGCGGCCAGCCACCGCGCGCGAACTCATGCTCCATTCGCGCGTAGGCGCGGATGACGGCGCGGCGAGGATCCGGATCCACTCGGAGATCGTCGATCGCCGCTCCGACCACCTCGATGGAGCGGACCTGGGGGGAACGGAGCTGCATCGGGACCCGCCGACCGCGGGTTCGGAACGCGACCGACAGCAGGATCGCCGCCAGCGCTCCACCGGCGAGGAACACGAGGGGGAGCCAGTCGGCGGCCGGAGAGCCGGCCCCCGGAGACGACGCGACGATCCCACCGCCCGGCGCGCTCTCCGGCCCGAGCGAGGCCCGCGTCGATCCTGAACGTCCACCGGCGGCGTGCAGGACAACCACCAGGGCCAGGGCCGTCACCATGGCCGCGAGCAGGGCAGCGAGCGGCGCAGCCCACCAGGCAGACCGAGGCCGAAACGGCACGAGATCCTCCTCGTCCTTCTTCTTCCTCCGCCTTCGGAACAGACCGAGGCCGCCGACGAGCACGGCCCCGCCGCCTGCCACGCCACCGGCGAGGAGCACAAGGACGAGCTCGCCGACATCGAAGGGGAAGCGGGGCACGGGCGGAGCCGCTTTCGAGGCCGACCTCCCCACGTTCCCACCGAGCCCGCCGGCGCTGCTCGCGACGGCCACCAGCCCCAGGAGGACAACGGCCCCCAGCACCGGACCCGCTCGACGGACGAGGTCGCGGGCGCTCTCGCGCCGGTCTGCGTCCCGGACCGGCCGCCGCTTCACCACCGCCATCCCCCAGGGGGTCCTCGCCACTATGCCCAGTCCTCGAGCGCGCTCATCGAGCGCCACAGGTTCCCCAGGTATGGGGCGCCTCGGACGAACCCCTCCTGCCGGGCTCCACGCAGGTAGCCGGCGATGGGCGGATAGAGCGGGAGCGACGGGAGGTCGTCCATCCGGACGAACGCCGGCAGCTCGAGCGCGCTCTCGCTTCGTGGCTCCGCCGCAGGATCGGTGAGCTCGGCCGAGAACACGATCTCGACGATCCGCCGCTGCTCGTCGGGCGCGATCCCCTCCCAGACGAACACCACCGGCCCCGGTTCGACCCGAAGGCCCGTCTCCTCGCGGACCTCCCGCGCGAGCGCGGCCGTGATCACCTCGTTCGGATGCGGATGGCCGCCCGGGAGGACCCAATAGCTTCGAGCTCCTCGAGTGTGGCGGACCAGCAGCACGCCGTCCCCGTTCCGCACGACGGCGGAGGCTCGAAGCTCGACCGCGATCCGGTCGCTCATCACGTCTCCTTCCTCCGGGAAGCAAGATGGCTCCCGGCCTCTGCCAGGAGCCATCATCCGCACGTCCGGCTTCGAATCAGGCGAGCTCCATCGCCCGGCGCGAGTCTATCGACCACGCGACCGCGCGGACAACGGGCTATCCGACGTCCTCCTCGTACCACCAACCGCTCGGGTCGGCGGTCGGCGTGAGCCACAGGTCGCCCGTCTCGGTGTCCCAGGTGAGCGTGTAGCCGCGCTCGTGGAACACCGAGCGGTTGGCGGCCTCGATCAGGCCTTGCTCCGACGCCCGGGCGGTTACCTCCTTTCGCCGCGCGAACGCCTCGCGGAAGCCCATGTTCGGCAGACCGTGGTCGTTGCGCGCTCGCCCCGTGGGTTGCGAAGCGTTCGGCATCGTCTCCTGTCCGTCGCTGAAGCGGCCCACTCTCGTGTGCTCGGGTGCCTCCGGCAGCCGCTCCTGGCCGGTGGAGAAGCGACCGGCCTTCTCCTTCCGCAGCCTCCTCAGCATGGCCTTCCTCCTTTCCCGAATCTAGCGACGACGGATCGTGGACACGTCCTCGGCCCCGAGGGCCTCCTCCTCCTCGGTGTCGACCCGCTCCGGCAGGAACAGCTGCTGGGCGATCAGCGTCGGGACGAACGCCGACAGGATGACCACGGTCACGAGCTCCGAGTACTGCGCCTGGTTGATGAAACCGTTCGTGAGGCCGAACAGGGCCGAGATCGACCCGAAGGTGAGCCCCGTCGACATCAGCAAGGTTAGGTACATGCGCTCGCGGCCGCCGATGCCGAAGGCACGCGCCGTCGGGAAGACCCCGATGCCCTTCGACACCAGCTTCCCCGCAAGGAGCAGCACGATCACGCCCGCCCCCGACACCAAGGCGTGCGCCGAGATCAGCAGGCCTGCGCGGAGGAAGAAGAACGGTGTCAGCAGGGCGAACGAGATCGAGCGCATCCGATCGATCAGGACGCGGTCGTGCAGGAACACGCCCGCGATGACCAGACCGGCGACGTATGCGGGCAGGACGGCCTCGCTCCCGGCCGAAGCCGCGAACGCGCCGAGCCCGAGCAGCACCACGAGGATGAACTTGATCTCGGGCTCGCTCACCCGGTGCCCGAACCTCGCGATGATCCACCGCGTGGTCGCCGGCATCACCGCCAGGACGGCGGCACCGACCGCAACGAACAGCACGAGAAGGCCTCCGAACGAGGCGAACAGGCCGCCCAGCATGAGGACGGTGCCGAGGTCGTTGACGAAGCACGCGGCCAGGATCAGCTTGCCGAGCTCATCCCGGTTCAACCCGGTCTCGACCATCACCGCGTAGACGACGGCGACCGAGGTGGTGCTGAGCGCCACGCCCCCGATCTCCGCAGCCCGAAGGGTCCATCCCAGCGGGCCGTAGCAGATGCCGACCGTCAGCAAGAAGGGGAACAGGAACGCGATGAACCCGATCGCGAGGCTCGCCTTCCAGTGACGCTTCAGCGTAGGCGGGTCGATCTCGGCACCCGCCAGGAACGTCAGCATGATCGAGCCGATGCTCGCGAGGAAGGTCGTGAACTCGGTCTGCTGCACCCAGTGGCTCGCGCCCGGGAGGTTCCCGGCGAGTGCACCGACCAGGATCTCGACGAGCGCGACCGAGACGCCGATCCGGATGCTGATCAGCGAGGCCACGAAGGCCAGGCTCACCCAGACGAACGCAACGAAGTAGATGTTCATCCCGTCTTCGAGTCCCTCCTTTGGGTGATCGTGGATGCGCCGGCCCGCCGCGAGGCGGGCCGGCGCATCACCGCTCCTACGACGTGACGGTTTCGAGACCCTCGGCCCTCTCCTCCACGCGATGGACCGTGATGGAGACGCGACGCGTCTCGACGTCGCCGAAGCTGCCGACGCGCACGTGCTCGGGCGACTCGGCGAGGGCCTCCTGACCCGTCGAGAACCGGCCCACGACCGCTGGCTCAGCCGGCCCGGCCGCCTGACCGTCGCTGAAGCTCCCGATCCGACGATGCTCGGGGAGCCCGACCTGCGTCTCCTGACCAGTGCTGAAGCGACCGATCCGCTCGTTGCTATTCATCTGCTGATCTCCTTTCCTGCGTGCACGCGGACCATGTGACTCGCGCGCATGAGGAGGAGATCTCTTCGGAAGCGCTCCACGGACCTCGGAGCCGATGGAGAGCGAGGAGAACGGGGAGGGCTCCCCTGAAACGATCCGCACCGTACGCACGCCCACCTCCTTCGAGGCAAAACACATGGCTCCTGGCCTTGACCAGGAGCCATCAGCCCCGAACGAGGCATTCGGGCCTTTGTCGGCCCGGGCGGCGCTCCATCGCCCGCCAAAGTATATCGGTCCTCGATCCGCCTGAGTTGAGATTCGCGTTGCGATCTCGTCGAGAGCCGACGGGCCTCGATCGCTCAGCCGCCGGCAGTCAGGGAGCCTGCCAGCTTCACGCGAACGAGCCGTGCGGCCGCCTCCGCGGCCGCTTCGTCCTCGCGCGCCGAGTCGAGGGCCTCGAGGAGACGCCGAAGCTGCGTTCGCTGGATCGCGAGCAGGGTCGAGACTCGGTCGCTCCGACCGCCGGCATCGAGGGCAACGGCCACGTGCGGCTGACACAGACCGAAGGATCGGGCGACCTCGGCCGGGCCGGACGGCTCGTCAAGCCGGGTGAGGAGCATCTCGACGGTCCCTCGCGCCCGGCGTCGCATCGACGCACAGATCGGGCATCTCGGCGCGGCCTTAGGCGAGCCCCCGACCGAACCCTCGAGCGCGGCTCGCCCGACGTGCGCGAGCGCGCGCCGTAGCGCGCGAACGCTCCCTCGGTCCGGTCGGCGGGCCAGCGCGAGCCAGTGGGCGGCGCACAGTCCCCCGCTGTCGGCGAGACGGCGCAGCGTCTCGTGGTCTCGGAGGTTCGCCTTTGCCATCCACGAGATCAGGGCCGACTCCGTCTCCCGAGCGAGGAAGCAGGCCGGACAGTCCGCCTCGCGGAGCGCGAGGTCGAGCTCTCCCTCGCCGAAGTCCCGCCCGCGATCCGTCTGCCGGTGTCGGCGCATCCCGCGCTCCTACCCGAGCTGCGGGCCTGGCGCCGCGACCCCGTACGGCAGATCGGGCGCGTCGAGCTCGATCTCGACGAGGCGGTTGTACTTGGCCACGCGCTCCCCTCGCGCCGGGGCGCCGGACTTCAGCTGACCGCAGCCGGACGCGACCGCAAGGTCGGCGATGAACGGATCCGGCGTCTCGCCCGAGCGGTGGGAGATCTGCTGCGCGTACCCCGCCGTCCGGCAGAGGGCGAGCGCCTCCAGGGTCTCGGTGACCGTCCCGATCTGGTTCACCTTGATCAACGACGCGTTCGCCACGCCTTGCTCGATCGCCCGCCGGATGATGGCCGGGTTGGTAACGAAGATGTCGTCGCCCATGATCTGGATGCGTGACCCCAGGCGGCGAGTGAGCTCGATCCATCCATCCCAGTCGTCCTCGGCCAGACCGTCCTCGATCGACCAGATCGGGTATCGATCGACGAGGTCCTCGAGGTAGCCGATGAGGTCGCCGGTCGAGTAGCTGGTACCTGCCACGCGGTACGACCCGTCAGACGAACGGAAGCCGGAGGCCGCCGGGTCGAGAGCGATTGCGAGGCCGTCGCGACCGACCTGATATCCGGCCGAGGAGATGGCGTCGGTCAGCAGGTCGAGCGCCTGCTCCGGGCCGGTGAGATCGGGGGCAAACCCTCCCTCGTCGCCGAGCCCCGTGGACAAACCCTTGTCTCGCAGCAAGGAACGCAACGCCGCGTACACCTCCGCGCCCGCTCGAACGGCCTCGCGGAAGCTCGGCGCGCCGAGCGGAGCCACCATGAACTCCTGAAAGTCGAGGGGGTTCTGCGCGTGCGCTCCCCCGTTGATCACGTTGAAGTGCGGCACGGGCAGTCGCGGCTTCACACCTCCCGGGGCGAGGAAGCGGAAGAGCGGCGCCTCGCCGGCGACGGCGAGCACGCGCGCGAGCGCCATCGACACCCCGACGATGGCGTTGGCGCCGAGTCGACTCTTGTTCTCCGTACCGTCCAGCTCGATCAACGCCCTGTCGACCTCGGCGATCGACTCCCAGACTCTGCCGAGGAGCGCTTCCGAAATCTCGCCTTCGACGGACGTAACCGCGCGCCGAACCCCCAGCCCTCCGTACCGCCCGGGCTCCCCGTCGCGGATCTCAACGGCCTCCGCCAGCCCAGTCGAGGCGCCCGACGGCACTCCGGCACTGGCGCTCGGGCCAGCTTCCAGTCGCACGGTCACCTGCAGGGTCGGCCGACCCCGCGAGTCGAGCACCTCGATCGCCCTGAGACTTGCGATTCGGAAGGTCATAGAGGTCCCTCTCCCGTCCACTCTCCTGTTCGACGCACGCTCACGGGATCGCCCGCAGGGGCACCTCATCGAGCAGATGGAACGTGCCGCGCTCCCAGTACAGCCGGACGACCGCCCCTGTGGGGAGGCTCACGTCCCAAAACGCCGACCCCTCGGTCCCGGCAAGGCGGGCGATGACGAGGCGGATCGGGATCTCGTGGGAGACCGCGGCAACGCTCCCGCCCGGGTGCGTATCGGCCGCCCATGCCAGGGCGTCGAGGATGCGCCGCTCCACGGCCGCCATGGACTCGCCGCCGGGCATCGCAGCCTCACGAGGTCGGTGCACGAATCGGTCGTACGCATCCGGATCCGCCGCGCGCGCCTCGTCCTGCGTCATCCCCTCCCAGGAGCCGTAGTCGGCATCGACCAGCTGCGGGAGCGTGATCACTCCGACTCGAGCGGCCCGCGCGATGTGCTCGGCCGTCTGAGCCGCGCGAAGCAAGGGGCTGGTAAAGACCGCCTCGAGGTCGTCGCCCAGACGGCGGGCCACGTCCTCGGCCTCGAGCCTGCCTCGCTCGTCGAGGGGTGGATCCCGTCGACCGCGGAACCGGCCGCGGGCATTGAGCGCGGTCTGTCCGTGACGGACGAGGAACACCGTGGTTCCGCGAGCTGCGTGAGCGTCCGGTTCGGCCATGGAGTCGCTCCAGCCATCCCGTAGGAGCCATCAGCTCGGTGTCGAGCGATCGGCGAGCTCCATCGCCGGGGCAAGTATAGGAGAGCCTCGCACCCGGGGGTCGCGGACGGATCCGGAGGGTAGAATGCCTCGGGCGATGAGGCCCGCCTGAATCGCTGCCGTACGGCGGCTGATGGCTTCTAGCACGTGAGCGGTGGAAGCCGATGGCGGAGTCCTACAGCGTCCTCTACAGCAACCCCAGCGGGAGCGCCGAGGCCCGCGCGCTCGCGGAGCCTGCCTGCCTTCGAGACCTCCATCTCGATCGTGTCCTCGCGAGGATGACCGAGGGTCGGGAGGAGTATGGGCTGGCTCCCGTCTTCTTCGCACCCCTGAGCGATCCCTCCGAGGTGCAGTACCGGCAGGACGTGTCCCGCGACCTGGAGCGTGCCGAGGTGCATCAGGCGGTGGAGGCCTTCGCGGCGGGGATGCGAAGGATGCGCGCGCACCTTCGGCAGGTCGAGAAGCTCCACTACGTTCGCCAGAAGCAGCGATGGTTCGTCGACGCCGTCGACGTCTACTGCGCGGCGGTGCGTTCGCTCGCCGAGGACCTCAAGCCCCTCCAGGTGAGCTCGCACGGTCTCCGGAGGTTTCACCAGTACCTGGTGGACCACACAGCCTCGGAGACCTTTGCCGCCCTGGCGCGGGAGACCGACGAGGTGAAGCGCGGACTGTCCGACGTGCGCTACACCGTGCACATCAAGGGCCGACGGGTCACCGTCGACCGGTACGACGGCGAGCCGGACTTGAGCGAGCAGATCGAGGGGACCTTCGCCCGCTTCAAGCAGGCAGCCGCCGACGACTACCTGGTGCGGCTGGCCGACTCGCCGGAGATGAACCACGTGGAGGCGCGGATCCTCGACCTCGTCACCCAGCTCTACCCGACCGCGTTTGCCAAGCTCAACCAGTTCTGTGCAGGGCACCGTTCCTTCGTCGATCGGGTCATCGCCGCCTTCGATCGCGAGGTGCAGTTCTATCTGGGATACCTCGAGCTCGTCGCCCGCCTCCGGTCGGCCGGCTTGTCGTTCTGCTACCCGGAGATATCGAGCTCGTCGAGGGAGATCTTCGTCGAGGACGCATTCGACCTGGCCCTCGCGGACAAGCTCGCCATGGACGGGGCACCGGTCGTCACCAACGACGTCCGCCTGGAGGGCGACGAGCGCATCTTGGTGATCACCGGTCCCAATCAGGGGGGGAAGACGACGTTCGCCCGCATGGTCGGCCAACTCCACTACCTGGCGAGTCTCGGCCTGCCGGTACCGGGGACGAGCGCACGGCTCTTCCTCCCGGATCGCGTGTTCACCCACTTCGAGCGGGAGGAGGACCTCGCGACGCTTCGCGGCAAGCTCGAGGACGAGCTCGTGCGCATCCGCGAGATCCTCGACCAGACCACCCGGAACAGCGTCGTCATCATGAACGAGAGCTTCGCCTCCACGACCGCCAGTGACGCCCTGCTCCTCGGCAGCGAGATCATCACCCGCCTGACCAAGCTCGGCGCGCTCTGCGTCTACGTGACGTTCGTCGACGAGCTCGCCACCCTCAACGAGCACACCGTGAGCATGGTCGCCACCGTGCTCCCGGAGGACCCGACCGTTCGGACCTTCAAGGTGCTTCGGCGGCCCGCCGACGGCCTCGCATACGCAGCGGCGATCGCGGACAAGTACGGCCTTGGGTACGAGTCGCTCCGGAGACGCCTGACGCGATGAACGTGTTCCTCTTGTACCGCGACCGTGACCCGGATCTGGAGGGGGAAGCCCTCCCGCACAACGCGGAGGCTCTCACGCAGGACCTCGGGCTGACGAACCTGTTCGACGCGATGGCCGCCGGCGACCCGTTCCTGTTCGAGGTCGCGCGGAAGACGATGCTCGCAAGCCTCCTCGACCCAGAGGCGATCCGCTACCGACAGGACGTGCTCGCGGACTGCCTGGCGAATCCGGCGGTCGTGAGGCGTCTCTACGCGATCGCCGTCGAGGGAGTCCAGGCCCAGCGCAAGATCTGGCTGTTCTCGCTCAAGAGCTCGTCCCCCGACTCCATCTTGCGACAGTCTCAGCAGCTCCTCAGGCTGCTCGTCGAGGTTCTGGCAGCCCTGCGTGCGGTCGCGGACGAGCACGCGAGCGCGTTCCGGTCCGAGGGGTTCGTACGCCTCTTCGACATGCTCGCCCGAGAGCTCGACGACGACTACCTGCGTACCGTTCGGTACGAGCTCGACGAGCTCGAGTTCCGTCGAGGCGTGCTGATGAGCGCCGAGCTCGGGCGCGGAAACAAGGGAACCCGATACGTGCTCAGACGCACGCCGGAGTTACGGTGGACGGACCGGTTCGCCCGCAGGAACCGCAGGAGCCTCAGCTTCGAGATCGCCGACCGCGACGAGAGCGGCTCGCAGGCGCTCACCGACCTGCGGGCGCGGGGGATCAACCTCGTCGCGAACGCCCTCGGGCAGTCGGCCGATCATGTCCGCAGCTTCTTCGCCATGCTGCGGGCGCAGCTCGCCTTCTACGTGGGCTGCCTGAACCTCCACGAGCGGCTGACGGGGAAGGGAGAGCCGGTCGCGTTTCCCACCGCGGAGGCACCCCCCTCGCTCGCGCTCTCGGCGGGCGGCCTGTACGACCCGGGTCTGAGCCTCAGGCTGGAGACCCGCGTGGTGGGCAACGATCTGGCCGCCGACGGGAAGACGCTCGTCATGGTGACGGGAGCGAACCAAGGCGGGAAGTCCACGTTCCTTCGCAGTCTCGGCATCGCCTACCTCATGATGCAAAGCGGTATGTTCGTCGCGGCCCAATCGCTCCGAGCCGGCATCTGCACCGGCCTCTTCACCCATTTCAAGCGGGAGGAGGACGAGGCGATGGAGAGCGGCAAGCTGGATGAGGAGCTCCGCCGCATGAGCGCCCTCGCCGACGCGATCCGCCCGAGGAGCGTCTTGCTTTGCAACGAGTCGTTCGCCTCCACGAACGAGCGAGAGGCCTCCGAGATCGCTCGGCAGGTCATCCGCGCGTTCCGTGAGGCCGGCGTTCGCATCGTGTTCGTCACCCATCTGTTCGATCTCGCTCGCAGCGTGCATCGGGATTCCGACGGCGCCGCGCTCTTCCTCCGCGCGGAACGACGGGAGGGCGGTCGGCGAACGTTTCGGATCCTCCCGGGCGACCCGATGCCCACGAGCCACGGAGAGGACTCGTATCGCCGGGTCTTCGGAGCCCACGCCCATCCGATGCCCGAGGCCGCCCCCACGTGAGCCGGATCCTGCTCGTGCGCTCCTCCGAGACGGCGTTGAGCGCCCGGTCCAGATTCGCGGGTCGAAGCGACGCCCCGTTGGACCAGCGCGGGATCGATCTCGCCTCGCGGGTCGCGGCGCGTCTCGCGCCCAACGCTCCCACGGCCGTATGGACGAGCCCGCTCTTGCGGGCACGCCAGACGTCGGAGACCATCGCGGCGCACCTGGGCCTCAGCGCCATCGCCCACGACGGCCTGACCGACGTCGACCTGGGCGCCTGGACCGGGCTCTCGCTCGACGAGATGCGCGCGCGCGACCCGGCGGTCTTCGACTGGTTCTTCCGGCTCCCCCGCGCCGCGACACCGCCGGGCGGCGAGCTCCTGATGGGCGCCGAGCGCCGCGTGCTCCGGGCGCTGAACGACATCGGTCGCGGTGATCCGGCGGGTACGGCGATCGCCGTCACGCACGAGCTGCCGATCCGCCTCGTCCTCGTCCGGCTCCGGGGCCTCGAGGGCACGGCGCTCTGGGACCCAATCGTTGCTCCCGGCTCGGTCACGGAGCTCGTGTGGACCCGGGACGGCCTGGAGCTCCCCACTCCGCTCGAGCGCCTGTTCCGGATCGCGCGGGACCGCAACGCGGCGCTGTGGCGTGGGCCGGGTTGAGACCGGCGAGCCTATACTTGAGGGCAGGCGATGGAGCTCGCCGAACCGCTCGGATGAGCTGATAGCTCCTACCGATCGAGGAGGTAGGAGCGTTGGACGGGGGCGGCGAGACCGCGCGGCGACTCGAGGACGTGGCTCTCGCCTTGCGGAACACCCAGGCCTCGGCGGAGACTCGCCCGGTGGACATCCCTCGCGACGTGAGCGTCGCCGACCCGACGGAGGCTCGATTCCTCTTGTACGTGGGTCTGTTCGACGCGCTCGTGGATCGCGCCCTGTCCGAGACGTCCTCCGACGAGGAGCGGGAGACGCAACTTCGTCGGGCCCTGGCCACGGCCATGAGCGCCGAGTCCGTCCTGAAGTTCGAGCGCCACGAGCGCCAATCCCGTGCCGATCAGAACGAGCTCATGGCGCGGATGCGATCGCGGGAGATCCAGATGACCGAGCGCTGGATGCTCCCGCGACTGCGCGAGGACATCGACGCGTACCGCCGCAGAATCGACGGCCTTCGGCGCGTTCTGCAGGAAGGGGCTCGATGACCGCCGAGGTCGAGATCCTCGCCGTGGACTGGACCGAGCTCGTGCCGACCGGCCGGCTCGAACCCGAGGAGGTCAGACGGCTCCTTGCCCGCGGACGCGCCATCGCATCGGCGAGCCCGACCGGGGCGATGCCCGAGGATCTCGCTCGGCCCGAGCGCATCGAGCGGCTCCGCCGCTCCTTCGCGGTCGCTGCAGCCCGCGCGGCCGTTCACCGCTTCGAGCTCGTCGTGCAGCGTGATCGCTTCGAGCGCTCGGAGCGCGACGAGGTCGCGACCTACGAGCGGCATCTCGAGCTCCACAAGGACGTGGTGCCTCCGCTCAAGCTCGAGGCCCGGGCCTTGCGGGCGGAGATCCGAAAGCTCGAGGCCGAGGCGCAGGCGCGCGGAATCGACGTGGACACCGTCGAGCCGGCGATCGACTGGCGGAACACGCTCGCCGTCGACGGCTACGAAGCCCCGAGATACGAAACGCCGGAGAGCCGCAAGCAGGCCGCCGTCGAGTTCTTCCGCCGGGTGGGCAAGCGGTGAAGCGTTCTCCGGAACGAGCGGCCACCGAGCCACGGAGGCTGTGAGGACGAGGTGACCCTGGCGCGCCGCGCTCGAACGCTCCGGGACGAGGTGGGCTACCACGACCTTCTTGCCGACCTTCGCAAGCCCGGCTGTCCCTCGTGCCACGGGGGACACCGCGCCGCATGGCGCTACCTCGACTCGCTGCTGTGGGAGTTCGTCAACGACCCGGAGATCCGGGCTCGGCTCCGGACGTCCATCGGCTTTTGCCGCGAGCACTCGCTCATGCTCCTCGCCGTCGCCTCGAACCAGGCCGCCGGCAGCGGGGTGGCCATCCTGTACGAGGACCTGCTCCGGCACGTTCGCGAGGAGCTGATCTCGGCGGTTCGAGGCGGGTCGCGGAACGGTCGGAGGCGGCGGTCTTCGCCCGGGCGTTCGAACCGTCGGTGCCCCGCATGCGAGAGCGCCGACTTCGTCGCGATCAACTACGCACGGATCCTCGCCGTCGCGCCCGAGGGCTCCCCACCGATGGAGGCCATCCGACGGCCATCGCGCGGAATCTGCCTGCCGCACCTCGAGCTCGGCCTTCGGCACGCCCGGAGCGACGCGGAGGCCCGGCAGCTGGTCGAGCTGTACCTGCGCGCGGAGGAGGAGCTCCGCACCGACCTCACGGAGTTCATCCGCAAGCAGGACTACCGGTTCCAGAGCGAAGGCCTCACCGACGCGCAGGCGAGCTCGTGGATGCGAGCGGTGCACCGTCTGGTCGGCGAGTCGATGCCCCGCAAGCCCCCGGAGCGATGAGCCCAGACACGCAGGCCGGTCCGGGGCGACCCGCCGTCGGGCCGGGCAGGCGGAGCGCGCTTCGCTTCGTCCTCCTCGTCGGTTTGATGAGCCTCTTCGCCGATTTCACGTACGAGGGCATGAGGGCCATCGTCGGACCGTACCTCGCGGTGCTCGGCGCCGGCGCACTGGCCATCGGCGTGATCACCGGCCTCGGCGAGCTCCTGGGCTACGGGCTCCGGGTAGCCTCCGGACGGCTGAGCGACCGCACTCGCGCGTTCTGGCCGATCACGATCGTCGGGTACATCGTGCAGATGTCCGCCGTTCCGCTCCTCGCGCTCGCGGGGAGCTGGCCGCTTGCGGCCGTGCTGATCGTGCTCGAACGCGTGGGCAAGGCCACGCGGAACCCGCCCCGCGACGTGATGCTCTCGCACGCGGCCAGGGAGATGGGCGGCTTTGGATGGGCGTTCGGGCTGCACGAGGCGCTGGACCAGGCGGGCGCGCTCCTCGGGCCGATCGCGATGGCGGTCGTGCTCGCCGTTTCGGAGGGACGGTACCGCCTCGCCCTGGCCACCCTCGCGGTACCGGCGGCGATCACGCTCACCGTTCTCGCAGTCGCGCGGGTCCAGTACCCACGGCCCGAAGAGATGGAGACGCATCCCCCCGACATCCGCACGCAGGGCATGCCCCGCGTGTTCTGGATCTATTTGGCGGGCGCATCGCTCGTTGCGGCCGGATTCGCCGACTTCCCGCTCATCGCCTTCCACTTCCACGAGGCCGCGACCGTCTCTGCCGACACGATCCCGATCTTCTACGGGGTTGCCATGGGGGTGAGCGGGCTCGGCTCGCTCGCCTTTGGACGATTGTTCGATCGGCGCGGGATCGGGCTCCTGATCCCACTCACGCTCGTCTCGGCGGTGTTCGCGCCGCTCGTGTTCCTCGGCGGGTTCTGGCCCGCCCTCGTCGGCGCCTCGCTCTGGGGGCTCGGCATGGGCGTGCACGAGTCGATCGTCCCTGCCGCCGTCGCGCCCATGGTTCCCGTGGATCGGCGCGCATCCGCCTACGGCCTGTTCACCGCCGCCTACGGGATCTCGTGGTTCGTCGGCAGTGTGATCATCGGCGCGCTGTACACCGTTGCGGTCGGCGCGGCCGTCGCGTTTTGCGTGGCCGCCGAGCTTGCCGCGATCCCCCTCTTCATCCGCGTCGCCCGTACGAGCGCCTGACGATCCGGACGAACTCCCGCGCGGCCGGGGAGAGCGGGGCTCGCCGGAACACCAGCCCGATCGTCCGCCGGACCCGGGGCCGGAGCGGAGCGACGACCGCGCCCCGCCGCGCTGCGTCCTCCGCCTGGGGCGCCGGGAGCAACGTGGCGCCGGCCCCTGCGAGAACCAGCGGCAGGATCGCCTCTCGCTCGTCGGTCTCCACCGCGACGAGGGCTCGGGCGCTCGCGGCGGCGAACGCCCGTTCCAGGAGCCGGCGCGTCGACGTCCCCGGCGGTCCGGTCACGATCGGAAGGTCCCGGAGTCGGCCGACCGCGATCCGCCCGGCCGGCGGGAGCGTGAAGCCCGGCGGACAGACCGCGAGCAGCTCCTGCACGAGGACCGGTTCGGAGACGAGGTCCTCGTCCTCGACCGGCACCTCGGAGAGCCCGAGCTCCGCCCGGCCCGAGCGCACGAGCGCGTCGGCGGAGCGGCCGACCTCGGGCTGGAGGATGCGGACCGACACCCCCGGGAACTCGCGGCGGAAGGCACCAACGAGCGGCGCGAGGGGGTCGGCCGCGAGGGTTGGGAGCGCGGCCAGGTCCAGGCGCCCGCTCCGCAGCCCGGCGACCGCCGCGGCGGCCTCGCGAGCGCTCTGAACATCCCGAACGATCCTGCGTGCGGACTCGAGGAAGGCCTCGCCCGCCGAGGTCGGGAGCACCGAGCGCCCGAGCCGGTGAAACAGCTCGACCCCGAGCTCCCGCTCGAGGCTCCGAACGCCCTGCGACACCGACGGCTGGGAGACGTAGAGGGCCTCGGCCGCGCGTGAGAAGCCCCCGTGGTCGGCAACGGCGATCGCGTACTCGATGAGCCTGAGCTCCATAGGCTCAGCCTATCGTTGCTGTCTGGAAACGATGTTGAGCTTCTGATCCGCTCGTCGTGCGATGGCATCGTGCACTGTTGCGGGTCCGCGCTCGAGGTCGCCCCGGCCGTGTTGGGATGGACCTGGCTCTGGGTGGCCCTGATCGGCCTGGCCGTGGGGTTCATCGCGGGGCTGTTCGGCAAGGGGGGCTCGGCCGTCGCCACCCCTCTCCTGCACGCGGTGGGTGTTCCGGCCTTCGTCGCGGTGGCCGCCCCGCTGCCCGCCACCGTCCCCTCGACGCTCGCCGCGTCGTGGGCCTACGCGCGCGCGCACCTGGTGGACCGACGGGTCCTCACGTGGAGCGCCTGGTTCGGGCTCCCGACAACCGCCCTCGGGGCGCTCGCGACTCGATGGATCGACGGCGAGCTGCTGGTGCGCGCGAGCGAGCTGGTCGTGGCCGGGCTCGGGATCCGGTTCCTCCTACGGCCGGGCTCGCCGACGGAGAAGGCGACCGAGGCGCGGCTCGAGCGCGCTCGGCTGGCGCTGGTCGCCACCATCGTGGGGTTCGCCTCAGGACTGCTCGCAAACAGCGGCGGGTTCCTCCTCGCGCCGCTGTACTTGGGGATCCTGCGCATGCCGATCAAGCGCGCCTTTGCCACCTCCCTCGCGGTCGCGAGCCTGCTCGCGGTTCCCGGCACGCTCGTCCACTGGGCGCTCGGCCACATCGACTGGGCGGTGGTCGCGGTGTTCGCGGCGAGCTCGATCCCGCTCTCGTACCTCGGCGCGCGAGTCGCCCTCCGCTCCGATCCCGTGCGGCTGGAGCGGGTCTACGGGGCCGCGCTCACGGTGCTCGGGCTCGGGCTGTTCGCCCTCGGTCGCTGAGCGCCCGGCTCAAGGCGCGCAAGCCGACCGCTTCATCGGCTCACGAGGACGCCCGCTCTCGCGTCCGAAGCAGCAGGAAGCCCAGCAGCCCGGTGACAACGGCCGCGAGCACGACCCCCACCCGAGCCGCGTCGAGCAGCGGGCCGGTGAACGAGAGCTCCGCCACGAACAGGGACACGCTGAACGGCACGCCGGCCGCCGCTCCCACGCCGAGCACCCGCCTCCAGCCGAGGCCATCCGGGAGCCTGCTCCCGCTCAGCCGCACGGCGAGCCACGACCCCAGAACGATCCCCAGTGGCTTGCCCACGGCACGGGCCAGCACAAGCCCGACCACCACCCGCTCGGACCTCGTCGTGGTGAGGGCGTTCGGGGCGATCTCGACTCCGGCGTCGGCGAGGACGAAGAGCGGAAGCACCAGGTAGCTCGTCCAGGGGTGGAGCACGGATTCCAGGCGCGCGAGCGGCGACACCGCGCTGCGACAGAGCCTCGCGAGCTCGAGCCACTGCGCCGCGTCCGCGTCGGGCGGCCAGGGATCGTCCACCGTCTCGTCGGCGATCCGGTGGGCCTCGCGGCTCACCGCCCGAGGCCGTTGGAACGGCACCGCCGGCGTGAGCAGGCCCATGGCCACCCCCGCGAGGGTGGGGGACACCCCCGAGCCGTGGAGCGCGAGCCACATGGCCGTGCCGAGCGCCCCGTAGACGACGATCGAGCGGACGTTGATCCGCTGGGCGGCGAAGACGACCGCGCCGAGGGCGACCGCGAGGGCGATCGACCACAGGTCGAGGCGATGTGAGTAGAAGATGGCCACGGCCGCGATCGTGCCGAGGTCGTCCGCGATGGCGAGGGACAGGACGAACACTCGGAGCGAGGCGGGAGCCCGCGGAAGCGCAAGCGAGAGCACGCCGAGCGCGAGCGCGATGTCGGTCGGCATCGCGGCACCCCACCCGTGCGAGGCCGGCGGCCGCGGGTTCACGGCCAGGTACAGCAGCGCCGCGGTGACCATCCCCCCCAGCGCGGCGGCCGCGGGCAGGATCGCCGCGCGGCGGTTCCGGAGCTCGCCCGTGAGGAGCTCGCGCTTGATCTCGAGTCCGGCGACCAGGAAGAAGAGGGTCATCAGCCCGTCGCCGATCCAACCGCGGAGCTCGTCCTCGACCCCCCACCTCCCCAGCCGCAGAACCAGGCGACGGCTCCACAGGTCCTCGTACGCGCCTCGCAGCGGCGAGTTCGCCCAGACTAGCGCGATCGCGAGCGCGAGCAGCAGCACCAGGCCGCTCGCCACCTCGGTCTCGAGGAACGACTGCAGCGGTCGGATGACGCGGCGCGGGATCGGCCGGTCCGAACGCGACCAGGGCAGGCGGAGCTCCTCGCCGCTTTCGATCCTCGTCATGGGCCCTCCCGCTCGGCGGATCGATCGCCGGAGAGGATCGCGTAGCCGAGACCGCCGGCCACGACGGAGGCGAGAAGCACCCCCAGGCGGGCTCGCTCGAGCAGAACGCCGCTCGGGAAGGCGAGCTCCGCGACGAAGATCGAGAGGGTGAAGCCGATGCCCGCCACGGCGGCTCCGCCCGCGAGCTGCCGCCACGTCACGCCTTCGGGCAGGGCGCCCACGCCCATCCGGACCGCGAGGGCCGAGGCGCCGAGGACGCCGACGAGCTTGCCGGCCACCAGGCCCAGGACGATCCCCAGCGTGACGGAGCTGGTCGCCGACGCCCGGAGGGCGTCGGCGGACAGTCGGACGCCCGCGTTCGCAAGCGCGAACAGCGGGACGACGAGGAACGTCGTCCAGGGGTGCAAAGCCGCCTCCAGGCGAGCGAGGGGCGAGACGGCCTCGCGGGCGATCCCCGCCAACGAGAGCCAGTGGGGCGCGTCCGCGTCCGGCGGCCAGGGATCATCCACGGTCCGATCGGCCACGCGTCGCGCCTCGCGGCTGACGGCGGCCGGGCGCTGGAATGGGGCCGCGGGCGTCAGCAACCCGAGGACGACTCCTGCGACCGACGCATGCACGCCCGACTCGAACACGGCCACCCATAGGGCGATCCCCAGGGCCAGATAGACGACCCCGGCCCGCACGTGGATCCGGCGCAGGATCACGGCTGCGCCGACCAGGGCGCACGCGACCAGCAGCGGGGTCCACGAGACCGAGCCGGAGTAGACGGCCGCGATCACGACGATCGCCCCGATGTCGTCCACGATCGCCAGCGTGAGCAGAAAGGGCTTCAACCCTCCTCGCGCACGGCCTGCCGTCAGCGTCAGCACACCCAGCGCGAACGCGATGTCGGTCGCCATCGGCACTCCCCACCCGCGTCCGCCGACCCCGCCGGCGTTCAGCCCCAGGTACAGGAGCGCGGGGGCCACCATCCCCCCGATCGCCGCCACAACCGGCAGCGCGGCCGCGCGGATCGTCCGCAGCTCACCGGTCAGCACCTCGCGCTTGATCTCCAGCCCGACGACGAGGAAGAAGAGCGACATCAGGCCGTCGTTCACCCAGTGGCGCAGGTCCTGCGATACCACCCAGGGCGACGGCCCCACCGTGAGCTTCGTCCGCCACAGGGCCTCATAGGAGCCGCGCAGCGGGGAGTTCGCCCACGAAAGAGCGAGCAGGGACGCGGCGAGGAGGACCAGGCCGCCCGCGGACTCGGCCGCGAGGAACGCCTGCAGCGGTTGCAGCACGCGCCGAGGGAACGCACGCCCCGACCGCGACCAGGGCACGCGGATGCCTTCTCCCAGCGCGGTCCAGTCGGTCGGTCGGTGCGCCACGTGGTCCTCGTTGCCGACCAGGCTTCCCGGCGCACCCTCGATTGACGTTCTCATCGTACCCGATGTCTCGACTCGTAGGATTGGAGCCACCGTGAGACGCTCCCGGTTCGGCCTGCCCGAACGCGATGCGCTGCACGCCATCCGTCTGCGGTGGCAGCGGACGGTGGTCCTCGCGGGACTGACGGGCATCGTGACCGGCCTGGGCGTCGCCCTGTTCGACTGGATGACGGCGGACGTCCTGCTGGCCGGCGTGCACCGGTGGCCGCAGTGGGCACAGGCCCTCGCGCCGGCGGCCGGCCTGCTCGCTGCCGCCCTGCTGCTGCGGTTCGCGGCGCGGGGCGCGAGCCCGTCGACCTCGGACGAGTACATCCGCAACTTCCACGAGCGCGGGGCTCGCCTCTCGCTCGGGCCGGTGGCCGGACGCATGCTCGCGTCGGTGGCCACCCTCGGCACCGGCGGGGCGATGGGGTTCGAGGGCCCCTCGATCTACCTCGGCTCGGCCGTCGGCTCTTTCTTCCAGCGAACGTTCTCGCGGCACTTCTCACGCGAGGACGCCAAGGTCCTGCTGGTGTCCGGCGCGGCAGCCGGCGTCTCCGCCATCTTCAAGACGCCGGCCACGGGAGCGCTGTTCGCCCTGGAGGTGCCGTTCACGCAGGACCTGGCCGCGCGCGCTGCCCTCCCCGCCGTCGTCGCCTCGGCCGCCTCCTACCTCACGTTCGTCGCGTTCCAGGGCACGGCCCCGCTGCTCGCCGTCCGAGGGCACCCCGGGTTCGATCTCACAGACCTCGCGGGGGCGGCGCTCATCGGCCTGCTCTGCGGCGCCGGCGCCCGAGGGTTCGTCTGGCTCATCCGGCGATCGAAGGACCTGCAGCGGATGCTCCCGCCCTGGAGCGCCTGGCTCATCGGGGGAGCGGCCCTGGCCGGGATCGGCGCGCTCGGGTTCGCCGCCTTCGACGAGCCCCTCGCGCTCGGGCCCGGCTACCGAGCGGTGACCTGGCTCACCGACCCGAGCCGCGACCTCGGGCTGATCGCCCTGCTGCTGGTCGCCCGCGCCCTGGCCACGGCGTTCACGGTGGCGGGGGGCGGCGCGGGAGGGCTGTTCGTGCCCCTCGTGGTCGAGGGGGCTATCCTCGGCCGCCTGATCGCCGGCGTCCTGAAGCTCACCCGGACGACCCTGTTCCCACTGGTCGGCGCGGCGGCGTTCCTCGGTGCCGGCTACCGGACCCCGATCGCCAGCGTCATGTTCGTCGCCGAGTCCACGGGGCGGCCGGGGTTCGTCGTGCCGGCGCTGATCGCGACGGTGGTCGCCCAGCTCGTCATGGGGCGCTCCTCGATCTCCCCCTACCAGCAGCAGATGCGCGGAGGGCACGTGGAGCAGCGGTTCCGCATGCCGGTCACCACCGTTCTGGTCCGCGATCCCTACACGGTCGCGCCGACCGCCACGGTCGAGGACCTGATCCACCGGCACTTCATCCAGGCGCGCTCCCGCGCGATCCCGGTGGTCGAGGTCAACCGCTACCTCGGCATGGTCCGGCTGGAGGACGTCGACGGCGTCCCGCGCGAGGAGCGGGCCGCCACGACCGTCGCCGAGGTGATGCGGACCGACGTCGACGCCGCATCGAGCGGCTGGACGCTCCGTCAAGCCGTCGCCGCGATGGAGACGGCCGACGTCGACCAGATCGCCGTCGTCGATGCAGGCGTTTTCGTCGGGGTGGTGACGATGGACGACATCCTGAGCCTCGAGGAGATCCTCGACGCCACGTCCGACTGAACCCGAGGAGCGGTCCTCGGGGCTCGCTGTGGTGTTCCCGTGACGGTCGAAGTGCACCCCTGGGAGTGGTTGTAGTTGGGGGCGGGTCCCTGTACCCTTCCCGCGGTTTGTCCGAAGGTCGCCATCGCCCGTCACCCCAGCGGCGGCTCCCCCCCGCGGTGCTGATCGTCCCGGCTGCGCTCGTCGCGCTGGGCCTGGTCCTGTTCCTCGTGCTCCGGGGCGGCGGAGGTGGCGGAGGCATCTTCGGCGGAGGTCCCGACGACACGACCCCCGCGCTGCACTTTCGCGTCACCAAGGCACAGCCGATCGTGGTCACCGACAAGGACCCCAAGCAGTTCGATTCTTCGGCCGCGCAGGTCGCAGCCCAGGTCACGCAGACGATGACCGCGCTCTACACCGAAGCCTTCCTCGACCCGTCCAACTGGCGGGACGGCTCCTACGACAACGTGTGGCCGCTCTTCGACGAGGGGGCCCGCGCGAGCGCGCAGCAGGACGGCACGACGCTCACGCTGGGGGCCTCCGCCGGCGACACGTACGACGAGATCGGCCGCCCGAGGGGCAAGATCCGCGTCAAGGTGCTCCTCGATCGCGAGGAGAAGCCCTCGATGGCGGTGGCCATCGTGACGTTCACCGCGCTCGGCACCCGCAAGGACGGCACGTACACCGAGATCGTGAGCAACGGCCAGTTCTTCCTGAAGCCTGGGGGCACCGGGTGGACCGTGTACGCGTTCCAGGTCCGACGCGCCGACCACGAGACCGCGCCTCCGCCCGGCCCCTCGGCTCGCCCGTCGGCGGTGTCGTCGTGAGGCGCCGGGTCGCTCTCTCGGCGCTCGCCCTGGCGGCCTGGATCGCCGGATCAACGCTCGGGATCTCGGCGCCCGGGGGCTCGCCGAGGGCCGCGGCACAACCGTTCCTGGAGATCGGGCGCGCGCATGCCGGCTTCGCGCCGACGCTCAACGGATCGCAGCCCATCTTCATCCTGTTCATCGGGAGCGGCGCGCGCCCCGGCGAGGACGTCGAGCACTCGCTCGCCGACTCGATCCACATCGTCTCGATCAACCCGGCCAAGCACCGCTCGGCGATCCTCGGCATCCCGCGCGACTCATGGGTGGACATCCCCGGTCACGGGTCGAGCAAGATCAACTCGTCGATGGTCTACGGGGGACCCCAGCTGCTCGTCCAGACGATCGAGAGCCTGACCGGCATCCACCTGGACTACTGGGTGCTGACGACGTTCTGGGGCTTCACGACGATGGTGAACAACATCGGTGGGCTCACCGTGGACGTGCCCTTTGCGATGCACGATTCCTACTCCGGCTCGGACTTCGAGCCGGGGGTGCAGGTCCTCAAGGGCCCCGATGCGCTCGCATTCGCCCGGGATCGGCACAGCCTTCCCGAAGGCGACTTCGGCCGCTCGGAGGACGGCGGCCGACTCATCGTGGCCGCGCTGCAGCAGTTCCGCAAGGAGTACTCGAAGGACCCGAGCCGCCTGTTGAGCTGGGTCGCCGCCGGCCTGCGGAACGTCCAGACCGACGTGCCCTTCGACCAAGTCCTCAAGCTCGCGTTCACTGCGCTCTCGGTGAACCCCAAGTACGTCCAGAACGTGGTGGCGCCCGGAACGACCGGTATGGTCGGGAGCAGCTCGGTCGTGAACCTGACCTCCCAGGCCCAGACGATCTTCCACGACATGGCCGGCGACGGGCTGATCGCGAAGAAGAACCTGCCGCCGAGCCCAAACGCGAGCCTGCTGGGGGGCTGAGCGGGCGAACGGGCCCGTCACGGGCTCGTTCCACCCGAGGGCCGGCCGCGACGGCGCGCTCGGTGTCTCAGCGCGTCAGCACGTAGATGACGTACGCCGCGTAGAACGCGCCCTGCAGCAGCAACACCGGGGCGGTGAACCGCCGCCTGAACCGGATCGTCCCGTAGAGCACCGCGCCGGCCGTCAGGGCGATCGCCGCCGCGACGAGCGCCTCGTGCGCAAGGTGCCAGGGTGTGAGCAGGAGCCCGACGGTCACGGGGAACGAGGACTGGAACACCATCGCCCCGGTCATGTTGCCGAGCGCGAGCGTGTCCTTTCGACGCCGAACCCAGATCACGCTGTTGAACTTCTCCGGCAGCTCGGTCGCAAACGGCGCGAGCAGCAGCGCGAAGACCAGGTGAGAGAGGTGGAACCGCCTACCGAGCAGGTTCACCGCGGCGACGAACAAGCGCGCGCCGCCCACGATCAGCACCAGAGAGACCGCGACCTGGACGAAGCTCGGCCAGCTCGGCAGGCGCTTCGACCACGCCGGGAGCGAGGAGCGCACGCGCCGGAACCACGTCCACAGGTACAGCGGTCGGATCTCGCTCTCGGCCTCGGCCTCGAGCTCGCGTTCGCCGGGCGCGGCGAAGTGCCTCCGCACGTAGAACACGTATCCCACGATCAGGACGACCGAGAGCGCCCAGTTGAGCGACCTGACGTGGACGAGCCCCGCGAGCATCGCGAGCGCGTACATCACGAGGAAGTAGCCGAGGTCCTGTCGGAGCACCCCCGCGTCGCCCTCGAGCTCGAGGCTGCGGCCGCTCGTCCGGGAGGTGACGACCACCGCAACCGCGATGACGAACATCGCCAGCGTGGTGAGCATGAACGGCGCCCCGAGGATCGCGCCGATCCCGATCTCCTCGCCGGACGCGTGGCCGGACACGATCGCGATGATCGGCAGGATCGTCTCGGGCAGGGCGGTGCCGACGGCGGCGAGCACGCTTCCGACCGCGCCGTCCGAGAGGCCGAAGCCCTCGCCGATCCACTCGACGCCGTTCGTGAACAGCTCGGCGCCGGCGAGGATCACCAGGAGCGACAGGGCGAGCTCGAGCCATTCCATGGGCCGCGGCATTGTCCCACCGGGGCCGGACCTCGGCCTCTGCTACGCTGCTTCGAATCGAAGGGGAGGAGTCCGGAAGCGGACCTCGCCGTCATCACGGCCGATCGGCCCGGTGGGTCCCTCGCGACGCGGGACGAGACCTTCGGCCCGTCGAGGCTGAGGAGGTCGCGTGACCACCCTGAAAGAGGAGCTCCGGGACGTCCACCCGTCCCGCCAGGGGCTGTCGCTGCTCCTCGCCGTCGCCGTCACCGGACCCGGTCTCGTCCTTCGCGTGTCGGGCGTTCACGTCGCCGAGCCGCTCGCCGCCGTGCTGTTCGGCCTCGCGATCGTCGGGGCCGCGTTCCTGCTCTCGTGGGCGGCGGAGGTCGCCCAGCTCGACATCTCGGCGGGCCTGGCCATCGCGGTGCTGGCCTTCATCGCGGTGCTGCCCGAGTACGCGGTCGACATGGTCTTCGCGCTGAAGGGCGGGAACGCCGTCCAGACCTACGGGACCGCGTGCCGGCCTCCCGGCTCGGGCGGGGAGCCCGCGTGCTCGCTCGCGCTCGCGAACATGACCGGCGCGAACCGTCTGCTGATCGGGATCGGCTGGTCGATGGTGGTCCTCATCGCGTGGCTGCGAACGCGGGGGGCACGGACGGGCGGCGGTCCGCTCCGAGAGGTCACCCTCGAGCGCTCGCACGCCGTCGAGGTCTCCTTCCTCGGCCTCGCCACGGCGTACTGCCTGTTCTTGCCGCTCAAGCACTCGGTCACGCTGGTCGACGCGGCCGTGCTCGTCGGGATCTTCGTCGCGTACACGATTCGGATCTCGCGTGCGCCGGCGGATGAGCCACACCTGGTCGGCCCGGCCCGGCTCCTCGGCGGCCTCGCGCGAGCGAGGCGACGCCTGGCCGTCCTCGGGCTCTTCGTGTTCTCGGCGACGGTGATCCTGCTCGTCGCCGAGCGCTTCGCCGACGCGCTCGTGGGCACGGGGCGGGCGCTCGGCGTGAGCGAGTTCCTGCTCGTCCAGTGGCTCGCGCCGCTCGCCTCCGAGGCGCCCGAGCTCCTCATCGCCGGGCTGTACGCATGGCGCCTGAACACGAGCGCGGGGCTCGGCACGCTCGTCTCGAGCAAGGTGAACCAGTGGACGCTGCTCGTCGGGACGCTGCCGGTGGTGTTCGCGCTCGGCGTCGGCGGCCTCCACGGGCTGCCGATCGATGCCCACCAGCGCGAGGAGCTGTTCCTCACGGCGGCGCAGTCGTTCTTCGCGCTCGCGGTGCTCGCGACGCTGTCGATCTCGACGCGCGAGGCGCTGATGCTCTTCTCGCTGTTCTGGGCACAGTTCGTGATCGGCGCCGTCGTGCCGGACTCGTTCGGCGGGCGCGAGCTCGTGATCGTGGCGATCGCCTACCTGCTCCTCGGGATCCTGATCTTCGTCCGCGACCGCGAACGCGTCCCCGAGCTCCTGCGGGACGGGTTCCTCCGCCCGTACCACGTGTTGAGCCACTCGCCCGGCGACGATCCTTCGGAGACCGACGGCGCGGACGCGTGAGGGTCGGCCACCGGAGGACCAGGGGCCCCGGTAGCATCGGCTTCAATGGATGCGCGGGCGCTGCTGGAGAAGGTTGTCGGCCCGGACACCCTCGTGCACGTGCGCGAGCTGCCGGCGCGCGCGAACGCCGTGGAGTCGTTCCCCGACGATCTTCCGGAGCTCCTCGTCGAGCGCCTGTCGCTCGTCGGCGTCGAGGGGCTGTACCGGCACCAGCGCGAGGCGCTCGACGCGGTCCGCGCCGGTCGCAACGTCATCCTCGCGACCGGCACCGCGAGCGGGAAGACCCTCGTCTACAACCTCGCGTTCGCGGCCGAGGCGATCGCCGATGCCAAGCGCACGGCGCTGTACCTGTACCCGACCAAGGCGCTCGCTCGCGATCAGCTCCGGCAGGTCCGCGAGCTGAGGCTGCCGCAGGTGAAGGCGGCCGTCTACGACGGCGACACGCCGCGTGCCGAGCGACCGCTCATTCGGAGGAACGCGAACCTCGTGATGTCGAACCCCGACATGCTCCACGCCTCGATGCTGCCCGATCACGCCCGATGGGCCGACTTCTTCCTCCGGCTGTCGCTCGTCGTGGTGGACGAGGCGCACGTCGCGCGGGGGGTGTTCGGCTCGCACGTCGCGATGGTGCTCCGTCGGCTCCGACGGCTGGTCGCCCGCTACGGCGGGGAGCCGCGGTTCGTGCTTGCCTCGGCGACGGTCGGCAACCCCGCCGAGCTCGCCGAGCGGCTGGTCGGCGAGCCGTTTGAGGCCGTGACCGAGGACGCCTCGCCCTCGGGCGAGAAGGTGTTCGCGCTCGTGAACCCGCCGGTGATCGACGAGGAGTCGGGCGCTCGCCGGTCGGCGCTCACCGACGCGTCGGGGATCATGGCCCGTCTGGCCGAGCAGGGGGTGAGATCGATCGGGTTCACGAGGTCTCGGCGTGCCGCGGAGCTCCTCGCCGAGTTCGCGCGTCGCGATCTCCCGACCGGGCTCAAACGCAAGGTGAAGTCCTACCGCGCCGGCTACCTGCCCGAGGAGCGTCGCGAGCTCGAGCGGATGCTGGCGGAGGACCGACTCGTGGCCGTGGCCTCGACCAGCGCGCTCGAGCTCGGGATCGACATCGGCTCGCTCGACGCCGCGATCCTCGTCGGCTACCCGGGCACGCGAGCCTCGATGTGGCAACAGGCCGGCCGCGCCGGGCGCCGGGAGTCGTCCTCGCTCGCCGTGCTCGTGGCCCAGGACGACCCGCTCGACCAGTACCTCGTCACCCACCCGGAGGACCTGTTCGACCGGCCGGCGGAGGACGCGGTGATCGATCCCTCGAACCCCTTCGTGCTCGAGCCGCACCTCGCGTGCGCCGCCCGTGAGCACCCGCTCGCGGAAGGGGAGCTGTCGTTCTTCGGGCCCGACGCGGGGGCGGCGGCCGAGCGCCTCGAGGAGCGCGGCGAGCTGGTTCGGCGGCGAGGGACGCTGCACCATCGCGGGCGCGAGGACCCGCACCGGCGCGTCGACATCCGGAGCTCGAGCGGGCATCTGTTCGCGATCGTCATCGAGGAGACCGGCGAGTTGCTCGGGACCGTCGACGAGTCCCGCGCCTACGTTCACGTCCACCCGGGCGCCGTGTACCTGCACCAAGGCGAGCAGTTCGAGGTCTCCGAGCTCGACCTCGTGAACCGCGTCGCGCTCGTCTCGCGCGCCGACCCCGACTACTACACGCAGTCCCGCGACACCACCGACATCCAGGTCGTCGACGCTGGCGAGCAGGCCGAGACCGGCGATGGCGTGCCGACCTTTTACGGCACGGTGCGGGTGACCAGCCAGGTGGTCGGCTTCGTGCGGCGGCTCGTCGCGTCCGGCGAGATGGTCGACTCCGTCCCGCTCGCCCTTCCGCCGCAGACGCTCGAGACCAGGGCCGTCTGGTGGGCGATTCCGCGGCGGGTGATCGCTCGGGCGGCGATCCGCCCGCCGGACCTCGCCGGCGCGGTGCACGCGGCCGAGCACGCGGCGATCGGGCTGCTTCCGCTCATCGCGACCTGCGACCGGTGGGACGTCGGCGGGGTCTCGACCGCGTACCACCCCGACACCGACGCATGCACGATCTTCATCTACGACGGCTACGCGGGCGGCGCGGGGATCGCCGAGCGCGGGTTCCGTTCGGCCGAGCGGCTGCTCGAGGCGACGCTCGAGACCGTGCGGCGGTGCCCCTGCACGCACGGATGCCCCTCGTGCGTTCAGTCGCCCAAGTGCGGGAACGGCAACGAGCCGCTCGACAAGGCGGGCGCGGTCGCGCTCCTCGCGGCCATGCTCGGCGGAAGCTGGGGATGAGGAAGCTGCGAGGCGGAAGCTGGGGAGGAGGAGCCCGGGATGACGGATCGGCCCTACGTCGCGGTGTGCGGGGCCGGGGTCGCAAGCGAGCGGGAGGCGGCCTGGGCAGAGGAGGTCGGGCGCCTGCTCGCCGAGGCCGGCGCGATTCTCGTGTGCGGCGGGCTCGGCGGTGTGATGGACGCCGCCGCCCGGGGATGCGCGTCGGCCGGTGGGACCTCGATCGGCATCCTGCCGAGCGATTCGCGCTCGGGTGCGAGCCGGCACCTATCGATCGCGGTGCCGACCGGCCTGGGCGAGGCCCGGAATGCGCTCGTCGTTCGGGCGGCCGACGCGGTGATCGCGATCGGCGGCGAGTTCGGCACCCTCTCGGAGATCGCGCTCGCCCTGAAGACGGGCACGCCCGTCGTCGGCCTCGGGACGTGGGAGCTGGCGAAGGGTGGCCGCGCGGTCGAGGCGATCGAGCGCGTCTCCGACCCCGAAGAGGCCGTGCGGCGAGCGCTCGACCTCGCGGAGCAATGAGCCCGGCGGGTGCGCGACCGCATCGTGACCTCCCCGGCGGCATGCGGCGTCGTCCGGACATCGCGCCGATCTCGAGGCCGCGGTCACCGACGCGGTAGCCGCAGCCGGCGCTTCGAGTGCCCGTTGTGGGCCACCTTGAACACCTGATACGGCTCGCGCGGCTCGATCGGCGGCAGGCTTCCCTCGCCCTCGATGTCGAGGCCGGGCAGGATCCGGTTCAGCCAGCTCGGGAGCCACCAGTTCGCGTGCCCGAGCAGCACCATCGTCGAGGGGACGAGCACGATCCGGACGATGGTGGCGTCCACCAGCACCGCGACCGCGAGCCCGAAACCGATCATCTTCACGGTCGAGCTCTCGTTCAGCACGAACGAGAGGAACACGGCGATCATCACGAGCGCCGCCGACGTGATCACTCGCGCCGTCGAGCGGATCCCGGTCGCGACGCTCTCGACGGTGTCCCGGTCGATGAGGTACTCCTCGCGGACCCGCGAGAGCAGGAACACCTCGTAGTCCATCGACAGGCCGAACAGGATCGCGAACATCACCATCGGGACGAACGACACGATCGGTACCGGCCCGCCCAGACCGAGCGCCCGGTCGCCCCACCCCCACTGGAACGCTGCGACCACCGCGCCGTAGGCAGCGGCGATCGACAGTCCGTTCACGATCGCCGCCTTGAGCGGCACGAGGATCGAGCGGAACACGAGCAGCAGGAGCACGAAGGACAGCGCGACCACGCTCGCGATCAGCGGGATCAGCCGCCCAGCGACGAGCGACTTGAGATCGACGAACAGGGCGGTCGCGCCCCCGACCAGGGTCCTGGCTCCGGTTCGGCGCTCGACCGGGGGGAGCACGCGGTCACGCAACCGCTGCACCAGCTCGCCGGTCGCGGACGAGCCGCGGGCCGAGCGCGGGATGGCCGTGACGACCGCCGTCGTGCCGTCGGCGCTCATCGACGGCCGCGTCACCGCCACCACGTCGGGATCGCTCCTCACCGCCGCCACGATCGCCTGCACCGCCGAGGCGTCCGCCGGGGTCGGCAGCTCCGTGACCACGAGGAGCGGGCCGTTCACGCCCGGTCCGAAGCCGCGGGCGATGAGCGCGGCCGCGCGCGCCTGCGTCGAGTCCTTCCCGGCGACGCCCACGTCGAGCCCGAGACGCATCGAGAACATCGGGACCATCAGCGCCCCGATCATCACGATCCCGGCGAGGAGCGACCTCCACGGATGCGCCGCCACCACCCGTGCCCACCTCGCCCAGACCCCTTGATGGTCGGCCTGCGACCGGCGCCGAAGCCATCCGATCCCGAGCGCGTCGACGCGCCGACCGAGGATCCCGAGCAGCGCCGGAAGCAGCGTCAGTGCCGCGACGACCGCGACGAGCACGGCGATCGAGGCCACCGAGCCGATCAGCCCGATGAACGGGATTCCCGACACCCACAGGCCCCAGATCGCGACCATGACGGTGAATCCCGCGAACAACACGGCCTGTCCGGCCGTCGCAACCGCGCGCCCGATCGCGTCGTCGACCGCCAGGCCCCGCGCGAGCCCCTCTCGGAAACGGGTGACGATGAACAGCGAGTAGTCGATGCCGACGCCGAGACCGAGCATGGTGGCAAGCGTCGGCGTCAGCGTCGGGATGTCGCCCGCGTGCGAGAGCAGCCACACGATCGCGAGCGAGGTGCCGAGACCGAGCAGCGCGGTCACGATCGGCAGCGCCATCGCGGCGAGCGATCCGAACGCGAGAAACAGCACGATCACCGCGGCGGCCAGGCCGACGACCTCCGAGCCGCGGGGCTCCGGCAGGTGGGTGAACTCGACCAGCGGCCCGCCGAGCTCGACCTGCAGGCCGGCCGCGCGCGCCGGCGCCACAACGGCGCTCAAGCGATCGGCGGCGGCGCGCCCGAGCTGGGTCAGGCCGAGGTCGTAGTGGACGGTCGTGAACGCGATCGTCCGGTCGGACGAGATCCCCGCCTGGCCGCCCGGGGTGGTCGGATCGTCCACGGCGATCACGTGCGGGAGGGCCGCCGCCCGCCGAAGGGTCCGCTCGATGGCCGCCGTCGCCGCCGGGGTGGCGAGGGTGCCGGTGCGTGCGTGGAACACGATCGTCGCGGTCGTGCCCGCCTGCTCGGGGAACCGCGCCCGCAGCACGTCGACCGCCTGCTGAGCCTCCGACCCCGGGATGCGGAAGTCATCGACGAGCGCCGGGCCTGCGGCGCGCCCCACCGCGAAGACCGCGCCGGCCACCACCACCCAGATGCCGAGCACGAGGAGCCCGCGGCGGGCGGCACCCCGCCCGAGCCGGTACAGGCCGGCCGTCAGACTCATCCGAACCGCTCTCCCGCGCTCTCCCAACCTGCGTGCCTCGGCCATCGTAGGAGAGGTCCCGAACCGGTCGCAGGGACGAACGGCCCCGTTCGGAGGGGCGAACGTCCGTTGCCGAGCGCGCTACGGTTGGCGCTCGAGCTGGATCTCGTCAGCGAACGGCCGCCCACGGCCGTTCGTCGTCCCGCAGCGCCCGGCCGCGAACTCGCGCCATCGCCTCACGCGCGAACGCGCTGGAGCGCCCGCAAGACAGCCCCACGTTCACCCGGCGTGAGGCCGGTGAGCAGGAACGCAGTGTAGTAGACGATGCCGCCCACGAGCCCTGTGCCGAGCAGGTCGATCCCCCACTTCGGGCCCGAGAGCAGCGCGTGCACGCCGACCATCGCGGCGGCCCCGGCTGCGGCCGGCACGGCCAGGCGGAGGTAGTGGCGGTCGTACGGCTGGATCCGCACGAACCGCCAGACCAGAAGCAAGCGGAACGCGTTCGAGAACACCAGCGTCGAGGCCTGCGCGATCGCGGCTCCCTTCGGCCCCATGCCCGGGACGAGCGCGACGGCCACGCCGAGGTCGAGGGCGAACGAGGACGCGTACACGAACAGGTCCCAGCCCGTTCGCCCGACCATGATGAGGATGAATCCGGCCGCGCCGACGCTCACGTTCACGATCTGCCCGACCAGCAGGATCCGCAGCCAGGACGTCCCGGTCGCGTAGTTGCCGCCGAAGACCTTCAGCACGGGTCCCGGCGCCACGAGGAACAGGAGCAGGAGCGGGATCGTGCCGGCGAGCGTCCACCTCGTGATCGACTTGAACAGCCCGTCGAGCCGCTCGCGCTCGCCGCGCTCGTGCAGATCGGCGACGAACGGGCTGAACATGTACGACACGGCGGTCAGGAACAGCACCAGCGCCTGCGCCACCCGCACGGCGGCCGCGTACACGGACAGGTCCGCGCTGCCCGACGGCAGGTAGTGCGAGAGCACGAACAGGTCCGTGTAGAACAACGCCTGCGACAGCAGGGCGGCCGGGGCGCGCGGTGCCCCGTAGCGCAGGAGCGCCGCGGCCTCGTGCGGTTCGGCCGGCATGGTCGGGAACGCGGCCGTCTCGCGTCGCCACAGGAACCACGCGAGCGCCGTCGCCACCACCCACGAGAAGGTGTACGTCCACACGGTGACGGCGACCGTCTTCTCGAAGGCACCCCATCCCAGGAGCGTCAGCGCGATCCACGAGATCGGCTGGCCGATCCAGTAGGCGTAGAGCGTGTGGCGCATGATCTTGAGGCCGCGACTGCCCCCGAGGTACACCTGCGCCAGGGCGACGAACGCAAGGCCGATCGCCGCCGCCCGGAGCGCGCTCGACGGCGCGTGGAGGAACGACGAGAGCGGGGCCGCGAGCAGGAGCCCGGCGGCCGCGACGACGACCGACACACCGAGCGCGATCAGCGCGGCGATCCGCACGATCGCGCGCGAGCGCCCCGCCTCGCCCCTACCGACCTCGATCGCGACCCGCCGGACCGAGGCCATGTCCATCCCGAACCGCGTCGCGGCTCCGGCGACGAACGCGAGCTGGGTGGCGAGCGTGACCTGTCCGAACGCCGCCGAGTGCTTCCCGAACGCCCGGGCGATCAGGACGTTCATCCCGAAGCTCGCGAGCACGAAGACCGCGAGCCCGGCGATGTTCTGCCCGGTTCCGGCCAGGATCGTGACGTGGTCGCGGCCGTGCGCGTCCTCGCCGAGGCCGAGCGCGTCGGCCAGTCGGGCCCCCTCAGCCCGAGACCGACGATCCCGCTCCGAGCTCACCGCCTCATCTCCTCGCCCGGAGCCCACCCGCCCCGGTCCGGCCCGGCAGCCTACCGCGCGGCAGAGGCGGACCCCGGTTATCGTCAAGGAATCTCCATTCGGGACCATCGCCATCCCGCGCCGAGCCTGGAAGACTCGCCGCCGATGATCACGTTCGTCCAGTCGACGGTGATGGGGCTCCTGCAGGGATTCAGCGAGCTCTTCCCGATCTCCAGCCTCGGACACAGCGTGCTCGTGCCCGCCCTTCTCGGGTGGCACCGTGTGGTCTCCTCGCAATCGCGGAGCGAGTCGTTCTTCCTCGCGTTCCTCGTCGGCCTTCACGTGGCGACCGCGCTCGCGCTCCTGCTCTACTTCCGCTCGGACTGGGCGCGGATCATCGGCGGCTTCTTCCGCACGCTGCGGACACGGAAGATCCGGGACGGCGACGAGCGCATGGCCTGGCTCCTCGTCGTCGGGACCATCCCGGTGGGGATCACCGGCCTGCTGCTCGAGCACCCGCTCCGGGTGCTGTTCGCCAAGCCGCTCGCCGCCGCGGCGTTCCTCACGTTGAACGGCGCGATCCTGCTGGCCGGCGAGCGCCTGCGCCGGCGCGCCGAGGTCCGCGAGCGCGTCGCCGCGAGCGGCCCGGCGAGCCGGGGAGGCGAGCTCGGCCGGAACCTGGAGACGCTGGCCTTCCGGGAGGCGTTCGTCATCGGGCTGTTCCAGACGCTCGCGCTGCTCGCCGGGATCAGCCGCTCCGGCATCACGATGGTTGCCGGGCTGGTTCGCGGGCTGAACCATGAGGAGGCGGCGCGCTTCTCGTTCCTGCTCGCGACGCCGGTGATCCTCGCCGCCGGCCTCTACAAGCTCCCCGACCTCCTCGGTCCGCTCGGAAACGGCATCCGGCCGCAGGTGCTCGTCGGCGCGATCGCCGCCGGTCTCACCGCCTACCTGTCGGTACGGTTCCTGATGCGCTACTTCGAGACGAGAACGCTCACGCCGTTCGCCGTCTACTGCCTGCTCGCCGGCGGGCTCGCCCTCCTGTACTTCGGCCTGATCCACTGAGCGTTCGGCCGTCTCGGCGGCCCGGTACGATCCCGCGCTGAGCATCCCGCGCCGCCGGAGCGCGGAGCGCGATCGGACCCGAGGAGGCCCTCCATGGCAGACGAGGATCGTTACGAACGCGGGCGCAGGCGCCTGGCCGAGATCCACGGCGAGAGGTCCCTGGCGACGATTGAGTCGCTTGGTGACCTCGGTCGCTTCATCGTCGAGTTCGCGTACGGGGAGGTGTACTCGAGGCCCGGGCTCTCGCTCCGCGACCGGCAGATCGCGACGGTGGCCGTGCTGGTCGCGCTGGGGCGCTCGTCCCAGCTTCCCGTCCACCTGCGCTCGTCGCTCAAGGCCGGACTCACGCCAGACGAGCTCCGCGAGGTCATCCTGCAGACCGCGACGCTCGCCGGGTTCCCGCCTGCGATGAACGCGATGGCGACCCTGAAGACCATCCTGGGGGAACGGGAGCGGCCTTCCGGCCCGAGCGAGGTCGGCACCCGCGAGAGCGTTCCGCCGGGAGGAGACGAGTCCGCTACGGACTAGCTGCCGACCGCGCGCGGCGGCTCCGGTACGCTCCCGGACGCGGATGCTGCTCGAGGGCGTCGCACGTACCTCGGCCGAGGTCGCCGAGACTCGCGCCCGGTCGAAGAAGATCGAGCGACTGGCCGCGCTGCTCCGCTCGGCACGATCGGACGAGATCCCGGTGGTGGTCGCCTACCTGTCCGGGACTCTCCCGCACGCTCCGATCGGTGTCGGGTGGGCCTCGCTTCGCGACCTTCCGGCTCCCGCGCCGCGCGCCTCGCTCGAGATCCTTGAGGTCGACGCCGCCCTCCGGCGCATCGGCTCCCTCTCGGGCGCGGGCTCGCAGGCCGCCCGCCGTCGCGAGCTCGCCGGACTGTTCGAGCGAGCGACCGAGCCCGAGCAACGGTTCCTCGTCGAGCTGCTGACCGGAGAGGTTCGCCAGGGGGCGCTCGAGGGCGTGATGGTCGAGGCGGTGGCGAGGGCGGCGGAGGTCCCCTCGAAGTCGGTGCGCCGGGCGCTCATGCTCGGCGCCGACCTGGGGACGGTGCTCGCCCGGGGTGAGCGCGGGCTCGCCCGGTTCCGCCTTCGCCCGCTGGAACCGGTTCAGCCCATGCTCGCGCAGACCGCCTCCGACCTCGAGGACGCGTTCGAGGCAATCGCGCCCGCCTCGGTCGAGTGGAAGCTCGACGGCGCGCGGATCCAGGTTCACCGAAGCGGCGACCGGGTTCGCGTCTTCACCCGGAACCTCGCCGACGCTACCGAGCGTGTTCCCGAGATCGTCGAGCGGGTCCGTGCCCTCTCCGTGGAGGTGATCGTGCTCGACGGCGAGGCGATCGCCCTTCGAGAGGGCGGGCGGCCCCGCCCGTTCCAGGTCACGATGGGGCGGTTCGGAAGCCGGCGCGGGGTCGAGGAGCTCCGCGCGGAGATCCCCCTTTCGGGCCTGTTCTTCGACGTCCTGCACCTGGACGGCGAGGACCTAATCGATCGGCGGCAAAGCGAGCGGTTCGACGCGCTCGCGAGGAGGCTGCCGTCGGACCTCATCGTGCCGCGCATCGTCGCGCCCTCCGCCGAGGAGGCGACGTCGTTCTTCGAGGAGACCCTCGCCCGCGGGCACGAGGGCGTGATGGTCAAGGCGCTCGATGCGCCGTACGAGACCGGCCGGAGGGGCGCGGCCTGGCTGAAGGTCAAGCGGGCGCACACGCTCGACCTGGTCGTGCTCGCCGCCGAGTGGGGACACGGGCGGCGGCGCGGGTGGCTGAGCAACCTGCATCTCGGCGCGCGCGACCCCTCCTCCGGCAAGCTCGTGATGCTGGGCAAGACCTTCAAGGGGATGACCGACGAGATGCTCGCGTGGCAGACCGAGCGCCTGCTCGAGCTCAAGACCGCCCGAGACCGTTACACGGTGTACGTTCGGCCGGAGCTGGTGGTGGAGGTCGCGTTCGACGGGCTGCAGGAGAGCCCGCGCTACCCGGGCGGGCTCGCGCTCCGCTTCGCGAGGATCAAGGGGTACCGGCCGGACAAGCGCCCTGAGGAGGCGGACACGATCCAGGCCGTCCGCGCGCTTCATGGGGGCGCGTCGGGCTAGGCGTCGCCCGGCTCGCTGCCGCGAGGATCGCGGTCACCGGCTACTCGAGGTAGCCGAGGCCGCGCAGGTGCTCCTCCATCTCGTCGGCCTCCGTGTCGGACACCGTCGGCTCCTGCGCGGCGGCTGCTGTCACGGTTAGGGCCTCGCCGGCCTTCACGCTCACCTCGGGGCCGACGACCTCGTGCAGAACCCGGCCGGTGTGCGCGACCGTGGCGGGCGCGTTCAGCGCGGCAAGGATCGTGGGGGCGAGGTCGATCAGCTTCGGCTCCTTCTCGAACGGCTTCACGTTCGGGCCGACCGCCACGATCACGCCCTCGGGGCGGTGGTCGCCGCTCACCCAGTCGGCGTCCTCGATCGCGGACTTGGCGTGGGTGAGGGAGTAGCCCTCGGCCGGCTCCATCAGGATGTCCGGCGCCGTGTCGGCGTGCTTGCCCTTGAAGATCTCCTCACGCTTGAAGATCGCCTTGACGGGCTTGCGCCCGGTCTTGGGGTCGACGAAGGAGGCGAGGCGGTCCATGACCTCGTCGCGGACGCGCTCGAAGTCGCCGGGGTCGACGATGCCGCCCGGCTCGCGACCGGCCACGTTGATCGAGACGCCCTCGCCGGTTGAGCGAATCGAGGTGTAGGCGCGGGTCTTGGACCAGTTCACGGCCTGCGGGAGAGACACCTTGCCGTGCAGACCGAGCACGTCGTAGACCTTCCGCGCGATCTTCCGGACCGCGCCCCACTGCATCGGCCCGAAGACCACGTTCGACGCGCTGAACTCGAGATAGCCGAACGTCTTCAGCAGGTGGTCCATGTGGATCGTGCGGGTGCACGACTGGAACCCGTGGTCGGAGATGAACAGGATCAGGTCGTCCTCGCGCATGCGCGAGACGAACGAGCCGATCCCGTCGTCGAGCTGCTTGTAGACGTCGCGGACCTTGCCCGCGAGCGCGGAGTCCTTGTTCCTCGCGTAGTCGGGATGGTCGGGAGCGACGAAGTTGGAGAGGGCGTGCTGGGTGCGGTCCACGCTCACCCATACCGAGGCCATCAGGTCCCAGTCGGTGTTGTCCATCAGCCACTCGGTCGCGCGGATCCGCTTCCCGGTGATGTCGAGCGCCTCCGCCAGGTACGGCTCGGGCCGGTTCCGGTAGGTGGTCCAGGACATGCCGTTGATCTCCCAGGGTACGCCGGCCTTGGCGAGCGTCTCGGGCAGGTCGGCGGGGTGGGAGTAGGTGCGATTCTTGGGAAGGACCCCGCCGGCCAGGATCCGCCCGTTGATCTCGGGAGGCGGGAACATCAGGGGGACGTCCGCGTAGACTCCCACCTTGCCGGCCGCCGAGAGGTCCTCCACGAACGTGCGCTCCCTGATCGATCGATAGGTGACCGGGTACGCCTTGTGGGTGCCCGGGACCGTTTCGAGGATGTCGTAGACCCCGTGGTCGGCCGGGTCGACACCGGTCAGGAACGAGGGCCAGGCCGCCCACGAGTGGGTCGGCACCGTGGAACGCAGGACCGCCCGCTGCCCCCGGTCGATCAGGGCCTCGAGGTTGGGCAGATCACCCCGCTCGAGCAGAGGGTCGAGGATGCGCCAGTCGGCGCCATCCCATCCGATCAGCAGCACTCGCGACATGGATATCAGCCCTCAGCAGGGAGTTCGAGTCCGGGGAAGTCTACCGAAGGAGGCGTTTCTGAGCTCTGGCGGTTCGGCGGGATGGAAGGTGCTTGAACGCGCCCGTGGCCTCGCCAACCTGGCCTTGTCACAACGAGGTCAGAGAACGCCCGAGCTTCGATGTGCTCGAGGAACCGGTTCACGAGCGCGGCCTCCGGTTCGGGTCCGCGGAGCCGGTACCGCTGTTCGTCACTCACGACGGCAAGATCCACGAACGCTTCTTCTCCTGCGCAGTCGAGTCAGGGGAGTCTGGGGATCCCCTCTGACACTTCGGATCGTTTCAGGCCGCCTTCATGACCGGGCCGGCTGAAGGCGGTTAACGGATACCGTGTGTGCGCAGTTTCTGATGGCCGCCGTCAGCGGCGCCGAAGACCCAGGGATCAGCCGACCCGCAGGCTGATCGCGCATGTGGGGCAGAGGTCGCCGTCGCGACTCGGGGACCCCAAGAGATCGCGAACGCGTGCGGCGGTCGCCAGAGGCACCAACGGGCTCCCGCAGCGACGGCACCGCGACAGCGCGCTTCGCGCGACCTCGACCTCACCAAATGCCAGGGCGTCGAGTGCGGTCTCGCTTCGAACGTCCAGAGCTCCCTCGGGACAGGAGGAGACACACCGGCCGCAGGGGAGACAGCGGGCGGCGTCGTAGGAGAGTCGTGCACAATCTTGGTCCTGGTCGAACTTCAGGGCAGAGGTCGGGCAGACCGTCGCGCACGCCCCGCACACGGTGCACAGGTCTCGGTGAACCCGGAGCAGACCAAGGGGAGACTCCGGGTGGGTGATCCGAGCAAGCTGGTTTGCGTCCCGACTCGCGGCGATCCGCAGGAGCGCGATGGCCGTGGAGGTCGGCTCCGAGAGCACGACATGCCCCGGATCGCTCGCGCCTTCGGGTTCAGGAGCGGCGAGACCCTCGAGCGTCTCGTCCGCGCAGCCCGTCAGGATGCGAACCCGCCGTGCGGCCTCGCGCTCGCCGCAGACCTCGAGCGCGAGCCGGCAATAGGCTGCGCGGCCACGCTCGGGGTCGCCCCACACCCCGATACAGTCGCCGCCACAGGGGAGGAGGGCAACTGTTCCGCCCGAGGCGACGATCTGCAGGACCCACCCGGGGGTGACCATCGATATGCACGGCACCCGCACCAGCGACCACGCTCGGCCGCTCTCGGGGCCGATACGCCCGATCCCCTCGGGAAGCGCCGCGGCGTTGCAGGCGAGGAGGATGTCGCGGCCCCCTCCCGCGAGGAGCACGCCCAGCTGTGCCTCGTACTGGGCGATCGACGCTCCAGGCAGGCTCATCGCCGCCACCGGGCACACCGTCACGCAGTCCCCGCAGCCCGTGCACCGCACGGGATCCACCGAGGGGAGGTCGTCACCCGTCGAGATCGCACCCGCCCGGCAGACGCCGACGCAGAGTCCGCACCGCCGCGTGCCGGCGCAGACATCCGGCAACGGTGCCGCGACGGGACGGTCGGTGAGGGCCAGAGCGGAGAGCAATGCGCGGCGGCCCACCCGACCGGCGGCGACCGCGGTTCGGCGCCGGCCGTCCGGCCGTAGCGCGAGCGTCTTCGCGGCCGCGGCCGCGATCAGTCGCGCCGCTTGTCGAGATCGGGGGTCGTCGGGAGAGGCCGACGCCCCGAGCTCGAGGGTCACGAGCTCGACGGCGAACGGGTCCAGGCCGATGCGACCCGCCCACAACGAGTACTCGGGTTCGGCAGCCGATGTGCGGCAGACCCCGATGACGAGATGCGAGGGTTGGGGCCTCGAGGCCAGGCTCGTGAGGAGCCGAGGATGTCGACAGATCCCGGGAACGACCTCGACCGACACCCGACGACCACAGGCAGCCTCGACCAGGTCGCGCAGCCAGCCTGCGTCCGGGTTCGGCTCGGGACCGAGAGCCTCTTCGCACAGGACGACCTCTACTCGCGTCTGCCAAGCCCGAGGCGTCGTCGACCCGCCGGTCGGTTCAGCCTGCGTCACCTGGGAACACCTCCCGCAGGACGGCGCCCGGGTAATGGCGGCCCGATTCGATTCGGACGAGCTCGAGAAGGATGCCGGCGGCCGCTCGGTACAGCTCGCTCCGTCCCGTCGCACGGATCCGGTCGCAGAGCACCGGAGCCTCGTCCGCGATCGTCGCTCCCACGCGTCGGTGCTCGTCGAGCCGGAGAGACTTCGCGCGCTCGTCGTCTCCCGCCGCCCACGCCGCCTGCTCCTCGCGACAGAGCGTCGCGAGCGACTCCATCTCGTCAACGAGTCGGGCCGCCCCGGCATCTCCGAAGAGTCGCTCGTGTTCGGCCTGGAGCTCACGGGACGCGCCGTCGGGGTCGAGATCGGTCCGCTGAGCGTATGCGTCGAGGGCCGCCACGTCGGACAGGAAGCGATCCCGGTCCGAGTCCATCCATCCAACGGCTTCCACGAGACTGCGAAAGACCGACCTCGAGCTCAGGGCCTGCAGGAGGTCCGGGGATGGTGCCGCGAACACGAGCGTGAGCGTCGACCAGCCCGTGGCCCTTCGACGGGCGACGTCGGCCAGCCGCTCGCGCGCGCGTGCCATCCTCGAGTCCGCCGTGACGCGAGCCTTCCCGCCGTCACCTGCAACCGTCAACGGTCCCCGATCCTGCGCGTCAGCCCTTCCACCCACTCGGCCGTCCCCGTAGCCAGCACCCGGTAGAAGTCGTGTGATGCCTCGGCGGCGGTCCGCTCGCAGAACGCCGGAAGCCAGCGCGCGAGATGGTCCTCGAGCAAGGCCTTCGCCGTGACCTCCGACCCTTCGGTTCCGAGGGCGAACGCGAGCGCCTCCAGCTCGACCGCGAGATGGTCGGGAAGCTCTCGCGCGTCGGTGCGAACCCGAAGGCCCATCTCCGCATACAGCGTCTTCACGGCCGTCGCGGCCGGTCCCATCACCGTGCCCTGCACGAGCCTGGGGCGGTCGGTGCGCCAGACGGATTCGTAGGGCGGGCACGGATGCGCTCCCGGTCCGACGAACAGACGCTGGTACTCGTCCGCGAGCGCTTCGTGGGAGACGCCGACGGTCGCGGCGAGCCGCTCGGGAAGCCCGGGCACGAGGCCGAGCGAGGACCACACCGCTCCCGCCGCGCTCCACCACTCCGGGTCGAGCCAGGCGTCGAAGTGCTCGGGGGTCGGCTCGGCCCACCAGTTCGCCATGAGCTGGGCAGCCGCGGACTCGGCGAGGAGCGATGACTCAGTCTCCGTCACCGGGAACCCCCACCTTCTCGCGGCCGAACACGTGGAGCCACCGATAGCCGAGCGTCACCAGCAGGGCGAGCAGGGCAAGGATCCCCACGGTGATCGTGTACTCGACCCACGTCGGGTGGTACAGGCCCTGGAACTGGAAGTTCGGCGCTCCCGGGGCCTGGGTCCCGATCGAGGTCCCCGGGGGGAGCTGGATGAGTGGTCGGACGAGCCCCGCGCCGACGAGCTCGATCCGGTACGCGAACACGCCGAGCATCACGAGCACAGAGGCCACTCCGATGACGCCGAACCGACGACGGAGCGACGGGATCACGAGCAGGAGGAACGGGACGATCCCGCCGACGACCCACTCGACCCAGAAGAGCCACTGCCAGCTTCCTCCGGGAAGGATCACGTCGAGCGCGGCCCGCTGCCGCGGTACGTTGCCCCAGATGATCGTGATGTAGTCGCAGGCGACGAAGAACAGATCCACCGCGATCCCGGCGGCGAGGAGCCCGGTCAGCCACCGCCAGGTCCGCTCCGGGAGCTCGACCCCTCCGTACCGGTGCAGGAGGAGCGAGATGAGCACGACGAACGCCGTTCCGGAGACGATCGCCGAGGCGATGAAGATCGGCGCGAGCAACGCGGTGTTCCACCAGGTCCGCGCGATCTGGAGCCCGAAGATCCAGGCCGTGATCGAGTGCAGCAGCACGGCGGTCGGTAGCCCGATGTACGCGAGAACCCTCAGCGTCCTCGCCTGCTTCGTCGGGTCTATCTTCTGGCGCGTCATGACCCACAGGTCCACGACGGCGAACGCGAAGTAGACGCTGATGATGAGGAGGTCCCAGATCAGCGGCGATCGCCAGTTCGGGTGGATGAACAGGTTGATGACTCGGTCGGGGCGCCCGAGGTCCGGCAGGATGAGCACGGCGGCCACCGCGACGCACGCGGCGGCGGTGAGCACTCCGAGCCGGCGCAGCGGCTTCAGGGCCTCGACGCCGAACACCTCGGCCGCCGAGGCCATGATGAGACCGCCGGCGGACAGCCCGACGAGGAACGCGAACGTGAAGATGTACATGCCCCAGGACACGACGTCCCGCATCCCGGTTGCGGACAGCCCGTGAGCGAGCTGGTAGATCCAGGCGGCCGCACCGGCGACCACGAGGATCCCGAGCAGGCCGAGCCACGCCCTTGGAAGGACATGACCCGCCCTCGGTGCCTCGGTGCTCATTGCCATGACCGGTCACTCCCTCCTCAGGCCGTCTCCACCGCACCCGTCGAACGAACGGGCACGTAGAAGACGTTCGGGTCCGTACCGAGGTCCTCCAGCAGCTGCTGGGCGCCCTGCTGGTTGACGAGCGCGCTCACCTCGCTGCCCGGGTCGGAGAGATCGCCGAACACACGCGCGCCCGTGGGGCAGACGTCGACGCAGAACGGCTGCTCGCCGTTGTCGATCCGCTCCACGCACATCGTGCATTTCTCGACGACCCCAACCGGCCGGTCCGGGGTGAACACGAGGCGTCCGTCGCTCCGGAAATCCTTGCCGTACCCGACCGTGAAATCGGGCTCGTGCACCCCGGCCCTCCAGTTGAAGACGCGGACGCCGTACGGGCAGGCGGCCATGCAGTACCGGCAGCCGATGCACCGCTCGAAGTCGACGACGACCGTGCCGTCGTCCCGCTGATAGGTCGCGTCCACCGGACACACCTTTACGCAGGGCGGGTTGTCGCAGTGCTGGCAGGTGAGCGGCAGGTAGGCCAGGCCGACGTTCGGGAACGTCCCGTGCGGAACGTCGATCGAGTTGGACGCGGGAGCTTCGAGGTTCGCCTCCTCGTTCGGCGTGGATGTCAGAACACGGTTCCACCACACGCCGGCGGGCTCGTTGTTGATCACCTTGCACGCGACCGCGCACGTCCAGCATCCGATGCAACGGTTCTGATCGATGACCATTCCCCAGTGCGGCATGGCTGATCACACTCCTGACTTCTCGACCTGCACGAGGCAGTCGAAATAGGCCGCGTTGGACCGGAAGTTCGGGATGATGGACTGCGAGGGGTTCGCTATCTGGTGCGTCAGGTTGTTGGGGTGGCCTTCCAGATAGTGCTTGACCCTGATCGTGTCCCAGCCCCCCTGGTAGCAGTTGACGACCCCCGGCTTGATACCTTCGGTCAGCCGTGCGTAGACCTTCATCTCCCCTCGGTCGTTGAAGACTCGAACCACATCGCCGTCGGCGATGCCTCGGGCCGCCGCGTCCTTCGGGTTGATCTCCAAGAACCCCTGCCCGTCGTTGTTGATCTCCGTCAGCCACGGCAGGTTGCAGTACTGGGAGTGCGTCCGGAACCTCGTGTGGGTGCTAAGGAAGACCAGCGGGTACTTCGCGAACAGCGGGTTGGTCGGTGACGCCTCGATCGGCTCCTTGTAGTCGGCGATCTCCTGCTCGTAGGGGATCAGACGCTCGACGTAGAACTCGATCCGGCCGGACTTCGTCGGGAACTCCTTGTTGAAGAAGGGTACGTAGGGGACCGTCGGCGTGTTCAGGTGTGGCGCCCCCTGCGTCAGCTGCTCCCACGTAAGGCCGTTGACGTTTGCGTCCGCATCCGGGTCGCCGAGATGCAGGATCTCCTGCAGGTACTCGTCGGGGGTCTTGTCGAAGTACTGGCCGTAGCCCATCTTCTGAGCGACGAGCGTGAAGGCGTCGAGGTCGGACTTCGCCTCCCACAGCGGTTCGACGACCTTCGGCATGTACTGCAGGTAGTAGCTGTTCGAGCTGAGGAGATCGGTCTTCTCGAGATAGGTCGCTGCCGGAAGGACGATGTCCGCGAGATCGGCCGTGGCCGACATCACGTAGTCCGAGACAACGAGGAAGTCGAGCGCCTTCAGCGCCTTGGCAACCTTGTTCTTGTCCGACATCTGCTGCGCGTAGTTGTCGACCTGGAACCAGGCTGCGCGGACCGGGTACGGCTTGTCTTCCAGGACGGCATCGCAGAACTCCATCGGCTCGAGGACCGTGAACATCTCGGTCCCTTCGGGCGCCCACCAGGCAGGCAGGTCGAAGGCCGTCGTCAGCAGCCCGCCGGCAAACGTCGTGTACCCGCCGCCGTGGACTCCGATGTTTCCCGTCAGCGCGAGCAGGGTGATGTGCGCCTGGGCGGTCAGGTCGCCGTGGTACCAGTGCGACAGACCCCACCCGACCCGCAGGGCCACGGGGTGGTTCTCGCCGAAGAGCTTCGCGAGGGACACGATCTGATCGGCCGGGAGGTCGGTGATCTTCGACGTGAAGTCGGGCGTGTACTTGGCCATCGTGTCGGCCAGCACCTGGAGTGCGGTTCTCGCCTTCACGCCGCCGACCTCGTGCGTGCCGAACAACTCGGGGTTCCTCGCCGCCTTGATCGGCTTCACGCGTCCGTCGGCGTCCATCACCAGGTACTGGTCGCCCTTGTCGCGCATGAAGAGCTTCGTCTTGGGGTCGACGAGGAACGGGGCGACGGTGTAGGCCTTGAGATAGGGAGCGTCGTACAGCTTGTTCTGGATGATGTAGTTGATCATCCCGTCGGCGAGGGCCGCGTCGGTCCCCGGCCGGATCGGCGCCCAGTAGTCCGAGCCGGCGGCGGTCGGCGTGTATCGCGGGTCGATCGAGACGATCTTGGTTCCGTTGCGACGGGCATCGCACATGATCCGCCAATCGGGGATCGACGTCTCGGCGAGGTTGTTCGCCCATAGGAAGATGACCTTCGAGTTCAGGAAGTCGGTCGCCTCGTGGCCGTCGAGGATGCCTCCGGCCGTGAGATCGGGATCTGCAAGGCAGGCGTTCCAGCCTGCGGGTCCCGAGGAGTCGCCTTCGTTGTCGCCCTCGAAATCCCCGGCCGAGGCGCCGATCACGCTCGCGAACCGGTACCCCGCGCCGACCACGCCCTCGAGGAGCGCAAGCGATCCCGTGTACGGTGCGATCCAGACCGACTTCTTGCCGTACCGGGCCTGTACCTTCTGGAGATTCTCGGCGATCGTCGAGGTCGCCTCGTCCCAGCTGATCCGCTGCCACTTGCCCGACCCGCGCTCTCCCACGCGTTTGTACGGGAACTTCACGCGGTCCGGGCTGTACGTGTTCTGGATCTGCGCGAGACCGCGGAGGCAGACCCGGGGCGGGTAATCCGGTGTGGGCGCCCCGGCGATCGTCCTGGCGTCGTACGGGGCTCCCTGGACGAGGGTCGCTCGCCCGTCCACCACGTGGACGAGATGCCCGCAAGCTCCGTCGCAGTTGTTCGAGTGGCCGGTTCGGAAGATCTGCTCCTGCGTGGCAGCGACCTGTGCGAGGTCGGCGGCCGGGGCGGCTTCAAGGAAGCGAAGGCGCGGAAGCCCGACCGCCCCGAGTCCGATGCCGCCCGCCACGCCTCCGATGAACTGACGACGCGTGAGCCTAGCCACGGTTGGTGCCTCCTCTCTCGACCCGCGACCGACACCCGGGCGACAGTTCCGAGGGGTGGATGGGTTGCGGGGGATGCACGACGTCGAAGGCCGGCGATGGGTTGGAGTCTCGGTCTCCGATCGGATCGCTCCGGCTAGATGCGACCTCCGACTGCACGTTGTATCCCATGCCGAGCGCCTCGGGCCGGCGTTCCGGGACCGGCCTCGAGCAGAGTCTCCGACGAGCGAGGAAGGGGAGCACGGGTCGACTGGCCCATGGTCCCGGGACCCCTCAGCCCGCGGCCGCGCGGGTGCTCGGTGGCGAGCGCTGCTGTGGGGATTCGTGAACGTCCCCGTCCAAGCTCCGCCGTTCCTGGGCGGAGGGGCCGCGATGTTCGCACCGTCGTCGTGGCGCGCGTGGCGACTCGGTCGCCTCTACGTTTGCGGGTTCAGCACCTCTTCGATCCACCCAAGGCTCGCGACCGCGGCGGGGAACCCGCGAGTCGAGATCGCGAGAAGAGCCACGTGGCGGATCTCCTCGGGGGTCGCGCCGGCAGCGAGCGCACGCCGCGCGTTGGAACGGACGGCGCCCTCGGCCTCTGCGCCCACGGCGATCCCAAGCTTCACGAGCCGGCGGGTCCTATCGTCGAGCGGTCCGCCGGCGTCGGTTGCGGCACCGAGCCCGTCGAGGGCACGGGCCGCTTCGGGGAACTCGCCTCGGAACCGCTTGTAGATCTCGGGGAGGTAGCCGTCGCTCATGATCCACCTTCCTGATCGCTCCACGAAGAACTGAGCTCTGAGTCTATAGCCAACCTCTCCCCGCGGTTTCCCCGCGATCCGCTGCGTCGCCATGACACGCCGCCTGCCCGTACGCGCGGATGTCGCGGCGCCCGCTCGGACCTTGAAGGTTGCCCCGGTTCCATCCGGCACCCGCATCGCACCGTCGGCGGCCGCGTCGACTCGCTCTCCGGTCGTAGGGTCCAGCGAGTAGACGCCGGGCGCTCCCACATCCGTGCCCGAGTCGTTCGTGACCACCAGGGTCCACGAGGTGCCCTCCGGCCGTAACGTCGCGTCCAGTCCGTTGTTCACGTAGGAGTACGAGGTCAGCGCTGTCGCGTTTCCGACCGCGGCCGACCCGCCGGTCGCCCCGGAGCTTCCCGTTCCGCCCCCGCTACCGCAGGCGACGAGCCCGAGCCCGGCGGCCACGGTCAGAAGGATCGTTCTGCGCGCGTTCGCGTCCTTCGAAGTCGATACCCAAAGTCAGGTATCGGTTGGCCGAAGGCGCTCTTCACCGGTCGCCTGGCGATCTTCGGCCGGGAAGCGGCTCGATGAGTTGCTCGCCAGCCAGCAGTCCAACCAGGAAGAGACCGGCCGATCGCGACCACGCGATCCGAGGGGAGGGAGCACGACATGACCACGATGCAGATCACCGCCGAGCCGGGGGTGCCTCAGGTCCTGACCTCGCGCGCGTTCGACGCACCGCTCGAGCTCGTCTACCGGGCGTTCACGGAGCCCGACCTGCTCGTGCGGTGGCTCGGGCCGCGCAGGTACACGACGACCATCGACCGGTACGACCTCCGCGACGGCGGCACGTGGCGCTACGTCCAGACCGACGACGCCGGCAACGAGTTCGGGTTCCACGGCGTGTTCCACGGCGATCCATCGCCCCGGGGCATCGTGCAGACGTTCGAGTTCGAGGGCGCGCCCGGCCACGTCTCGTTGGACACGGTGACGTTCGAGGACAAGGACGGGAAGACGATCGTGCGCACCAACTCGGTGTTCCAGTCCGTGCAGGCCCGCGACGCGATGGTCGAGGCGGGCATGTCCGACGGCATGAGCGAGGGATACGAGCGCCTCGACGAGCTGCTCGCCACGCTCGTCGCGAACGACTGAGCCCACGACCGGACGAAGGGGGCCTCATGCAGAAGATCACGACGTTCCTGTCGTTCGAGGACCAGGCCGAGCAGGGCCGCGGAGCTGTACGGACCAGGGCGAGGTCGACCGCCTCTGGGCGGCGCTCACCGCCGACGGTGGACAGGAGAGCCAGTGCGGGTGGCCGAAGGACCGGTTCGGCGTGAGATGGCAAATCATCCCCCACCGCCTGAGCGAGCTGCTGGGCGATCCCGACCCGGGACGCTCCCGGCGCGCGATGCAGGCGATGCTCCGGAGGCAGAAGATCAACGTCGCGGCGCTCGAGCGCGCGGCCGACGGGATGTGAGATCCGGGTTCCGAGGAGGGGGTTCGTGGAGGTCGAGGTCGGAGGGCTCCGGATCGCGTACGAGCGGCGAGGGAGCGGTCCGCCCCTCGTCTTGCTCCACGGTGGGCTGGGGGACCGCCGCGACTGGGAGCCCCAGCTCGATGGGCTCTCGGACGAGCTCACCGTCGTCGCGTGGGACGCGCCCGGATGCGGAGGTTCCGACGATCCGCCGCCGACGTTCCGGTTTCCCGATTACGCGGACGTGCTCGCGGGTTTCATCGAGGCGCTCGGGCTGGGGAGGCCGCACGCGCTCGGGCTCTCGTGGGGCTCGACGCTCGCCCTGGAGCTCTACCGCCGCCGCCCCGACATGCCGCGAACGCTGATCCTGGCGGCCGGGTACGCGGGCTGGGCAGGCTCGCTGCAGCCCGAGGTGGTGAGACGGCGAGTGACCGACACACTGGCGGAGCTGGATACCTTTGCGCCGCAGGAGTATGCCAGGACCTGGATCCCCACGCTGTTCACAGAGCGAGCACCCGCCGAGCTCGTCGAGCGTTCCCTGCGCGTGATGGCCGAGTTCCGCCCCGCCGGCGTCCGGCCGATGCTCCACGCGATGGCCGAGGCGGACCTCCGGGAGGTCCTGCCGACGATCGGGGTCCCGACGCTCTTGATCCACGGCGAGCTGGACGTTCGCTCTCCGGTCACCGTGGCCCGCGAGATGCACGCGAGCATCCCACGCTCCTCCCTCGCGATGCTTCCCAACGTCGGCCATATGTGCAACCTCGAGACGCCTGACGCGTTCAACGCAGTGGTGCGCGAGTTCCTCACGCGCGCTGGTTAGCCTTCACCCACGACGGCGCCGGTCGGGGCCGAAGCCACTCGTTCGACCTCGGCCGGGGCGCGGTCTTCCTCGAGGAGCCGCTCGAGGAGGGCTTGGTGCGCCACGATCAAAGCTCGGTGATGGTCAGGATCGAGCTCACCCCCTAGGAAGGACGTCAACCCTCCTCCAGGATCCTGCGCAGCACCGGCAGGACGAGCCGATCCTTCTCACGGCCGGCGGCCTCCTTAGACCTGATCACGTCCGCGAGCGAGGCAACGTCGACCTCGACTCCGAGGATCGTGAGGTGCACGGCGTCCTTCGAGAGGTCCTCGTAGCCGGTCGTCCCCGTCGGCACGAACGTGACGTCGAGCCTGCCGTGGTCGGTCAGGAGGTTCCAGACGTTCGACCCGCTGAGGGATCGCGCGTCGTGGGCGAACGGGACTGCCTCGGGCTCGCCCGAGGTCCACACCCGAGCGTGCATGGCCTCAAGCGCTCGGGACAGCCGGCGGACGTTCTCCTCGGTTCGCCGCGGCACGACGTCGACGTCGACCGTCACGTAGGGAGAGCCGTGGATCACCGCCGCGAACCCGCCGATCAGCACGAAGTCCACCCCGTGCTTCCGAAGGACGGCGAGGATCCGGTCGGGCGCGAGCTCGGGCTCAACCCCGGCCAACGACCCGCTCCATCGCGGCCCGCCCGGCCCGAGCGAAGCGGATCGCGGCCTGATGCTGCCGCACGCGCTGGTCGACGCTCAGCCGGAGGTTGGCGCGCGCGACCTCCCAGTCCGAGTCGTGGGTCGGCGCGATCGTCGGGACGAGCTCGAGGCCGCAGGCGCGGACGAGCTCGCGCACGCGGGCGAGGCTCGGCTCGGTCCGGCCCGTCTCCACCCTGGCGACCGCCGACTGGGTCGTCCCGGCCCGCCGGGCGAGCTCGGCTTGGGTGAGGCCAGTACGGCGACGGGCCTCCCTGACGAGCGTTCCACCGATCACTCAGGTACTATAGCAGATCTGCTATTGGGCGGAGGGGGGCGCGATCTGGATATCGTGGTCGACATGGAGACCTGGGATGCACTTCGGGCTCGACGGAACGTGAGGGCGTACTCCAGCCGGCCGATCGCGCCGGAGGACCTCGAGCGGATCCTCGAGGCGGCCCGGCGCAGCCCGTCCTCGATGAACCAGCAGGCGTGGGACTTCGTCGTCGTCACCGATCGCGATCGCCTGCGCGAGCTCGCCGGCACGTGGCGATATGCGGCGCACGTCGAGGGCTCGGCCGCGACGATCGCCCTCGTGACACCGACCTCCGATGATCGCGAGGCGCGCGAGACCTTCCAGTTCGATCTGGGGCAGGTGACCATGTCGATCATGCTCGCGGCCGCCGACCTGGGGATCGGGAGCTCGCACGCCTCCGTCGGAGACCAGGCCGCCGCCCGGAAGATCCTCGGCCTGCCCGAAGACCGCGAGTGCACGATGCTCATCGCGCTCGGCTACCCCGCGGGCCGGGCATTGGAGCCGGTCGCGCATCCCAAGCGGCGGACGGTCGCCGACGTGGTTCATCGCGAGCGGTGGTAGGCGGCGATCTCACGTCGCGAGCGTTCCTGCGGCTCGACGACCCGCGCGAGAGCCGTTGATCACGAACAGGCCGTCGTGGACGACCGCGTGCACCCTCTCCCGGTGGGCCGGTCGATCGCCCGTCCCGATGGCACAATCCGGTCCGGCGCCGACCGTTGACGCCAAGCGAACCCGCAAGTGACGCCCGGCGAACTCCCAAGGAGCGAGCGAGGACTGCGTGTGTGGTTCGACGACCGCCGGCCGTGAGGCCCGTCTGCGCCCGCGAGGTGCGGGCCCGGGGGTCGATCTGAAGGTCGTTCAGGTCGCCGAGGCGCAGGGCGATCCCGAACGGACCGCCCGGGACACCGGATCTCGCCGGCTCGACACGCGCATCCACATGTAGGCTTGGTGGCTCCCAAGCAGAGGGGACGGTCGGGATGGCGGATCGGCGCACGGGCCTTCGAGACGGCCCCGTCACGGACGACGCTCGCGAGCTCGAGCGCTATCGCCCGGAACTCGTCGCGTACGCGTACCGGATGCTCGGGTCCCCGTTCGAGGCGGAGGACGCAGTGCAGGAGACCATGCTCCGGGCCTGGAGGAGCCTGAGCGGGTTCGAGGGTCGCTCCTCGCTCCGGTCGTGGCTCTACCGGATCGTCACCAACGTCTGCCTCGACATGCTGAGCGGACCCCAGCGCCGGGTTCGCCCGATGGACCTTCGGCCGGCCCGCCCCGCCTCCACCCCACTGCCCGAGCCGCTGCCGGAGGCGACCTGGCTCTTGCCGATCCCGGACGAGCGGATCGTGGCACCGGACGCCGACCCCGCCGAGCTCGCCGAGTCAAGGGAGTCCGTCCGCCTCGCGTTCGTCGCGGCGCTCCAGCACCTCCCGCCGCGGCAGCGCGCGGTGCTGATCCTTCGTGAAGTCCTCCACTGGAAGGCAACCGAAGTGGCCGAGCTGCTCCAGACCTCGTCTGCCTCGGTCAACAGCGCCCTGCAGCGGGCCCGGGCGACGCTCGCGGCGGCCGAGCTCACAGACGCCGAAGCCTTCAGCCCTATGGACGAGCGGCAGCGAGCGCTCCTCGCCCGGTACGTCGACGCCTTCGAGCGCTACGACATGGACGCGCTCACCTCGCTCCTGCGCGAGGACGCGACGTGGTCGATGCCCCCCTACGACCTGTGGCTGCAGACCCACGAGGACGTCCGCGCCTGGTGCCTCGGTCCGGGGATCGGTTGCATGGGCTCGCGCCTGGTCCCCCGGGTCGCGAACGGCCTGCCGGCGTTCGGCCAGTACAAGCCCGACCCCGAGCACGGCAGGCTCGCCCCCTGGTCGCTGCAGGTGCTCGAGGTCTCAGACGGAAGGATCGCGGGGATCACGTTCTTCCTCGACACCGAGCGCCTGTTTCCGCTCTTCGACCTTCCGGCCCGGTTCAAGGGCTGAGAAGGCGGCCCCCGCCTCCTCCGCGGCCGAGAGCGAGGGCAAGACCCCGCCCAGCCCGGCGAGCGCGACCAGCTCGAGAAGAGCCTCGCTCGCATGGAGCAACCTCACCCGCCCGCCACGGCGGATCGCGGCCAGGCCGATCTGGGCGAGCGCGTCGATCGCGCCGAGGTCCGGATGGGCAACGCGTTCGACGTCCACGAGGAGCAGGTCGGCCGCATCCGCCTCGAAGGCCGCCCGCACGCGGGCGCAGAGCGCCGCGGTCTCGGCGAGCGCGTCCAGCCCCTCGATGACCAGCACGATCGTTCGCCGAGTCATGCCGGGAGCACAGACCGGCGGGCGGTCGGAAACTCATCGCCGGTGGCGGGCTCGGTCGAAGAGGCGGACGCCGCGATCGTCGGCCCGCGCTCGACGGACCCCTCGACGCCACCGCCGTCCCCGGGCCGCGACCTCGCTCAGGGCTTGATGTTCTGATTCAGGTGAAAGAGGTTGTCGGGATCGTACGTCTGCTTGACCTTGGCGAGCCGCTCGTAGTTGGCGCCGTAGTTGGCTCTCACCCGATCCTGATCGTCGGCCGCCATGAAGTTGACGTACCCGCCCTCCTCGGAGTGCGGGGCGACCGCCTCGTAGTACCGACGAACCCACGCGATGTTGACCTCGTTCTGCTCCGGGTCGGGCCACATCCCCGCGATCACCGGCGCGAAGCTCGCGTCGCGATGCCCGAACGCGGTGGCGTCGGGTGCCACCCTGTGCACCGCTCCGTTGATCGGGTAGATGTGCATGGTCGAGTTCACGACGGGAACCTCGGGGCCGTGCTCCGCGTGGGCCGCGATCGCCTCGTCGGTGAGCTCCTTCACGAAGGCTGCCTTCCAGTAATGCTGGAGTCCGGGCGGGACCAGACCGTCGAACGCGCCGTTCAGCGCCGGATACGGCATCGGCCCCACGTGCTCCGCCACGACCGGGGCGACCTCGTGGAACGGCCGCAGCGCGCGCTCGCCCTCCTCGATCGGCCCGGCCCAGCAGGCGACCATCGCCACGAACGTGTCGCCGTGCCGATCCTCGGGGATGAACGGCAGCGGGGGCGCGATCTGGAACGCCGGGAACGCGCCCATCTGCTCCGG